>OLHA01000002.1_pt1 | contig 203315 bp, 273 predicted proteins | sample 1605961 | NCBI WGS metagenome assembly OLHA01 (sample SAMN03283288) | human gut metagenome | biome: human-associated habitat; material: feces | host: Homo sapiens | place: Peru | collected 2012
CTATTTACCTTCTATTTACCTTCTATTTACCTTCTATTTACCTTCTATTTACCTTTTTTGATGAAAACTTGACAAAAAATGAAGATAAACCAGAGGTTAATACCTAGGTTGATACCCTAGTTGGCCCCTAGGTTCCTTAACGCGCGGGCGGGCGCACACGCACGCGCACACGCGCGTAGTGTTAAATATAAATAATTAAATAAAAATTATTTATATTAATTTATTATAATTAATTAAAATATTTAATTAATTCACAACGCACGCACGTGTATGCGTGCGCGCGCATAAAAAAATAAAAAAAACAACAGTTGACAAAAAATCTATTAATCTCTGTTTCGCTCACCTTCTTTGCTACGCCTGTTGGAGGCTACGCAAAGGTTCGCTCAAAACAAACTAAGGGAGATAAGATGGGATATGGTAAAGAACGCTTCGCTTAGTCACGCTCCACTTCGTTCCGCTAATGTTCTTTTACGATAACTGAATTAACTTTTCTTTCTAGGATTCTCGATGATGTCAAAATAAAATTAATCAAAATAGGGAGTGGAGTTTTTAATTTTTCTAATAATCCATCTGTTCAACTTTGAGATTAATTTCCGGGACATCATCTCACTCGTGTCTCCATTCCGCTTCGCTTCATTTCGCACACACTCGTTCAGTAGCCTACCATCTCACTTCGTTCGCTATGGTATATCCTAATCAGCTTCGTTACACTTCGCCATGATTGAAAAGCCCTATTGTAATTCTTCGATGATGTGAATTTGAGGTGAAGGACGAGAGAATACGAGTCCAAAGCCGAAAATACCGCAGGATTAAATGGCAAAAAATATTGGGCAAAACTAATATTATAAAGTAAAAACAACAAGATAATATAAACTTAGGAGGATAAAGGGATGGTGTCTAAAAAAGTGCGGCGCAAAAAGATATGAAGAAAACGACTAAAATCACCTCTCTAGAATATTGATTACTGCAATTTTTATGAGGCGTGAGTGGGCAATTTTTGAAAAGACGGACAACTATAGCCAAAAAGCATAAAAACCTCTGTACGGTCAAAAAAAGTACCCTGGCGTTGATTCTATGTTTTTGGGTTAGATAGAGAGAATGGGGGCATAATAGGTCTTAGTGTTATTTTTACTGAATCTAATAGGGATAAACGTAATAAACCTGATAGATGATACCTTAGAAAAGAAAAACGCGTGTACGGTCAAATTTAAGGCTTTTACGTTGATGCTGCTTTTATGGAAGAGAATAGTGGTGTCGCTTGGTCTTATCGAAATCTCATTAGGAAAAATTAATCAAAGTCATCTCTATAAAAAATTAAATTCGTCTTCTATATTTTTCTATTGGTGATGTATAAGAAAAGCCCCTCAGAAAAAACTATTGACAAAAATAAATAAAGTACAACTCATGTCAATACAAATGTCTATACAAAGGCAATAAATTTCTTAAAGGGGAAGGGAAGGATACAAAAATCAATAATCAAGTAAAAACAATACAGTAATAAAAATTGGAATAAAAATCTTGTCAATACATTTGTCTATACATTGAAAGAGAGAAAGGACCAACATTAATTCATCTTCATAAAAGCATTTAATAAAAAATTGATAGAATCCCGGCCCTTGTCTCATTACCGGCTGAGTTACCTATTTGTCTTACTTCTATTTGCTTCAGACCATCAACTAAACAAGACAAGATTAATTTCCACCACCTTATCTTCTTCAGTCTTTTAAAATAAATCCCCCATCTTAAATGCATAAGACAGGGGAGAAGGTTGAACAGTAAAGAAAAATTAAGCAATTACTTCTTCTGCTGTTTCAAAACGAAGAATAGAACGGACAACGAACTTTTCTTTCCATTCTAGTTTACCTTCTGCTTCTGGATTTGGTACTAGCACATGTTTCTTAGCTACAGAAGTACGAACATATTTTACTGATGCGATTTCTTCTGTAATTTCTGGAACAAGAGCTTTTAATTCTGCTACCGTTGGGGCTTCTGTCAATGCTGCGTCTTTTTCATCTGCGCTGGTGATATAGACGTGATAAACCTTGCGACCCTTTGGAGCTGTTTCTGTAGCTGGTAGGAATCTTTCAATTTTGCTAAATGTTACTGCCATATTGTTTACCTCTATTTGATTTAGGAGCGGCTTATGTTATAGAGTTTTTCCGGAGTTATAATTTCTTTGCGCCGCCGACATAGAAAACTCCTTACAATATAGAACAGATAATAGTCAACCTTTCCTTATTTACTCAGATTCCAAAAGATAATTACTACAACTAAAATCAATAACCATCCCAACATCTTTACTCTCCTTCTGTTTCGTCTTCATTCTCTTCAATCAATCCCAGCTCTTTTCTCCAAGCTTCTTTTTTGAATTGGGCCATAGCATGTTGTTGTTTTTGTTTTTCCCACATATTAGATACTTTTTCATAGGCCTTATTTGCGTCCTTGGTATTGCTAAACAGACAACGATAAGAAGAATTAATCCATACAAAACCATTCTTTCTTTTTGTATCTAATCCCACTTCAACATAATCTTTACACACTTCCATAAATTCTTTTACTGTTTCAGGGTGTTTATCTTCTGGGCAGTGCTTGATGGATAATGGTTTGTTTAATCTTATTATTTTATCTTTGGCTTGAAAATCTGGTAATTTATTGTAGATGATTTGAGGTTTGATAATATTTTGTGGCATGGTTCTCTCCTTTATCTTCTTTTTGTTTTTAGAATTGTCCCAGTCTGACTTGTCCCTGGTTATATTGGCTTGGTTGTAACGCAGTATGTATCATCAAAACTCCTATTGTAATGATAAAAGCTGCTGCCAATACTTTCTCTGTTTCATGATTGTCTTTTTCTACGTAGTAATAGTTATGAGTTGTACGAATTGGACGTGGTGATTGATAACAAGGTGTTCTGGCCAATGTTTCTCCTCCCAGCGCAACGACAATCAATAATGCTGCTGTAACCCTTTTCATTCTTTGCCCTCCATTAGTTATTCCAGTTCAGAAACGTATTCCACAACTCTGGCCATGTGTTTTTAATCTTTTTTATGTTTTCAATATCTGCACATGATAAAGCCTTACCTAAATTCTTGGAAAAACTTCCTCCAAACTTTTCCATATTAGTTGCAACTGTTTTTGATTCATTGATTAATTTTTCCATTTTATTCTCCTTATTTTTCTTTATTTTGTTATAGTTTCAATATCTTTACCATTACATTCGATTATACATTTAGAGGTTCCGGCACGTTTGAATCGCTTCAGGTATGTTTTAGCGTATTCTCTGGCGTCTTCAAGACTATTTGCTGTTCCTGCCAACCCATAGTCTTTTTCTCCATGCATATCATAACCTACCCAAACTATTTCAAACATCTTATGCCTCCTTGTTTTTCTTATCATATCCATCTACAGCTCCAATATATTCAGCCATACTCTTTTTATTTGCCATGTTGTTGATGAGGTTTTCCAGTGGTTTTTCTTTTTCGTTACACATTTTTCCTGCTTGTTCAATTAATTTTATCCCAACTTGTAACACTTCAACAGCAGTACAATCAACTATTTGGATATGTACTTTTTTCGCTGCGGTTTTTGTTTCTGTATTCTCTTCAATGTTTATTATGATTTCTGGTTTTTGCATTTTTGTATTTCCTTTTGTTGTTTTATAAATTTGTCTGTCTTATCTAAAAAATTCTTTGTCAAGTTATTTATATTTTTAAAGATTTCTATCATATTTATTTCCTCCATATAAAAACCCCTCATCTATGATTAATTTTTTACCACAGATGAGAGGCGTTGTCCAATTAAATTTTCTTACGATTTATTCTTCTACGATTGGATTCATTTGTTCTTTTTCCGGTGAAGGTGTAAAATGAACTTGATACCCATCTTGCCATGTTCCAGCCAAACGTACATTCTTATAGTGATTTGACCCAACAATGACACCGTAGTAATTACCCATGCTCAAAGTTCTCCCTGCCCATGGTTTGCCTTTGTTTTTTAGTACAACTTTTCCTTCGCTGTCTCGGATTTCGTATGTACCTTTAACGCCTTTGTATTTCTGACGATTCTCTTTAGTAATTATAACTGTTTTATCCACGGCTTTCTCCTTTCCTAGTGGTTGTTTCCAGTATTACATTTAAACGAGATTAAGGCAATAAATTAATTTCCCCCTATTTGAATAATTAATGTTGTATTCTCTTTGTTTTATGATAGTATGGGTTTGTTTTCGCGCCTCCTATTCTGTTGTTTTATATTCTTCTTCCTCAAACAGTTCAACTTCAATAGTCTCTCCTGTAAATGTCATTTCATCTTCTGACTCTGGAATATAGTAAGTTGCATTTCCACACAGCTCCCAATTACCTTTTGTATTTTTCTTTACGGTGAAACACATCAAATCCCAGTCAATATCCATAGTTCCATCATCGTGCTCTGTAACATTAGTTAAGCTACATTTTTCTACTAAATCTTTATCACTTATTTCTTTCCCTGGTGTAACTACTGCCGTATAAAAATCGTTTACTGTTGCACAAATATCTTTTATATGTTGGTATTTCATCTTATTCTCCTTCTGTTGCTAATTCTTTCTTTGACATTATATCTAACCCCAACACCTCATCTCCGAACAATGTTGAGCCCCAAGCAACGGTATCCAAATCAAAGTCGTTGTATGCTTCTGGACAGTTTTCCTTTATTTGTTCTAACGTTGCCGTCTCTAATTTATTCATAAGGCTATCAATCTCTTTTGTCTTTTCTCTTACAATTTTACGCTTCAAAAGATTAATTCCCTCATTCTCTTCCTCATTTTTATACTCTGGGAAAAAAGTAGAAACCCAGTGTGCCGGATAAATACTTACATAATATCCGCTGCCATCTTCTGGATAGTTGATAGATACACTGACCTCACAAACCTTATCCATATATTCAAACTCAAAACTCAATTCAATATTTTCATTCATTTTATTCACCTTTTGTTTTTATAATGTACTCAATCCTTGTTCTTTTCGGATATTATTATAAGCAATTTCCGCCGCCGTCCATTCATCATAGCCATTTCCTTGATGTTGCATTTTCCACTCTTCATAAACATCTTGAGCATTCTTTTCTAACCAATCACAATCTACTTCTGACTGTAATGCGGCGTTGTCATAATAGTAATCATTAATAAATTCTTTCAGTTTTTTATTTAATTTTTTATTTGGTTGTATATCTTAGTCCTTTTGATTTGTAATAATAAAGGGGCTGAGCATATTATAACCCAAACCCCTTATTCTCTGTTATGTTTTTTATTATTAAGCATTCTTTGGCGTAAAATAACAACTCCACCCAGATGCTAATTTATCCTGTGCATATGAATTACCTGTCAACTTTTTATTTTGTGAACAGATAGTATGATACAAGGCGTAAACATTATCTGTGATGAACGACTTTACATCTTTACCAAATCGTTTCAATGTCATTGTTCCTGCTTGATTACGATATTCTCTGATGTTTTCTTTTGACAATTTGATTTCCATTTTTATTACCTCTTTTTTTTGTACGTTTTTATTTTTACTTTATTTTTTCTTTTTCTTTTGTTTGATGGGTGTCGGTTTCCAGTTTAACACGGTCAATCCACCATTACGTTTTGCCATTACTTTTTCCTTTTCTTTTTTATTAGCAATCAACCAATTCTGTGTATGTGTTTCCCGTTTGTGTTACGTTTTTTGCACACTTCACATGGGCTTCTTGCTTATTATCAAACACCCCCAACACCATCAGTTCTCTCCCATCTGTACGGCTTTTCAATACTACTTTACACGGCATTTTATACTCCTTTTGTTTAGTTTGTTGTTTTTGTTTTACATTAATTTTTTTATATTGTCAAATTAAATTAATCATTTTCATCTTCTTCATCTTCTGTCATTATAACTCCTTTTATTTATTTGATTGCTTATTATATCTTTTTATTTCTTTCCCGTTTGCTTTCAATACAACTTCTGACTTTATATCATCATGTACTCTCATAAACAGGTCAAAACAATATAATGCAGCAACTTCAATGTTTCTCTCAATTTCATCTACAGGAACATCAATTCTTTTATCGTCAATAATTAGCATTTTTTTCTGGTCGTCGACACCACAATACTGAATGTTGACAAAAATCCGACCATCTTTTTTTCGCCCTATTATTGATACATCTACCCAATAAAAGCCACTTGCAGAATTAAATGAGGTTTTAAAGTCACGAATCATCACTTCATCTTTTTCAAACTGAGATTCGCCAACGTATTCAGGACATTCATTCAGCCGTACAATCTTTATGCACAAATTTGGATTATTGACTTTTCTTTGTTTGTATTCTTTCCATATTGCTTTTTTATCTACTCCTGTTTTTTCTACGACTGGAATCCCACTTTGATAACAGTTTACTAACAAATATAAGACATCATTTTCAAACTTCATTTCAAATCTCCTTTGTTCTCTTCTATAAATTTTCTATAATCTTCCAACAAAATATCTTTCAACACTTCCGCATTTACAAATATTTCTGTGTCGGCAATGTTTCCAAATAAGAAAATTGTTATCATTTCAGTTCGTGCCCACCAACGTTGTAGGACACTTTGAATTTGGTTACCAATAAAGTATGAATCGACAAGATTATCGTTTGCGTCTAAAAACTCCCTAATGAAAGGCGCACGCAAATACTCATCTATAGACAATCCTATTTGCATACACGGTACACCATTCTTTCCTATTAGTGTCTGAAAAATTGTAAATCCTGCCATAGATAATTCTTTTTTACCCATAAACATATCAGATTCTTTTGGTGGATTCTCTGGAAATGTTTGATTCATAATTTCCATAATCGTTTTCTTTGTATAGTGTTTCATTTTTATTTTCCCCCATTAAATTTCATTACATCACTTATAACAACTTTATTATTCAGTCTTATTCCTACTGTTTTATTGATGTTGTTTTCTTTGATTGCTTTGCGCGCTTTCAAGACCAACAACTTTTCAATCAGCATAGATATTACTTGATTAGAATACATTGTAGAGTCAATAGAATTATAACTAGGACAATGTGATTCTAAGTCGATATAAATCTTACTTTTTGTATTTGTTATATTGCGAAGTTCTGTACGTGCAAAATTAATGGGAAACAACGTAGCACCCTTTCGATAAAGGCTTGTATATAGTTTTACTTCTATGTCGCCAATTAAATCTGTATTATATTTAATTAGAGCGTCTTCAGGAACAGTATACAAACAAGCACGTAATGCACCAGAACACTTTTCTTTTTTGACTTTGCTCAATGCGCTTTTTTCATTATGATAAATCTCTGTAATACAATTTTTACCATACCCAAAAAGATATAACATTTTATTCCTCCATTATTTTTTTTACTAGTTCTTGTTCTCCGCACATTTTTGCAGCCGTTTCCCCACTCTCTGATAGATATATGTGAGGGGGTCTTGCTGGGGTCATTATAAAAAATGCTTCCACAAATTCTGACGCTTCTAATTTTTCTTTTACAATGTTTTTTGTATTTGTTCTTATTGCGTCGGCGTTTGCGTCTAGCATTACTTGAAATCCTAACGCATTTAATTCTTTGGTATTCTCTCCCATAAATAAGTCTTTGGGATTACCACCTAAGTTTATATATTCTTGTATTCCTTTTTTCATATTAATTCTCCTTTGATTCTGTTTCTAATAATACCTTGGCTATTTTTTCGACATCGTTGTCCAACAGTTTTGCAATGTCACGAATGTTTTTATATGCGACAACTGCTTTTCCGGTGTTTGTGCCGTCTAAGATTAAGACATGTCTACAATCACTTAACAATTCACGTTCTTGTTCTCGCAAGTATTTCAGCACTACTACGTTGGGATTGTCTTCTTGATATATTTTCTTTTGGAACAAATTGTTTTTAATAAAGTAACAAGGCACATTAAATAACGGATTCAAAAGTGTCAGTTGCAGGTCTTGTAAATCTTGTTTGCGCTTATTTTCAAAAACAAACTTATATAAATCTTGTCCATCGCCTACTTTTGTCGCTTTTATTTTGATTTTATGATAAACTTTTAATTGCCGTTCTGTATCTGAGCAATCAACATCTACCCCAAATAACTGCAAGCAAATTCGGCATGTCGCATAAAAAGTTTCCAACAGTTGTTCCATTTTCTTGTTGCTTTCTTTTATGCTTAATGATTCGTCCACAAAATCTATACTGAGTGTTGTTTCTGTTGTTTTTGTTGCTTCTATGCCTGTTTCATCTGTCAACCCAAACAACAACGAATATATAAAACTACTGACTTCATTTGTTGCGTCACAATTATTTCTGTCAGTAATTATTTTTAACAAAAGTTCCTTGTCGTTTGGTGATAGTGGTTTTTTATCGCATATTTTAGACGTCTTATCGTTTGCCTTAGTATAATAGTAAGTCGTATCACCCGTCACAAGTGTAACACCATTTGAACTGTTTATATTTGTTGCTTTTACAATACCTATTGGTTCTCGTCGAGACGTAGTCCATCTCGTTCCTAGTTTTTCGCCACAATCTAAAACATTGCACAATGTCAACTTTGCCACACAAACTTTATAAGCATCTTGCAAAGTAATTTTTGAATTGTGAAAGATTAAACTAGCCAAACTGGCGTAAACATGGTCACCATAGTAAAAAGCATCATATACTTTTCCCATATCGTTCTCCTTTAGAATTGTTCTGTATATTCTGTGACACTGTATTGTTTTTTCATTTCGTCTTTCCATTCGCTGATAGCCTTGCAAGATTCTGTAGAAAGTATTTCATCAACTACTTCATCATTTAAGTTATCCCAAATCTCTAAGACACGCACATAACCATTCCAAGCGTCAGACAGTTGTGATGCATACTGATTCAAGTCTACATTCAATTCCTTGCTTATGCCAACGAATCCAACTGTTCCTGAATCCCAACGACATCTGTTGTCATCTCCTTTATTGAATGCAAAACTTACAGCACTATGAATATATGCACCTAAGGCATACGCTTCATATTTATCTTTACCATAAGTTTCATCTAAGTATTTTTGGAATGATGCAATATTATCTTCTACAGAATTACCTTCAGGTTCCCAATTTTCACCAGTATCAAACAAATTCTTAAAACCTTCACGTTCATGAGAAGTAATCCAAACTTTGTTTGTTTCTTTAAAGTCTTCTGCTATAAATTCACATTCTGCTTGGCTATACTCGCAGATACCCACATAACGAGGAATTTCTTTTACTATTGTTTCTTCTACCATTCCATTATCTAACAGTTTCTTAGTCATTTTATAACTCCTTTTTTTGTTTTTTGTTATGTTGGTTATTTGTTTTCCACCATGTGCACAAACAACCAAAAGCACACTAACAAGCAGGGAAAGGTTGGAAAGGACTAAAACCCTGCCGGTGGGAATTAGTTATTCTCTGCCAGTTGTTTAGCATTATCTTTCAACCATTCGTGCATTTTTTCATTGTTGTAATCGCATAATTTGCAGAACAGATTGAAATCAGACAAATTTGGATTCGCTGATTCTCTGTGGTTCTGAAAAACATACAACACGTCTCTTGCTAATTGATTGACTAAATCTCTTGCATTATCTACCTTTGCGCAAGCGATTTTTGTCAATTCAATGTCTAGTGGCAATTTGAAAACAAACCTTGCCTCGGTTCTGCGCCAATAGATATAACTATTAACTTCATCTTCTCCACCGTTTGTCAGGTAGTTATCAATCAGTTCTCTGCTAGGTTTTTTCAACACAGTGACAAACTCATATTTCCCTGTTTTTTCAATGATGTATACGATTTGTTCTTGTGTTGCTACTCCATGTTTTGCAAAATCATACAACCAATTATAACTTTTTCTTTGAATAAACTCTTTGATTAATTTGTTGGTAATATTGGCTTTTGAAATAATCGCGTCTTTTGCTGAACATGAATTTGCCTGCATTGAAAACTGTATAATTTCTTTTGCTGTCATATCAACTTTTTTCAAATTGTCTCTACGAAAGTCAAAATACAACTGTTGAAATTTATTCATGTTTGGAAAGTAAGTTGGAACACTCGTTAAAAACTTATTTGTAAATTGAATAAAGTTTTCCAAAGGTATCTTTTTTCTTACATTCTCTGGTATAAATTTCATTATGTGTGGGCATTCAATTTGTTCTGCCAGAAAAACAACACGACCAAAGTCTACATTTTTGCCCTTGCTTTTGATAACTTTTGCAATCATATCTAATGTGCTTTCTGTAATAAACATTTTTAGTCCTTTTGTTTTTTTTGTTGTTATTAGAAAAGCCGCAAAGATTGTTAGTTCTCTACGGCTTTGTTTTTACTTTATTTGTTTACTTCTAAAATTCGATTTTCATTATTTTTGCGTTTTTTACTCCTGCTGGGTTTTTGAATGAATTGTTTCCAACTATACCCCAAATCACAGGGCAATAATTGAAACGCAAATCATCAATGTTATCGTATCCATCAGTCAAACAAATAAATGCGTCATACTTCTTTTTCTTTTCCTTAATCCAATCAAAACTACTTGCTATTTCTGTTCCACCAAAGGAATTCAGTTTATAGTTTTGTATATCTCGATGGAATTGGTTATAAGTTTTCAAAGTATCTTCATGCACCTGAGTTGAGAAACACCACACATCAACATTAAAACTTTTGAATGACTTCATGATTTTTTGTATGTGTGCTAAAAATTCTGCAACTTCTTTGTCTCCAATGCTTCCCGATGTATCAATCGCAATACCTAAATTGATATGTGCGTTTACGTTTACACCAGGTAGAATACAACCGATTGCACAACTTCTACGGCTAGGGTGCTTCCAAGTAAAGTCTGATTTGATAAATGCTTTCAAATAACGAGACAAGAAACCACGCCAATCAAATGGGGGTTCTGCCAACAATAAGTCCAATGCTCTTCTTATCACACTGTCTGTTTTGCCGGCTTCTTGACCAGTCATTGAACGCAAAACTTCTTCAACTTTTGCTTTGATTCTTGTTGCGTCTTCATCTGTCATGTCATTTAATTCTTCATGACTATCAAACCCTTGTCCGTCACCTTTACCCAACCCATTGACAAAACTTTTTATGGCTTCATCTATCGCTTGGTCAGGTGTTTTTCCATCATTCTCTTTTTGAAAGTCCTTTATTAACTGGTCATAGATTTCTTCGGCTGCCATATTTGCAAACCGAGTATCTAACAAACCATAGTTGCCATTTGGGTTTTTAGGGTTAACAAGGTCTTCAAACTTCGGAAAAGTTCCAACAGGTTGTTTTCTGCCATCTCTTTCGTTATTCTCTAACGCCCAGTTGATTGCATAATCCGTTGCCATATTCCAAAACTGTTGGTTGCGCCATTGCCGTCTTTGTTGAGTTAATGTTATCAAATGCATTACTTCATGGGCAACTATAAACACCAAGTTATCATAAGTAAATTCCCGTTCTTTTATTGCTGTCCAGTTCAAAAAGATACTTCTACCATCTGTCCAAGCAATGGCGTCATTATTTTCTTCTACAATGCTTACGCCAACACGAGATATAATGGCTGCTAACATTGAATAGTTCAGCCACAACTTGGTAAAGACTGTTTCAATAATGTCATCTTTTGCAATCATTTCTTTCCCCTTTTATTCTGGTTTTGTTATAATGTTAGGGTAAGTTATAGTCCTACCCCAAGACTTTTTACTACTTACTGACGGTTGTTCACTCCTTTGATACTCTTTGCCGCTGCCTGAATATCTGTTATTGACAAGTATTTAAACAGTGATGTAGACTTCGCAATCGTTGATACTACCGTTGTTTTCCAGTCTGCTCGTTTCATATTGTGCACGGCTTTCATCAGATTTTTCATATATTCTGATACTTTTTTCTCCGATGCTTTATCTTCTGTATCTGCGACCGTTGAGTTCAGAATTGACATAATAGAGATAAAGGTTGAGTAGAATCCGTTTATATCTTTATCATCACGGAAATTTTTACCATCTACCAAAATCTCATTTGCATTCTGATACTTCTTTTTGTTAGCGATAAATTCCAACAACAAATGACTATTCGCACTACCAATATACTGTGCAAAAAAGTGGAATAGTGATGTTTCTGTTGGCTTATCTGCATTGCCATACAATTTGATAATGCGCTCCCAACTACGGGGTGTTGCAAATGTATATGACCCAGATTCCATTCCTGCTGTATCAAACAACAAGTCAGGGTGGGCACATACAAAACCTACAACATCACTCATTGCCGTTTGTAATTGGTTTTTTGCAGACGCATATTTATTCAAGATATAGTGCGTCCACAATTCCGCATTTGTCTTTACACACTGATGGGCAAAACGGTCTTTCACAGGTGCTTGTAATTCAGTTGAGTAAGCATTTTGACCAGACAAATTTCCAGCAGCAATGATACGCGCCCCGTCTGGCAAATGATAATTACCTAACCGTCTTTCTTGCATTAACTGTTGTAAAGCATTCTGCATAGCGGCTGGTGCATTATTATATTCATCGAAAAACAGTATTCCTTCCCAATCTTTTTCTGTTGGCAAGTTAGATGGTGTAGCCCAAAAAGTTCTCATTTGTTCTACTCCATTCCCATCTTTAACCAAACGCGTTGTAGGAATACCAATCAAGTCAGCAGGTTCCATAGACGCCAATGGGAAATATACATAACCAAACTTCGGATTATCTTTCTGTTTTTCTTTTACAAACTGCACCACGCTTTCTGTTTTGCCAATACCTGGGTCGCCCCACAAAAAGATGTTCAGATTGTTCTTATACATTTCTTTTATGTGTTCAACCATCGCGTCCAATGTAATGGCATTATCTAACAGTTCACGAATTTCTTTTGGTGTGTTATTTGATTCTTTCATTTTTTTGTCCTTTTTGTTTTTGTTTGTTTGTTATTGTTTTTAGTTTATTTTTGCTGATTCCATTATTCTCTCACTGGTTTTTACTCCTTTGGTTTATTTATCTGTGATTGCTTTCTCTTGCCTTGCGCTCTTCGAACATTTCTTTGATAGCCTGTTCAATCCATTTTTCATAATTTTCATCCAATGCTTTTGCGTCTTCTGAATTAGGTTCAAACAGAGTTCTTATCGCTCTTTCTACTTGCGCCGAACATAGCAAATCAATGGCAAAGTTTGTTCCTAGTTTATCGTTCATATTCTCATCTTGCCAACGTTTAACTAGTCCTTTTATTACGGCTTTCATTTTCTTATCATCTAACGACCGTCCCATTGTTTACTCCTTTATAAATATGCCAACGGTTCATCAACCACCATACATTCAACATCGTAATAGTGGTGGAAATCAGAATGACAATCTTCTTCTACAAACAGATTATCATCATCAAACACAGCACCATCACCATATTCTTTATTCAACTTTTTTGCATATTGCTCTGCCTTTTCCCTTGTTGAACATACATAAATGGTTTGACGCAAGTAATCATCCTGACACAAATCATCTATGCTATATTGTGTTTGTTTTACTAAGAATACTTTTGTTTTTACTTTGTTTTCTGTGTCGCCTCCAAATTTTTCTTTTATGTTTTGTTCGTTAAAGGCTTCATTAAAACTTATTTTTTTCGTTGCACCACTTTCAAATCGTCCTAAAAAACCCTTAAAAATGCTCTCAACTGTTTCAGGTTTTTCACCATCCGCCTTTGATTCATTTGCTTCTTTTGCTAATCTTTCTGCTGCTTTTACCAGATTTTTTGTCAGTTCGTCCATTTTTGTTTCTCCTATTGCTTTATGTTCTTTTACCATTGTAGCCATTACACCAGTCAAAGTTTCTAATGTTTCTTGATTCTTGCTGGTTATTTCTACAATTTTACCCATCAAATTCAACAGCTCATTTAGTTTTTTGTCCACATCTTACTCCTTTTATTTATATTCTATTGCTACAACTACACCACCATCGCTTTGCCCAATAACGGTAGATATCATGGAGTTCAAAATTGTTTTACCTTTTACGGCATTCATTACTGTTTCCACTATACTTTCCATGTTAGGATTTTCGCTTTCAGGTAAATCAATCACTGTCCATTTGTTTCCGGTGATTTTTTCAAGGGTCTTGCTGATTTTGTCTACATTAACCTTATCAATGTCGTCAGCATTCTCAACCATATCTTGAAACAGTTCATCAACCATATCAGAATCACTCAAAAAACTCTCTTCTGTAATCGGGTAGTCAAAGCCATTTTTATCACACTCTTTTTTGACTTTTGCATACTGTTCCGCTTTTTCTTTATTATCAAACACCTGACAAATGTTTTTTTCTACTTTATCGTCTACCCACACAATATAAATAACCTTTTCCATTTTTTGCTCCTTTTTGTTTTCTTGATTGTTTAATTCATCACACACTTCTTTTGCTTCCCAATAGCACCCATAGCACATAGGATTGCCATCATCATCACAATACTGTTCTTGTCCTTTGAATATTGTAAAATAACCGCAATCTTGTCTTACTACTTCATATTTTTCCATAACTAACTCCTTTTTTTACATTACTGGACTCAACATTACTATTTGTTTATCTTTTAGTTCTTTTTCATTTCGCCCAGCATACTCATATTCAACATCGCTAAAATCTAAGACATCTACACTAAAAACTTCGCCAACAGTATTCATTTCACTATCACTGGACTGTAAAACTTGAATGTCGCCCCCCGTTTTCTTTTCAATGTCCTGCAAGATTTTGATTAATTCTGCTAATGTCATATTTTCACTCCTTTATTTTTCAGTTATATACCACCCAGCGTCTAAATCTTTATTGTTTTTGATATGGACTACTGAGTTTTGTTTTGTTAGTTTCTTTTTTTCGCATATTTTCATCAGCTGTTCTATGCTTTTACCTTGTGCCAGTATCTTTTTCATCTTAAAACCCCTTTGTTATAATTGATACTAATACTGTTCCTAATCCTACCGCTACTGGTATCAAAAGTATAATCCCTAATGTTTTATCTTGTGCCGGTGTCTTTTTCATTTATTTACTCCTTTATTTTATTTACTAACGGTGCTCCATTATAAACACCTACCAGATGTCAAATGTTCACGGGTTTCAAACAACCGAATATGACGCTGAGATGTATTAGATGAATAACTTCCCCAACGAACGCCGTTTATGCCCACTGCCACACAAGTATTATAACTCACACAGCCAGCAAGCACCGCTCCGTTAGGTAGTTCAATCACTCTTACTACCCCATTGTTTCCGGTGTTTAATTTATATTTGCTTAAAACCTTACTATGAAACGGCGCATTTTCTACCGCATTACATAACTGTTGAAATTTACACCCATATTCTTTAAATGCATAGTAATCACACATACACTCATTACTAGGGTCTAATTCCACAGAAACGTCTACTAGCGGTGCTCTTAAACGTCTTGTCTTATTCAAATTCACAAATCTAATAAAACCATCTTCATCTAACTCAACTGGTCTGTAATTGAAATGCCCTTTACCGTTATACCTAAAATTACAATTACCACCTTTATCAATTAGCCACTTTATTAGCGCGGCTCTTTCTTGTAATATACGATTGTCCATTTTTCCACCTTTGTTTTTTGTTGTTATAACCCAAAAGCGGCGCTAATAGATATATCTCAACCCACTAGCACCGCTCTTGAATAATCAGAAAGAAAGAAACTAGAAATTTACCCCTTTACATATCTCTACCCCCTATATTATTAGTCCAACTACTCTACTAACGCCACTCATACCCCTATTAGCACCGCTACTTATACTACTTGCACCGCTAATAGATACCTTTATGCCGTCCATAGATAAGTCAACTATATATAATCAAAAGTCAATCGGTTTTATTCTATCTCAACCTGTTGTTTTGCTTTTGATACCCTAATTATATAACAAAAGATTAATTTTACAACAAGATTTTAAGACCCGTTCTAATTTTATCTTTTTTACTTATATAATACCCTAAAAACGAATATTAACTAATAAGATAAAAAGATTAATTATAACTTGCGTTTTTATCTAGTAATCAATCTATAAAATAGTAAATCATTATCTTATTATAACAATTTTTTATTTACTATCTTATTAACTTATATCAACTAGATAATCAACTAAAAAGCAATTAATCAACTTTTTATTTTGTCAACTTATGCTTTTTTGTCAACTTATAGAATAAAGTCCGATAAAAGTAATTAATAAGTTGTTTTTCTTTCAATTACACAATCATCATACTATAAAAAAATTAATTTACAACTAGAATTTAAGAACCGTTCTAAATTTTGCGCTTTATCGTTTAAATACCTTTAAAATTACGTTTTTTTTAGTATATATGTTTTATCAATCACAATAAAAAAACGATTCTAGACGCTTTTTAAACGCTTTTTTGGATACTATCCGAATCAATATATAAAAACTATCCTATAATCATATAAAAAACTAAAAAAACGCTTTAAATCATTTTAGAACGGGTCTTTTTAAACGGCTTAATTAAGGGCTTTTTTATCATTACCCTTAAATTAGTACATCCCTCTAGCCCTAATCCCTCTAATCCTAATCTTTTAATCTTAATTCTCTAAGCTTTAGCCCTCTGAGTCGAATCTTTCTAAGTCCCAATCCGCTAATCCAATTCTTCTAATTCTAATCCTCCAAGTTCCAATCTTTTCATTTTAGGTTTATTGTTTTTTTAATTTTGTATTTAGTTTAGTGTATGTTATAGTAGGCATAATAAAGAGGGCAAGTGATAGCAATGAGTGATTTAATATTTGATGATTTGGTGGAATTAGCTACGTGGGCGAGTGCTATTGTGAAGAGGATTATTTGTGACAATGGGTTATGTGGTATAGAAGACGGGGTGGCGGCTTATTATTTTTATTCTAAAGAGGGGAGAGGGGTTATTGTAAAGCATTGGAACACATATTGGAATTTAGTGTTGTTTGGGGAGTATAATGGCATAAAGATGTGTGAGATGGGAGATGATGCTTTGGATATTATATTGAGGTGGAAAACGAGGAAGGAGGTGGTAGATTTATTAGGCTTTGAGGGGATAAAGCGGGTTGACATAGTAGGTGAAGATATATGGATAAAAGGGCGCGATAAGAGAGGGGTATTAGATAATTTAGGTAGGTTAGGGTGTTATAATAAAAGGGCGAGGTGTTTTAAGTTACCATTAGATAGTTTTAGGGAAGTTATTGGGTTAGTGGGGTAAGTGATATGGAGAAGGTATTAGAAAATGCATTAGAGTGTTATTTAGGTCGTATGAGTGATATTGTAGGGATAGACAAGGCGATATGGGGGGTATATTTTGTTTCTGAGGGGGTATATGATATTGTATCTTCGAGTCAGTATTGGAATGTTGTAGTATTAGGGGACAGTAATGGTATTCAAGTAAGGTCGGTAGGAGAATTAGCTTTACGTTTTGCGTGGTGGAAGAGTAGAAGGGATATATTAAATTTTTTGAAGATAGATGATGCGTATTTTTGGTGGACGGGGTTAGAAGATTGTGAGATAGATATAGATAAAGATGGTGGGTATTATGTTGTAAAGTATAGGTTAGAGGAGAATATGTTATTAAATAAGGAGATTGAGGAAAAGTTAGGGGCATTGGGGTTATGTGGTGATAGGTGTTTTAGGTTACCGATGGATAGCTATAGAGAGTTTATGGGGTTATTAGGGTAAGAGATTGATTATGGAACGGGAATTAGAGAACTGTTTGAATCATTTTTTAGTGAAGATTGGATTAATAGATATGGAAGCAGATGTGTACTGTGTGGCAAAGTCTTGTGATTTATTTGATGCGGTGTACAATGTTGATGTTACGAGACGATATGGGGCATTGGTGGCTTTAGGGCATAGTGGTGGTGTTAAGGTGAGGTCAGTAAAAGAATTAGAGTCATATTTTGTTGGATGGGAAGACCGGAAAGATATTTTAATGTTATTAGGTATTGGAGAAAAAGAGATGTTTTGGGATGCGCACATTTTTCATATAGAGCAAAAAGGGGAGTATTATGAGATATATTATGCAAAATTAAAGAAGAATACGGTTGTTGAGAAGCTTATTGATGGATTGAAGAAATTTGGATTGTGTGGAGATGGGTATTTTAAGCTTCCTGTTGATGGTCTTAGGGAAATTATAGCATTATTGGGAGTGTGATATGGACAAGGCATTAGATATAATTAGAGAGATTGAAAGAGAATGTTGTATAGATATATCGATAGACGAGAAGCAAAAAGCGTGTGGTGGTTGGTGGTGTTTTTCTAAGTATCGCTATTGGAATCTGGTAGTTTTTGGTAATGGTAAGGGGTGGAGAGAAAAGGATGACAAGAAATTAGGAGAAGTCTTAGAAAAATGGAAAGAAAGAAAAGTGTTTACAGATGGTATCTTGGGGTCTCGTTCTTTGTATAGTTTTTTGGAACATGTTACGGTAAGTGATGGAGAGTATTTTGCGAAGATAATGGTTGGCAGAACAATGCCAGGTCTCCTAAAAAGGCTAATTGATGTGGGTTATTGTGTTGAAGATAAGAATACTGTTGATAGTAATACCGCTCACATATATTATTTACGGATGCCTATAGATGGTTTTGAAGAGATTTTAAAATTAATAGGATAAGGAAACATGAAAGAAGAAATAAAAAAGCGATTAGATGCTATCTGTGGTCGGTCTGAATTTTATGTGGAAGAATTAAATAATGGTTGTTATCGTTTGGTTATTTATGCCTATTATAGTTCGATTGTTTGTTTTGGCACTTGTGATGTTGTTGTTATAAAAACGCTAGAAGATTTAGATTTTTATTTGATGGGGGCAGCAGATAGGGAAGAAATTTTGTCAATACTGGTGAATCCATTAAAATCAAACGATATATCGGTATTTTCTGACATTAGCGTGCATAGTTTAAGAAGGGAAGAAAATTATTGGGTGATAGAATATGGTTGTGTTCGGGAGGGTAGTGGCATGGAGAAAATGATTAATAAGTTACAAGAATTAGGATTATGTGGAGAAAATAATTTTAGCGATAGAAAATATTTTAAATTGCCTGTAGAAGGGTATAAAGAGTTTGTAGGATTGTTGAAATGAGTTTGGTTATGGATAAATCGGATGCCATTTTAGAATTTGAAAAGAACAATGGTGTGACTATAAGTTTATCCCACTTAGGTTATGGGGTATTTGGCGTAAGCACGTCTGGTTTTAATTCTCATTCTTTTTATGGACAAACTGATTGGGATGTTATTGCTTTTGGTTGTTGTTCGGTGCTTTGGACTGGTGGGGATGTATTTAGTGATATAACAAAGCTTTTATCTGGATGGGAGTTGAGAAAGGATTTTATGGATATGGCGTTTCAACATGTGATAGAATATTGTGGTGATTACATATCAAAGTTGATGGTGGTAGGTGATAGATATAAGGTTACTGTATTTTATCATTATGAGGTTCCAGTTTTAGTTGACAGAATGGTGAAAATTGGATTGGTAAGTAATTTGGGTGGAAAGAAGTATGAATTAATGTTTCCTGTAGATGGCCTGCGGGAGTTTATAGCATTATTAGCGTAGAAGTGGGGATGTGTATTTGTATTTTAAAGACTAAAAGAATTTGTGGAACTGCTGTTATGAAGAATATATTAGACATGCTTAAAGAAATTGAGAAAAAATATGGCGTGGTAATCGCAGGTGGTTTGCATTATGAAGACGGTGAAAAAGTTCCGTTTTATTCTGTTGTTAAATACCCTTGTTTTCTTCCTTGGGATGTAATAATTTTTGGCAATATCGGCGGGTGGAGAAAAAATAACAACAAAGAATTAAGAAAGATTTTGTAAAGTTGTGAGCAAAGAAAGGTATTTGTAACAAGAATAATAAATGCAATATCGCCAGTGGCTTCTCTTTCTGTTTGCTTTGAATGGTTGAGAATAGAAAATGGAAAATATGTGGCCAAGATTAGCATTGGTTGGCTGTCCACAAGAGGTATAATGAAAACTTTGGTTAGTATGGGCTATGCTACAGAAAGCGCTTGTCAGGATACTCCTTTTTTTCGTGATTACTATTTACAAATGCCTGTAGATAGCTTTGAAGAAATTATGGGACTTTTAGGGGGTTGAATATGGAAAAAGTTTTGAAATCATTGTTTATTGAATATCTTGGTCGTATTGGTAACATTTTTTATTTTGAGTCGTTTATTTCGAAAGGTGTAGAAGTAGACTGGGGCGACCCGGGTTTTTATGTTAGTAAAACCTACGACGGGTATATTTGTGACTTTTCATCCGCTATGGGCAAATTACTACTTTTTGGTCAGCGCACCCCATTGCATTTGTCGGAAAAAGGTGAAAAATGTCTACAAGCCTTTCAGTCTATTTGCGATTTGTGGCCGGAGAGAAAGAAAATTATGAATGTACTAAAAGAAAAAGATTGTTTGTGTCCGGTAAATAAAATACATATAAACGGCAACATTTGTGTGGTTGGAATATGTTATAGTTATTTTTATTGTCTTCCACAGGTGTTTAAAAAATTAATAAAACTAGATGTGTCAAAAGTATATTACAATGAAGATTTTGACCGGTTTGAATGGGAAATAGAAATGAACACGGAAGATTTTATAAATATGATAAAGCTTATTGCAGATTGAAGTAATAAAACTATTGAAGGATTGATTATTTAATTTGTGTTTTTGCTGTGTGTTTGGTATAGTATCATCAAATAAGCAGAGAAAAATTATAAAATGTCTTCTTTAACTGATTTTGATTGCTCTACATATATAATAGACGAAGTTCGTAGAAGAAAAATTGCGCCAATTGGTGATAACTATCTTATGGAGATTTTGCCTAGTGTATATTATTGCACTAATATTTTCACTGATTTGGTTGTGTTTGGTGGCCGTAGTTTTACCGAACACTTTGACTCTCCTGAAAAAACTAAAGCTGAATTTAAAAAAATTACTCATTATTGGCGGGCAAGAAAAAAATGTGTTAAAATTTTAGACAGTTACAATTTGCTGTATGGTGGAAATGTGTGTCGTGTTGAGTATTATAACAAACATTACGTCCTTGATGTTATTGTGCCCTCTGAAGAAAGTTCGGTGTGGAACAAATTAAAAGAAACATTTAGTGCAGAACTTATTGATGGCGGTTGTATATATCGTTTTATCATTCCAGTTACAATATTTAAAGAAACACTGGCATTATTCGTGAAATAATTTATTGTTTTGGATGGTTTTGGAGGTAAAAATGAGAAACAAGAAAAAGATGGCATATTACATTTTTCACATAAAAGCGATTCTGTCGGACTATTTGTTGTCTAGGGGAGATTCTTATTTTGTTCTTAGTGTTACGGCCGAATATCCTTTTATAGAAGTAGATTTTAGAAACCAGAACGCAATGAGTTTAAAATATTTAGGAGGAACAAAAAAGAAGGTTAGAGTAACAGATGGTCGTTTTCGTTGGTTTGCTTTAGAAAATGTTATCGAAGATATTTTAAGTGAGTTTAGATTGGCACCAGAAAGAGAATCTATACTTAAAATTTTAGCATTAAGCCTAAGCCACGTCAATTATTTTGTGACCATTAAAAACCTTGAATTAGGTGAAAACGGTTCTTGGGTTATTAAAATTGAAAGGGCTTTTTATCCTACTATTGGTCTTCCGCCCTTGTTTTCTAGATTAGAGGAACTTGGGGTATTTAAGGGCAATTTTGTTTCTTCGAAGCCCCTGTTTGGAGTTGCGGTATTTGAAATTCCGAGGGAAGGGGCTATTGAATTTCTCAGTTTGCTGTCCAACTAATTTTTTAATTTGAAGCGAGGATATGATGTGTTTTGAAAAATGGCTAAATCGTTATGTGTTACCAATGCTTTTAGAAAATTCTGATTTTTCTAATATGCTTAGACGAGCGAATATTCTTGTTGCAGAACGTAAGCTAAAAAATCTTTTCTTTATTAGGGGTGGTTTTTGCTATAATAATCTGTTCTGCTTTAATTCTTGTAATGTGTCGAGTAGCTTGTCTGCGTTTTTGACTGTGGTGATTTTTGGCCGTTCTTTTCTTAGAGCAAAAGATTATGTTTCACATGGTGTAATCAATAAGAAAAAAGTGATGGCGTCAATTGATGGGTGGGAAAAAAGATGTGCATATTTAAAGTTTTTTCTCCCTAAGTATAGAGTAGATTATTGTGATTTGTTATTTTTTTGCGGCAACATTGAAAGATGTTTTGTTGAAAATAATACTTTTGAGATACGTTTTTATAAAATAACGGAAAAAATTGAATACGACAATGTTATGAGCAATTCGAAAATAATAAGGGAATTAATTCCATATTGTAAAAATTTTGTATTTAGAACAGAGGCATCTCCGGAAGAATTTGAAACAATGTTAAAGATTTTGTGTATTCTTTAGTTTTTTCCAAATACCACATTGCGTATAAAAAACCATATAAAAACAAACAACACAAAAACAAGACAAAAAAGAATTATACAAACAGAAAAAGTAAAATAAATTGGAAAGAGCATAACTTTTAATTTTGTATTTGTCATATTTCTATTGTATTATTATTTACATTGGAGGTCAAACTTAATTATGTCACTTAAATCAAGACATGTAGATGTAAATTTGGAAAAGGTTAATGAGTGGGTTAGAAAAAACATTCATCCATTGGCCAAAGCGTTTTCTCGTGGCACCTGGTTTTTCGTTATGGTTCCAGATGAAGCGTTTTTGAAAGTATCATTTTGTTATTCTTGGCATCTCGGGCTTATTCCTTTTGATGGTTCCCAAGAAGATGCAATTAAAACGCTAGAAGATATGAAAAGAGAAGCATCAAAGCGTGAATTATTATATTATGCCTTAGAAAAACTTCAACCTTTTTTAGCAAATGGTGTTGAATCTGCGGAAAAACAAGCAAATGGGGATTGGAAAATTGAATTCAACGAAGGTGCTGCGAATTTTTTCAAGAATCTTCGTTGGTATTGTTTTCTAAAGGATAATGGAAAGGTCTTGAATAAAAAAACGATTAAAGTTTCTTATGACGATTTAGAGGCTCTTGCAATGTTTTTTCAGAAGTAGCTCTATGTTTTATCGTGTTTTTTCTCCCATGTTTCTAATAAAGTTTAAATCTCATAATTGTTAGAACTTTTAATTAGACAACCCATAAAAAAGCTGTATAATTATCAAAAGCAAAAGGAGTTGTGGAAATGAAAAAATTATTAATGTTATTTGTTTTACTGTGTGTTCCTACTTTTAATGTATGTGCAGAAGAGTGGAACTATGTTGTGGTCGAAAAATCTCAAAAAACTCTTACAGTATATAATAAAAACAGAACGCAAAAGAAGGTATATGTAGTAAGAACAGGATTGAATGATGGTCAGAAGCATTGTGAAGGAGATAAGAAAACGCCAGAAGGAACTTATCATATTGTAGAAAAACGAGATAGTAAATATGTGAAATTCTTGGCTTTAGATTATCCCAATGCAAATGACCGTAAAAAATCTAAAGAAATTGGTTGTAATCCGGGAAATGCTATTGGAATACACTATTATAATAAAGAATATACAAATGACCCATCAACATTAGAAGGAAGTTTGGGTTGTGTGACTGTATGGAATAAATACGAAATACTTGAATTGAATAAAATATTAAAGGTTGGAGCTACTGTAGAGATAAAAGAGTAGACTCAAAAGCTTGTCATATGTTTTGGCGGGCTTTATTTTTTTTTTGATATAGTTTTATTACTGTATTTTAATTTGATTTTTTTTAGTTTTTTGCTAATATTGGTGCATTGAAAGGAGTATTCATGAAGAAGTTTTTTGTATCTTTGTTTTTAGTCTTTGTTTGTGGTGCGTCTTTTGCTAGCGTAATATCTGGTTCGTATCGTGTTGTTGATGGTGATACTATAGAAGTAAATGGTGAAAAGGTTCGATTGCTTTGTGTAGACACTCCGGAATCAAAATTTAGAGGACGTGCTCAATATTGTTTAGATGGTGAAACGAATTGTGGAGAATTGGCGACTGGTGCATTGATTGGTTTTTTAGGCGGGGTTGAAAAAATTGAGTGTCATTATTCTAAAAAAGATATGTATGGTAGAATATTGGGCGTTTGTTATGGTGAAAATTATTTGTTGAGTTTTAATGAGCTGTTGTTGAAAAATGGATTTGCTTATTATTATCCGTGCAAAGAACATAAAATGTGGAAAAAATATCAAGAAGATGCTCAAAAGTCCAAGGTTGGGTTATTTTCTGATGATTTAGGTGGTTTTATGGAGCCCAAACAATGGCGAAAAAATGGCGGGTATAACAAATAAGGTAAAGGAGAAAAGGATGAAAAAGCATGTATTTGAAAACGGGTTGGTGTTATTGTATGATAGAAATTGGACTGCAAAACTTGACTCTTTTAATATAAATGTAAACACTGGGTCATTATTGGAAAGCGAAAAAGAGAAAGGTATCAATCATCTTGTGGAACATCTCATGTTTAAATCCACAAAAAATCGCACTACATTACAAATATCTAAAGAATTGGAATCAACTGGGGCGAAAATAAACGCATACACTGATTATGATAATGTCTGTTTTTATTTCAATGCATTGCCAGAACATGTGAAGAAGTGTGTAGAGATTTATTCTGATATGATTTTCAATAAGTTTATTTTGCCGGAAGAATTTTTATCAGAAAAAGATGTTGTGCTTCAGGAAATTGCAATGTATGAGGATTATCCGTCAAGCGTCAACAGTGATTTTTGGTTTAAAGAATTTTATGGTTGGGATTCTATTGCTGGAACTCGTAAATCTGTCAAATCTATCACACTGAATCAAGTCAATAATTTTATCAAACGTTTTTATGTGCCCCAAAATATGGTAATTTCGGTTTGTTCATCTTTGCCATATTATAAGATTAAGGCCATTGTAAAAAAGAATTTTGGCACAAAAAGCAATGTTGGAGGAATTTTAGCATCTGACCGTTGGAATTTTTTATCTGTCAAACCATATGAATTAAAAGACATATCTTCAATTGCGATAAAGAAAAAGGATACTTCGCAGGTTCAATTAGCATTTGGCATACTGTGTCCTGATGCCTATAGTGCAGAAACAGATGCAGAGCGCTCGGCTGTTTGTAAATTCTTTTCTAGTGGATTGTCAAGCATATTGTTTAAAGAAATTCGGGAAAAATTAGGATTGTGTTACAGTATTAATATGGATTCTTATTCTTTGTGCCATAAAAGTTTGATGAAAAAATATCCAGCATTAACTTTTATTTCTACAAGCACAGAAAAACAAAATGTAAAAAAATGTGTAAAAGAGATTTCCAAATTAATGTTTTCTAAAGATGTTTCTGCCTATATTACCGAAACAGATGTGGAACGCGTTCGAAACGACATAAAATCTCAGAATGTGTCTTCTCAGGACATTGCTGAATATAATTTTACTCGTTTTTGCTTGGGTGGAAAAGATTCTTCAAGAAAAAGGGTAAAGAAAATTTGTAAGTGGTCAGTAAAAGACGCCCAAACTGCAACTAGAAATGTTTTATATCGAGATGCTTGTGAACACCCTCATTGGTTTGCATCTATATATGGTGATGTGCTCCGTACAGATATTTAATGCATTAATAGAATCTTGAGGCTGTATTTAATAAGTTGTTTTTGGCATTATAGGGAAAAGGAGAAAGCAATGCAAAAAGTTCTGAGTGATTCTAAGGGTATAAATGCGCAGAAAAAGTATGTAAAATTTTCTTTTGAAATGGTCGACTTGGGCCCTGTCCGCGAGCAACTTATGGAGTCTAATGCTGTAAATCTTGTGGCTGAAGCGTATGAAAAACATAAATTTTTGGAGTGTGTATACAAGGCTTTGTCTTGGGAGTTGAAAGACAAAAAAGATACATCCGTTTGCCGCAGTCTGTTTTGTGGGGAGTGGGGTGCGGCAATTGCTTTCACAGATTTTTATCCAATATTTCAGAACATAAAAACAAAAACAGAGAAGCAAATTGGTGAAACGCCTGAAGTATTGAAGCTTCTAAATGATTGGGCAAACACCCGACCGACAGAAGAGCCTACAATTTCTACTAATTTTTTACAACGCAACAGTGGCGTAAAAGAAATATTGCGAGCAGCTTCTGTTAAAGTTTTGGAAGAGATAAAAGCGTATTTGGAACAGAAGGATACAAAAAAACTAAAAAAAACATATTACACAATAAATTTGGAGTGGTTTTTTAAGCTGTACAATATTCTTGATGAAGACGTTTGTAATTTGACACGGTTTTTATTCTATCGCGATAATTTTATGATTTTTAGGCGGTTTTTACCTGATAGTTTAGAACTTCCCTATATTCGCAAATATGCCGGAATATCTGAATTGAAGTTGTCAAAAATAATTCGAGGCCCGCTAAAAAAAGCCATGTTTATTTGTCCGACTCGTCAAGATTCATGTTTTTCCACCTACGGCTCTTTTGCGTTAGCCCCTGCTGTATCTTCTAGTCTTCTTTTGAAATATAAAAATTATGCTGCGTTTGCCAATGATAGAGTTGTAAGAGTTGAAAATACTGGATTAACCATTGAAGATTTTGACCATGTTTCTGATTCAAACGGTATTTTTAACATTATACAAAACGCATTAAAAAACAAAACAAAAGGAATAAACATACTACTATACGGAAAAGCGGGAACAGGAAAAACTGCCTTAGCAAAAACAATAATAAATAAAGTGACTCCTAATGGTTATGTCGTGTCTAGCAATGCTACAGGTGCAGGAAATTGGGCCAGACAAGAAAATTTTAGCATGCTCAAATACTTTTTAAGTGGCTCTGCCGATGCGGTCATTTTATATGATGAAGCAGAAGATTATTTTCGTAAAAAGGATGATGTTGAAAAGGCAAAGTATGATGTAAATCAAGAACTGGAAGAAAACACAACTCCTGTAATTTGGACTGCGAACTCTTTATTCTTTTTTGAGTCATCTTTTATTCGTCGTTTTACTTGTGTTGTGAACGTAAAAGAGTTGACGGGAAAGGCGCTGAATAATCTTGTAAACAGTCTCTGTAAAAAACATCACACTGAAATTTCAGATAGATGTAGAAGATTAATTGAAAAGTCGCACCCATCTGTTGGGGTTATTGAAACGGCTTTGTTGGCCGGGAAAATGTGCAAGGTAAAAGGCTCGGACATTGTATACAATCAGATAAAAGAAAAGCTTGAATTAATGAGCGGTAAAATTGTTGATATTCCGCCATCTACAAATCATTGTGATTATGACCTTTCTCTTGCAAATACTGATGTTTCCCTAACAGCGGTGGCAGATGGAATAGAAAAAAGCGGTAAAAACAATTGGTCGATGATATTATATGGTGTATCTGGAACAGGGAAGACGGCTTTTGCTGATTATTTGTCTAAACGCCTAAACATGCCAATAATTAAGAAGAAAATAAGCGACTTACAATCACCATTTGTTGGTCAGACCGAGAAAAACATTAGCGAAGCGTTTGATGAGGCAAAAAGAGAAAACGCTATTTTGGTTTTAGATGAGGCAGACATTTGGCTTATGGATAGAAATAAGGCTTACAGAAGTTGGGAAATCAGCCAGACGAATCAAATGTTGCAAGAAATGGATGTGGCGACAACTCCTGTAATTGTGACCACGAACATCTTCAAATCTATGGACCAAGCAGTTCTTCGGCGTTTTGTGTTCAAAATTGGATTCAAGTATATGACCCCTAAACAGGTGAAACAGGCGTTTAAAACTTTTTATGGGTTGTCTGTGTCTTCGGAAGATTCTAATATTTCATATGCGGCCCCTGGTGACTTTGTTGTTGTAAAAAAGCAATTGGAATTCTTGGGAAAGCCTGACGATGTGAAAACCGTAAAAAATGCCATTCTAGATGAAATCAAAAATAAAAAAGATGATTTCAAAGATGCATCAATTGGTTTTTAAGGATTAAAGATAAAGTCGGGATAAAACCCGGCTTTTATTCGTTGTCGTCTTGGAAATCAGAATTTGAAACGCCAAAAACGTTACCAATTCCTTTTTGTTGTTTCATAAAAGTGTTCCAATTCTCTAATGCTCTTTTTTCGCTTACCCCCAAAAAATCATATGGCGAATAGTGTGTGCAATTGGTACATTGAGCATAAAACAAGTTTTCCCCCTGCGCCTGTACTATTTTCGGGTAGTAATTTTCCTTGTATTTGCGTTTGCACCATTTGCAGGGATAATTGCCGTCTTTATCTTTGTTGTTTTCTTCATTCATAATCGCTTGTCTCCTTTTTTATTTTTCGGCTTGGATATTATATTCATTAGGTGAGAAAAGTCAAATTAAAAACCCCGAGAAAATGTCTCGAGGTCTTGTTTTCTGTGCTTTCCTTGATTAAATTGTCAGCACGGATTTCTTTTTATTTTTCAGTTCTTTTTGATAGCATTCCATGAACTTTTTTAGCAACTTTGGAAACCATTCTTTTGTGATTGATACTGTACCCCCTGGCCCAGATTGCCCAAAGTTGTAGAAGTTGTGCTGATACCACATTGCGTTCAAAGTATCTTCTGCTGAAATATTAGAGTCGCCATTTGTTGCTTTTTTGAATGCCTGACGCCAAATTTCAATTTTCTTTGCGAAGTCAACCAAATATGCAACAATCTCGCCATCCATCAGTGTATAGTTTTCTTTCAAATGGGTAATCAAGCAAGATGTTCCACACAGGAAAGGCATTTGTGGTTTCAGTCGCGATTTTTCTTCGCCAAATGCTTTCTTCATGATTTCGATTTTATCTTTTACATTTGCTGTGATTTTTGTAGGGACCTTTGTTTCGTAATACTTAGTACACATGTTGTCCATAATTACATCATTCACATAGTCTTCTTCGGTTTTTCCGTTCAAAATGTGTTCCAGCACAAACAAACGAGTGACAATTGACTCATTTTCAATTTTGTCTGAACTGCGGAAGGCTTTTAATTTATTAAATTCCGTTTCCGAGATGACATTCTGAACAGTCTCAATCAACATACCACCCATTGCATGGCGCATTTGATTTGCTTTGATTCGCAGGCCATTTTGCAACTGTACGAAGATTTTTTTTGTTTCAGCATCTCCAATGTTTCCCAAATACAGGACGTTCAATTCTGTTTCCAAAAAGTCCGAACGTTCATCTTGGCTCATTGTGTTGAAACTAATTACGCGACCCCCAACATCAATGCCAAATTTGTTTTTGTAGAATCGATACAGGGTTATTGCTTTCTGTTTTCCATCAACAACTTCAAATTTGCCATCTTTTTCGCGAACATAAAACTGTGGCAAGGGAATTCCCATCAAAATAGATTTGATTAGTTCCACTTGGGTTTGACGAGACCATTTGAAAGTCCGCTGGTATTGTGGATTCAAGTCCCATTTTTCTTGTTCAATATTTTTTATCAATCGTGAAATGGTGATTGTTTTATTTGATGACGATACGCCTAATTTTTCTATTGCCATTGTTTTTTCCTTTATTTTATTTGTTTTTTATAATTTCAGCAACAGCCTTGTTATATGCAACGATGCTTTTATATAACTTTGGTTTATTACTTTTTATATAAGCATACTTTTTTTGTTCTGTTGCAGATGATAATTTTGTTTTTTCTGCAACACTCAAAAACATTTCTGCTTTCAATTTTGTAAATTTTATTGCTGGAATTTCTGCCAATTGTGATATTTTTGTCCCGCAAACAAAGCTACAATTGCGGAATGGTCTATTGATTTTACTGCGTTCTGGTTCAGCAAAGTTCCAATAGAATCCTTTATAAAGCTTTTTCTGGTGAGCTGCAATCGATATAGACATTGGAGCCACATTGATTGATTTTGCTGCATCCGTTATTGAGCTAAATTTACGAACAACACGCCCATTTGAGTTTGTTTTCAATATGGGCTTTGATATTTTCTCTCCACGAATTGATTTATGGAGTTTGATTTTTTTCGCCAATTTTATACTCCTTTGTTTTTTATATGTTTGGAGTATATGACAAGGTTTTTGAAAATGCAAATTAAAAATGAAAGCTAAAATACCAGAATTATCCTATGGGCTTAGTTTTTTTGATTATAAGTCGTCTGGCGGGCATGGTATGAAATTTTCGCAGTGTATGACGATAAACTTTCTGTGCGTTTCAAAAATTGGTCGATAGAAGTCTAAAATGCGCTGTTTGTGCGCTTCGTCTCTATATTGGATGCAAGGATAGTTTCTCGGGTCTCCCTCCTTCCAAAATCTTCCTGCACGGTCATAAAACATCATTCTTTCGTCTTTTTCCGGACAATCGTGAATAAATGCCGCACCCTTTCCAGTAAAAACACCCGGTGCAGACCATATATTTGTTGGCTGGAACACTAAAGAATTTGGTTGTCCAACATATGAAGGAAGTTTTGTGATTGGATTTTGACATTTTGGGTAGTTGCTTTTCCATTCGGCATATCCTGTTCCAAAATAATTCTTTTCCAGGTTTTCTCCACTGTTGCATTCTGAATCTTCGACGATAAAGATTGATAATTGGGATGATGGCAGCTTAAATGCTTTTCGAAATTCATCAGACCAGATTTCTTTGCTGATATATTTTGAAATTTCGCACTTATTATTGTGATATGGCTGATTCGGTGCGATAAATACTCCTTTTAATCCATTGTTGGTGCACCGTTCAATCATTTTTTTATGTAGCATGTTCTTATATGGCGGGTTTGAAATGAAAAATTTGAAGCCGGATAGGTCAAACGAGAAAAAATCAGCAATGTTTAGCTTTAGTCCAAGTTCTGTTGCCACCCCCATATCTTCTAAGTCGATTCCTACAATTTTGTCTTTCGGAATCCCTGCTCTGATTAATGCTTGCGAGAGTTCAAATTTACCAGCACCAATGTCTAAAATCAATGAATGGCCATCGTATAATGCAACAAATTCTTTAGCCATTATGTCTGCAATATCAGCTGGTGTGGAAAAGTAATGATTTGTGTTTTCAGCGTTTTGTTTTACTTTGTTTCCGTCTTTGTCAAATTTTATCATACTCATTTTGCTTTTCCTTCTTATAATAATGTGCGTATTTCTTTTGGTACAATTTCGCCATTCTGTTTTAATAACAATACTTCTTTCATATCTCCAGAATCTTGTTCATATGTTGGCTCTAAACAATTTCTTTGCATGTCATCTTTGTTTCCGCCAGAATTAAAAAGAACGTTACCAATTTGTCTAAATAAGCTGTCAAATCTTTCTGTGTCTTCAAAATCCTTTTCTTTCCAGACCTTATTATTTAATCCCCAGTTCTTTATCATTTGTCTTACGCTGTTGTGAAAAGTTGGTTGACAGAGCTCCAATCTTTCTTTGCTTCGAACAAATCTTATTACATTATTGTTGTATTGTTTTATATATGTCAGTCTTTCTTCGTCGTTTTCGAATAGTTTATTTTCGTCTAGCCATTTGAAGATGACAATATCAATGGGTAAATCTGTATACTTTTCAGGGCTTTTGACGTTTGTTACTATTTTATATACTTTACTTTGGTTGAGAAATACATACGGAGATTGTTCATTTTTATTTTCCGATAAAATTCCCAAGAAAGGCAGTTTTGATGCTTGGGCGCGTTCTTCCATTATTTGAACTTGAAAATTATCACCCTTGTCGGAATTAATTCTTCTATGATTTTTATCTTCCGCCATTATCCAGAAGCGTCCGGGTTGTATCATTTCCGCATCAATGTCAATGTACCCTAAAGTCATAAAGTCGGTGCGGATAAACCTTTTCCACTGCGCAATTGAAGGTTTGAAAATGTTATTCTGATGCCATCTCATATCGCTTCCTTTTTGATAATAATAAATGATTTTAATGGCAAAAGAAAGTCTCATTTTTCGTTTAATCTTTTATTTGATTAATTTTTTACTAATTGGGGTTTTTATTTTTGCTTCTGTTTTGTTCAGTTCTAATATAGTGCCTACTTTTAATGTTGGTTGTTACAGCTCTTGATTAAACTTGACTGTAATTTCTATTCTGATAATCTAACTAATACCAAAGATTTTTTCGCATAGGTTTGTAAGGGTGTTTTTTCATCGTATAGCAATCCTACATCTATAAGGTAATATGTGAGCTTCGGTAGAGAAAAATAGGATGTCAAAAAAAATATATGGAATAACGTTGGTGCCAAGACGTATATATAATCTAGCACTTGCGATTCTAATAACAACAATAGTCAATACAACAATAATTCAAACAATAGGAAAAAATAATTTAGATACTTACGTTAATAATAAATATGGCTCTCAAAATATTTCTTGTGTTGTTGATGCCGTGGCGGGTGAGGCAATAGGGGAACCAGATGAAGGAAAAAAGGCTGTGGTTGAGGTAATTATGAATCGCAGTAAAATGTCAAAATATCCTGATTCTTTTTGTGAAGTCGTGCATCAAAGCAAACAATTCTCATATCTAAAAGGGAATCAAAATTATAAAAAAATATACAGTGACCCAGCAGAGCTTTATAAGTTGACAAAACTAGTATATAGCCATATTTATGATATAGAGAAAAACCCAAAGCATAGAATATTACCTGAAAATGTTTCTCACTATGATGGTAAAAGCTTTAAGAAACCCTATTGGAGTAAAGATATGATAATGGTAAAAGAAATAGCCGGACATCAATTCTACGCACCAAAAGAAAACAAAAGAAAAGTATAATACAAAAAATTTAAATCATTAGTTCTATCAAATTAGGTTCTCCGTTGTGCTCTCCCTGCCTGTGAAAGTAAAGAACTATATGTAAGCTTCAAGGTTTTAAATAGAGCGCAATTTTCTTATTTCACACATTCCCATTAGAAAAATAAAAAACGGTTCTATTACATATATATTGGTAGTATAGAAACGCAATATTTAATTCTTCGATGGTCTAATAAAAAGATACGGAATTCTTATTGTCCTATACTGCGGCGATAAGAGTTTTTTCATTAAAGGATAAAAATATGGCAATTAAAATCGAAACAGGGAAAGTTTATAAATGTATAGCCCCAACCCTTGCATCTGCTTCTATCCATGTTGTGTCTGGCTCTGCAAAAATCAAAGGGTCAAATGTAACTAAAAAAGATGAAGTGACAAAAAAACTAATCGTCCCAAAATTTGCTGAACTTGTAGACACTGGAGATGATTTGAAGTTGGGTATTAATCTGGTTGCCGGTTTGCCTGAATGGATTGGTTTTGAAGGCAATGGTGAAATCTGGATAAAAATGGGTGTTGATGTAAGAATTGAACCTGCAGGAGAATAATAAATGGGAATACTTCTAAATAAAGGTCTGCTCCTAGATAAGGTAATTGGTGGAACAAAAGATTATAACGACCTAACCAATAAACCCGCAATAGATGGTGTAGAGCTAACCAAGGATACTACGAAAGCTGACTTAGGCCTTGCTCAAGCTTTTACATACAAGGGCTCTGTTGATACATTTAATGACCTTCCAACCACAGATAATAAAGTTGGTGATTGTTGGAATGTAAAAGATACTGGAATTAATTATGCTTGGGATGGTGCTGCTTGGGATGATTTAGGAGGTGTAAAACCTGCTGGAGTCCTTAGAGAATGGGAGGATTAAAATGGGAACACTAAGACTTGGTAATGATGTCGTCGTTCCGGCCATCAGTGCAAAACAAAAAGAAATTGCAGCGTACTCAATCAGTGCTGACAATCAAGTTATTCGTACAGCGGCAGATATCAGTACATATTTTACTGATGTAACCACAATAACCGAAAATGCAATGCGATATGCTTTTAATTTTTCACTTGACATATGTGGAACTGTAGATTTTCGGAATCTTTCTGTTGTAGAAAAACAAGGCTTAATGTTTGCATTTGTTTATACCAAAATTAATAATATTAGATTCGATAATCTTTCTGTTATTAAAGAATCAGGTCTTCGTGAATGCTTCAATAGTTGCTTACAACCTACAGAAATTTCTTTTCCAAAATTAACACAAGTAGAGTCCCTGGGTTTATTTAAAACTTTTGATTCTTGTAATGCATTAATAACAGCACACTTTCCCGCACTATCTACATTAGACTACGGTAGTATGACAGGTTGTTTTATAAACTGTTTAAAGTTAGAAAAAGTATTTTTTTCAGCTTTGACTGCACCAAACGCCAATTGCTTTATGGCAACAAACGGCGCCAATAAAATTTTTAGCAACTGTAAAGCACTGACTGAAATTCATTTTAAAAAAGGTACCGAAGAAATTATTTCTGCGATAGCTGGATATGCTGATAAATGGGGCGCACCAAACGCAACAATATATTTTGATTTATAATAAGGACACTTAATATGAAAGAAAAAACAACATACTTTTACAAATTTAAAGATGGTAAAGCATTGTGGGCGTCTCCAAATGAAGAAAGAGATTTTGACACAAATGAAATTATAGAAACTCAAGAACGTATCATGCTTTTTCCAGATAAAGGTAAAATGTTACAGAATAAGACAACTGGCGAATATTCTGCCGGTATCTGGCTAAAAGATTCTAAAAAAACTGATTGGGAAGAAGTTTCTGAGGAATCGTATAAAGAATTTTTAGAAAAAGAAAATTCTCAAAAGAGATAAGCAAGAACAAAAATAAAAGTAAAGAAGCGTCAAAATGGTAAAAATAAAAGACACTCCAATAAATCAAATTATAATAAATAAGCTTTCAAAGGCTCAATATGAGGGCATAGAAACAAAAGACCCTTCACAGTTGTATTTTATTACTGATGAAGATAAATACCTAACAGAGGTTGCTACAGATGCTTCTTTATCAGGAAAAGGTACGACAGAAGACCCATTAAGAGTACTGTCTGTTTTGCCTGACCAAAAGGATAATGCTGGAAAGCTTTTGACCACAGATGGAGAAAATGCGAGTTGGGTTGAAGTTAAGGTTCCACCACAAATCGTAAATTTTCAATTCGATTCCAATAAGTCGGTTTCTGCGGGAGTTAAGGGTAATACACAAAATAAATATTATCTAGCCGCCTACAATATAAATACTGGCGCGATTGAAAGTTATGCAGGAAATTACAATGACACGTATGGTTTTACATTTTACCAAATAACAGGCGATTCGTTGTTTACGGGTGCAATTCTAACGGAACAGACTTCTTTTGATGGTTATGGCTCCGTTGAGCCTGCTCTAATAATAAGTGAAATATCGAATCTGTCGCCAGAAGCAAAATCTGGAACTGTCGGTCAGGTTTATACAAAGACAGACGAAGGTGCGGAATGGAAAGACGTAAAAGATGGGCTTCTGCAGGTTTCAACGGTTGCAGATTTCTTAGAGCCTGTTGCTGAAGATTTAAATAAATTAGTTCTTTATGTTGGTCCAACTGTTGATTCAGATGATGCTTCAATTCAGAAGATTTTAGATAGCAAAATTATAAACGGTCATGTTTTTGGTGTGGTTGAACAAACGTTGGTTCTTAGCGAAACAGAAACTGAAACCATTTATATGTGGAAAGATGTCTATGAAAATATTCCAGCTGTAAGTGACGAAACAAATAATAAGATTTTGTCTAATGATGGTTTGAATATAAAATGGGTAGATGTTCCAAGTGCTACAGAAGTTATAATGAGGGAGTTGTAATATGCCTGATTTAAGAATTGGTGAAAATATAGTAGTTCCAGCGATTGTAGTTAAAGAACCGGTAAATATAACAAAATATGGCACAACCTCCAATGGCTTTTTAGGTAATATTGATGAAAATGGTGTGTATCAACTTCCAATAGAAGAATTTGACTTTGTCGGTGAAAATATAAAAGAAATCAATATCGATAGGGCTCTTCAATATAAATTTAATAAAACTCCAGTAAAAACTGTAAGCTTCCCTATGCTTACTGCCTTAGGTGGGGCATACACATGCTATTACACATTTTTGGAGTGTTTACAGTTGAAATCCGTAGATTTTTCTTCTTTAACCACATTAGAGGGCTCATATACGTGCCATGGAATGTTTATGAAAAATACTTCACTGGTTTCTGCAAGTTTCCCTGAGTTATTAAAAATTATAGGGGAAGAAACATGTCAATACATGTTTGTTGGTTGTAGTTCACTAAAATCTATAAATTTCGATAAACTAACATCTATAGAGTCATCTGATAATGGTAATACGTGTTATGATATGTTTAATAATTGTAAGGCGTTAAATTCTGTAAGCTTTCCATCATTAAAAACAATAGAAGGAAGGGCTACATGTGATAATATGTTTGATAATTGCACGTCGTTGGTTTCTGCAAATTTCCCTGCATTGACAACAATAAACGGAAATGCTGCTGCGGCAAATTTCTTCTACGGTTGCAGCTCATTGGAGTCTATAGAATTCCCTGCTCTAACAACGGTAATGGGGACGAGTGCTATTCTTTATATGTTTTTCATTTGCTCCAAATTAAAATCGGCAAGTTTTTCATCATTGATAACATTGGACGGAAATACTGTGGCCAAGGGGATGTTTAATGCGTGCCGTTCTCTGACTTCTGTAAGTTTTCCGGTGTTGGCGACTATAAATGGGCAAAATGCATGTCAAAGCATGTTTAGTGGCTGTTCGGCTTTGGCTACAATAAGCTTTCCTGCATTGACAACTATTGGAGATGCAACATCGCTTCCTGCGAATATGTTCAACAATTGTACGGCGTTGACTGAGATACATTTTCGTGCGGATGCTCAAGTAACAGTGGAAGCTCAAACAAATTATGCATCCAAGTTTGGCGCAACCAATGCAACTATTTATTTTGATTTATAATAAGGATTAAAAGTTATGGCAGATAAAAAATTACAGCAATTGATAATAAATAAAGGTACAGAAGCTAAATTCAATGCTCTGACTGAAAAATCCGATGAACAATTGTATTTCATAACGGATAGCAACACATATGTTACAACAGACCAGGGTGTAAATAATGCTGGAAAAATACTTACTGTAGGTGATGATGGAAAGTTGTTTCCCGCCAAAAGTGAAGATTCCACTGGTATAAAAGGGGATTATTGTTCTACCTATGGCATTGTTGATATGCAACATGGGATAATAACAACACCTGCAGAAGGAAATGTTCTAAATATTCCTAGTGGTATTGTGTTAAAATTGCTCGGTGCAGACAGTCTAATTACTTTGGCGTCTCCACAAACATATCAAGTTGAAGCCGCTATAGACTTTACGCTATTTTATACTCGAAAAGAGGATGCTACAGCTGCCAGCTTTGTTGAGGCCACTGAAGTATATTATAGCAATAAGGAGCCCGCACCAAATGGGCAAATAGGGGCTCAAGCTTGGAAAAAATCTGGCGATTCAAAGTGGCAGTTTCGTTCAAATGCTACTGGAAATGAATGGAGAGAAGCTATTGCGACTCCTATTTGCGATGTTCATTTTACTGATGGACATTTGACCAGAATCGACTTTGCCGGCTATCGCCTTATGAACACGCAAGATTTTGCGCGACGTGATTCTAATAACACCTTTATAGGCGATAATACAATCGAAGGAGAAAATGCGGAACTAAAGTTCCAATCAACCGTTGATGTTATTGGTTCTGCTCCCACATCTCAAAAGAATTATGGTATTATATTCAAAGACCACGCTGGCGCATTGGTTGGCCAATATACTGTTCATCACGGAACCAACAACGAAGTATATTCACAGATATTGGTTAAAAACCCAACAAGCAATCAGGCAGCAATTCTAAACATTGGATTTAATCAAAGTGGTACAGAATATGTTGACGCATCTGCTGGCGTAAAACAGGCTATTGTTGAGTGGGGAAATGCTAAATATCAGGCAAAGGATAAGCGTGTAACGAAACTATCTGCACAATCAACTGATGACGAATACCCAACAGCAAAATGTGTATATGATTTGGTTGGTGATGTTGAAACCTTGTTGCACAACATCAATACAGGAGCTTAATAAATGAGTGTTGCTACGGAAATTACAAAACTACAAACAAACCTATCAGATGCTTATGATGCCGTTGGGGAAAAAGGTGGCACCATTCCTGCAAAAAAGGTTTTCGACAATTTGGCTTCTGCTATTAATTCCATTGTTCAAAAAGGTTCAGATGTTTCGCTTTATACTGTAACAAATGGAACAATAACTCAGCCAAAAATAAACATAACAAATTCTTTTATCAACATAACAGCAATTGCTGAATATGGCTTGGCTTTGGTGTTTTGTAAGCATTCTAATGTTTCTGGCACTCTTAGTTTTCCAAAGTTGAAAATAATTGAAGCCCATGGAATGTTTAGAGCTTTTTCTGGTTGTTCTCTGATTTCTGGTGTGGTTGATTTATCCGCGTTGGAAATGATAAACGAATCTGGGCTACAAGAAGCCTTTGCAAATACTGGATTGTCGGGCGGTGTAAACTTTACCAAACTAACGTCAATAAGCGCAAACGGTCTTGCTAGTGCTTTTTTAAATTGTAATAGCATGGATGGTGTTATAAATTTTCCAGCCCTATATACTGTTGATTCCACGGCATTTGGCTCTTCTTCTGCTGATTATGCTTTTGCCGGAACTAATATTACTGAAATTCACTTTCCTGCCGCATTAGAAGCAACAATAAAAGCTATCAACGGATATGGAGACAAGTGGGGTTCTTCTGCAATTATTAGCTTCGATTTGTAAGATTCATTACTTACACTTGAGCCAAGCTAAAATAAAAAAACAATAGTTACGGGCCCGAATAATGCTCTTGTCTAACTAACCCCCTTTTCACTATTTTTGATGCGTTGTTTTAGTTCTATTAAGGCGATAGGAAGACAATTCTAATTTTTATCAACCTAACATATAAGGATTAAACAAATGACTTTATGGGAAAAAATTTCATTGGCTTGGAAGACGGCTTGGGAAGGTATTAAAGCTCCATGGAAAAAATGTTGGGAAGCATTTAAAGAAGCTTTAATTTCATTTTGTGTTATGGTTGGAAAAGTGTGTCTTGGATTTTTTACCCTTATTTGGAACACATTAGAAGCATCAATTAAAACTATCGGCATTTTGTGTTTTGATTGGTTGATTGAATGGATTCGTCGTTGGTAATTAGTTTTGATTGATAAAACCGTCGGGCATGGGCTATGTCCGTAAATGCTCACAGAGCTAGAGCAGTAGCTCAGCGATGAAGTGAGTAGAGTGTAAAAGATAATTCCCTTATACTCAAGCCAAGAAGCGCTAAGTTTAAACGTATAGTAAGAAATAGTATAAAAATAAAAAATATGACTATTGCAGGACAAGACATTTTGACGTTAATTGTTGTAGCGCTAATTTCTTTTTTGGCGGGTGCTGTAAAGACTATAATGGCATACACAAGAAATAGAATATTGCCAAAGAAGTTAGATTTTATTGTTAATATTATTCTTTCATTCTTTATTGGCATATTGTCAGGATGGATTTGCACGTATTTTCAGTTGCCAGATAATATATTATACGTTGTGGTTGCTTTATCTGCGTTATCTGCTGAAAGATTGTTATCTGCCATTCCAACGATATTTGTGAAAAGGGTCGAGGTCTTCGCAGGAGTAAGTCCGACAAGAGAAGATTATGAAAGCGACCCTATAAACCAATGCAACAGGGAACATAAGGATTAAAACAATGTGTAGTGCGGCAATGAGTAAAAAACTGACAATTCTAATAAATATGATTTTGGCGATTATATTGGGGACTGAAATTGGAGTTGTTTTGGCGTTTCTTGGGGCCCCGAAATTTGCACAGTTTGGCTCAGTTGCTGCATTTTCTACCGTGATTGAACACTACCTAACATTGAATCCTATTATCTTTTTGAAAGGGGCAAAAATCATTAGACAGAGAGAGTCCCATGAAAACACCAAATAAAAAACGTCGTACAAAATTATTTATTCATTTTATTTTTATTCTCCCATTTGTTATGTGTATGAGTACTGTAATTGGCATTAAGTCTTTTACTGTAAACCACATCTTAAATACCCCCGAAATTATTGAGCAAAATCTACTATCCGTTGTTGATTCTGAGTTGAAGCTTATAACGGAAAGAAAAATGTCACCCGAACAAGAAAAGGCTGAAATGGTGAAGGTGACAAAAAGCATCGATGTACAAGAGGGTATTGGCGCAACATTATTCAAAAAAACCTCTGCTGATTTTGATATAATCTATAACTTTAATATCAATCAAAAATCTGACATATCCGGAGTGAAGATTTTAGATGATTATTTTCGTCCAGATGAGCTGATATTTGTTCAAGATTCTCATTTTATTGGCAGTTATCATTTAAAAGCACTTCATAGAGGCGTTGAAGTCACATATACTTTCTATTTTGCCACCTATAAAGATTATGTTGTCGTGTGGTGTGTTCGTCCTGATTTTGTTCTTTCCTATTTTGTCAATGCCAATAAAATGTTTCTAATTATATCTTTTGTCCTTCTGCTAAATGCCATTTCTAGCTTTATATCTTTGGTTGCTTATTATCAGTTAGAAAACCGCGCAATAAGAATAGTAAGAAAGAGAAGCGAAGATGTATAATTATTCAATGATTGAACGTGCCTTGCTCGCTTATCTGAAGAGCGAGTATGGCATAGAATTGGCCCCGACACAACTATATAAGACTCCAGAAGATTTGGGGTTGGATTCCCTTGATGCCGCGGATTTGATATTATGGGCAGAAGATGCATTCAAGGTAAAAATACAGCCACAAGAATTTACAGAAATTGTAGAGTTAAGAGATTTGGTTGATTTGATAAGTATAAAAATAGATGAGAATTGATGCTCAAGTGTAAATCGATATTGTTTTTCTAGGTGTTTAAATTTCAATCTCTTATTATTTAGCTTAATACTTTTGCATATTATTGCCTTTGGAAAAAGGCTCATTTTTCTTATTTAATGTTTCAAACATTAACAACTTGGTTCGACATACTGTATTGTTATAATGTCTAAAAATAAACTTAAATATATGTTTTAATTTGGCTTATTTCATCTCCCCTAGCAAAATAAAAATGTCATCAAAAATAAGGAGAGAAAATATGACAACTTATGCTTATTTGCGTGTATCAACAACAGAACAAGATGAACAAAATCAAAAATTAGGAATAGATGAAAAGGCAAAAATATTAGGATTAAAAATAAATAAGTATATAATAGATAAGGTAAGTGGAACAAAAGAGCCAAATGAAAGAAACTTGGGAAAATTATTGAAAAAAACAAAAGAAGGAGATGTTGTAATAATTAGCGAGCTTTCTCGGTTTGGTCGTCGTTTGTTTATGTTATTTCGAATACTTGAGGGATTGCTAAATAAAGGCGTAAAAGTGTATAGTGTAAAAGATGGATATAACTTGGATAACACATTACAATCGAAAGTTTTAGCGTTTGCGTTTGGCATGGCTGCTGAAATAGAGAGAGATATGATAAGTAAAAGAACCCGTGAAGCATTAGCATTAAGAAAAGCACAGGGTAAAAAACTAGGCAGACCACTCAATTCTAAAACGAAAAACCCTAAATTAAACAAATATAAAGACCAAATAATAAAGCTATATCAAAGTGGTGTATCAAAATCAAAAATAGCTAAGAAATATAAAGTATGTCATAAAACCATAAGAAAATATATTAGAATTTACACTCAGGAACTATAATATAATTAATTTGTTTTTTCAGAATATTGCCCTTCAGCTTGAGTTCTATGTATTAAGCGAAAGGAGCTACTATGACCTTAAGTAAATTAAAAAGTCTATTCAAAAAGAAACAAAAGAAAGAAACACAAAGACTGCCGAGAAAATATACAAACAAGGTGGCATTTACAGATATTGAGAATAATGTAGTTAATGTTCAAGTAAGAGAAATTGGTGACCGGTCTTTTCTATATGTTCTAGCCGATAATGGAAAGACAGAATTGGCTTTTGATATCGATGCTGCTACTTTGTTTTCTGCCATTATATCTGACTTTGTAGAAAATGGTAATTTAAACAAGGTTGAAGAAATATTTGAAACGGAGGAATAATAAATGAATAAGCTAGATAAAATGCTGGATGAGTTTTTTGTAGATTCTGATAGATTTGCTGCCGAATATTACAATGAAACAGGTGAACTAATAATCTCTCAAGAATCTTTTAACCGTCTAAGTACAATATTGAAAGAAGGTTTGGAAATATACAACAAGGTCATTGAAGATAAAATGTTTTCAGATGATTTGGTTATTCAGACATTACTTTCGGAGGTTGGTAAAGAAGCTCAGAAAATAGAAATCAACGAAGAAAATGCAAAAAAACTAAATACAAGAAATGCAATGGAAGTTTGGGAAGATTTGCATGCTGGTTTGGTAACTCTGGCAATCTTTATCAAAAACGCTGAAGAGGACAACAATAATGATGATGCGCCGGCCGATTAAGGTCAATAAAATAAAATATACTATTGATTCAGAACACGGTCTTCAAAAAGCTTGCGTGCGGAGGTTGAGGGCCCATAACTTTCTTTGTTTTTGTACTGATGTTTTTAATGGTATCAGTTTTATAAAAGACCTGAAAGCAAAAGCAATATATAAAACTCACATGGAACAAATGGGTGCATCAAAAGGTCAGCCAGATTTGATAATTATCTACAATGGTGGAGTAACTTTTGTAGAGTTTAAGTTTGGACAGGGAAAGAAATCTGCAGACCAAATAGCCCAATGCAACTTGTTAGAATCTCAAGGATATGAAGTCTTAGAGTGGAGACAGGAACAAGATTGCATTGATTGGATTGTGAAAAAACTAAAACTTAGAAACTAAACTGGTAAAAATATGAAGTGGGCTTCTCTCGTTCGTGGTGGAAATATTGTTCAAAATAATCGCGTAGACCAATCTAACGTGCCTGATATAAATTCCGTAATATATTCCGCTGGTACTAATCAGTTGAGCTTTTATGTGAATGTTCGTGGTTCTTCTGATAAAACATATAGCGTACAAATATCTTTCAAAGATGTTGACGAGATAGATGTTGAATCAAAAGAAGAGGCTGAAAAATACCTACAAGATGGTCGTTATATGCTAGTGAAAGACGGAAGTGGCAATAATCACATGATAAAAAAGCCAGAACTCTCAAAAAATGATGTACAGGTGAGATGCGATTGCCCTTCTTTTCGTTTTACTTATGCTTTTTACGACCGTGCTGTAAGTGCAATGTTTGGTCGCAATTTTCAAGTATACCACAGAAAAACAGACACTAGACCCCCAAGAAATCCAGAAAAAATGCCAGGAGTTTGTAAGCATCTAATTATTGCAATGGAAGCTTTGGTTGGTTCTGATTTTGTAATTGCATAGGGTGAAAAAAATGAGTATAAAAGTTCAGTCTTCCCTAAATGAAATTGATGTTGCAATGGGGGATATATATCTAAAAGAAGCTAAAATTGCAGACCCGAGAACACTAAGCTCAAAATCATCTACTCCATTGTGGAATTCTAATTGCATTGTTTTGGTTGATGAGTTGGACACGGAAGAAGTATTTAGAGCTTGGTTGATTAAAAACTCCAAAAAACTTACCGACATACAATATCCCATCCTAGGTTATACTGCGAATGATATTGACCAAGTTTTTTATGGAACCGGAAACCGCGTAGAGCAATGGAATTTTTTGACAGAAACCAAAGATGATAGTTGGAAAGCTGGGGATTTTGTTTGGATTGTAGATGGTTTTTATAGGGGCGATTCTGGTACTATTACTGCAATTGACCTTCCCAAAAACAAATTTACTGTAAAAATAAAAAATGGAATAGAAACAGATTTTACTAAACAACAATTAAGACCTACTGGAGATAAAGCGCCGTCTGTATTTAAAGCTAAACAAATTATAACATCTTACGATTCAGTGGTATTATTTGAACAGAAACAAGAAGCAAGATATTTTCAAAATAATTTTATATTACGCTGCGCAGATGGACAAATATGGCATCCGTTTAAGTCTGATATTCTAAATGGTTCCGAACTTCATATATTTACTGTTTTTGGAATTCCTAATATAAAACCTTACCCGCGCTCTGATGACAAAGTAAAAGGTGCAGGTTATATTTATGGAGTATCGTGGAGAACACAAGTTTGGGGTTACATAACGGATACACCTGTTCCAACTGGTTTCATTGAACAAATTAGAGAAAATATACACGTGGAAAATGAAGGTCGAGTCAATCGTATCGTCATTAGTTAAAGCTAAAAATCAAGTTCTATAACATAACGGAGAATTAAAATGTATGAAATTGGTCAAGTCTTTGTAGGTTCATATTCCCCAGATGTTGCTAATTGGTGCAATATGAACAATGCTTATCTTGTTGTTGGTAAAAATTCAGATGGTCAAAAAACCTATACAATTACTGCTGTAGAACCATATGTGCCAACCCCTAAGGAAACGCTTGAAACATACGAAAAAAACATTCAAAAAAGACTAAATGATTTTGCAGCGGAACGAAACTATACCTCAATCGAAACTCTGGTTAGCTACGCGAATTCTACTAATGAACAATTCAAAAAAGAAGCAAACCGTGGAATTGAACTTCGTGACGCAACATATATAAAATATCACGAACTGGTAAATGTAACCCCTCAAACAGTAACACCTAAAACAAAATTACCTGCTTGGGATGTTATTGAAAAAGAATTGCCAGAATTAACTTGGGAAGAATAATATATGGCCTATTTCTTGGATTTTCATATTCGTCCTACTACAATTACCGATTTAAAAATAAAACATTCTTCAGATTCTGGAATAAAAACGCTTTCTGATTGTACGCTGAAGAATGATTATTATTACGGCGATGGTTTTGGTTGGGAATGGGGGAACGGAACTGTAACATTTGAATCCACAGGCTATATAACTAAATCCATAGATGTTCTAACTGATGAAGAATATGATGTAACTCTGGTTGCCGACCCCACATATACTCCTCCCTCATCTGAAAAACCTTCAAAAATTTATGGTTGGACTCAAAACGGAACAACCTATTATACATCAGAAGAAGACCCAACAACTGCAAGTAAAATATATAATGATTCTGGAGATGTTCAAAGCAAAACTATCTCGGCAAGAGTATCAGAAACATATTATGCATGGACTGCCGTTTCTGCTACACGAGCAGCCCAGCCCGTTTCAAAAGAAACATATTACACCAAGTCAACAACACCAGCGGTTGGTGATAATCTTTATTATGCCGCAGGTAGCGTTAGTTCTGCAAAAATAGTAGAAGTTGCATCTGATTATTCGTATATTGTTACAGACCTAGATGAATATTATTATAATCATATGCGTGATACATCAAAAGACATTATTTCCAATTATATATCTATTGATGGTACTAACTACACTCGTGATTCTTCTGCTGACATAACTTTAAATTCGGAAGACCCAGACCCTACTCCTACTCCAGGTGGTAAAATGATTAACGTAAGACTTATTCAAAAAACTGATACAAATGCAAATTGGGCAACGTCTGCTTTGATACTTTTGGAAGGAGAAATCGCCTATGCTTCTGATACTGGAGAGATTCGCATCGGTGATGGTAAAAAAACGTGGAATAATTTAACAACATATGTACCAAAAATGGGATTAAACACCCTAAATGATACAATAATTACAAATCTGGCGACGGGAAATGTATTAAAGTATAACGGAACGGCTTGGGTTAATGAGTCATTGTCTGGTGCTACAGTCCCCGCTGGCTCTATTATTTCATATGCTGGAACCACTCCTCCTGATGGTTATCTAGTTTGCGATGGTTCTGCAATATCTCGAACAACCTACGCCGCGCTGTTTTCCGTCATTGGAACAACTTATGGTGATGGTGACGGAAATTCAACCTTTAATTTACCGGACGGAACCAATCGTGTTTTGTGGGGCGGTGGGAACGGTTATCTTGCAGAACAGTTACCCAATGTTAAGGGGTACTTTTCGGTTTTTGCCGTCAATACAGATGTTATAACCGACGGCCAGGTGTTTACGCAGTCACGACTCACGGGTCGAGGTGAATCTTATCAATTTCAAGGTGCACAACCGATTTATGATTTTAACGCTGCGGGAGCAAGTCCCACATATACCGACGGTGGCATCGTTCGTCCAAACTCCTTGCAAGTTCAATTCTGTATCAAATATTAGTACTTTATAACTGCCCGAATAATAGATACGGCGGCAGATGTTAAGTTGGAATGCATCCCAGCTATAGGATTATTTATTGCTTATCAAATTTTTCTGAAGCGCTTTGAACGCTCATTGCAAATTTGTATCGTTCTGTCGTGGATAAATAAGCGATAATTCTTTTTAAAAATCTTTTCCAAATTTTTAATCTCTGTCTGCCATCTTCATCTAGTTTATCTTTACAATTTGTCATAATTCCAAAAGCACTCCAATATTGTGAATAAGCTCGAGAAACAAATAATACTTTATCCTTGTTTTTTATCTTATTTAGTAGTTCTTTTCCCCCTAGACCCAAATTATAGAAGTTCATGGCGGCTTCTCTTGCATGCGCATCAATTTCTGCGGGATTACCTAAATATGTTTTTACTTTTTCTGCAGTATTTATTGGAAACACTTCATCCGGCGTGCCCTTAATTTTGCCACCGCTTAGTGAGTTTTGCTGACGATGCGTATCTTCATGAGTACTTATTGCAACAATGGCGTCAGCTAAAACTTCAAATTTATTCTCTAAAAAATTATCAATAAAACCATCGTTTACGTAAATATATAAAAACGGCTCTCTTGGAATATATTCTCCGTAAATAATTCCTGCTTGCTTATAAATTGGCGTATATTCTGAGGTTTTAAGCTGTTTGAAATAAATACCAACACTTAAAAATTCATCATTCAATGCGTCTAACACGTCCTCTTTATTATTTATTTCATCTCTAACTAATTTTAAGCTATTTATTGTATCGTTTTTTGTAAAACTCAAATCATGATATTCTTCGGTTAGATTATTACAATACAATAAAAAGTTTGTGGGTTTTATTCTTATTGATTCAAATATCGGCATAAAGATTGTTTTAAAATATCCCATTGAACTTCCTTATTGATATTGTTTATCTTTTATATAGAACTTTGTCAACACGCTAATTCAAAAAGAACCTTTAATTTGCCCAATTATTCTGGTGCAAAACTGATTACTGGGAACAATATACCTGTTACTGGGAATGGTACAGCATTAGGATTAACAAACGGAGCAGAACAAGGTGGATTAACGTCAAAAAATGATAATATAAGCAGTGTAATATTTACACATATATCTGCACAAACAAGTAAATATAATACAAATGTTACTTCAAGTGGTACAGGTATAAGTATTACAGGAATGGTGGGTGTATTGGGAATAACCACAGACCCAACAAAATCAGGTATGGTTGCTGATATGTCAAACTTCCAGAATGTGCTATATTGTATCAGATACTAATATTTTATGCAAATCAGCACAGCTAAGGACGCTGGGCGAACAACACCGCCATCTGTATAGGTGCTGGAATATTTCGAGGCATCAAACACCATACGCCAGCCCTCATTCGCCCAGTTTTGGTGGTTGGGCACTGAATAATTGCTATCGCGAGAAAATGCGCCTGTTGGGGCCCCGCCCCCATAAACATCGATATAGAACGTCCCTTGTATATTCGGCAACTGTTCCGCCAGATACCCCGCCGTTGACGAACCCCACAAAACACGATTGGTTCCGTCCGGTAAATTAAAGGTTCTTTTTTTATAAAATTTAATCTTTATAAATGTATCTTATTGCTCAAAATTGCCTCTATATGAAAAAGTTCTATAATAAAATGGGTTGCTATAATTTTGGAGAAAAGCGATGGAACAGTGCCAAATACGAATCAAAGGAAAAGAACAAAATCAAAAAATGTACCCAAAGTATAAGCGCAGAATTCCAAAACGCAGAAAAAATAAAGTCCACAAGGCTGAAAAATCCCAAAAACAAAATAAAATAACTCTCGATTCTAGCTCTATTCTTCTGATGCTGGAATTTTTTCTTAAAAATGGACTACTGACACCGGAAGAATTAAAAGAAAGATGTCTTAAACCAGATAATCCACTCAGAGGCGTAGAATTTGAAATTTGTCCCAACGCAGACAAAAATATAGCTAGAACAATTTGGTTGAGAAAGATGCAGCTAGGTGAATTGAGATGTGAACTTTGTGGAAATCCGATTACAAGGTCCGTTGGTTCTCATCCACTATCCCTAACCGCCGAACACCGTTTTCCAAAAAGCAAAGGTGGAGCAACAAAAGGAGAAAACCTTGGGGCGGCTCATAAAATTTGCAATCACATAAAAGCAAATTATTTACCTGATGTTTGGGAGTTTATTGGCTTTGCTTTGCTTGAAAAAATGGAATAAAAGTAAATTTAGACAAAGCTCGTTATGATTATTTAAAGTATTTTAGAGAAAACAAAGAGATAATAAGCATGTTGCAAAAGGTAAGATAATGTGTTTATTTGGAAGGTTATTTAAAAAAGATAAAAAAGAAAATATCATGCCAGAAATTAAGACTTGGGAATTTACAGTAGAAGAATTGTTAAAAAAAAGTGGAGAAACTCTTGACTCCATTCCTGCATCTCACAAAAAAAATCTTGAAAAATTAGTATCTGTTGTGAACAAGCTCGGAGAAATGCTTCCAGACAATTTAAAGGGCCCTCGTTTATGCAACTCAGGATATCGTTCCAGCGCAAAACAAATGAAAATATATAAAGAAAGGGCGGAAAAAAAACAAGAACCCTTTACTGATGGGGTTTTTATTGAAAGTAAGGTTCCAGTAACTGCTCATTGTGCTGGAGAAGCAATAGATATAAATGACCCCGACGGAAGTCTTGATAATTGGCTAATGGACACACCAGAAGGACAAAAAGCAGTAAAAGAATTAGATTTATATGTGGAAAATAAAAAACATACTCCACATTGGTGCCACGTTCAAATAAGAAAAACAAAATCTGGAAATCGTTATTTTATTCCATACTGACTCTTAGTTTTATCATCTAATATCTTTGTCCAACCAAAAGAATAAGAGCATCAGCAAATGAAAGCTATTAACTATAACATCCCTTTTGTGGCAGGGAAAACTATAAAATTTGGTCTATTTTCAGATTTGCACCTTGACAGCCCCGATTGCGATATTGAAACCCTAAAAAAGCATCTTGAAATATGTAAAAAAGAAGGACGTTTTATTTTGATGGGTGGAGATGAGTTTGATGCAATTATTCATACGGACAAAAAAAGATATACACCATCAAGAGAAGATAATAATAGAGATGACCAAATAAATCAAAAACTTGAAAGGGCAATCGAGCTATTAAAACCTTATGCAGACAACATTCTCTTTATTGCACGAGGGAATCACGAAGAGAGTATATTGAAGTATTCAGGTGTTGACATGATAGATTTGCTTGTAAAAGAGCTAAATCATCATAAAAAGAATGGAGAAATTCAAAAAGGAAATTATCAAAACCTTATTAGATTAAATTGGGTAAAATCATTAAAAGGACCTGCCTACAAAACTGTTGCCCATTATGATATTTTACAACACCATGGATTGGGAGCATCTGCACAAATTACAAGGGGTACATTAGACTTCAATAGATTAATTCATGGTACTAATGCAGATTTGGTGTGGGTTGGACATAAACATTTAGCATCTGCGTCTTATTCTGACCCTATTATAACCGTTGGACAAAATGGAGAATTGATACAAAAAAATCGAGCAGGAATAATGACCCCAAGCTATTTAAAAGGTCGTACAATCGATTCAAATGTAAACTTTGCTGAACGGTTTTATATGGCACAATCTTTGCCCGGATTTGGCTCTTTGGAAATTACACCGGCATATGAAAACGACAAGGCAGTACTGAAAACAGATATTGGAATAAAAATAAATCCCTATACAATTATTGGACAATTGCAACAGATAAAATTAAAAGAAATACTTGGCAAACAAAGGTAAAAAACAGTTGACATAGATACAGAAAGCGCGTAATGATATTGCTATCCTTTATGTATTGTAAACAGGGGTGATAATAACACCCCTGTTTTTAGTAATTTTAAACTGTTATCAAAAAGAACCTTTAATTTGCCCAATACAACTGACACTCCCGCTTTCAATGGTTCAATTGATTATAGCGCTGGTGTAAATATTGCTACTGCAACAAGTGCAGCCACAGCATTCACTGTTCCATTAGATGGGTTTATATTTGCATCCGTGCGGGGAACTTATATGGGTGAGACGAATCTCTACATAAATGGTGTGAAGTTTCGTTTTGCCGTAGGGAATTCCTTGAACGAGTGGACGGGTAGTGGCTTTACAACACCAGTAAAAAAAGGCGATTCCTGTTATGTTGATGGTTCTTTGTCACAAACCGCACTTGTGTTCTACCCAACCAAGCAAGTTGCAACAACTGCTTGTATAAAGTATTAGTATTTGATGCACATAAAACACTTTAGTGCTGGTGGTTGCACTGTGTTTGATGCCCCGTATATGGTATTTGAATGAGATGCATCAAAATTAAACCCTGACGATGATGCAGAACCTGGATACGCACGCCATACATTCCCAGCACCACCAATATTTATAATCGCCCCTGACGCAGACGCATAAAAATGCGACCCTTCAGCCCCAGACATATTGTATTGACCTACAATATTTGGCAGACCTGCGGATATGTATCCAGCACTTGTCGCACCCCACAAAACACGGTCAATAGTGTTAGGCAAATTAAAGGTTCTTATGTAATTCCCAATACATTTAAGTTCTACAATTTGACACTTTGATTAATTTTTGTTATGATTTTCGATATGATATATAAATTTGATTCTTTTTGGAGCTATGTTGGCAATGAATCTTGGGAAACCATAGAAGCGATAAAAGCAGCATTAACGATAAGCGAATATGATTTTAAGGCATCAAAGTATAATGTTTCTAAATTTTATCTTATACATAATTGTGTTTTAGGTAAAGAGACGATAAAATTCCCAAGTGGTTTATGCGAATATTTATCTAAGAGATTTGGGTTAGAGATAGATTATAAAAGAAAAGCCTATGAAAGATACACGAAAGAAGATGTAATAAAAATAGCTGAGAAGGCGAAGCAACATTTTAGTAATTTTGAGATTCGTGATTATCAGATTGAAGGGGTTTTAGCATCCACAGACAAGTTTCAGTCTTTGATTCATTATGGCGTAGCAACGGGGAAAACAAGCGTAATGTCGTTATTGGTTATGTTATGGGAAAACAAAAGAATACTAATAACGTGCAATCAAAATTTTATATTGCAGCAGATTTATGATAGGTTGGTAAGTTTGGGTGTTTGCATTGCGGATATTTCTATGTCGGGGGAAGATTTAGGTAGAAGAATACAAATAATGAGTTCACAACTTTCCTATAATAAAATAAAAAGAAAAGATGTTGAGTATTTAGATTATTTAAAAGGCGTTCAGTGTATTATAGAAGATGAATGTCAGCATAGTCAATCGGCTTCATCGTTTATGCCATTATTTTTTACTCCAAGCTTAGAACATCATGTTGGGTATAGTGGAAGTGCATATAGAAAACCAGATAATCCCTATGGAAATTCTGTTGACCTTATGACCATTGGATTATTTGGAGAACCTGCTGCTGAATACTCTATGAATGATTCTATTGGGGAGAAGAAAATAGCCCAACCTTATCTTTATTCAATTAATTATAAAGGGTATCCAATAAGCTCTTCTACTACTACTGACTTTTTTATACAATACAGACGTGGAATAGTATACAACAAGGCCAGGAATAGAAGTGGAATTGAGCTTATAAAATATTTAAACAAAAACAATATAAAAACTCTTGTATTGTTCCGCGAAGTAAAGAGACACGGGTTGCCAGTTATGAAGATGCTCAAGGAAGACGGTGTTGATGCATTATTTCTACAAGGAGGAGAGCAAATACACGAATATGATAGTGATTTGAAGTTGCATACTAGAGCTGGAACGACTGAAGATATAAAAGAAGAATTGAGAAACGGTCGTAATATAATTTTTGCAAGTCAGGTTATGGATGAGGGGGTAGATATTGATTTATTTCAGGCAGGTGTTTTATTTACTGGCGGGAAAAGTGCAATAAAGATAACTCAACAAGCAGGAAGAATAAGTAGGGCAAAGAAAGATGGGGAAAACATTGCTCTTATTGTAGATTTTAATGACACAAACTTAAACCCCTTATTCTGTCGTCAATATCAAGAAAGAAGAAAGACGTTATTGAGCCATGGGGTTATAGAATTGGCAAATGTATATAAGATGTTTGAGCTGGTGGAAAAGATGAAAAGTTAATTGTTTTTTTTCTTTATTTTTCTTGTAATTTTTGGCTTTTCTTCAGTCGGTTTTTCTTCTCGCAGTTCTTCTCTTGCTTTTAATATGGTATCAACGAAGTCATTTATTTGTTTTTTGTAATCTTCTGTCATTATTTTTCTCCATTATTGTATTAAATTAGAACTTTTAAACGCTTCAAAACAGTTTAATTATGGCATTATTCAACATTAACTTATTTCAATTTATTTTCAGAGTTCTATAAATGGTAAATATAAGCTCGACAAGGCAAAAACTCATGTCAAAAGTAATACAATCCATCATAACCAGAATAGATACTACTGCAAACTGGAAAACTCTAAATCCAATCCCTAAAAACGGTGAACAATGCATAGAAGATTTGGGCGGTGGACTTTTTAAACTTAAAGTAGGGGATGGGGTTACGCCTTGGATTGCACTAAAATATAAAGAAGACGTTATTATTGGAAATTTGTCAGACTTAAATACGCCGGATAATAAAACCATAGTGGGTGCAATAAATAGTTTAGAAGACCAATTGTCCAGTTTGATAGTAGACGGTGGAGAGCTATTATAATGAGTGCAACAATACAACTTAAACGTGCCGAAAATACAATCTGGAATACAACACAAAAAGATTATATACCGGCGAGAGGAGAGCCCTGTGTAGCTTTTAATGCGGGTCCTTCTGGTGTTCCCATGGTAAAGATTGGTGATGGGGTTTCTACCTTTGCTCAATTGCCATTTCTAGAATCATATGAGGCCGAATCAATTCAATATAATAACATTCTTTCTGGGCTAAAGGCTACAAATTTACAAGATGCAATAGATGAAATCGCAAACCTAGAAAAATCACAACAAATCAAATCAATATACAGCTTAGATATCTCCACATCGCACTTTAATACGTTGGAAAAACTATTGAAGAAAATCTTAGAAACTCCAGCTGGTAAAGTAAGTTCTAATGATAAAATAATCGGAGATGCTCCAATAACTATTCGCATTCTGTCCGCTGATGATGATGAAAACAAGGCAATTGAAACAGAATTTATTGATGATGGTAAAATAGAGCTCACAATATTAGAAATGGACTCTTTTTCAATTAAATTTATGGCTAATCTAGAATCACAAAAGTTTTATCCTTATTCTTGGTCTATAGTGGATACCTACAACACAGAAGATGGAAGAAAACTTTACTGGAGAAGCCCCGTCCAAAATATAGATGGTGGAAACGCAATTTGACAAAAAAACAAAAAACTAAAATATCGGAAGCAAATAAAATGGCAGAAAGAACATTACATACAATTATTCAAATTCGCCGTGATACTGCTACAAACTGGACAACAAATAACCCAGTGTTGAAAGCAGGCGAAATGGGGTTTGAAACAGATAGTCTAAAATTCAAATTCGGTAATGGCACGGCAAAGTGGAGCGAACTATCTTACGCATCCGCTAGTTCAGTAAAAACCGGCACAACAGCTCCAGATGATGATACTGCTGGTGATTTGGGGGCAGTATATGTCAATACTACAGACAACACCGTATATCAAAACACTGGTGCAACAACTGGTAAATGGAAAAAGGTAGTGTTTGCAGGTGACAAGGTTGAAGCCGCTACAAAAGCAGATTCAGCAACAACAGCGTCTACCGCAACAAAGCTAGCAACCGCACGTACAATTGCTTTGGCTGGTGATGCAACGGGTTCTACAACATTCGATGGTTCAGCAGACGCATCTATCACTGTTACTTTGAAAGATTCTGGAGTTACAGCTGGTACAGGTACAAAGGTTACGGTTGATGCAAAAGGTTTGGTAACAAAAGTTGAAGCATTGACAGCCGCAGACCTTCCAACAGTTGGCACTGCAGATACTTATGTAAAGGTTACAACTGATGCATATGGCCGTATTACAGCTGGCGAAAAAGCTATTACAACTGGTGAAGTTACCGGTTTGGATGCAAAAATTGCAGAAATCGAAGGTAATGTTACTACAAACAAAACGGCTACAGAAACTAATGCTGCAAATATCACAAAGGCAAATGCAGAAATCGCAAAGAAAGCTGTAAAACTAGAAACTGCTACTGCTGGCAATGTCGCAACGGTTACTGCAGATGGTAATTACGCAGATTCTGGAAAAGCAATCGAAACTACCGTAACAGCCGATAGTGCAAACTTAATTACATCTGGCGCTGTTGATACTTATGTAAAGAATAAAATCAATGAAGTAAAAACAGAAGGTGTATCATTCAAAGGCACAGTTGCTGATGAAACCGCTTTGCCAACAACGGGTGTAAATGGTGATTTGTACTGGATTACTAAATTCTCAAATGCAGCAGAACCAGCAGATTTGCGTGGTCTTTCCGGTTCGGCAATTTATGTCGCAAAAGATGCAAAATGGGCATTCCAGAAAGATAATGTCAGCAACCCAGATGGTGAAACAACTCAATTGAATGCTTCTGGCCAAATTCAAGTAAAAATCAAAGATGGCGAAACTGTTTTGAAGTCTGGCACAGATGGTTTGTTCACTGATGTTTCTGCCCTTCAAGGTAAAATTGGAGCAGGAACAGCAGGCCAAGTTGTAACTTATACTGGTACGGCAGGAACTGTTGGCGCATTGGATGTTGATTCGACTGCAACTGCGGATAGTACAAATCTAATTACTTCAGGGGCTGTTGCTACAGGTTTGGCAGGAAAAGTTAATACAACAACAACTGTCAATGGTAAAGCTCTATCTTCAAACGTTACTCTAACAACAAAAGATGTAGCAGAAGATACCAATCTATACTACACAGAAGCAAGAGCAACTGCAAACTTTGGTACTAACATTGCAGCGACAGAAGTTACATCACTCAAGGACGGCGACAAAGTTCTAGTAGATACTGATGTTTTGATTCTTGATGGTGGTACTGCAACAGGTTATACCGCATAAAACAATCATATAAAACCATGTAAAAGCCCTCTGGGAATATAACAGTTCTCGGAAGGCATGACAGAATTTCGAAAAGGGAACTAACGTGGACAAAAAGATTAACGTAAGACATTTACAGAGAAAAGGTACAGAAGCAGAATGGAACTCTGAAGGCGCTGTTAAATTGCTTAATGGTGAGTTGGGTTATGCTACTGACACCAAAATTCTAAAAATGGGTGACGGAGAACACTTATGGAAAGATTTGTCCTCTATTGCTAACCTTGTCGAAGTGGATGAAAAGACAATTAGCAAAAACGCTGAAGATAAAATTCAATCAATAGGCGTAATGGAAAAAAATAAAAATACACCTTCTTATGATTGGGTTGGAACAGAAAAGGAATATAACGCTCTAGGTACTTATAATAATGATTGGACTTATTATATCACTGACGACTATACGGAAGCTGGTGGTGGAAACGGGGCTACAACCATTGATAACACAACCATTACTAAAAATACTGCAGGCGACATCCAAACAGTAGCAATAAAAGAACAAAATTCAAGTGTTGCTGTTTACGATTGGGTTGGGACAGAAAAAGAATATCTAGAATTATCAGAATATCATGACGATTGGAAATATTATATAACTGATGATTACTTTGATTCACCACTTTCTGTTCATAATCCTGGTGATATATTTTTTACAATTCGTACCGATTCTCTTCCAGGTGCTGTAGATGCTAATGGTGGAGAATATACTGTTAAAGATTACTCTGGTGAAAAAGCTGTTGGAAAATTATTAGAGTCCGGTGCACTTCCTTATGTATCTAAAACTGAATTTGCAAATCTCGTAAGTGAAAATGGCTACTGTGAAAAGTTTGGATGGAATGGTGCTTCTGATACTACTTTCCTTGTCCCTAATGTCAGAACTTGGAGTACAAAAAATATTATTCCTGTCGCTGGTAATGGTATGACATTAGGTTTGACAGACGGAACAAATAATGCAGGTTTGACATTGTATAATCAGCAATATGGACAATATGACGGTGCTAATAAAAATGCTTACGGAACAAATGTCGGAACAACGGGGATGGATGGAGCTGCACAATTAGCACTAAATACAACACAAGGTATAACCATAGACCCAACAAAATCAGGTATAGTTGCCGATGCTTCTACTCGTTCAACTGTTCGTGCCATGGTTCAATTGGTAACAGCAGTGGCAGATGAAGCACTGGAAAATTATTCAAGTTTAAAATCTGATGTCGTAACTTTAAAAACAGAAATAACTGAAAAAGAAGACACTACAAATAAAGTTACCAAAATCACATCTTCTTCAACGGATTCTCAATATCCTTCTGCCAAAGCTGTTGTGAATTATATTAATGGTAGTGCTTCTTCTGGTTCTGGTGGTGTTTCAGTAGGTTCAGTATTTGTAACACCACGCACTGGCCTGATTCCGGGCGCAGTTGAGGCAAACGGCGGTGAATATAAAATTGGAGATTATAGTGGCGAAAGTTCTATCGGCACACTGTTGACCGCAGGAAACATTGCCTATGTATCTAAGGAGGAGTTTGGGAGACAAGTTTCATGGTATGGTGCTTGTGAGTCATTTGGCTGGGATGGCCCAGTTAGTGAAGCATTATATGCTTGGAGCGCAGTGCCCGAAGTAGGATTTCCAACAATTTATACAAAAACACCAACACCTTCTATAAACGATAACACATATTATCAGAATGGTAATGTTGCTGCTACTATTACAGCAATAGGAAATAATAGTATAGAGGTTGGTGGTTCTCTTGTCGATGGCGAGTTTAATCGTGATTCAGCAAATGATATAGCAGACACTGCAGACACCACATTCTTAGTGCCAAAAATAAATCCATGGCATATTAAAAAGAGTGCACCTGTTGTTGGTAATGGTATGACGTTGGGATTGACAGATGGAACAAATAAAGCTGGTTTGTATTACTCTGGTAATAGTACAATGACTTATCGTCCAGATGTGCTTGGTAAGCCCGCTGGTACATCTGATTCTGGCTCATCACCTGCAACATCAGTGTCTTTAGGTGTTACAAAAGACCCAACAAATTCAGGCGTTATTGCCGACCTGTCAGAAACCACAAATCTGCGTGTTATGGTTCAACTTGTCACAGGTGCAACAGACGAAGCGTTAGAAACCTGCACGAGTGTATTAGCGGATGTGTCAGAACTAAAAGATTTATCCAATCTAACAAGCACGGGCAAAAATATTGCAAACTGGTCGTCAAATGTTACAAATTGTTTAACTGAAATCCCACAAGATATAAAACTAGAATTAAACAACGGAACATTGACACTTAAAGCCGGGTCAAAGGTTTATGTACCGAATGGCGCGGGTGTATTTGATGTAGTCACTATTGCTAATGATATAACAATGGATGGTGGAGCTGCGACTGGGGCAGAATTAGTATATGTAACTGTCAATACCAACCTTTTGTATCATTATAATGACAATTCCAGTGGAACCGATTGGACAGCAACCAGCCAATATCAGTGTAGATATAATACATCTGCAAATATGATTAAGAATACAAATAATACCGGTTCAACTTGGGAAGTTCAATTATCGTTTCCTATTGCTAAAATTACATTATCATCCGGAACAGTTACAAGCATAGTCCAAATATTTAATGGTTTGGGCTATATCGGTTCAACAGTATTTGCATTGCCTGGTGTAAAGGGATTGATTCCAAATGGTAGAAACCCAGACGGAACACTGAAAAATACTACGGCTTCACTTACTTCTGTTCAAACAAAAACTTTTACAAATCAAGCACAAACAATTGCAATACTCATTGGAAATAATTATTTGGCAACTGGGATTTTCCCATACGATGAAAAAACTAATTATAATTATAATGCAACGATTGCACCAGGGAATGAAAGGACACAGGTAAACGCTGGGTCGGCTACGGTTTCTTCTGGAACAATAACATCATTTAATCCAAAAACCGTATTCCACGCAGCTGATTATAGCAGTGGGGATTACGTTATTGATTTTCAAGCTCCAACAGCCGCGAATAGTTATACTTGGTATCGTAAATACAAATCAGGTTGGGTTGAACAAGGTGGTTGTTATGAAAACGCAACGGACGCACAAGATATAACGACCAGAGTAACATTGCCCATCACAATGGCAGATAACCTATATACTGCAATTGCCACTGCTGGAAGAAATACAGATAACGCCGCTGACCGTTCAGGTTATACATCTATATTTACACAAACGACAACAACTCTTGGCATAGGGTGGTATGGTGTAAATTCAACAAATACAATGCGCCGTATAAGTTGGCAAGTCAGTGGCATGGCAGCATAAAGGAGTATTCAGATGAGCATAAGAATAGGTAAAAAAATCATATCTGGCAATGAAAAAGGGAAATTGTCTATCCCATTGTTGACTCCTGTGTTTTTTGATTATGAGCTAAACGATATTTCTTGGTTGCGTTCTGATACTTTTTCTTGGCATTCTGGTGATACATATTCAGAAGTTTATAATCACCTATTATCCGATATGTCAAGTGGCTATAAAGAAATCGAAAATTATGAAAGCAGTAATGTAGTTTTGGTGGGAAATGTTTTTGATAATGATGGTGTTTTGTCTGGGTTCTATGGGAAAACATCCTACGCGACATTTAAAGTACAAAAACCCACATCTAGTTTTGAATTGGTTATAAAAGTACATGTTCCTGCCACAATTACACATAACATGGATATTGTACATCCTTTGGCAAATTATAATGGTGTAATTATTCGTCTTTGGACTGATGCAACAATAAGAATGTGGTTATCAAGCAATGGTACAAGTTGGGATGTGATAAATAATTATAATCCAACATTGACAGTTCCTAAAGATGCAGATGTGTGGTTTAAATTGTCTTATAATGGTGCTAACTATGTGTTATCTTATTCCACTGATAACAAAACTTGGACTGCCGGAGCTGCTGTAACTAACTCAAATGTGGTTTACTGGGATAGTGGTACACATTGTTTGGGTGGTAGTTCAACAGAAGAATACCCATATGACTTGATTTATTTGGATGGCTCATATTTAAAAGTAGATGGGAACATTGTCTGGCATGGAATTAACACATGGAAAAGTTTTCAAGCTTTAGATGGCCATGAAATTGTTTTTCCAGGAAATGAAGAACAAGTACAGAAAGAATATTTAAAAAATGGCTCTGCTTGGTATTATATTTTGGACACTGCAAAAAAAAGATTTAAATTACCCAGAGGGCGTAATACAAGAATAGTTAAAAGTTATAAGAGCGACTCTAGATGGTATCGCTTATATGCAGACGGTTGGGTCGAACAAGGAGGACTTTTTGACACACCTAATAATACAGCAGGTGTAGAAAACAACGTTGTTTTACCACTACCTATGGCAAATGATAAGTACACCGCTACAATAGGTATTCATAACACTACAAATGATACGGGTATGTATTTGTTTGTTGCATCAAAAACAACGACCGCAATTACTTTCAAGAGTAATATTTCATCGGCTAGTCTTGCTGACCAAAATTGGCAAGTTAGCGGTTATGCGGATGTTGATTCGACCCAAGCTGGTGATAAGTATCTTTATTTTTATGTTGGCTTGTTTTCTAAAACAGCAATAGAACAAACAGCCGGAATAACAAGCGAACAATTAAACAACAAAGTAGATATTGGTCATCAGGTAATAGCATTCCAAGCACCAACAGCAGAAAATAATTATACTTGGTGTCGTAAGTATGCAGACGGTTGGGTCGAACAAGGAGGTGTTGAAGTCTTAACTGGAGTGAAAGAAAAACAAATTACATTTCCTGTGGTTATGCGGGATAATAATTATACACCATCTGTCACTGCAGCGTGGTCTTCTTCAGCAAGTGGACAGCTTGAAGGCTGCGACAATTTACAGACTACTGGTATGCGTTTAACTGCGTCGTATGTGGGGATTACGCTTTGGTGGCAAGTAAACGGAATAGCAGCATAAAGGGGTAACAAGTGTCAATTAGACGTGGAAATATAATTATCGCAGGAACAGCTATTGAGCGGTCTATCAGAAACATAGGCGAATCATTTTACACAACAAGAACAGATTCGAGTTTGATGGGCGCAGTTGAAGCAAATGGTGGTGAATACAATATTGCGGACTATTCTGGTGAAGGTTCTGTTGGTGAATTGCTAAAAAACGGAAAGTTAGCGTATATATCAAGAGAAGAATTTCAAAATCAGTTAAATACAAACGGCGGTTGTGATTCTTTTGCTTGGGATGGAGAGGGCTATACTTGGTATGCTTGGAATCACGAAATTACTTCTGCGCAATCTTCTTCTGGTGGTGCTGCTGTTTATGCTGCTGACCCTCTTGGCTTTACTCTTTGCTATACTAAAACAACAGATACTGCAAATATTGACCGTATATATGTAAAAAATTCAGATGGAACTTTTGCTGAATATACAAATTTAGATAATGACAGGGGTGATGACTGGATTTCTTATGGTTCTGGAAATAAGTTTTATAGAGATTCAACTAAAGACATTGTAATAGCCGCAGATTTAAAATTTCTTGTTCCTTATCTTGCTCCGAGAAAATTAGTAAAAACACAAAAGCCAACGGAAGAAAATAACTATGCTTGGTTTAATCTTTATTCTGATGGTTACGTTGAACAAGGTGGAAAAGCACAACAGCCTACTGGAACTACAGATACTGCGGTTTCAAAGACGATAACTTTACCAATTATAATGAATGACACCACATATTCTACTGTTCTTTCGGGTTTTGCAGGAGTGGAAAATACAACAAGTGGCGGTTTTTCAGGTTTGATTGCTAATAATTTAACCAAGGCGAGTTTTGATATTTATGGTTGGAGATTGGCCGCCGATGTTGTTGCTCAGTCTTGGGTTGTTACTGGCTATGCTGATGAAAACACTTATACTAAAGACAAATGGGATTATCAGAATGTAAAAGTATGTCGTCCCATGGTTCAGTTGGCAAATTCAGCATCTGACCAAGCTTTAGTAACTGCTGGTTCTGTGGTTGCTGACATATCAAACCTTAAACAGACCAAACAGAATAAAATTATAATTGTGAATAAAGCTCCGGAAACTGGTATTGAAGGAGAAATATACGCATTGGTTGAATAAGAATAAAAACTAAAATGGCTGGATTATATATTTTCACTAGAGATTCTCAACAATATTATGCGTGGGAAAAACCCGAAGTCCCAGCTACGCCATTGTATGCTTGGAAGAATGACGAAGGTAATGTTATATATACAAAAACGGTTCACCCAGAAGATTATCAAACTGTTTATGATTATGCTGGAAATGAACTAGATAACTCTTTGTCAATATCTGTTTCCAGTGATTATTCATATATTAATTACGGAAAGGGTTCGCATACACAATATAACCGTTCTGCTTCTGATGATATAACTCTTTCCGGCTCTCCTGCCAAAATTTATTACACAACTTCTCCAGCCCCAAATGAAAATGATATAGTGTATGTAAAAATTGCTGGAGAGATGATAGAGACAACAAAAGTAAATTCTTATAAACCGGAAACACCCAACCTTTATGCTTGGCATGGTGAATATAATGGTTCAGGGGAAAGAACGTAAAACAAATAATACAAAACGGATAGAATAATGGCGGTAGAACCTTGGGCGGCGACATATTTTACAAAAAAAGAAGCTCCGGCTGTTGGTGATGCTGTCTATTCTTATTCTCAAACATCTAAAACCTATGAAGAGTCCGGAAGTATTATAACGGTTGGAGATGGATATATTTGTTTTAATGACCCTAATTGGACTTATAGTGGGGAAAATTATCAATACGAAAGAACAGAATCAAGTGACATAATAGGAAATGAAGAATCTATAACTGTTACGTCAAATTCTCAAGATATTACATTGAGAAGGTTTTCTGCTCTTGATGAAGTCGGATATTCTCAACCAAGACGGGGACAAGCTAAAAGAGTTTTTACATTTATTGATGGCGAAAGAAAAGAAATCAAGCAAATGTATCGCTTCAATAAGGGTGTTAAAGAAATCCTGTTTGACTCTGTTTTCTATGACCTTATTTCTACAGATGCTGGTACAAAACAAATAACACTACCTGCTGGAAAATATTACGTTCAAATGCGTGGAGCTAGTGGTGCAGGTGGTCAAAATGGTGATGCAGGAACTGGTGCTGGAGGTAAAGGTGGTGCCGGAGGAAAAGGAAACTTTAAATCTTGAACAATAGAAACATCCGATTATTTATCTCTTGAGCTTCATGTTGGTGAGGCTGGACTGACAAAAGCAAATGGTGGAAATGGAGGAGCAAGAGGTTTAAATTATCAATCAAGTGGTGCAGGTGGTGGAGCAGGAAAACCATCTTGGGTAATGTATAAAACAATTCAGCCGTCTTATTGTTGGATTACTGATGAAATTTATACTCGTACAGCTGATATAACTACGTCAAGTGCTCTGTATGATAAAAATGGAAACAGAAGCGAAACTTGGACTATTACATCTGTTACTGCTGTAGAAACCGGTGCCGATGTTGTTTTTCATAATAGTGTTTCCGGTGATTCAACTACTGTAAATTCAACAAATGCAGTTTCTACAAATTCAACCCTGCCCATTTATTTGTTCTCCCTCGGCGGAGGGGGCGGAGGAGGAGGTGGTGGTGGCTGCCGAAATGGAAGATATAATGGTGGTGGAGCCGGTGGTGCTGGAGGAGGCTATTATCGTTTTATAGATGGTTTGATTGAAGATGTTCCAGGTAAAGATGGTAGAAACGGTGCGTCAAAATATGCAGGAATAGGTGCGTCTGCTGGATTACAAGGAAACATAACGGATTTTCCAACTCTCGCTTCTGGTGCTGGTACGACAGGGGATGATTGGGGCGGAGCTGGTGGAAACACTGGTGGTGGCGCATCTGGAGGTGGAGGAGGTGCAGGAGGGAACCACGGTTCTGCCGGCGGTGCGGCAGGTGGTGGCGGCGCTCCTGGTGACTTAGATGCTGGAGGTGGCGCTGGAGGAACTGGCAATAGAACCGCGGCTTCTGGAACGAATCATCACATAATCCCAACTGCTGTCACGGATTGGTATGGAAATGATACAATCTATGGTCGTGGCGGTGAAACAAATCAAAATGGCAATCCGGGATGGGTATTTATTACAAAAATTAAAACATATGACCTGGATGCCAACAGTTCTAATAATAAAGTTTATGATTACGGAACATTGACAGAAAGCGCAAAAGAGACAAAAGATTTAAGGAGCATGACAGATGTCGATACAATTGCAACTTCGTAGAGGAACAACAGAAGAACAAAATGCTTTTATTGGCGCAGAGGGGGAAATTACATATGACACCAAAGAAAAAACTCTACGGATACATGATGGAGCAACTGCTGGGGGTGTAAAGGTTGCCACATTCAATCCAAATACCGTTATCGATTCTGATTATGTTATTGTATCTCAGAAGCCGACTGCTGGCAATAATTACACTTGGTTTCGCAAATATAAATCTGGTTGGGTTGAACAAGGTGGTTTTATTCCTTTTGCTTCGACCGGTGGATGGACAAACGGAGATGTAACTTTGCCAATCGAAATGGAAAATAATTTTTATCAGATTTATGTAAAAGGTAATTGGTCTGACCCTGCTTCGTCTTCTGCCACTGTCAACACTGTTTCTACAACTGGTTTCAATGTAAAAGTTGCTATCAATATTCTTTCGGACAGATGTGGCGCTTGGCTTGTTTGTGGATATTCTGCTGCTGCTTAAATATGTACATTGAAAACGCATCTTTGAGAAGAGAATTTCGTCGTAGCATAACAGAGCTTATTATTAAACGAGCATTGGGTGAATCAAAAGCGTTTCAAGAGCTCAAGAAAACCCCAGTAAAAGAACTTTTATTGGCCCAACGTATATTTCGAAAATTGGTACACATCTTAGAACGAAATATCCCTGCTGAGGACAAAAATTATATATACAGAAATCTCAATCTGACCAAAGACATGCATTATTATAATATTCCCATTGCAAACCTTGGGGCAGAAATAAAACGAGTTGAAAATGGTTATTCTGTTGAGGTTTCATGTCCAATAAATGGTGAAATTAAGACTATTACATTTTACTTGGTTTATAATCCTCCTGGCGATTTTCACTGTTCTTCCTCTTATTATAACGACAAAATCTATCTTCCAGTTATAGATGACAAAACTAAACAACTAGATAGGGACGCAATAACGGATATTTTTACAGCGCCAGAAGTGGTTATTCACGAAATAGTACACTGGCTGACCGATATTTCTGGAGAGTCAACCCCACCACCCGCCGAAAGCACCTTAAAAGATTATTACAACCGTCCAGAAGAAATCAAAAGTTTTACAAGACAGATAATGTATACGATAAGAAATGGGGCGATAAAAACATCAGATTTAGATGCATATATTAAGTATTTTATGGATAAGGAAAACATTGAAAAACATATAGAGCATACCATCGGCGACATGGGCTGCTATTTATCTCGGGAACTTGCTGCATATTCTTCTTGTGCCGTTATGGATTTCTGGTATAATTTAACAAAAGAAAATAGGGAAAAGGTTGTAAAAGAAATTTCTGACAATATGGAAAAACTTCTTAAAAGCATTAAGCAAAAAAAGAAAAAACTTGAATGCTCTCCTGAAATATTCGACTTGTTTGATGAGTTTTTATTGGTGGAAGATTTTTGACATTAATTTCTTATTATAATTATTTTAATATTTTTCATTTTTCTGCTGATAGTTCTATAATTTATAAGTAATTTTCTAGTTGTTACAATTTTCAATCCTAGTCTTAGATAAAAGTAAACATAATAAAAATATAATAAGGTAAAATTATGAAGTATTTGAACAGAGTTCGTGCGCGTTTGGCATTGGCACAATTACGCGAAAGTAAGGCTTGGATTGCTTCTAAACACTTGGTTTTGGAAACGGAAGAAGGTGATTTGGAAGTTAAGAAAGGTGCAAAAGTTATCTTGGGCGCAACAAAAGATGGTGATGTCGCAATCAAAGACCCAACCGCTATTGTTGTTATTTCTGACGATGATTTGGCATCAAAAGTTGTAAACGCACTAACATCAGCAGAATCTTTGGATGATGTTAAATTCTTGGACAAACCAGCGTTGGATGCAGCATTGGAAGGCGCAACAGTTGATGAATTGGTTGCTGGTTTGGTTGATGCAGAAGACGAATCAGATTCTATCGAACAAGCAATCGTTGACACTGCAAAAGATGATTCAGTTGAAGAAAAATGTGAAAAAATCGCAGAAAACGCAATTGAATTAACTGGCAACGTTTTGAACTGTGAATCTGTTTTGATTGATGAAGAAGATGATGAACCAATCAACTTGGGCGATGTCACTGCAGACACTTGTGCAAAAGAAGATGTTACTGACTACGAAGAATTCAAAGCACGCGTTGCAGATTTGGGCGGTCAGATTCAACCCGGAAAGAAAGAAATTGCCTTGACAGCTGAAGGTAAAGTCATTGGTTATTTTGACACAGATGCCAACACAGGCAGCATCTATCTAGACCAACAGTTTGATTCAGCAGAAGATATGGATAATTTCAATTCAGAACCAGAAGCTGTTGTTCAGCCTGCGGAATTTGAAAGTGCGTTGGATGCTGAAAAGGTTGAATCAGTAGAAAGTGCATTGAAAGCATATGAAGAATCAGCAAAGTCAGCTAAAGATTTGTTTGCAATGACAGAATCTCTAGAAAAGGCTGGTTTGGATGAATCTGCTATTGGTGTTGTTGCTAATACATTTGTTGGCACAGCATTGAAAGAAGGTGTAAACGTATTCGACACAAAGTTGGGCAAAGTTGTAGCTGCATTTAAAGAATCAATTGATGCAAATAACTACATTGCTGAATCTGGTGAAGAAAACCGTTTCACAAAGCGTTATTTCCGCAACTAATAAAGTAAATAATCCCAGCTGTCGATATTGATGGCTGGGAAATATCTAATTGGAGCTAATTTTAATGTATCTTGTAAGAGAAAGTCAAGACGGATTCTTTGTAGATTATAAGCTGAAGGGGCATTTGTTAGAATCTTATTTTGTCAGACTAACACCAAGAAAAGAATGTTCCTGTCGTTTTTTTGCAGAGTCTCACAATTGTTACAACCACTTTCATATTAATTTAGTTGAACATTGGATAAAGCAGGGTAAACCAAAATTTGCAATGTATGACAAAGATAAGAAAGGAAAAATCAAGACAATATGTGAGGGTATCAAATGAATAAAAACGACAGCAAAGATAATTTCGATATTGGCAGTGGAAAGCTAACCTATAAAGAATTTGTTGCTTATATGCACAGATACGAAAGAGAAAAAGATAAAAAACAAATAAAAGAACACGTTAATCCATTCAAATATAAGCGGGTTTTTAATAAAGGAAAATAACCATGGCGATAAGAGAAAAAATAAACGCTCTATTAGAAGAAATCGAAAGCTCTGAAGAAATGATTAAGACTAATGTTGTTGATTGGTCTTCTCGTGACTTAGAAAGAACGCCGGGTGAATTTACTCAAGAAGAAGTTACAGACCCGAAGAATGTTGACGCAAACAGAGCAACAGATGAAAATCCTTTAAATGTTGATGCACCAAGACCAGAAACAATGGAAGTAAAGAAAGCCACAATTATGATAGGTCAGTGTGAATCAAATTTTGCAAAGGCTGTTCATAAATTGTTGTCTGAATCTGATTGGAAAGGCGTAAAAAAATTCAATCCTGACCTTCGTGTTTCTGCAGACCAAGTAAGACGTGAACTTGATAAATACTTCGATGGCACTGTTTTGGGAATTCAAGTTGAGGAAGTTCTAGATGGTGCACGTGGACAAGATGTGATGTTTGGTGTGACTGGTGGTGTTGATTGGCCTCAGTATGATGTCGAACTACCAGAAAAATTAGAAGTAGAAAACGTTGAGTTGGAAAAAATGGAACCAGTAGCTGGCGATAAAAGTATGTATAAAGCTCTATATGCTCCAGCACGCGTAAATGACCAATATCCAATGCCCGCTACAACTACTCCAGTACAAGACAAATAATGTAAAAATAAAGGTCTCCAATTATGGCATTTATTAAAAAGAAAATCATCACAGAGGCAGCAGGCAATCCATTAGAAGTTGCTATAACCCAAGACCAAGCTACAACAAATATCGCTCAGCAAGGGCTATTGAAGTTGGTTGAAGGTGAAGCTGATGCTATAAATCAATACGACCAAGCAATTGCATTAGTTGAAGCATCTGAAGACTGGTTACAAAATGCCGCACTTGGAACTTTGAAAGATATTCGTAGAGAAGAAAAAAAACATATTGCTCAGCTCTATACTGTGATTAAAAAACTCCCAGCAAATGAAAAAGATTTTGAAGCTGGAGAAAAAGAAGCACTGACTGGAAAAGAAGAACAAAAAGAATCCATAACAGAAGCAGTGGCACCAAATAAAAAATATAACGGTAGTGCTATTTCTGATATTGTTGCTGGACTTACAATCAGTGGTGAAACAGACCCAGATGCTTATGAACAATTGGCAGAACTTCAGCTAATATTTGACCCAGAAAGAGATTATACCGCTGAAGAAGTTGATGCTGGATTGGCTAGATTTGAAATTGAACCAACAGTACTAGAACAAATTGAACAACAAATAAGTGCTTTGCCTGATGCTCAACAAGAAAGAGTCACAGATTTTCAAACAGATATGAGCGACGACATTGCAGCACTAGAAGAACTGTTGGAAGATAATAAGATTGTAACATTCGCAGCGGCGACAAGACTTCGTGAATTGATTGATGGCTTGAAACAAATAAAATATGATGGCTCTGCAAGTGTTGAATGGAGACTCAATAGACAGGGCAATCCAGAAAAAACAATGATAGCATAAGAGAGTGATATGTTTAGAAACTTAGTTATGGAAGCCGTGGACGAAACTTCTGTAATCGCAAGTAAAATCATTAAAAAGATAAATTGGCTAGAAGGCGACAATATTGCTAAAATGAAAGATATTGATTACGACTATCTAGGTAAATTAGCCTCCTATCACTCACCCCGATTTGATGACCTTGATGATGAGACTCAAAAAGTTATCATGGACAAAATTTGGAAAAGATTGAAACGTGGGGCAAAACCGGTTGAAGAAGCTACTCCTGATTCCAAAGCTATGTCTCAAAGTCAACTAAAGGCAAAAATCTTAGACTATCTGAAAACATCTGGTGCGGTATTATATCCAATGGAAGCAGCGGCAGAAGCATTGGCCAAAGAGCTGGCGGAAGTTGAAACAAAACCAGAAGAAAAATAAGATATAAATTATAAAAACACAAAGTTTCCCTTATTCTAGTCGGATAGGGGATTTTTGTTGCTATCAATTATGTTAGACAAAATGGGTAATATTTAATGAGTTCTATTAGTAAGAATAATAACGAACAAAGATTGGTTGTAAAATTCTATCAATAGTAAGTTTTGTGGCCAAAGTAAGTTCTACAAGATATTGAAAAGATGAAAATTAACAAGGATTATAATAATGGCTTCGTCAAATTTTAATTTTCCTGGAGTATTTCCAAGCATTACTGATTTGTCTCAGGTAGTAACGGCCAATTCTACAACTTCTTGTGCTTATGTTGGCGAGGCAGAATTTGGCCCAATTAACAAACCAACTTTAGTTACGAATTTGCGTGGCTATACTGATACATTTGGCAAGCTATCTCCTACTTATGGCTATATGGGTTATTCACTAGCGGTTGCAGCAGATTCTATCAATCAGCACTATGTTGTTCGTGTTGTTGATGAAGAAACGGCAAGATACGCAGCGGCAAAAGTATTTGTAAATGGCGTAGAAAATCCTGAAGCATTGAAAGAGGGTTTTACCCATCAAGAAATTTTGGCGGCACAAGAAGACTCAGGTGCATTGTTCTTGCATACAGATGACCAAGGCGTAACAACTACCGATACAAAGTCTGCTTTTATTGTTACAGCTGCTAATCCTAATAACAAACAATATAAAGTGCTAGTGGAAGATTCAACAATCAATGAAAACAAAAACTTCCGCTCAGTCTCTGTTGATTCAAATATTGCAACTGGTGATGTATATGTAACAGTTCCAGAAACAGGTATATTTGAAAAAGACGATTCTATTACAATTTCTGCTGCTGAAGATACTGCATTTAATGGTCGTTTCAAGGTCAAAGAAATTGCTAAGTCTTATGAAATGTCTGTATCTGTCCAAGTTGCTGGAAGTGGATATGCTAAAAATGATAAGGTTATGTTAACGGGCCTAACCTTGTCTGACGGTACTCCAGTATATGCAACAGTTACAGCCGTTAATCCACAAAAAGGCGTAATAGGATTAGTATTAGATAAAGCAGTGGACCTAAAAGAACAAGCCGCAGGTCAATATAAGACATCTAAAGTATCTGGTGAAGGCGATGATAAGCTAGAAGTTATGTTGTCATCTACTTCTTCTGAAAATGTCGTTATTTATGTTGTTGACACTGAAGTTGCTACTAAAGTATTCTCAGGTTCTGTTGCTGCTGGTGGACAAGGTGGTAATTATGTCGTTGGTGAACAAGTATCTTTGAATGGCATTACTCTATCAAACGGAAGCCCTCTATATGCAATTGTAAAGAAAGTAGAAGGCGAAAACAACCACGTAACAGAAATCGAACTAGTAACCACAGAAGACACAAAAACAATTGAAGGCGGTGAATATGCCACAACTTCAGTCACTGGAAATGGTGTTGGTTTAAAAATTAAGTTGGATGTTGCTTTGGATACCCCTTCAAGTGTTCGCATTCAAAAATATCCTTCAGCCGATGAAACAACATTCTCAATTAAAGTATATGAAACAGTTGGCAAAGTTACTACACTAATTGAAAGATATAATTATTTGACACTATTCGATAACAAAGACAATTATGGTAACTCAACCTTTGTAGAAGATGTTATCAATGGACGTTCAAAGACAATTCAAGTTTTCGCTAATCCAAATGTAAAAACAGAAGAAAATCCATATCCAGTACCATCTGCATCATTCACAATTGTAGACGGTCAGCAGGTAGAAGGTATTATTCCACTTGAATTTGGTACTTCTGGCGATAGTGTAATGAAGAAGAATCCAAGCAAACTAAACAGTGGTTGGGAACTATTTAATGACCGTTCTCAGACTTATGTAACCTTGCTTATGAACAGTGGTTATATCTCAGATTCTTATCAAAATGCAATGTTGGCTACAGCTGAAAAACGTCGTGACTGCTTCTGCCTATTCGATGCACCAATGACCTCTACAGCTGCGGACCAAGTACTAGATTGGAGAAAGAACGAACAAGGGTTTAATACATATCGTGGTGCAGTTTTCTCTCCTTGGGTAAAAACATTTGATTCAGTTCAGGGTAAAAACAACTTCCTAATGGCACCAACTGCGTATATTGCAAAAATTATTGGGGCCTCTGGTTACCCTTGGATTGCTGCAGCTGGTCCAAATCGTGGCGGTCTAGCTTCTTCAGTTGTTACTCCTACAGGTTTGACAAATTACTACGATGAAACAATTGGTGGTACTCTATATTCTAACCAAATCAACTGTATTATCAAAGACACAACTGGATATGCTAATTGGGGTCAAAAAACTCTACAACAAAAGCCAAGTGCACTAGACCGTATCAATGTAGCAAGAACAGTTATCTACATCGAAACCACATTGAGAGACGCAGCTAGATACCACTTGTTCGAAAATAATACTCCATTTGAACGCATGCAGGTTACATTACAGTTCAATCAGTTCTTAGACACAGTATTGAACGCAGATGGTATCCAACGTTATCAGGTTGTTTGCGATGATTCTAATAATACACCTTATGTCATCGCCCAAAATCAGCTTATTATCGACATCTATCTATGGCCAACTTACACAACTGAATTTATTGCTTTGAATACAGTAGTTATGGGCCCGGATGCTGAAATAACGATAACAACAAATAGCTAATAAAGAGGACAAAATAAATGTCACTACACACACTAAAGGACGTAAATTCTCTGAACGACCCTATTAAGCAGTTCCTTATCGACTTTGATATTGTACTTCCTGCTAATACGTTTAATTTCAAGGCTAATCAGTTAGAATTGCGTGCCCAGTCATTTACATTCCCATCAATTCAAGGTGACACAACCGTAGTTAATTGGGGAGGGCATGAAAGACAATTCGCTGGAAAACAAACTCGTCAAGGTGATTGGGATGTTACCTTTACTGAAGTTTGGTCTGGGGATGTTATTGATGGATTTAGAAAGTGGATGCAGAAATATCACAACTATACGAACGGGACAATTGCTTTGCGTGATGAATATATGTCAACGGCTCAGGTAAATCTTTTGAATCCTGACCTTTATGACCCAAAACCACAAGGCGCAGTATCAAAAGCAATCACTCTAAAACAAATGTACCCAACACAAGTAGCTGTAGAAGGTAGCATCAATCCATCAAGTTCTGACCCTGTAAATATCGCGGTTCGATTCCATTATAACTATTTCTTGATGGCGGGTGAAAAAGATGCCTAATTGAGTGGATAAGTAAAATTACAAAAAGCCTCTTTCCGTAGAGGTTTTTTGTTTGGGGTAGAGGAATCAGAGTAAAAAAAATTAACAATCGTTTATAAGTTCTATATTGTATAAGGTATTTTGATTCACAACCTAACAAAAATTCCACAAACATGTCATTACACACACTAAAAGACGTAAACGGATTAGCGGACCCATTAAAACAATATCAGTGCACATTCTCTATTTCTCGTGGGATTGGCACTGCTTTGTCTGGTGGTATTATAAGAAAAAAAGATTTTGAATTGCGTTGTACATCTTTTACCTACCCTGGCTCTACTGTTTTAAAGGATGAATTAGTTATTTTTAATCACATAAGAAGACGCGGAACAACACAGGATAAATCAGGAGTATGGAAGGTAAGCGTAACAGAAGATATGAATGGTAGCGTTTTGACTTCTCTACAGGATTGGATGGACAACATATTCAATCCTGCTACTGGAATTATGATGCCTTCTGCTTTATATGTTGCTATGGCTAGTGTTGATATTCTAGGCCCAGATATGAAGTCAACAAAGAGAATATATTTGCGTGGTCTTTATCCAACAAAAATAGAAGACATACAAGTGGACCCGAGCAGCTCAAAACCAGTACAAGTAAATGTGGAATTCAATTATGATTGGTGGTCAAGAGATAAATTACTAGGACTCTAATATGGCTTTTATTACCGATTTTCCTTTGCTTCCGCAGGCTATTTTAAGGAGAAGAAGATTCGGTATGGTAATAAGAACGATGGATACTGATACTGTACCAATAAAAGTAACTCCGATAATGAGGCCAACAGAAAAAAGTGCACAACAAGCATTAAACTATTCTCCTGTGCAATCTCCAGATTTACCCTATGCAGAAGTTGGTACAAAAACATATTACGCCGACCCTGTGGTAAGAGATATGAGAAATGAAAAGATAAGTCGAGTAGAAGTAAATCAACAAAAGCTATCTGTATCATATGTAGATAATGAAGGACACACAATAAGCAAGGAAGGTGGAACCAAAGCTTGGAGGACAAATAATCCTGGAAATTTAAGTTTCTCGTCATTGGAAAGAGCAAGAGAAGCTGGTGCAATAGGTGTTTGGGAAGATTCTGCAGGTCACAAATTCGGAATCTTTGCCACACCAGAAGCAGGGGAAAAAGCATTATCTAATCTATGGGAACAAAGAAGATTTTCATATAACAAAGATGGGTCAAAAAGAAGCATAGAAAGTGCGATAAGTAACATATATGCCCCAGGCTCTGATAATAACGATACAAGAGCCTATGTAAACTTCTTGAGAAAACGAGGGGTAGATACCAATAAATCATATGAAGACTTATCAAAAAGAGAAAAAACAATTCTACTTCAAGCGATTATGGCAAGAGAAGGGAATATTGCAGGAAAAATAACAACCAGATAAGAGTTCTAATTAAAATGTCACTTAGGTTTCGTAGCCAATTGAATGTAGATTTGTTACCCGACGAGCAATTAGATAACCGTTGGGAAGTCATTATGCCCGGAATAAGCCTAACAGAAGCAATTCGTGGAAGTGGCTATTCATCATTGGGATTTTTGACAAATGTAAATTTATCAAAATATTATCCAATTGTTGAGGAAATTATTTTTGCACCGTTGGGATTTAAAAACTCTCAAAATATTCGTGCGGTTACAAACTATTACAATGTTCCAGTAGATAAAGAAGACGCAAAAGAAGCAAATATAACTATGTTCTGTGATAGTGGTATGCTTGCTCAATATTATCTTATGGCGTGGCGCGGTCAAATGTTTAATGCCGCCCATGAATTCTATTACTATCCTTGGCAATACAAGAAAGATATAGTGGTATTGTTTTATGGGGCAGGAAGTGCAGCACCAGTAGCCAAATTTACATTGAAAGGTTGTTATCCACTATTTCAAGATGACTATAAACTAAAATATTCAAGAGAACCAAGTAGATTAACATTAACCCAAAAATTCAATGTAGATAGAGTTGTTGCAGATTCTACTTATGCGTCTGCGGCAATTATGAGTGCTTTGTTGAGTGGAAATCCGTTGGGTACAGTTGCAGACCAAGCATTGGCAAGACTTTCTTCAAGTACTTTTGCAGGAACTGTTGAAGGTTACGGGGCAGATAGAACCCTCGGTGGAACAGGTGGAAATGGCTTACTTGGTGCATTAGGAATTTAAAAGGAGTAAAACATGAATCAAGCTGAATATTATAAAATTACCCTTCCGGGAGAAAAGTTATATCCAGAAGGTACATTGGTGGAAATCAAAAAAATTACACCATTTGAACAGAAGAAGTTTTTCTCAGATATGATGGTTGCAGAAGAAAGTGAAAAAAATTCTGTAATGATTGATTTTGTTAAAACTTTGGTAAGATGTACTGGCATTAATTTTGAAGACATTTATTATCCAGATTTACAATTTATTCTTTATCAGATTCGTACGGCTACTTATAAGTTGTTTCCTCTAAAGTTTTATTATACTTGTGAGGGATGCAAACAAAAACAAACTGTAACAATTGATACCGAAAAATTGGAAATTACAGAACCACCAGCAGATATGCCAACAACAATTCTTTTGGATAATCATGGTGAGGTTGCAATCAGATATAAAACAATCGCTGATGATAAAAGAATAGATAATTTCTTAAAATCGAAAGGATTGAAGTCTGATGATATTCTAATGCGCGTTTTGGTTATGGATATGCTTTTACTAGACCGTTGGCAACCACTAGAAGAAACATGGAATTTGGCAACCATTGGGGATATTACAGCACAAGATACAACCAGAATTGAAAACTTTATTGGTCAAAATGCCTGGGGTGTAAAAGAAGAAGTAACTTGCAAGTGTCAAAAATGTGGTAAGGAGGTGGCGGTGTCTTATAATATGGACCCTGCCGACTTTTTTTCCGCAAATAACAATTAATGACATGCTGGAGAGAGAGTACTACTTGATGACAAAGGTTGGTTTTTCATACGGTGATTTGGAAAGCATGCCTATGGAATATATTGAATGGTTCTATCGTAAAAAACAAGATGAAGAACACCGTCAAGAACAAGGACAATAAGTAAAATGAGAGTAACAGTCAAACAGAGTCCAGAAATAAAAAAAGCGGAAACGCCAATGGAAAAGCTTACTAAAATGCTTGACGCTCAGACTCGTGCTCTCATCAAACTAAATAACACAATGACGGAAATTCAAAAGCAAGGCACAGTTTCCGCTCTACCTTCTCAATCTCAACAAACTTCTTCTGGTTCGTCAGTCAAAAAATCAGGTGGGGCCAGGGCAGAGGCTGTAAGAAATTTTTGGGACAAAGAAAAAGAAATGGATGCTGGGATTGAAAATCTGGCGCTCTCTGCTGCATTTGGTCCTGCAGGCGTCCTTCTTGGAAAAACTTGGCGTGCATCAAAAATATGGCCTACTGCAAAAGCTGGTCTAAAAATGGCTGGTACTATGTTTGGCAAGAAAGGCTCTTCTGGTGGAGGAAATGGAAATAATGGAACCACTGGAGCTGTTGCGTGGAATGAAGCAGAAATGGCTAGGGCTCCACTAATAAAACTTACGAAAATTACCGAAAAAGGTTTCAAAGATGTTTTGGCTGCAATTGGTGGTGGAAAGCCAAAAGAAAAAAAAGATGAAAAAAGTCTTCTCGAAAAAGCTGGGAGTTGGATAAAAGGCTTGCTTGGCGGATTGCTGAAAAAGGCATTACCTTGGCTTGGCGCGTTGGGTGCTGGTTTGTTTGGTGCACACTATCTTCACAAACTTGGTGATAAATATCTTGGTGATGGTGGTGGCACTGCGGCAGTAATGGGCGGCGCATCTATGGCATCTCAAGTTGGAAAAGGATTACAAAACTGGGGCACGGGACTTACGGCAGCACGAGGAGCATCGAAAGGGGCTATTTCAGCATATAGTGCTGCGGCAAAAAAGGTTGCTGGCATAGATAAAGCATTAAAAGGGGCAACCGGTTTTCAGAGGGGTACATTGCTTGCTACGCGACAAGGAGCTCGTGCAACACAAGGAGCGGCATTGACCGCACTTAAAAACACACCAAAAGCCTCGGCAATGTCTGGAGCTGTTGGAAAACTGGCAACAGGAGCCGGAAAACTCTTAAGACGTACTGCAGGGGTTGGTGTCGTTTTCGAGGCTGGATTGGGTGGTTGGGATGCTTATAAGCAATATCAAGCTGGAGATACTCGTGCAGGAAATGAAACGGTGGCAAAAACCGGAGGTAGTATTGTTGGTGGTCTAGCTGGTGCAAAAGCTGGGGCATTGGCCGGTGCTACTCTTGGTAGCATCATTCCTGGAATTGGTACTGGAATCGGAGCGGTGTTGGGTGGCGCAATCGGAGCGCTTGGGGGGAGCAAACTTGGAAGATGGGCAAGCGGAAAAGCATATGACGCTGTTGACCCAGAGGAAAAAAACATTGCAATATCTACAGGAGATTATTCAACGGCAATGTCCACTCCTTATGATGGCTCTCAGGAAACAATGCTGTCCCAGCAAAATGCAATTTTGGACACATTAAGACAAATTGAAATAAACCTTCGCCCCGAAACACAAATGGCTGTTGATAACAATTATTTGAATGACATTCAGTTGCGTTTTGCGAGTGCTCCAATGCCCTATTCACAAATTGACGATACCAATGCATTTAACTTGAATGTCAATAGTTCAGTAAAATAAGGAATAATAAATGGCTATTCCAGATAAAATAACAACAAATCCAGAAGTATACGCCGGAAAATGGTCAGCCAAAGGATATGACAACGATGGCAGTAGTCCATTTTGGTTTGAAAATGATAGTAGGCTAAGTGGGCCAAATTATTATAGTGAAAAGAACCTCAAAACTTTTACAAACACAGCGTGGATGGATGCTAAAGATACAGCTCAAGGAAGAATGGGTAAATGGTATACTCTTGACCTGAGTAGAAAATATAATACAACATCAAAATTGAAGCAATTTCACCTATTAACGTTCGTATTTCGAAACACCAAAAATGCAAATATTGGCAGGTTGATTACATCATCTTTGCCAGAACAGTTGGCATATAAAATTGGCGGAAAGTGGGAAAAACCAATAAAACTAACCGGTGGGTCTCTTATAAATGCCGTTGTGCAAAATGTTACAGGTGGAAAATTCAGTACAACTTTCGCGGTTGACACAACTCAAGTTTGGATGGGGACAGAACCCTTGGAAATGGTATTTAAAATTCCAATATTTGACGATTCTGGAACAAACAGTGGAATAAATTATCAGGAAGCATTAGATTGTTTTAGTGAAGCAATTTTGCCAGAACTAAACTCGGCAGGTTCATATTCAAACATACCTGGGCCAAACATCCTCGATATTCTAGGTGGAACTATGGGAGATAAAAATGTTTGGCTTCAAAATCAGACAAAAAACGTGTTTGACACTTTTTCAGATTTTATTGGAGACAATAAGGCACGACGCTGGGACAGAATAACGGTTCAAGTTGGTGGTATATTGCTTATGGATTGGTGTATTATAAAAGACATCAAAGTAACATTTCCAAACACAAAAGCGATGGTTTTACATGATTGGACGCATATTCAATCCGATTTGAGAAGTGGGCAATTGCATCCTCTCCTTGCACAAATTGAAGTTACGGTGGCAACGGCAAAGGGAATCACAAGAAGCAATTTCAAGCGCATGTTGCAACTTCAAGAAGATAAGGTTGAAAAGAAAACATCTGATGAGTTAGCGTGTTCAACGGGTGTACAAGTAAAAGCACCAGCTGAGAAAGCTCGCGATGAATTGAGCGCCGTATGGTCTGGTGTTTCATCTTCAAACGCGGAGCTTAGTGCTATTGGAACAGGATTATCAGGAATAAAATCTTTAATTGACACAGGAAAGTCTACGTTAGGATTATAAAATGGCAACTAATTCATATGACAATTTATCTTATTGGTTTGAAGACCGAATTGTTGATAATAATGGTGTAAGTGTTTCTGACATAAATGCAGGACTCGTAAAACTTATACCGGGTCTTATTGATGACTTGAATGACACAAGCAATACCCATACGAGATTTGTGTTAAACGAAGAACAGGAAGGAATGCCGGATGATGTTGCTTCTCGAATTTATGAAAACCAAAATTTGTGGTGGTACATTTGTTTGGCGAACCTCTTAGACAATCCATTTGATGAGTTTAAGACTTCTATGATATATTATGCGTTTGATGGGCAATATTTGACAGCGCATCAGGTGGAACAAGAAGCATCAAAACAGTCAAAAGAATCAAAGATTGGGAAAATAATAACATTGAACTAATATGATAATAAATAAGCTCTATGAAGTACACATTTTAATTGGCGGTATGGACATTTATGATTATGGCAATGCAAGTAATTTAAACTGCACCATAACTGAGGATGTTTTTACGGGTGTTCCAATTTGTGCTTTAACTTTTACTTCATCTCCGCAATTTTTATCACGATTTCCTATAGTTGATGGCACGCTTGTTGAAATACAAATTAAGTCCAAGGTGTTCAAAATAGATGAAAAATATAATTTTAGAGTTGCAAAGCTTACGGCGACTCCCAATGCTAATTTGATTTTCTTTGAACTTTCATGTTATTTGGACTTCTATGAATTATATCGTGGTGCTTTGAAATATGCTTTGTGTGGTAATTCGTCGGACGTTTTTCAATCGGTCGCAGATAGAAATAATTTACAATCCATGATTCACGCAACCGACGACAGACAAGTATGGGTTGCTAGTGAACAAAACCTTGCAAATTGGTTGAGCACTGTTGCAGGAAGAGGTTGGGCAAGCGATGTTTCTGGTATGTATTGGTTTGTAAATAGAAAAAAACAGTTATTTTATGTTGACATAGATAGGCTGATTTACGGAACAAAGGCACCAAGGGTTACATTTCAATGTGGCAGAACCCAACTAGATGATGTAGAAAATAATATTATAAAATATCAATCATTTAATATTACAACAAATACTGGTGAAGAGAATTTATTCAACAACGGGTATGGCGGAGACAATTCTCATTTTAGTTTGTTGAAGTATTCCGTAGAAGATGTACAGGCAACAAAAGTACGTGCAGCATCTGAAATTATAAACATAAACAAGGAATTGTCGCAAGGGTTGGGCGAAACTTATTCTATGATTGATACGGGTAATTTTCATCCTCATTATTATTTGGCTTGGGAACAAAACAGAAGAGTATTATCAACGTATTCTTCTTATGTAAATCTGGTTTGCGAATATTTTAGACCATTGAATCTTTCTCAGATTGTAACATTGAAAGCTACAGCAAGCAACAAAGAAAATTCTGACATAAATTCTCTGACATTAAAATACATAATTAGCAGTTTAAGCATTGTAATTAATAGTTCTAATATAGGAATGAATATACAACTTTGCTCTCAGGGTTATAATGGCAAAAGCACAGAAAGTTACTAATTATGAAAGACGCCAGAAGCAACCAAAATACTTTTTCTAATCCATTTTTTATTGCAACTGTGGTAAACAATAAAGACCCAGAAAATGCTTATCGAGTCAAAGTTAGAATTCCATATGCTCATGATAACGTAGATGATAATAATTTACCTTGGGCGGCAAAAGTTGGATGTCCTTTTCTTGGTTTTGGAGATAATGCAACTTTTCTTGAACATTCTATTCCTGAGATTGGTACAAAAGTTCTGTGTCTGGCCGTAGCAAATGACCCAAATTCTTTATTATATATTGGAGCACTTTACAGTAAGAACAATACAACAGAAGCAGGCAACGCAGATAAGTTTGGCATATATAGCAAGTCAGGAGATTTTATAGGTGTAGATAAAATAAATAAAGTCTTTGAAATGCTATGGAATGGAGATATCGAATTAACTGTAAGTGGAAATATTTTAATGAAAAATGGGGGAAAGATACAACTAGGAGAAGGTGCAATAGAAAAAGTTCCACTAGGTGATAGTTTAAAAGCATATATTGACCAAATAGTTGCGACTTTTAATACTCACACACATACGTTGGCTGGGGTTCCAACAGAGCCAACTCAAGCACCAATTCCGCCAAATAACAAATATCTATCGAAAACAGTAACAGTGAAAGGATAAAGTATGGCAAGAAAACCAATATGTGAAGCCATAAATGCTCAGTATGATATTTGGGATGCTCGTGCAGAAGAATTGGCAAAAGAAGGTGGTGAATGGGCAAAACAGCAAGCAAAAGCCCTAAAAGAAGAAGTTCAGTCTTGGTTTGAAAAAGAGAACGAAGAAAAAACAAAAAATCAAGAAAAAGTAGAAAAGAAAAATGCCACTTTGAAAGCAATAAAAGATGCCATAAAAGCAATGAAAGATGCAACGGGCGATGTGGCAAAACAACTTGAAGCTGTAAAAGATGCGATTACTCAAATGGGAGAACTAATAAAAGATTTGTCAGAAGAGGTTGCGGAATGTCTTATCGATGTTACAGAGGCGCCGGTCGTATTGACTAAAAGAAATGCACAGTTAGGTAAAAAACTTGCAGGGATATAATAAAATGTATAATGATATAAATGTTGCCTACACACACAATTCAGACCCCGCTTATGTTCAAGGGATGAGTTCTATTATACAGTCACTAACACGTTTATTTAATACAAAAATCGGTTCTGTCCCGTTCAATCGTTCTTATGGGTCATCTCTTTGGAATTTACTATTTGAGAATGATTCATTAGAAACTTATCAGATTGAATTGCTTATGTACCAAGAAATTTCGCAGTGGGAACCAAGAGTATCATTAAACGCAAGCAATATTACAATAAACAAAATTGACGAGCATACTTTTTCTCTAAACATTACATTTATCGTTCCAGAGTTAAATAATGCCGTTGGAAGTCTCACACAACAAATAACAGCCCAATAGAAAACACCATGAAATTAGATTCGATTATATATGATGCAAATACTCTATCCTCAGTGGTAAATGAAAAGCTACTACAGGAATCACCAACATTTACTGCATCATATCCGTCTGAAACATCTACGGCCCTTGTAAACGCATTATCTGCCTATAGTGCAATGCTACAGTATACCATGGTTTCTGCAATGGCTAACTGTTATACTGATACTGCTTATTCTCCTTCTGGTGTGTATCAATTAGCGGAAACTTTGGGCAATCGTCTTCATGGCAATGTTTCTTCTCAACTAACTTGTACAATTAAAAGAACGAACACGGTAGGCACAACAGTTCAAATTCCTGCACATAGCTATTTTGATGTTGAGGGACAAAAATTCTTCAATCCTGATGCAATTATCTTCCAAAATAATAATGACCAAGTGGGAGGAGTAAAGCTTGTACAGGGGGAGTTTGTAACAACAGAAAATGTAACTAGTGGAACCGTAGGAGAAAAAATATACTTCGCCGAAGATTTCAAGTGCAATATGAATATGGTCAAGGTATATATAAATGGAGAAGAGTGGGCAACAACAGAAACATTTTTACCGTTGAATTCTTATGACCTTGTAGACCCATCCGAAGTTCAAACTGTTTTATTGCGTACAAGCCCAGATGGAAGAACATATATTAAGTTTGGCAATAATATAAATGGCGCAACTCCAGCCGGCGGCTCAGCTGTAAAAATCACTTATGTATCTAACGATGGTGATTCTGGTAATATTGCAAAGAACAATGCAAATATTACTCTTGTTTCCCCTGTGTATGTGACAATTGATGGAAAAAGCACGTTGCTAACAGTAGAAGTGCCAAACTCAACAGTTGCCAGTGGTGGGTTCAACAAACAAGACTTACAAACACTTAAAGAATCTTCTCCGTATGTGTTTGCTTCTGGTGAAAGAGCTGTACGTAGAGACGATTATAAAGCTATGCTGCTAAATAAGTGTGGCTATATTACATGCAATGTTTGGGGAGAATATGAAGAGGCTGCTTACTATGGTGGCTATGACAAGATTATGATGAACATGGTTTACTATACTGGCATCAAATCTCTTCAAATGTATGACTATAAACCAATGGGAGAAGCAAATCCTAAAAAGACGATTTCTGCAGATACTCCTCTGACCGTTTCAAGTTCTCTTGGTAGCATTAGAGGATTCCCTGGTTCATACGAAATTGACTTTATCTATTCTCTCAATAATGATATAACTCAAAAATATGTAGATAAACTTGGCACTGGTATTCTTGTCCCCGATTTCACATATACAAAGAGCGAAGATAAGGCAAAAGTTTATCCATATAATGACCTGTTGGCGGATTATAAATCAAAAGAAAAGAATGTCTCAGCTATAAAAATTTCTGGGCTAGAATCCAATGTTGACAATGTTATTACTGGAGCAGATAATGGATTGGTTGGAAATGGTAAAGTTGATACATCTGATAAAGTATTAAAATTAGGATTTGATGACCCATTCCAATTTGGCTTTGAGTTTGTGGAAGAAACGGCAATCGCAGCGCTTCAATTTGTTGCCCCAAGTCCTGCAAAATCAGATGAGGAATTGTGGAAAAAAGAATACATTGGCAAGTTCGCCGTATATGGGACAAAAGACCCCAGTGCAAGCTATAGAAACATAAAAAATGATAATGCTTGGGATAGATTGGTAGATATACAAGACCTTACATATGATGGTGAAAATGGTGAGCTTTCCGATTGGATTACATTAAAAACATATGACCCACAGGGTATCGCAACTGGATTCAAAAAGTATACCAGATATGTTGTAGAAGTTTATTCTAATAGAGATACTGACATAGCCAATCCAACAAGTGTTGTAAGAATACAGCAGGTAAAAGCATTATATTCTTCTGTTGATTCGAATTATTATGCTTGGTCTTATGATGATAAACTATATGCATGGCGTTCAGAAAATGGACAAACAACAGTATATACCAGAGTCATAGCCCCAGAAGGAAACCCGCAAGCATATGATGAAAATGGAAATGCAAGTGAATATGGTATAGTGTTAACTTATGATTCTGCTAATGACTATATCGTGCTAAATGGTCTTCCAGATGTTCGTTTGTTTAGAACACCATCTGCGGATAAGAGTTTGGGCATTGAAACATATTATACCAAAGATGACAATAAACAGCCAAAAGTAAAAGATGCTGTTTACACTTTGTCTTCAACAGGTGAATTTATACAATCCGATAAAGAAATTAGCGAAGTAGATAGTGCAACATATCCACAATTCATTAAGTTATATGGTGACGCGAGTTATATTGTTCGCTCTAGAGATGTTACAAGAGATAAGGCTGTAGAAAACCATAAAGCATCTACAATCAATTATGCATCAAACAATACTGTAAATCTTTGTATTCCATATTTGCCAGATGATATGAAATATTTCTCTTATACTGTAAACATTTCTGGCGCCAATCAAGAAAATGGCTATGCCGACGGAGATGTTGTAACATTTAAAGTTCCAAAAATAAATGGGGTAAATGACTACTACTTCAATGTTAGAATAAATAATGCTTATAATGGAGATTTTTCTGTATTCTTAGGCACAACTCCTGAAGAGGTAACCAACAATATCCTTGCTGGAAATGATGAAATAAATACAACAGGAACTCTAACATATCAAGGAAAAAAGGCTGGCAATGGCACAGGGGCAACAATAAAAATAGCGTCCGAAAAAGCCATTGACATATTTGGAAACTTTACAGGAAATGCATATAAAGAAGCAGATATTGAAGCTGTTGACTATCCTATTCTGCAAAAATACAATCACTTTACCACCTATGTAGAGTTTAGACAGCCACGCATTAAGAATGTCCGTGTTGCGGTTCAAATAGAATATGATAACAATCAAGTATATCAAGAAATTCGAAATAGAGTAATAAATGCTATAAACTCTGTATTTGAAGTAACTCCTTATTATATGGGAAAAGATTTAAATGTGTCAGATATTTGGGGCGCAATTTATAAGGTTGATGGGATAAAACGTTTTATTGTAAACTATCCAACATCAAACATTCATTGCGAACCATTTGAAATTCTATTGTTGCCAAAAACAGGACTAACAGTAGAAACAATCGAAAATAAAGACTTTAAGTAAAAACATGTCAGAAGTAAATCGTATTCTTGTTGATAGTAATGTGGCAATAGAACAGGCTAATATGTCCGGTCTTTGCTTTGTTGATGGATTGGCAATTTCTAAGTCAAAATATGCACTGGAAGACCATGAACTATCGATATATAAACAGGCAACAGATTATGTAAGTGTTTTCTTCAACTATAATGCCTCAAATGTTTATGAATACGAACTGTGTCTAAAAGACTATGGCGTTGTAATAACAGGAAATGATAAAAACAATAAGGAATTGGGAAATTGTAACGCCGGAAATGTTCTTATCTTTTTGAATGGAGAATTGTTGAGAAGGGATGAATACAGTGTTTTGGATGGTGCCAATATCGCATTGCTTACGGCCGTTCCAAACAAAGATTTTAATGAAGTTATTATCTATGTAAGTAATTCCCCAATATATTACCAACGAATAAAAGACCCACTAAAAGAAATTGAAAATCTTGGGTATAGTAGAAATTCGTCTTTGATATTTGTAAATGGTAAAAAAATATCTCCACTAAATATAAAAGATATGGGTGGAACAATAAAAATTAACTTAGAAATAAACCCAAATAAAGACCTTGTAGAGTTTTACGATTTAAATGCTAATCTAAATGATGTAAGCTCAAATCAGAAAACGGAATCGCTAAACTTTTCTGCTCTTCTTGGTTATTTAACATATGGTCCTCTCGATGATTATAAAGTAAGAGTACCAATGTTGTTTGATTCTTATGTTGTTTTTGATGGGCTGGCAAGTCTTCTTATTGATAATTTACGCAAAGGGTTTTTCATCAAAGAAACAGATGGGCCAGGAAGTGCAATCGTTGTGGATACGGATTATGATAAAAATAGAATTAAAACACTTACCCTTTCTCCTTTCCGCTATTCGATACTAACAAAAGACCAGTATCATTTCGAAGTTCCAACAGCAAAAAGTATAGAAGATTACCTTTCAGAATACGATAAAAAATTTACATTTCTTCCCGAAGTTTTGAGGGTGTTTCAGCGTGTCGTGCTAGATGAAATTCAGGATTCTGTTGCACGTATGAGAGACCTTCGTAATATAAGTCGCGTTGATTCAAAAAACATCAATAGACTTATAAAGCTTTTGGGTTTCGACCTTGATATAAAACATTTAAATTTACGCCAAAGAAAAGAATTATTAGAAGAGCTTAATGAGTTTTATAGAATAGCTGGCACAGAAGATGCTTATAACCTTTTCAACATTCTACAGGATAGTACTCATCTTGTGCGCATGGAACAGCTGTTTACACCAAGAACAGCGGATAAATCAGAGAATAAAACTGTTTATTTATATGATTTCATTCAAAGAGAGCGCGGGCAGGGTTATGCTTTAGGAGAAAAACTGCAAATTGAAGGGACATCTTTAGTTGCAATTGTAAAAGCTATTGGCGAAAACGGGGAAATTGAAGCGTTAGAATATCCAGACATATCTCAAACGGGAACAGAAAATTATAGTAGTCAAGAAAGACGCCTATTAGAAACATCTGGCGGGGCAACAATTACAACAACAGCAACAGATATTTATTGGAATTATAATGTAAAAAGCATAGGAAATTCTCAAGGTTTTCATGTTGGACAAGTTTTAGCAACTCCAGAATTTAAAAATGGTACAATCATCGTTCAAGAAGTTGGAGAAAAAGGGGAAATAAAAAGAGTATCATTAAATCCTTCAAGTGGCTCTACTGAATTTTCAATAACGAACGCCGGTCTCTATCCTGTTGCCAAAAAACTAAATCTTGTATTAAACAGTGAAGATTATGGTGAACGCGAACTGGTATATGAAAAGGTCGGTTACGGAGAAATGCCAAAAACCATTTTAGAAGAAGGCGCATATTTAATTGAGTTTTCTGGTGCAGCTGGGGGTGGCGGTGCTGGAGATACAACAAAAGGAAGCACAAACGACCTTCCTGCTTCTGATGGTGGCAATGGGGAACTCCAGACGACGCGGATTTCTATCGGTAAAAACGAAAACAAAATTATTTCTGGCATTGTTGGACAAGGTGGCGGTGGCGCATATGCCCGTGGCGGTGATAAGAGAGGTTGGGGTGGCAGTGCTGGTCAAGGGGCCTCTGCTGGTCAAAATGGCTCACAAATTCATTTAATGGGGATTGGAAATAGACAAAATCCAAAGTATCCGTCTGGCCCAAATGGCAACATTGCATCTGGTGGCGGGGGCGGAAGCACAAAAATAATCATTGACAAAAAAGAATACGTTGCAAAAGGTGGAAATGGGGGCGGCGCATCTTCTGGTAAAAAAGCATATATAGATATTAATGGAAAAAATGGTTATGAATATAGAAGTGTTTCTGGAGGCGTCGGCGGTAGCGGTGGAATATCAAACGGAGCGGGGGCAAAAGGTGGACATAGGAATCTAAATGATAATTCTTTTAGAGGAGTAAATGGTCAAGATGGTTGGATAAGAATTTATAAAATACAACAACGATATTCCGCACAAATAACTGGAGACCAATCAACAGTTGCTGCGGGTGACCAATATAAAACAACAGACGGAAAAATAACGGTAAATATAGTGTCCGTTTCCGGTGGAAAGGTTACATCTTTTAAAATTTCTCCGACAATTGGTTACGAAATTTTTAATAACTATGTAATTCCATTATCGGATGTTGCCGGCGGTGGGAATATTTCTATTGATTCAACTCCAACAAAATATCGTTATGGACTCGAAATTTCTTCTCCTGGCGCAAATTATCGCGTTGGGGACTTTATAGAAGATGTTTCTCCGGATGGCAAACCAAAATATCGCATAGAAGTAAAATCTGTAGATTCGATTGGCAGTATTACATCTTTTGATTATGTTCCCAAAGAAGGTAATAAACAAAGCGGTTATGTGTACTCTAATCAAGCTACAAGTATGGAACGAGGCGATGGTGCAACAGTTATTGTAACTTCAACTGTTGATGAATTGCAGAGTTCAGAAAGAGAATACATCGACTTTTACACTAAACAAGAACTTGGGGCAATACTTCATAGAGATTATATAATTAATACGTTGGATTATGGTTTTGTAAACGAAGGGTCTCCAAATTCACCTTACCCTTGGCAACTTGGCGAACCAGACATTGACTATGAAGGCTGGACGTTTAGTGTTAATTCTGCCGGTGAAACCATTACAGATTCTGCAGAAACTTCTATTGACTATGGACTAGTAAGTGAAAAAATAAAAGGTAAATGGGTTGAATGGTGGGAATGGACAAGAAAGAAAAATTATTACCCAACCAATCACGTAGATGTTGAAATTAATGTGCTGTCTGGTGAAGAAGCAGCTAATGCAACAAAAAGATTCATTTCACAATTTTACAGCCTTGCCTCGACAGTTCTATATATACATAGATTGATAACTGTCTATAATTTTGGAAATTCGAGTAAAGGTGCTTCTGACGGTACAAGTATGGTATTTTTAGGCATTTTAACAGGACAGCCAATAACATACGAAACACACACTCTCACATCTGACCCTGATAGACAAATAAGTGCATAAGAGAAAAACATGAAAGTCACAAGAGAATCATTAGCCTCCTATAATATTAATCCAGCATATTTTTTCCAAACAAGAAAAGATAGAAACGCATATTTTGATGCAAATGAATCGGTTCTTCGTCCTGGATTATATTGTGCCATAGGTGGAGACCCAAAGTCAAACGATTATACTCTTCCAGTTTGGGAAATGGAAGTTTATAACGGTACAAATTGGACATTACAGACTCTTGACCCAAATTATTCTCTGATTGTAACGAATGACGGTTTGTCTGCTCTAGCTAATCCAAAAACTGGAGAATACAAACTTCAGATTTCAGCACTAAAAATAATTTCTGATGTCATTAAAAACCCACCAAAGCCAATAATACAATGGGGCAATTCTGATTTTATCAATTGGGGCCAAGGAACTGTTCTAGACACAACAAATACAAACAATACAACATTTACTCTTGAAAAGAACTTGAAATGGAGAACAAACCTTTCAAATGGTGGTATTCAATTTGTTGTAGACATTAATCCAGAAACTGAAGGTTATCGCGGGGATTCGCAAATCTTGGAAAGAACATATACCATTGGTGCAATTGGTTTATACATAAAAGACCCGCAAACTGGTGAAAACGTTTTGTTCGCCGTTGGCAATTTAGCGGGCCCTATTACAAAAAATGTTACAACACCAAATAGAGTTGGAAATAGTATAAAAATATATCTAAACACTGTTATTTCAAATTTGGGTACTTTGGCTGACGTAACAATTTTGAATACAAGCGTAAATAGTGTTCCAGAAGTAATAACAGAAAAAGACTTGATAAGTGGCGATAAAAGCGAAACATCTCCATATAATTTGTATTTGGTCGACAACCTCTATGGGACAAATCAACCAGCGATTGCCGTCCGTAGTGGAAATCCTGTTGATAAAAATCTAAAGTGGGCATTTATAACCCCAACAGATGATTCAATTGCAATAACAGACGACATGATTTCTGATAACTTGCAAGATTATATGGCTGCAACATGGGATTCAAACAAAGAAAAATTTGTTCCTGCAGATGGTGGTGGACAGCAGATAACCGATACAAACTCAAACTCAAGCCTAACTGGTATAAGAGTTGGTAAAAATATTATATTCGCAGGCCAAATTGTTAATTTTTCCAAATCAAAAGTATATAATGTAACAACTCCAAAAACAGGAAAAGATTATAATATTGGAGACATTGTTGAATACAAATACAACGATGACATTACATTTAGAATTTATATAAGCAAAGTAGATGATAAAGGTTCGGTTGTTCAATATAGTTTCACTCCAACAACTGGAAATGAAGACATAAACGAAACAGAAGTGGTGGTTAAAAACGTCGCAGTTCAAAACGAAGACGCAACTGGATTAACAATTGGAATTTCAACATCAAACAGCACCAATAACATATATGTTTGGAACTTTCCTGCAGAATATATAAATAAACCTTTGTATGTTGATACTGGTGAAAATATTGGCAGGTTCACAACCACACCTACTGAACTGTTTGTTGGATGGTGTACGCAAACCGGCCCAACAAGTGCAATTAAGTTGGCTTTAGATTTGAGAAATGAAGCAACTTATACTGATTATGGCACAACCAGATATGCAACAAACGATGAAGTTTCCGCCCCGCAAGGCAAAGCAACAGCAGAGATTACATCAGTTACACCAAAAGACTTGCAAAACAATTACGTTCAAAAAACCAAAGTGAAAGGCAATCCAGGAGAAAGTGCTCAGAATCCAGTGGTTGTTGAATCTTATGTGCGTTTTAATACTCCTGTAATTGGTAAGGGTGTAGAAGGTCTGCCAGTAAACTTTGACCTACAAAATCCAAACGAGAATGTGTCTTTCTATGGACTGGCGTATAGAGCATGGTGGGGGGACTTGGCTGAGTTTTATGAAGCCGATAAAGCGTATCCCGCTGGCACATTGATTACGATTGGGGACGGCGTAGCGGAAATTACAGAAGCAAAAACAGAATGCAATGGAATTATTTCTACAGCACCAGGGTATGAGTTGGGAGAAAAAAAATCAGATAAAAGTCTTCCTGTTGCATTGGTTGGTAAAGTTCCGGTGCTGTTTGCGAAAGATTGTGCCCCTAAGTTCGGTGACAAAATTTATCTATCAAGCACTACAAATGGAAGAGCTTCAACAATACCTTTTGGAAAGTGTTTAGGCAAGATTATTGATAAAAGAGATAATCTAGACCAAAAAGATAATATTATGTGCTCAGTAAGAATCAACTTCTAATAATAAACAAGGAAAATATAAATGGCGACAACTGCAGTAGCTTTTAGACGCGGAAACACAACAGAAAATAACGAATTTGTTGGTGTGGCTGGAGAGATTGTTGTAGACCTAGGAAGCAAAGAAAGAGCAGATGATGGCAAATCGACCATTAGATTGCATATAGGTGATAACGTTGCAGGTGGCATTAAGATGTGTAGAGCAGATATGCTAAACTGTAACATTGATAGCCTTACAAGTGGAAATCTTAAGAATGAGTCGGGTGAAACCGTAAATCTTCTAAAAAACAATCTTGGAAACTATACTGCAGCAACCAATCTATCTGCGGATTCAAGAGCAGAGATTTCAACCAGACTAAAAAAAGATTTTGCATTAGTTGGTGAAGATGGTGCAACATTGGATACAACAAAATTAGCAGAAGAACCGGCCAAAGGAAAAGCACTTGCCTATGCTGATTTATCAAATGTTAAAAAGGGCGCCATAGAATCAAAAGTTGGGCTTGATAATTATGCGAAAAAAGATATGTCCAACGTTGACACCGCAAAGCTTGCTATTGACAAAGGGGCTGATAATTTAGCTTATGCCGACACAAGAAATGTTAACACAAAACACTTGGCGGAAAACAGAGACGGTGTGGATGGAAATAAAAATCTTGCTTATGCAGATATGTCCAATGTTGCGAAAAAAGATTTAGAAGAAAATGTTGTTGGAAAATCTTTTGATAGTTTTGAAAATAAGGACAATAAAGTAACAAGCATTTCAGCACTTTCAACAAACACACAATATCCATCAGCGAAAGCTACATATGATTTATTGAGCAACTCTTTGGGGGATTTGGATTTTGTCAACAGAAGACTTGAAAATGTACAAGATTGGGAAATGGCCAGCTCCACTGTTGACATGTTTGTTTATCGCATTACAGAAATTATAGATGGTGGTGGCGAATATACGGTTGGAGCCACTATTGATACAGAAATTGAAGTTGGTAGTGGACAAAAACTACTTATTATAATTGATGAAGTTGATACAGGAGGAAAGGCAACAAGAGCACATTTGAATCCAAAAAATGGAATACAAAATGTTAATGATAAGATTACCGACAAGAAAAATAGCGGTGTATTCCAAATAAACTCTGAAGCAACTTTGGCTGGTCATTTGATGCTTACAGATATGACCAATGCGGAAGAAGCCATTGGAGATAACAACACTCATGCGTTTGTGGGAGTTGATGTTGAATATCTTTCTGAAGGTATGAATATACTTGGTGCCGAACAAAACACATCAAAAGAGGGTGTTGGTGCTGCAAAATTTATAACAAAAGATGAAACAACTGCAATTACCGCAGAAATGGCATCAGAAGACAGTAATAACAATGGTAGCCGCATAATTCTAACTCCAACTGGTGCGTATGTAAATGACACAGAAACTCGCACTGTTGACAATAATCATAAAATAGCCAAAGTTCAAGATATTGCCACTGGAATTGCAACACACAACACTGCAAACAATGCGCATGCCAATAGATTCAATGAAATACAAAAATCTATTGATAAAAAACAGGATAAGCTACCAGCATTGGAAAGTGGAAAATATCTAACAAATGACGGAACAACGCTATCTTGGGGGAGTTTTCCAATTCTTCCAGCACTACCAACAGAAGAAGGCACATACCATTTAAGAGTAAAGATTGTTGATGGTACTCCGCAATATACTTGGGTGTTGGATAGCCTAATTGTAGTTAAAGAAGATGGTCAATAAAAAGACATTAATAAGTTCCATTTTGCCAATCTTTATGATACGATAATATAAAAGGAGAAAGTATTATTATGAAAAGAAATCATTATATTATAGATGAAAATACGAATCTTGAACAGGTTTTTGCGACTTTTCAGGTTCTGCCGGAACAAGAAACTGAAGAAAATGTTTTTGTTTTGGAAGGATTGGCTGGGGATAAACTGCTTAATGTTCTAGATAAGATTTTTGATTTTGAAGCGGATTGGATTGAAAAAGATGGCTCTAATTGTTTTATCTTCTCTACCTCCATTAAAAACTTGAAAACAGAAGATAAGATGAAGGCTATTTTGTTTGCGATTGGTAGTGCAGATAAAATGGTTGACCAATGGATGACGCTCAATATTTATAATTTAATCAAGGGATATAACACTTTTGCAGATGAATATTTTGAAGCAGAAGAAATTTACTTTGATAGTTTAGTTGAGTTGATGGATGTTATGGGTGAATTTAAGGACAGCAAAGAATACGCAGAACTAATACGAAATGTTTCTATTTATTATTTGTCCATTATAAAGACCATTGGAATAACATCTGGGAATAAATTGGAACAAGCGATTGTTTTGCCTCTTATGTATCAAAGATTGTTGTACATGAGCGATTTTATTTCCTTGTCGAATATTCTGAATAAAAGTAAAGACATAAAAGAATCTGATTTAGTTGTTGTAAATGGTTCTTATGCGTTTTTATTGGAATTGTCAAAAAGATTTATAATTAGTAACACATTTATGAAAACAGAAGAGTAATAACATGGCAATATCAACAGACAACCCAGTAACTTATGGCGATTTAGTATCTAATGTTTTGAGTTATATTTTAAATACTTGTGTAAATATTGGAGATGAATACAAAACAGAAGTATCTGATAAATTCAAGGCCCCACAAGATGTTAAAATAAAAAATCCAAATGTTGTATTTGGTGGCGCTTATGGCCAGATAAATCCCAATAAGCCTGTTGGTGTTAAATATGTTTATAGTGTTGCGCAAAGAAATGCGGATGGACTAAATCTTATTAGCGCAGCCCAAGTAGAAGCGGATTTTAAAAACTTTTTAAAGTTGCGCGGAATTTCATTGGAAGATAAAGAATCTGTTGTTGTTACTACGAAAGGTATTTTAAATTTCTACAATAATGTTTCTTCCTTTATGACGGCTCGTTTGGTTTTAGTAACGAGCGAGCTAGAAAGAAAAAATGCACACGTATTTTACAAGACAAACATTACAGCAAACGATTATCCAAATGTTCCAGCTCTAATTGATGAAAAAGAAATAATTGCATCTGCTGATATTAATGCTTCTTTGGATTGTTTGACTGAAACCATAAATTTGACGAAAAAGACAGTTCCAATTAAATATGATGTTTCTCAATATTCTTCATCGTCCTCGTCTTCATCTTCAAGCTCATCTAGTTCATCAAGCTCATCTAGTTCTTGTAGTAGTATTTTTATAGCCTATTTCAATATTTAGCTCATACAACACAAAAAGGGGAAACAATGAGCAATATAAAAAGCATTTATGAATTCTTGCTTTGGGCAAATTGTAGCAATGCATGCAAGTTCTGTTGGCAAAAGCATTTAAATCAGCAAGATAAGTTTCTAAACACCGAACAAAAGATTCACTCAATCCAATCAGTAAAAGCTTTCCTGAACAGCGGTGAATTTGTAAAAGGAAGCCATGTTTTGTTGGTTGGGGGTGAACTTTTTGATTTTGATATGTTACCCGAATTTGAGTCTCTTGTTGGCCAAATAATTGAGATGATGAATCGTGGAGAAATCGAACTTTTATATCTAAACACAAATCTTTTATACCAGAATCTAGAAAGCCTTTGTTACGTATTGGATTTGATTCAAGTCAATAATTTGTTTTCCCGTCTTCGTTTTACCACATCTTTTGATATTGTTGGTAGATTTAGTTCAGAAGCAAGAAGAGATTTGATGCTAAACAATATGAGAAAGATTAAAACGAAATACCCAGAAATAAACATTGTTGCCAACATAATTTTAACAAAACAAGCGTGTGAAAAAATATTGGCTGAAGAATTTAGTGTCAAAGGTTTTCAAGACGTATATCAAATTAGAGTAAATACTATACCATATATTGTACTAACAGAAGATATGGCAGCATCAAAAGATTTAATATTCAAAACTTTGCTATTTCTAGATAAAGAGATGCCGGGTTATTTGAAAGCTTATGTTGAAAATTTTGACCTTCCACAGAAAAAATTGCTTTATGAATATACTGCTGGAAATGAAAATCGTCTTGTGTTTTGTTCTTCTGATGATGATGCCAAGTGCGGACATTCTATAAATTTTCGTAAATATTCAATAGAGCAAGATAGTTGTTTTGTCTGTGATATTAAAAAATTATTGGAAATGGTGGAAGAATGACGAGATTAATCCAATTTGAACTATGGAAGGATTGCTCTAATAATTGTGATTTCTGCTTCAATAAAAAGTTTGGAAAGATTAGTAGCAGCAAATTGAAATTAGAAAGAATCAGTTTCGCTAAAGAATTTATTACTGGCCCTAAAATGAAAAATTATTCCGCCATTGGTCTTATTGGAGGAGAATTTTTTGGTGGGCAATTATCGGATAAAGAAGTTTCAGAAGCATTTCATAGTCTGATTGATTTATTGGCGCTAAAACTGAAAGATGGAAGTATCGAAAAAGTATGGGTTGCTACAGCATTAATGTTTGAAGGGCGGGAGGAATTAGAAAGAACACTAAAACATTTTTCTGATTGTGGTGTGTTGAATAATGTTTTGATTTGCACTTCTTATGATGTTTCTGGAAGATTTAAAGGTGATGGTGAAAAACTTTGGAAAGATAATATGAAGTTTTTGAAGACCAGGTATCCAGACATAATGCTTCACACGGAAATAATTATTACGCAGGATTTTGTTGATGCCGTTTTAAATAATCGCTTTGATATATCAATTTTTGCTAAAGAGTTTGATACGCATATCGATTTTTTAGAACCCAATTGCGGATTTTCATATAAAAGTAAAGCTGAACACGCAAAATATATCAAAAATTTCTACCCAAAACGAAAATCATTTATCAAATTCTTACAAAAAGTATATACAAATGGCTCTATCGATTTGAATTCGTTTTTATCATCGGATTTGAGGGCATATTCTTTGTATACGGAAGACAATAGCGGATATAAATTTTTTACAGACAGAGCAAAGAAAAATAGTGATTTGATGTGTGATATTCCTTCTAAAGTTGGCTACATTGATTCTGATATTGAGATGCGCTCTGATGTGGTAAAATTTTTGGAGGCCCACAATGAGTAGAAGCAAAAACAATAACTATGAAATAAAATCCATACAGTTCGAACTATGGCAAAATTGTAATAATAATTGTGCATTTTGTTATTTAAATAAAGGTCGTGTATTAATTTCTCCAGATAAAATGATACAAAATATAGAATCTGCCAAGAAAATACTAAACGATAAGGATAGAATGAAACAATACAATTGTGTGGGGCTTATTGGTGGAGAATTCTTTCAGGGTCAGTTGTCCACAAAAGAGTTGAAACAATCGTTTATAGGCTTCATGCAAAAACTCAATCAAATGCTATTAAATAAAGAAATTTTAGAAGTGTGGATAACAGCATCTTTAATGAATGACAATCTACAAGACCTATTTGATTCTTTTGATTGCTTTGAATTTGATAAGTTTGATGATGACTGTAGAATCTTTATGTGCACTTCTTATGATACGAAAGGAAGATTCAAAAGCGTGCATCAAAAAGAGCAATGGTACAAAAATCTAGAAGAGGTGAAAGACAGATACTCAAAACTTTTTCTTCACACCCAAATTATCACCACTCAGTCGTTTTTAGAAGAAGTTGAATCGGGGGAATTTTCTTTTGCTCGCCTTGATAAACTTTCTGGTGCAGATTATAAGTTGCCAGGAAGTTTTAGAGCATATTACACAGATGAAATAAAAAATGAAGAATCCTATCCAAATCATCTGAGAAGTATAAAATCAGAATTCCCAGATGGGTTTTTTGTAGAGCATAGAGATGATTTTATTAAGTTTTTGAGAAGATTAGCAGAGTTCTATGGAACAGATAAGCTTTTGCAGTTCGCGGATAATAAGGCTCGTTCCATGACTCTTATATCGTTTAGTGATGAGCATACAATATTAGATAGATGGAGTGAAGATAACCATAATGAAAATGCAAAATGTGGGCATCCTTACGATAGTTATGCTTATTTAGATTCCAACAAATGCGCTCGTTGTGATGCTCTTTGGCTTTATGATATTCTAACAGGAGAAGAATAATATGAATGGAAATATGGTTCAATTTGGTTTGTGGCCCAATTGCAGTAATGCTTGTGATTTTTGCCTGTTAAAGAATAAGGTGTTTTTAAGCAAAGAAAAAATGATACAAGAAATTAGAAACACCAGAAAAAATATTGATGTAATAGATTGGACTGGCAAGTTTTCCTATGGCATATCTTTATTGGGCGGGGAAATATACTTTACTCAAGACCGCGAAATACAGACGGAATATCTTGCATTGGTTAATGATATAATTGAAAAAATCCTAAAAGTGTCACCAAATCCCAAAGTCAGATATTCCACAGTTACCAATGGGCTTTATGACCCAACGTTTTTGTTCGAAGTTGTTGATAAAATAAAAGATGCTGTTGGAATTAAATGCGTTGATGTTAATTTTTCTTATGACCTAAAATATCGCTTCAAAACAGATGAAAGAAGAAAATTGTGCTTAGAGAATATCAATAAATTTCATGACAGATATGATTACGATGTTGGCGTACAAATGATTCTTACCCAGTATCTTATTGATTATGTTAGGGAAGGCAAGTTTGATATAAACAAATTTTTGAAAGAAGAAATCCCTGGGTGTTCTTTGTGTTTGTTATATCCTCATAAGGTTCGTACGGGAAAGATTCTCACAGATTTTAATTTCAACCGCAATGATTTTTTATGGTTTTTACAATATTTGAGAGAAGAAAATCCATTTGTTTTTCGCTCATTTGTAGAATCAACTAGAAACTCTGGAATATTTAAATACACAGGGCTATATGATAAAGGCGGAAATACTAACCAACAACCAGTGCTATCGGACGATAAAGAAATAATCAACAATAAATGTGGTCATTCTGTTTTGTATCAGTGCTATTCAGATTCTGATAAGTGCATGCTTTGTGATATAAACAATTTTGATGAATAAAAGGTGGAAAATATGGAAAAAAAATCTCTTCAGTTTGAATTATGGCAGGAATGCAATTCTAGATGCGCCTACTGCTACCTCGGGTCGGAAAACAGATGTACACCAGACGAGCTAAAAATAAAGGCGTTGGATTCCACCTATGAAAAAATATCTGATTTAGAACAATATAAAGAATACGATGTTTTATCTTTTATTGGTGGTGAGTTTTTTCAAGGACAATTACGTAATCCAGTTGTAAGAGAAAAGTTTTTCAAAGTAATGGGTAAAGCGCATGAGTTAATGAAAGCTGGCTATGTAAGGGCAATTTGGATGTGCGCAACTATGACAATTGGAGACCAAAAGGATTTATACGACTTTTTAGATTTATTCGCCGATATTGATGTTCCAGTAAATTCTCCTGATGGTGTTTGGATTTGCACTTCTTACGATACAATTGGACGCTTTCATTCGGACAAGATGCTCCAAACTTGGGAATACAATATGTTTAACATCCACAAAAAATACCCAAAAGTTAAGTTCAATACTACAATGATTCTAACTGGGGATTTGATTAAAAAGTTTTTGAATGAAGAGTTTAGCTTTACAGAGTTTTCAAACAAGTATCATACAAACTTTTTCTTCAAACAGCCGGCACCAGGACATTTTGGCTGTAGTGGAGATATGGAATCCAAAAAGCGTATGCAGAAATATTTACCAAACTTTTTTCCAGAACGCGCAGATTTTCTGAAGTTTTTGGCCAAATTTGCTAACACTAATCCAGACCTATTTTCCCATTTATTCAATATACATTTTAGAGCAGACGATTTATATAGAAATTTCAATGATGGCGAAAGATTAATGGTTTGGAATCATCGTTTTAAAGACCGCAAAGAAGAAACTAATGTAAAAGACGATATGGCATTGAATACTTGTGGACATTTATTGCAATATGCTTCATACATAGATTCTGATAAATGCATGATTTGCGACAGAGATAACATTTTTGAGGACTAACATCATGATAATAAATCAAAACACGAACACTCACATATATGAATCAGAAAAGGGTAATGTTATAATTTTTTCTTTTTATGACTCTTCTTGTGATGAAAAGATGTGTAAAAAAATAACAAAAGCACTGAGTGATAGAAATTATGTTTTTGTTTTTGTTTTGGATAATAATGAAGAAGAAAAAACGCAAAGATTAGTGGATGAATATATAAGTTTTTATCCCAATGTTGAATCGTATGTTGTAGTAGATAAAGAAAAGATAAAAGCGGACTATGGCTATGCTGGTTTTGTGTTGGACATAGAAAACTGTGGAGAAAAAGATGCCTATATTTTTGATGGAGATAACTATAGAACAAAGAAACAAAATCTTAAAAATATAGTCATCAAATCTTACGCGACTAAAGATAACAAATTGATTCCAACATTTCTTGACTACAACAAAATAAAAGAGCAAATTGACGAAGCATTGAATAATGGAATAACAGATTTAAAACTATGTAAAAGTGAGTTTTCGAGCAGTAAAGACAACAAAATAAAATCCATAGAAATAACTGGACAAATTTTGAAAGATTATTCGCAAATTACAACATTAGAACCGGCAAAAATGGATATTGATAAAACGTCCGTAGAAACGCTTATTGCCCTAATGAAAAACGATGAAAGATTAATCAAATATATTCATTTTACAGCAGATTATTTTTCCGATAGACTATTGATGATTGCCAAGAAAGAATATGGAATAAAGGAAATAAAAGAAGTATTTAATATTTGTAAAGAATCTGGTGTTTTGTTTGGGGCGAGAATCTGGTGTGGAAACCCAAATGAAACAGAAGAAGATAAAAAAATTGAAATTGATTTTATAAAACTTTCAGATATTTCATATGTTGATGCAACTCCATATCATTATTTACTAAAAGAAGGAGAATGTGAAAAAGAATATTGGGAAAAGATGCAGGAAAAAGAACAAATAGAAGATGTAATTTGTGACAAGTGGGCCAAATTAGAAGAAATAAACACTACAGATAAGGGATTGTTTGCTGCCTATAACATATTGATACCGCTATATGACAAACTAAACGAAGAAAATGATTAAGCAAAAACTAAGAATTTTTATTGACCCATTATCAGATGTAACAAAAAAACCTGTTGACCTTGTTACTATCTCTTCTTTGTTAGATTTTTTATCATCCAGATTCGAAATAGAAAGCATCGATATTCAGCTTAATGAAAGAGCGCGTCCATCACAATTTTATTTCGACTTTTTATCTGGACTATGCAAAGGCGCTTCAAAGAAAATAAATATTGATGATTATGTTGGTAGCAAAAAGCCAAATGTGTTTAAACTAGACTCTTTTTCTAGTTTAAATCTAATAATAAATAATGAAGGTCGTTTTACTACAATATTTGAAAATGAAAAAAAATCTTACGGCACTTGTGAAGAATTAACAGAAGAACTTTCAAAAAATTAAATTATAGACATTAAATTCTTTTCTCTTACATTAAAAAGTTATATAGTGCATTTATAGAAAGGAGATAGCCTATGAATCTTATGCACTTAATTGACAGCAAAGATAAAACCGCTAAGGTAGTGAAGCTAAGAGAGGAAATGGTGTCTAGCAAAATTAACATCATTCCAATTGATAAACCATCCTTAGTAACCCCCCTAACAACATATTATCTAAACGGCGTACCCAACATCCCAAAAGAAAAGGACGTGGTTGCCCGTTGGGATAATTATTTGCCAATTAAAATAAATTGGACAATAGGAAAGGAAGTAAAAGAAGAAGACCTAAAACGGCAATACGCCTTCTGCATTAAAGTCGGAAATGTTAATACCCCAAAGATGAATTTGCGTGAAGCAGAATCTTATACAATCGTTTTCAACAATGCAGAAACTTGCCAAAAGCATCTAAAATGGTTTAATTCTTGTTTCCTACTAACAAAGACTCAAGAAGAAGAAGATAAAAAAGAAGCTCTTAGAAAAAAACAAGAAAAAATGAGAGCAAAAATGCAGAGTCAACTGTTAGGGGTATAAAACTATGGCAACATTCAACCTTCAAAAAATTACCATTAAAAATTTTCGCAGTATAAAAAATGTAGACCTCGACATAAAAGACGGCCTATTTGCTATTGTTGGAAAAAATAAAGACCAACCTTCAACATTTAATGGAGCGGGCAAAAGCAGTGTTGTCTATGCCTTGTGGTGGTGTTTGACGGGCAATAGTCTTGGTGGTGAAGTTTTGGCAGATGATGTTATAAATTTGCAAGCCAAAAAAGATTGCAAGGTTGAATGTTTTTTTGATACCGACCAAGGAGAAGTTATTATTAGTCGTTGCCGCAAGGATTCAGAACATGGCAACAATCTTTTTCTAACAATTAATGGGCAGGATTTGAGTTGTCATAAGGTTGCAGACACTCAAGAAAGAATAAATCAACTGCTAAAAGTTAGTTTTGATGTATTGAAGAGCACAATCATTCTAACGTCGGACATGAAGTCGCGTTTTTCTGAACTAACCCCACAAGCACGAGTATCATTATTAGAATCTATCCGTGATTATTCTATTTGGGAAAAAGTAAGAAACGAATCTAATATTGACATAAAGGCGTTTGATGCAGAAATAAAGAACCTGACAGGAGAAATGAATCAAATGTCGGGGTCTATCAACACATATAATAGCCTTATTGCAGATTTAAGAACAAAATATCGTGAAGAATCTAATCGCCTGCAAAACATTAATTACGATAAAGACATTCAAGACCTAGAAAATCAAATTCAAAATGTAAAAAATGAAATTGATAAGGAAAATTATATACAAAATGAAGAAAATTATACAAAACTTCAGGCGGAAAAGTTAGAAAAATCACAATTGTTGCAAGAATCTGTCATAAAATTATCTGGTGAAAAGGAATTAATCAACCAGGAATATCAAAAAACGGCAATCGAACTCAACAATAGCATTCAAAATAATAAAAATCTTGTCTTAGAGCTGCATAAAGATGTTTCTACTGCAGAATTTGACAAAAAAATGGCACAAAACGAACTAAACATTATCAATCAGTGGTTTGTTAATGATACTTGTCCTACTTGTCATCGCAAGTTAGACCGTACCGAAACAGAAATTGAAGAAAAAAATAGAGAAAAGGCATCTAAAGAACAAATTATCGCTTCAATAGACGAAAAAATGGCTCAAATAAACGCTAAAATTTCAACTGTAGAAAGCGAAAATGAAAAATTGGCAATAACACTACAGGAAAATGAAAAAATGCGCCTAGAAGCCATTAGAATGCAAGAAAAAACGTATGAAGAGGCCCAAAAAGACACAAAAGTAAAATTACAACAGTTAGAAGCAGATATTTTGAATGAGAAGAACGCAATTGAGGGCAAAAAAAGTAAAATTAATACTTATAATGCTCAAATTTCCCAATTCCAAAACAAAATAACCCTAATTCAGGAGCAAAAAATTAATAACACCAATCGCTTACAAGAAATATTCGACCAAGCAAAGAAATATCAAGGTGAAGTGGAAGAATTAGAACATAAAAAACTAGAAACCCAAGATGAAATCACAAAATTAGAAAAAAAGAAACTACATGTTAAATTTTTCTATGATTCTTTAGGCCCAAGAGGCAATTTCAGAGGTGTATTATTGGGACAGGATATTGCATATATAAATCAGTGTATTAAATCTTATGCTCAAAAATTCTTTACCGATACTGAAATCTATCTAACAACACCAACGGCAGAAAAACCACAAATTGATATTGTATTTTGCGAACATGGTATGGAGAAGCCTGTAAGCAATCTATCATCAGGGGAACAAAAACGGTGTAACCTTGCAATTCAGTTGGCCATTTATGAGTTGGTTCAATCCACATCTTTGTTCAACTTCAATTTACGCGTCTTTGATGAAATAGAATCTTCACTTGACCCAGCTGGAGTGGAACAATTATTAGAAGTAATCGATGACAGAAAAGAGGATACTCCTACAACTTGGTGGATTACAAACAATGAGATGGTGTCTTCCAATATAATAAATAAAATTGTAGCTACCAAGGTTAATGGCTATACAAGGGTTGAATACGAATAAGTGGAAAAGCAGTATGACACTGATACTCGAGAAATTTCATCCAATATATTGGGACAAAGACTATATAATGCTCGATGAAGATGTCCAAAAAAACCATCTGTGGCTGAGATATGCCCATAAAACCTACAATGCCATTATTAAGTTTATTGAATTACAGCTTACCACACAAGAAAAGAAGCTAATAAAGACACATTTATACAGAAAATTACCAAATGAAAAAGTCCCAATTGAAAATCTTGGAGCGATAAAGCAGAGTAATGTGGGTTTTTCATTTTCAGTTTATCAAGAAATTAAAGATAAGAAGTGCAAGTTAGATGTGTTGATTTGCGATAAGGCGATATATCCAAACATTATAGCAGCTTATGAAGACGATATTGACACATTGATTCTTCCATATTTACATAATTCTCCTAGTGTTTTGGATTTACAGGCAATTAAAGAAATTTACACAAGTTCCGGTATGATTATTCACGAATTGGTGCATTGGCTAGATGATTTACAATTTGACTTGCACAATGTTCCCCCACAAGAATATTATAACTCTGACAGTGAATTAAATGCTTTTACCTTACAACTTATTGATTTTCTTAGAGCCATTGCTTTATCTGGCCGAGGAAAAAACAACGAAACAACATTGAAAGAAATAATGCCATTTACCAGTCCTAATTTTATTGAGAATCTGATAAAAAATATAAAAGACGATAATTTTGGATACGATGGAAATTTGAAATATAATATGATTGGAAGAATACTTGAAACTTTTTACAATGCCTTGACCGATAAAAACAGGAAGAAAGTCATAAAGCGTGTGTGTCAATACTTTCAAGACATCATTTCTCAATATCAAACTCGCGAATCAAGAATGGAAGCACTTGCAAATTAGATTAAAACATTTATAATTTAGAAAGGAAAGCGGAGGAAACTTATGATACTATTTTTTACAGACCCACACATAAATGAGACTGCTCAATTTAGTACGCCGACAGAAACAGGTTTTACAATACGACAGCAAGAAGCATTACAGTGTTGTCAAGATATAGTAGATGTGTTACAAAATCCTAAATATCACTTTTCTGCTGTCGTTTGTGGCGGAGATGTTTTTAATCCTGTTGGCAATCAAATATCCGTATCAAATTTAGCAACGGCAGAAAAATTTATCACCACAATTCAAAAAGAGTGCATAAAGCAAGGCATCGTATTTTATATTCTTGTTGGTAATCATGACCTAAGTGCAAATATGGTAGGGTTTCATAAGCTTATCTCGTTCAAAAATTATCAAAATGTAAGAATTGTAGAATCATTAGAAACGGTTGGTAATTTAGTATTTTTGCCGTATATGTATGATGATGAAGCCGTAAACACATATTTGGAAGCTGCGCAAGACAAACAAAATAAAATAGCATTTTCCCATCTTGAAATAAAAAATGTTGAAATTGGTGCAGGAATAAAAACAAGCAAGGGCGCATCTATCGACTTATTAAAGCAGTTCAAAATGGTGTTTCAAGGTCATTATCATACTCCCTCTCGTCCTGCTGATAATATTATTGTGGCCGGCTCCACTCAAAAGACATCATTCAAAGACCCAGGAGGGGGAACTATGGTAATTTATGATGAAGATACGAACAACTTTAGCCGAGTTCCATATAGTGCCCCAAGTTGGTATACCTTTACAGATGAAAATTTAGAAGATGTAAAGACGTTAGATTTCAATAACTATGTAAAATTAATCATATCATCAAAAAACATGCTTAATCTTACAGGGATAACTATGGAATATCTAAAAAACTTCAAGGGGTCGGAAATTGTTATTGATGTAAAGAAAATTAGTGGAAAAAGATTACAAACACAGGAGACAGACATTAAAAAAGAAACAGAAGAAGAAGTATTACAACATTTTATCGAATCAGCAAATGTACCAGAAGAAGAAAAACAAACATTAATAGAGGTGGGACTAGATTTAATAACAAGAGCAAGAAAATAAAAAATAGACATTAAATAATTGAAAAAGAAATTAATAAAAACTAAACTATAAACATAAAGAAAACTAAAACAAAGGAAAATATCATGAATCCGCTAGAAATGAGCAACAAAGAAATCAATCCAGAAATGGCCGCTCAATTTGCAAAAAAACCAGAAGAACAACCACGTCAAGATAAACAAGAAATCGAATGGGTCAACGGTAAAAACCAATATCGCCGTATGATTAAGTTTCGTTTATTTCCAGCAAACTCTAAAGAAAATAAAAAAATTGGTGGTGGTTTTGTTTCAGGCACACACTGGTTGGAATCTAATGGACAATCAATTCGCTATCAGTGCCCAGAAAAAACATTCCCAGAATCAGGTGTCGTATGTCCAGTATGCCAAATGAAACGAGAACTAATGCGCCAAGGTTTTACAGAAGCGGATTTGTCAAAAGATGGTAGATTCGGCCCAGAAAATATCTTCAATCCACGTATCGCAAATGCTGTAAAATGCGTAGTAATCGAAACTGACCTAAAAAAAGATTGGGATAAGTCACACATTTCCATCTTACAACAAAACGGGGAGGCTATGTTGCGTTGGTTGGTTCAAAAATATGTCAACCCAGAAATCCCTAACTTTACTGATTGGACAAAAGGTGCTGTAATCAAGTTCTCTCGCGATACAGATACTGGAAAGTGGGACCGCGAAGTGTTGCCAGATTCAGTCCCCTTCAATCTATGGAATGCTCCGGCTGAAGTTGTTGAAAAAGTAAAACAGCAAAATGAAGAAATCACAATCGCTGAACTTTTCCGTATGCCAACAGATGAACAAACCGCAGAAGTAAAAACAATACTGGAATCAATCAAAGCTGAAATCGTGGCAAAGAAAGCAACAGAAACCGCAACAGCTCAAACAACAACTTCTTATGCTCAGCCAGAACAACAAAATGGCCTAGCAGCAGATGAAATACCCTTTTAATATAATAACTGGGTAAAACAAAAATAAGAAGGGTATCAAAAAAATATAAAATTGGTACCTTTCTTTTAAGATTTATTGCATAGGAGAAAAATAAATGGCCCCAAAAAAAGCAGAAGAAATTACAACAACAAATAATTCTCGTGATGCCGGCTTGAAAAATGCTATGGCTCTAATTCAAAAACAGTTCGGAAAAGAATCAATACTAACATTTACATCAAGCGCACGTCAGGACATTGATTATGTGTCCTCTGGGTCTCTTAGCTTAGATTGGGCACTTGGTGGAAAAGGTTACCCAAAAGGACGTATTGTAGAGCTGTTTTCAGAGCCATCTGCAGGAAAAACGACCCTGTGTTTGCATGCTGTTGCTGAAGTTCAAAAACAAGGCGGAAAAGCGGCTTATTTCGATTTGGAAAATGCTTTGGATTTGGAATATGCAAAAAAGTTGGGTGTAAAAGTTGATGAGCTTATTTTTTCTCAGCCAAGTTGTGGTGAAGATGCGCTAGAAATGGCCAATATTCTAATGCAAAATAATGCGGTTGATATTGTTGTATTTGATTCTGTTGCTGCAATGATTCCCAGAGCAGAGTTGGAAGGACAAATTGGAGATAGCTTTATTGGAACTACTGCTAGATTATTGTCCCAAGGGTTGAAAAAAATAGCACAATCTGCGGCACGTTCAAATTGTCTTGTTATGTTCGTTAATCAGACGCGATTAAAAATAGGAGTACTATTTGGTTCCCCTTTAACTACATCTGGTGGAGAGGCTTTAAAGTTTTATGCATCTCAACGTCTTCACATTACTCGTACAATGAAACCTGAAGAACGCAATGGAGAAGCAATTGGTAACGAAACAAAAGTAAAGGTGGTAAAAAACAAAGTTGCTCCACCATTTAGAGTTGCAGAATTTATGATTGAGTATAATAAAGGTATTTCTATTAATTCTGAAATCTTTAAATTAGGTATGAAATTTGGACTAATAGAAAAAGCTGGTAGTTTCTATTCTTATGAACCAGAGCAATTCCGCTGTCAAGGAGAAGCAAATTTCAAAGAATGGCTGAATGCAAATCCTGAAATTAAAGAAAAGATAATAGCAAAAATCAAAGAGAAGATTGCAGGAACAGAAGCTGAAGCTGTAATGGAAACGGAACCAGAAGAAGCGGAATAAAAAATGAAGCGTGCCCCTTTGAGACCTAAAAAAATATACACACTAAAACGGACACCATTGAAAGCCGGATTGGGGTATAAAGGTCTCAAACGTACGCCATTAAAAAAGCAATCTGACAAAGCAAAGGAATTATGGGAAAAAGTAAGGGAAGAAGCACTAGTCAGAGATGAGTTTAAGTGTATTATATGTAAAGCTCCTGCCACAGACGTACACCATATTCATCTAAGAAGTAAAAGACCAGATTTGAAGTATAAGCTCTGTAATCTAGTATCTTTGTGTAAGCGTCATCATTTTCATCAAGGGAACGAAAAATATCAAGAACAGTGTGAGATAATTGCAAACAAAAAAGGAATCACTGTAGAAGAACTAATGAAACAAGCAGAAGGGGAATAGAAAAATGGAAAAAATAGACAAGATAAAGGCATTCAATCCAGACTCTATCAGACAACAATTACAGTATATGTTTGAAGAAGAAGATATTGATGCCTTTTTAATTTTTTTAGAGAACATTAAGAAGTTTGCCAAGTTGAGTCCAGATAAGCGTCACATGATATTGGTAGACCTTGCTTATTTTAAATCTCAGATAGAACGTTTTGAAGCGCAGGTAAAATCAGTCAAAGAAAGAAAGAAAATAGAACAAGTGCAAAACGCCATTAAAAGAGCTAAAATGGTTGGGGCTAAGGTTACTGAAAATATCGTTACGGAATATACAGAGCCAGATAAAAACCTTGAAAATATTGAGGAATTACATACATTAGCTTTGAGTTGGAAGGATTATATGTTTGATTTGTATTTCATGTGTGGTCAAACGAATAAAATAATCGACAATAACAGTGGCTTTTAATGTGACATCCAACAAAACATTAAACTTGCATTTAATAAAACTACAGATATTATATAATCAGAACCAAAACAAAGGAGAAAAACATGAATCCGCAAACAATGAATGGCGAAGAACTGTTGTCATTTATTCAGCGCATCGAACGCATTGAAGAAGAAGAAGCAGCATTGAAGGCAGACAAGAAGGAAATCTATTCTGAAGCAAAGTCTGCTGGTTATGACCCAAAGTATGTCAAGCTAATGATTAAATTGCGCAAGATGGACCAAGATGAAATTGATGAAACAGATGAACTAACCAAGATGTATAAAAAAGCAATTGGGTTGAAGTAGTCTATAGTAGTTGCGACAAAAAATCATATATCAAAATTCATGTCATTAGGAAGGAGGTTTTATTATGTTGGCGAAGTTAAAAAAGCAAAACACATACGATTCAAAAGTAGACAATGTTTTTCTAATTGATATTCCTGCTGATACACCTCCTTCTGATTCTTTATATATGTCACTGGTGGGTTTAGAAACAAGTATTGACGGAAAAGAGTATAAGGTAATTTCTGTAATGCAAGATGTTGTAACTTCAGAATATTATGCATTGTGCCAAGAATTAATCAAACCGGAAGACTTGTAAAATGAACAACCAAACTCTTATAGTAGATATTTCTCATTTAATTTATAGAAACGCATCAGTAAGTGGAACAGACTTATACACTTCAGATAACCTTCCCGTAAAAGCATTATATGGGGTTCTGAGCTCTATAAATCATGTCATAACTGAAAATACTGGAATAAATAAGATATACCTAGCATTCGATGGAAAACCTGTATGGAGAAAAGCATTGTATCCAGACTATAAAGGTAACCGTGAATCAAATCCAGACAATCCAAGATACCAAGCATACATCACACCAAATGAACACGGATGGTCTAGAAAAGATATGCTAAGCTGGACAATCAATAAAGTAAAAGAAATCGCTCCTACTTTTGCTATGCATGTTGTTTATGATGAAGAGGCAGAAGGTGATGATATTGCTTACAGATTGGCTAAAAAATTATATGACCATGAAAACCTTATTTTTATGACTGATGATAAGGACTGGCTACAATTAATCAATCTATTTCCTAATGCCACAATCTATAGAGCAATGGCAGAAGAATATATTACAAAAAATAATTTCCAAGAAACCCAAAATCTTCCCGCTAATTGGTTCATTTTTCAGAAGACTATGCTGGGAGATAAAAGTGATAATATTGGCCCAGTAATTGATGGATGTGGTGAAAAAGCTATTGAGTTCCTGATTAATGAAGCCATAAAAAACAACATTAATCCTAACAGTGACACAATACTTTCTGACCTGTATCCTATTATATGTGAAAAATCTACAAAAAATGAACTAGGAAGATATAAAAAACTAATAAATATTAATACATCAGAATCATACGAAAAATATGGTAGAAACAAACAACTAGTAGACTTTAGATATTGCCCACAAAAAGAACTAATTACAGAGAAGTTAAACGAAATTTCCCAGTTGGATTTTGAAGCCGCTGGAACTATAATACAACAGTTAGAATTTCAATCACTGGCTAAGATAATTGTGCCTGGAAGCCCTTGGTATAAATTGTCGTAAAATGTAAAAGAGTACGGAGGAAAAACATTATGGAAGATGCCAAGTTTGATTTTGATGATGCCTTGCAATTTAAGATTCTTCAGTTGCTTATACAGGATTACTCTTGGGCTCGCTCCGTTGGTCTTGAAATTATAGAAGAAAAGTATTTTGACAATGAAGTATATGGTAAAATTTTCGTCTGGATTAAATACCTTATAGATAAATACCAGTGCCCACCAGAAAGATATAACCTGAAAGACTGCGTAGATAAAGTCGTAAACCGTGGAGCACTATCACAAGACCTCCAAATCACCTATAATACCATCATTGACCGTTGCTATACCCCATTGGATGAAGCTACTGGAAATATCGATTATATAAAAGACCGTGCATTAGAATTTGCCAAAAGAGAAAAATTCCGCCAAGGTCTAGAACAATCCGTATCATTACTAAAAATGGGCCCAGAAGCATACGAACAGGCTGTGCCAATCATGGAAAAAGCATTATCTGTCGGCGCAGGTATTGATTTGGGTATGAATTTAAAACGAGATATTATCAACCTTCCTGAAATCCTTGGTAAAAAATACGATAAAACAAATATGATTTCAAGCGGATTAAAAGGCCTAGATGAAACAATCGGAGGCGGCTGGATTCGGGGAACGCTGAGCTTGGTGGGTGGGAGTCCGGGGGCCGGGAAGTCCAGAGTTATGGCATTTTTTGCAGCCGAAGCATTAAAGAGATATAAAAAGGTTGCTATTGTTACTTTAGAACTTGATGAAGACGAAACTTTGGCGAATGTGGCATCTTCTTTGACTAAAATGACATGGTGGGATATTATGGACCCCGACCCTGTAAAAAAGCAAGAATATCGGGATAGAGTAAAAAGAATTGAAGACGCTTGTAATCCAAATCTTATGGTAAAATTCTATATCAACAAGACAATTTCATCACAAACAATTATGGCATGGTTGATGAGACTAAAAAGTGCGGAGAGTTTTACACCAGACCTACTTATTGTTGACTACATGGACCTTTTACAGCCGATTGAAAAACCAAAAGGCAAAGGGGATGATTCTGAATATTCTGCGCTTGGTATTGTGTGTTTTGATTTGATTAAGGTTGCCAAGATGTTTAACATTCCAGTTATATCAGGAACTCAGTTAGGAAGAGCTGGGTGGAATTTGACGGGTGCAGAGGTTATTAGTATGGCGTCAGTATCAGAATCAGCGAAGAAGGCGTTTAACTGTCACAATCTTATCACCATCAATAGAAATCCAGGAGAAAAGGAATTAAACAAGGCGAGATTATATGGGGCAAAGTGCAGAACAGGGCATGCTAATACTATTGTTTACTGTAATTATGACCTTGGAACGTGCACGTTGAGTGAAGTACCTGAATATGACCCAACAGAGACGGTAGCGGGTGCGATTACGGTAAAAGAAACAACAAAATAATTAGGAGAGGCAAATGGGCACAGACTTCTTTTACAATTATTCAAAAAAGACATATCACACTTCTGAGATTGTAATAGACTACAGTGCCCAATATCCTGTTGAAACACCCATTGTCTATAATTATTTTAAAAACGACAGCAAAGAGCAATTATTCAAAGCGACGCAAGATTCGGCAAGGGTATTTGGGCCAAAGTGGGGGTTATATGGGATTGATGATAAGGAAGGTGAATTCAATGTATTAAACAACTTATTATCTCTAAATCCAGAAGAAGGTAAAAAATCTCCAAGAACAAAGTCGAATTGTAAGCACGTGCGGTTTTTATATGAATGGGACACGATAAGTTTAGATGACCAGAAGAAAATAACTCAGCAATTGATAGAGAAGGGTGTTTTATTGCGTGCTGTTTTTTCTGGGTCTAAAAGCATTCATCATATTATAGAGTTATGGTCAGAAAGAGAACCAAAGAACAAAGAAGAATATCAATTTATGCATGAGTTTATTGCCAGAAGATTGAAGTTGCAAGGTTATGACACTCAATGTAAAGACAACTCTAGATTAACTCGTGCGTGTGGTTGTTATAGAAAGAATAAAGGGAAATGGCAAACTCTTTTATATTATAATAATGCTGCTAGATTCAAATGTGATGATTGGTATACGTATTATTTATCTGAGAAGAAAGCTCGTAATACACCCAGTGCAGATAAATTAATTAGAGCAATAAAATCAATAAAGAACACAAATGATAAAGCAGATTTTGAGTTTGTAGAAAGATATATTAAGTCAGAAGAAAGAAAAGGGTCATTTAAAGACGGCAACAGACATGCAAATTTCGGTCGTGTGATTAGTGCTTTGAAGTTGAAGGGTAAGTTGTCCTGTGAAGAAGTAAAAGCCGTCCTAGAGCCATATATCGCCAATACAAATAATAATGACCTGCGTAACGGAATTGAAAAGTTATATAATGGTGCTGAAGAATAAATATTAAACGTTAAATGAATTAGATTAAGTTTGATTTTTATGAGGGGGAGGATTATAATAGCAATATGAATAACGAATTACCTATATTATATCCGTGTCACTTACATTCTTGGTTTTCCTTGGCTGATTCTTGTGTGTCTCCTCAAAAACTTGTAAAGAGAATGCAGGAATTGGGGCTAAACAAAACAGCAATCACAGACCATGGAAATGTTGTTCACGTGATTCGTTTTGGCTCTAAGTTAAAAGAAAACAATTTAACACTATATCCAGGTGAAGAGTTTTATTACTGTGATGATGTTACCCAAAAAGATAAAGACCACCGTGCAGCATACCACCTTACCATAGTTGCATATACTCAAGAAGGGCTTTCAACACTGTATAGTCTATCTTCTTTATCATATGCAGAAGGTTTTTATTTCAAGCCTAAAATTGATATAAAAATGCTGAGAGAACACAATAAGGGCATTAGAGTTTCTTCAGCTTGTATTAAAGGACAAATTGCAGAAAACATAATAAATGACGACTATGAATCTGCAAAAGCCGTAGCAAAAGCATTTAAAGAAATATTTGGTGGTAATTTTTATTTGGAGATTATGCCACACGATTTAGATGAACAAAGAAAAGCTAATTTAGGCATCTTAAAAATTTCCCAAGAGTTAGACATTCCTTTATTGGCCACTTACGATGCTCATATGTGTTGGAAAAATGAAACAAAACACCGTAGATTCTTGATGCAAATGACAAAAGCAGGGTGGGCAGATGGAGACGAAGAATTGGGTATGACAGATACTATTTATATGATGTCCGCACAAGAATACCTAGATTACTTTGCACAATACCATCCAGATTTTCCACAAGATAAGGTTATAGAGGCAATTGCTAATACTGAAAAATATTTGGGAAATGAAGTAGTTGAATTAGAAGATGACACTTGCATATTTCCAAAGATTGATATTCCTGCACCATATAAAGACGATTTGGATTATATTCGTCATTTGTTGTGGAACTCTATGAAAGAAAAAGGTCTAGACAAAAATCAAAAATACATAGACCGAGTAAAGATGGAACTAGAAATAATGAATAATGACGGTTTTGTTCCTTATTTCTTAGTGCTTTATGATGTATTTAATTGGTGCAGAAAAAACCATGTTATGACTGGTGCTGGAAGAGGTTGCTTTACTGAAGACGCTCTCGTGCTAACAAATAACGGGCTGAAATATATTAAAGATGTTACAACGGGTGATAAAGTAATTACTGCAGATGGCAAGTTTGAACAAGTGTTGGAAACGCATAAATATCCAATAAACGAAGAAACCATACAATTTAATTACTTGTATAACGGGAATGCCATAAATCGTTGCACAAAAGACCATAAGATATTAGTAAACAGAAATGGTGTAGTTGATTATATTAAAGCTGAAGAGTTGCATCTTGGCGATTTATTGTGTTCTCCAAAAATTAAGGTGGAAGAAGATACCAAACAATATGTTGATTTTGATTTTGATGGAACAAACATCGCTTCGGACGATAATTATTGGTATTTGCCCGTTACAGAAATTATTAAACGCCAAAAAGAAGAGTTGTTTGTGTATGACCTAACCATAGCAAATAATCCAAGCTATACGCTAAACAACATTATTGTACATAACTCTGGTGCGGCAAGTTTAATGAATTATCTATTGGGGATTACTCGCATTGACCCATTGAAGTTTGATTTGCGCTTTGACCGTTTTTATAATTCAGGACGCAAAGGAGCAGATGAAGCACCGGATGTGGATAGTGATTTTGCGGATGCTCGTCGTGAAGAGGTTATTAAATATACAGAAGAAAAATATGGGGCGGACAAAATATCTCAAATCTGCAACATTTCAACCATGAAGCTAAAGTCTTGTATAAAGGATTGTGCACGAGTTTTAAAAGTTCCCTTTGCAGAAGCTAACGCAATAACAAACAAAATTGACTGGGATGCTTTTGAATCGTTAGATGAAGCTAAGGAAGATAAAGTAGCTGGAGCAATTATTAGAAAGTATAGTGAAGTATTTGAGTATGTAGAATATTTCCTTGGTTTCCCTCGTCAGTTTGGTAAGCATGCGGCAGGTATCATTATTGCGAATAGAAGAATTGGTGATATATGTCCAATGATGTTGTCTGAAGTAGAAGGTAAAAAGTTCTTGATTTCACAGTTTGATAAAGATGATGTGCATAAGACTGGGCTAATTAAGTTTGATTATTTGGGCCTTTCCACATTGACTTTTCTAACGCATATTTTGGATGACATAAAGAGAACAACGGGAAAAGATATTGATTTAGACTCTTTAGATGTTGAGGACAAAGCAGTTTATAAGAACATTTTAGCCACTGCAGATACGGATAATGTTTTTCAGATGGAGAGTGGTGGCATGAAGGCTTATTTGAAAAGATTGAGCCCCGACCGTTTTGGAGACCTTAGTGCTTTGAATTCGTTGTATCGTCCTGCGGGAATTAAGTCTGGAGCTATCGACAATTATATCAACAACAAATACAATAAACCTAAAACTTATGGCGTAAAAGAGTTGGATGATTTGTTGGCTAAAACTAATTTCGTTATTTGTTATGATGAAATAAAGATGGATATTGTTGGCACTTTCGGAGAATTTCCACCTAAAGATATTAACAAATTTAGAAAATCATCAGGGAAAAAAGACCCAAAGTCGATGCAGTATTGTCAAGATATGAAGCCAATGTTTGTTGAAAACGCGCAAAAACATGGATTGACAGCAGAACAGGCGAGTAGCTTATATGATTCTTTGATTGGGTATGCATTTTGCAAGGCCCATGCAGATTGTTATTCTTTGTTGACATTTTGGACGGCTTGGTTGAAGTATTATTATCCAGTCAACTTTTTACATGCATCATTTACCTTTAGTACGACCGATGTAGAAAAGGATAAATACTCCATTAAGACAGCAATAAAGATGGCAAAGAAAATGGGTTATCGGTTTGTTTCTGTTGATGTAAATAAATCTAAAGCAAATTTCAGTTTCGACGATGAGAACAAAATTATCTACTGGTCTATGCGCAATATAAAACAGGTAAGTGAAGATATTGCAAAAAAGATAGAAGAAAACCAGCCATATGTAGATTTTAATGACTTTGTTACTCGTGGAAAAGAATTTGGAGTATCAAAGAGAGTTATTGACCCATTGGTTGTTTTAGGTGCTTTTGATTCATTAAACTGCCCAGAACAAATAAAAGAATGGTACATCAAAAATAACAAGCTCAAAAAGGCAGATAGAGAGTCTTTAGGAATTGAAATAAAAGAAGCAGAACTAGAACATATTGAAAACAAATTTAATGTTGAGATTGTAAAACGTTCAATGCAAGACAAAGAAAATGAGTACCTTGGATTGGTAATTTCTATGGATTCTGTTGATTTTCAGGTAGTTAAACGGTGTATTAATAATGAAAAGTTTCGGAAATTAAAAGATAGAGATAGCTGTTCACTTTATGGTATACTTACAAAAAAGGAACTAAAGAAAAGCAAGTCTGGTGGAAATTATGGAGTGCTAACAATAATGGACCCAGATTATAACTTTTATACAATACAGGTTGGGTCAAAAGCATATGCACAACTAGAGCAGTCTGGAATTCCAAGCGAGTATAAATTGGAAGAAGGTCGATGGGTTATGTTAAATGGTTCAAAATGTGATGAAACTAGATTATTCTTAAATGGCACTCAAATAGTAGACCTAAAAGAATATGAAAGAAAAGTTCTGAATGGCATTATAAAAGAAAAAATGGTATTTCAGGCATAATGAAGGTTACTAAAATGATGCGAAACGATAATACTGGAACTTTTTTCTATAATGATGGGTATCGTGAAGGGTCAAAATTTCCAAAATACAGAGGAGAGGCAACAATAGATGGTAAGGTGAAAAAAATATCTATATGGGTGCATGAATCTACTTCTGGTCGAGAATTTTTTACAATGCAGTTCACAAATCCAGGTGAAAAATATGCGAAAAAGCTACTTAGAACGCATCCAAAAAACACAGACGGAATTAGACCCGCGAGTAGAATTGCAGAAGGCGTAAAAAAAGATGATACCAGAAAAATCATTGAATTAACAGATGACGAAGTACCATTTTAAACATAGAAAGGAACAAAAATGATAATTGGAATGTGTGGTCTGAAGGGAAGTGGCAAAAACACGGTAGCAAATATAATCAAAAAGAATTACCCGAATTGGACCGATGCCTCATTTGCCAAAGCGTTAAAAGATGGTGTCGCGGTTTTGTTTGGGTTGGACCGAGCACTGTTGGAAGGAGACACATTGGAATCACGAGAGTGGAGAGAAAAACCTAACGAGTTCTGGTGTGAAAAATTTGGCTCTTTAGATATTACCCCAAGAAAAATTTTACAAGTTTTTGGCACTGACTTAATTCGCAATACTTTTCTAACAAATTTCTGGGTCGACCGTTTGGAATTAGACATAAAAAACCTAGATGAAGGAAAAAACATTATTATTACCGATGTGCGTTTTCCTAATGAAGTTGAGATGATAAAAAAACATGGAGGACAAATTTGGCATGTACATTGTGGAGAATTGCCCGAATGGTTCACAAAATATCAAAGCACAGGAGAAGTTCCGCCAGTAGAAATTCACGAATCAGAATGGCGTTGGGCTAAATCGATTCCTGATGTTATAATTCATCCACCTTATAAAGATATTAATCTGCTAGAAAAATTAGTAAAAGAGGAATACGAAAAACAATTCAAATAAAAACAGAAAACAACGTATCGGATGAGCTCTAATAGTTAAAACACCCTAATCTTGAAGCTGATAAATTAAGTAAATAGAGCATACAAATGAAGAAAACACAAACAATAGGCTACCTTATAGATTTTATTAATTCTGGTAGTAACGACGAAGAACTATTCAAAAAAGCTTGTCAATCACATAATGACCTAAAGATATACCTGTGTCTAGAACCAAAAGAACTGTCAAGGTATATATCTAAAATCAAGAAAAACATTACCCCAAAAGAATTATTTGACACATTAGCAAAAAAACAACCATCAATCAATATCTCTGTAGAAGTTTATGACCGAGTAGTTGAAATGGTGCGTAATGATATGGAACAGTATTTCAAGTATAACGGATTCCGTATGGCCAACGCTTTTGGAACTCAAGAAGATTGGATTAGTCATTTTTATGTAAAGTATTATTATTTCGCAAACTTTTATCGTATGAGATGGTTTTTTCCTGAACAACTGACAAAAGCAACAAAAGTAAAAAAGACATATAAAAAGTACAGCGATTTTCTTCACCTAGCACAAAAGTCAATTACTGAAGAGCGGAGAGTACAAGCAAGAAAAGCAGCCGAAAACCCAGAAGCATCATTAAACAAATCTTCAATGGACGCACCAGTTTATCAAAACAATACAAGAGTTACCCTGTCCGACATTGTAAGAGCAGATGATGAGTTTAATGCAGAACACGAAGCAAGAGTATTCAAAAGACGCATTTTACAACAATCAGATAACTTTGAAGGCGGAAAACACACTCAAAAAATTAAAGAAATGCTGGAAACTGGAGAATATAAGGGTAAAAAATCAGAATTAGTATTGTTACGCATATTTGCTTATAAGGCTGGTATGGTAACTCCAAAGTCTGTAAAGTTCATCAACAGTCTGTCTAAGAATTACAAAGATAAATTTGGAATTAGTATGGCACTGTTGAATGAGCAAATGAAAAAGTTCAAGTAGTTACAGCACAAAACAAAAAAGAAGGTCAAGTTCTATATACTGCGGGGGCGAATTAGTTGTATATTTGATTATTATTGCCCTCGATTAAGCCCGCAGGTGTTTTCCTCCTTTCTCCCTGCGGGTTTTTTATAGCTGTTTTTGTTTTATTGCATCTACCAAACTCATATCTTCGCCTAAAAAATTGGTTTTAGCAGCAATAATAAAATCGCCTTTGTTAAGTTTATCACATTCAACAAAATTTTTATCCGTTAAAAACGGGTGATTTCCAGTTGTTAAAATAGGCAACATTGTTTCTGCTTTCAATTTTCTACAATTATTTGCCCACCGTTTGCCAACCGCCAACACAGGCTTATATCTGCCATTATGAGTTAATACCATATCTCCAATCTGTATATCTTGAATTGGAACATATCCTTTGTCTGTAAAGACCATAGTATCTGCTTGAAAACAAGGACTTCCCCCGATAATCATATCAACCTTGTTGACGTACTCTGTAAAATCTATCTTGCACACGTCGCCAATTTGTATTGTGTCTGGGTACATAGCCTGCGCCACCGTTATAGCATACTTGTCTATCTCGCTTGCGTAGTATTTTTCAACCGGAATCCCTGCCCGTTCTAAGGCAACTCTCCCCCCTGAAATACCGTCGAACAATGATAATACTTTCATTTTACATCCTTTCATTCTGCTATGACTTTCAAAAGTATATTATTCCAATCTCTGCACACAGATAATTGTTCTTGCAAGTGGTTTATTTCTGCATTCATACTATTATGAATAGAAATAGTCACAAAAGCAAGCATTACGACTAAAATCCACGATACTATTTTCATTATTTTAATCCTTTTGCTCTGCTTGTTCAAACACAACATCTTTGATACCCAAATCCTTAAACGGTATATTTATTTGCTCGCCATCTTGATTGTTCCAAATGGCAATAGTTTTATTGTTAGCAATACCAACCGCCACCGCTATGTATTCTGGTATTTGTTTATTAAAACGAACCGTGCAAAAATGTTGGGTGTTGGTTATTTCTGTCAGTTTCATCTTTTAATCCTTTGTCATTTTCCTTTTGGTGCGGGGAACTTGCTCGCGTCCCCCTTGTATTTAATTACATATTCTATGCAGGTCTTTTTGTTTGTGCGGTAATTCCGTGCATAGCCGCGTCCTGGATAACAATCAAAATCGCCAAGACGATAAACGCCGTCGGTCTTAAATTGTGCACCGGCGGCGCATAATTCGTGTGTGTATCGTGTTCCTAAATAGTGCGCCCTCTCTTTTTTCTGCGAACGCAACAGATTAAATAATTCGCCCATATCCCCCATTTCATTATTCCTTTTGTTCTAGTGCTGTTAGTCCTTAAAGGTTTTTCGTCCAAGATAATCAAAAAATCTTTTTGTGTTTATGTAGTTCTTGTAATTACCAGTTTTACGATTGTTCAGTATTGCCGCACACGACTTCGAACAACATTTAGCCCAACCACGATTACGGTCTGCCACTCTTGCCATAAACTTTTCGCCACACACGGCACACTTACACTCAATCTTTTTGCCATTGCACATTTTTTAACTCATTTTGTCTTGTTTTGTTATAGATGTGATTTCCGTCAATCTGCGAACTTTCATGACGCGGGCGTGCGGAATTTTTGCCACGCGAATTTGGTCTTTTGCGTCTTGTATTGTGTCAAACGGTTCTGCATGGTCTAAATCCCAATTCCAAAACCAATCAAAACCAGTGCTGTATGAAATATAATGTTGTTCCTTGCCATAACCACGAACGATGACATAATATTCTTTGACATTTTTCAACGCGTCCTGTGCTTTCTTACCGTCTATAAGGGCTTGCCAGACACCGATTGTTGCTATGTGTCTACATTTATGACAACCGAGAACACTTTCAGATATTCCAAACATCGTTTCCAATTCCTCCCCACAGAAAGGGCATTTCACATTACTCATTTCGTTCCCTTTTGTTCTACTTTCTTGTAATTTTTACTTTATCACATTTGTCGCATTGCCAAATTGTATAATGGTGTGAATTACGATTATTTATTTCATCATATTCAGTAAAAAATACCCATTTGTGCAAACAAAATAATTGTTTTAATTTCCACCACATCACTTACCCTTTTACTCTGTTGTTATTTACAAAAATTATACCACTCTTGTATATCCTTGTCAGAATTATATTTTACCCTTTTTAATAATGATTCGTCTGGTCTTAAACAAGCGATTTCTTTATCTTGGATATCTATTAAGTATAAATATTCTATATCACCGTGTTGCCCTTTGGTTATTTCAAAACCATCGTCTTCTTTGTCTTTGAACATTTCATTTGCAATATCAAAAATATCAAAACCATCATCTTTTTTGTGTTTTTCCATTATTTGCATAAGTTTCCAACCAAGATAAGACGGATAGCCGTCGCTATGATGGTATAAACAAAGTGTATATCCTTTTTCTTGTAAAACTATATTTGCTCTTGTTGACATTTTTAATCCTTTTGTTTCTGCTTTAACTGTATCGTAATAGTTTTTGTTGATAATTCAATAACTCTACAATATGGTGCCAAGTCATCTGTTCTTAAAATTACGCTTTTTATTTCTTGTGTTCCATTTTCGGTGTTGATAACTATCGGCAAACAAAGCAGATTTTCATCGGTTGATTCGTTTTTATTTTTATTATCTGCACCATATCCATATTCCAAATGGCGTAATTTTTCTAGTAGTTCTTTTACTGTCATTATTTAATCCTTTTGTTCTAACGCGGTTATTTTATCTAGTGTTTTGTTTGCCAATCTATTAAACCAAAACGGCTCTACTGCTTGTGTGTGTTTAATATATTTTATTGCGATTTCCAATGCGTAATATTAGGCGATTCCAATTCTTGTAAATAATCTTCATAAGCCAAATAAAATTCTTGCTTGGTCATATTGCACCCATTTTTGCTTTAACGAGACTTCTTTATTCCATCAATCAAACCGCATTTGCCATATTTTACTGCCATTTCTGGTGTCAAATAGCAGTCTCGTTCAATATCATTAGCAACTTTTGTTTTCTTTTCTCCAGACACCCGAGCATAAAAATCAATCAACCATTCTTTTGTTTTGCTAATATTTTCCGCCTGAATTTGAATATCTGTTGCTTGACCTTTTGCGCCGCCCAACGGTTGATGAATCATAATTTCAGTATCTTCCAATGCAAATCGTTTACCCTTAGCCCCACCAGCCAATAATACTGAACCTCCGGAGCAACAGTAACCCATACCAATAGTTGAAACATCACAAGAAACATAATTCATAGCATTTAAAATGGCACGAGTCGCAGTTACCGAACCACCAGGGCTATTAATCCACATCTGAATGTCTTTGTTTTTATCTTCAGATTCCAAATACAACAATTGAGCCACAACATTATTGGCCAACTCGTCTGTAATCTCTTCTCCAACAAAAATAATACGGTCAGACAACAAACGAGAATAAATATCCATTGCACGTTCGCCATCAGCTGCTTTTTTTATAACCATAGGTACTAAACTCATAATATTCACTCCTTTTATATGCCTTTATTATAATGTTTTTAATCTTTTGCGCAAATTAAAAAGCCCAAATATTTCATTGGGCCTTTATAACACATTTTCTACCGAAAAACTGTACAACAATCACAAATATTCCACCAAAAAAGTGTAAAAAACTAGAGCGTTAGTGATTTTCGTACCAATCATATAATAGCATTTTGTGAAGGTTTTTTCTCTATCTTTTTTCATCAATTCTTCAACAATATCTATAATAAAACCTTTCTTAACATTATATCGCATTTTAATTATTCAATCAGGCGATTTTGTCAAGCATTTCATTTGTTATATTGTTTTGATTTTTTTCTTTTGCATCAACTTCTTGTAAGCATACGATGATTTGAGAGAAAGTTTTTGTACCATCATAACAAGATTGAGTGGAATAGTTTGTCTGGCGATAGTTATTTACAGTAACGCAAGGATTTGAAGCACTTTTACAACCAAATAGTATTAAAATAGAGGCAATTAGTAGAATTTTTTTCATTTAAGCCCCCTTTTTGAGATATTCAAGCAATCCCGATGTTGGTTTTGAGTCTCCACAGGTGTCCGATGGAATATCTTGGAATCTTTTTTGATATTCTTTTTCTATTTTTTCCATTTCAATTGTAATTTTTTTATTATAAGCGATTAAATTGGCATTTTCTTTTTGCGCAGCCACTAATTGTGCTTGTAATGACTCTTTTTGGGATTTTTCTGCATTATATTTTGATTCCGACACCCTCCACAATGCAAATAGAGTGGTTACGGTAACAAGAGCAAGAACCCCAATAGCTATTTTTATTTTTGTGAGCATTTTATATTCCACCATAAAAGGGCTTTCTTTAATTTATTCTGCTCGCACCCTTACGAACAGTTCATCAATTTAAGCTTTCTTTTGATTATTCTGGATATGTCTCTGCATCCAGTTCCTGTTTTTATAAGAACTAAGCATCAGAGGGTATTTATTTCCCCATTCTACTAATTTGATTGTGAACCTTATATAGAATTGCTTTTTCGTAGAACTCTTTTACCGATTTCGCACCAATAAAAGAACCAGCCGAACGAATTCCTCCCAATATGTCATCTATGGTTGCTTTTGCTGGGCCAGTACAAGGAAGCAGTGAACAAATTCCCTCAAAACTTTTATAGTCCATTGATTTGTTTGCATAAAACTTATCATGAGCCATTTGGGATGCTGAACCATAAAAAGGTTTACATTCTATTCCATCCTTATTTATGACTTTTTCTTCTTGAGTTTCATTCGCACCACCAAACATTGAACCAATCATCACAGCATGGGCCCCCAAAGATAGAGCTTTTACAACATCTGCAGGGATTTTAATACCACCATCTGCAACTATGCCACCACCCATATCCCTAGCAACAGCTGCGCAATCAATAACCGCTGATGCCTGTGGACGACCAACTGCTGCCTTTACACGTGTTTGACATTGATTACCTGGACCAATACCAACAACTGCCATGTCTGCCCCAGCTTTTAATACTTCTTTTGTTTTTTCGCCAGTTACAATGTTTCCAGCGACAATAAAAGCCTTATTTCCAAATTTATTACGGCATTTATCAATCGTATTTAGAAATTGAGTATTGTGACCATTTGGACTGTCAATACGAATATTATAAGACACCAATGAACAGCCCGCATTTTCTAAACGTTTGAACACATCTTCTAATACAAACAAGTCTTCAGCTCGAGTTCCCATTGTGAAAAACAAATTATCTAGCGGATTTTTTGTTCTTTGATGACAATAGGCCTTTTCGCACTCTTTATATTTATCATCGACACCCAAAACAAAATCTACAATCTTATCTTTTGGTTCCCATTTGTGCAACAACCCGAAGCAATTATTTTCCAACATCCGATATACAAAACCAAAAGAAAACGGCCCCATATTCGCATTAAAAATAGGATTACCAATTGGAGAATGTAATGAATATAGCCTTGGAAGCTCAATTTGTGTATCTACTTCTTTTCTTGAAGATATTTCTGAGGTGGTTGGAGCCAACATCAAATCTTGATAGTCCAACTGATATTCTTCAACAATCTTCATTTACTTTATCTCCAATATCTTTTCTTTATTATAGTCACAATCTTCGTAATAAGCACAATACCCGACAGGATTTATAATGTATCTTACACGTCTTTTTCTTCCGAACTCAAAATCTGCACAATCGTGAACATGGCCAGAATTAACAATAACAACATTTGGTAAATCATTAATCACCCATCTTTCAAGCTTTGACGCATAACTTGCATTTAGCCTAGATGTTTCCCAGCGCCGAGCAACACATTTTAGAGATAAACAATGATGAGTCATAAGAATAATTTTAGCATCAGGGTCTTTTGCGACAATCTCATCATGTAGGCGTTTTATTTCCTTTTTAGATTTTTTGTGCATTTCCAAATAATGTTCTGGTTTGAGCTCCACTCTTTCACCTTTTACATCATAAGAACCCATACGAAAATCATTCAAACCAAAAAAGCCATTAATCATGTACTTTTTCTGCAATTTTTTTCCACCAATCATGTAATCAGTATAAAAGACAGCACCAATTACATATACGTGAGAATCTATTTGAGCGTAATCGTTTTCCAGATAATGCCAATTTCCAGAACCTAACGGGAATTTTTCACGATATTCCTTTGTTATCTGTTGGATTGTTTTATTTTCTTTGTTGTAGACCTGATGATTACCATTGACAAAATATACCGTTTTACCTTTCATATACTTATCAAGAAATCGTTCAGTCGCAGAAATAGACCCAGCGATATCTCCAGCAATCAACGCCACATCCCAATCAGCAGAACACCCCTGAAAGTTCCTCGCTAAGACACTTCCATTTACATCCTCATGAACATCCGAAAAAAATTTAATTCTCACCATCAACAAACTCCTTCATAAAAATCATAAAACTTTTCGGGGGTGTTTAATTTTGTTTCCACGCCTTTGTACTTCACATCATAACTGGTGTTTATTTTCCCTTCGCGCCACGGAGAAAACCACCACTCAACAAAAGGAGCTTCATCACACGAAAAATCCACATCGGGGAATAGCATCTTATTAACAGAGTTTACCAAAAGGTCTAAATAAGGTTGAGGGAGGTCACAACGACAACCTGATTCAGTGTCTTCAAGTGCTTTCTCGGCACACTCTATTTTATTCTCTATATCCACCATTTTGTCGACAATGGAAATAAACTCTTCTTTAGAAATTATTGAGCATGCCACAACACTTCCTCTTCTTTTGTTATGTCTTTTGCGTCTAAAGCGATTGAATACATATAAAAGTTAAAAGTTTCATCGTAATAGAAATATTTTACATCTATATTAAATCTGTCTAATTCTTCCTGTACAAATGAAACCGTTCCCAGCCACTGATTGGTGTTTTTATCAAATTCCAATGTTAAATGCCCACCACAGCTTGGTAGCATTTTTGGCAAAGGAGAATCATATGGAAGTTTTTCAAACAATGCCGCATTTGGTATATTTATTTTTCTAAAGCTTTTTTTCATCGTTTTCCCTCTAATTCATTTTGTTTCGCAATGTGCCAAAGAAGAATGTTGTTAGCATATATCCCACAACAAAATAATGGCCACCAAGGGTAAAAAGTGTAACAAACAAATATCCCCAAAGACGATTCAATGCCAATTCTATCGGACTTTTCTTGGTCTTATGAAGTGTCTTATTTGGCTCGATAAACTCTGGGTAAAACAGCAAAAGACCCAATGCTATGGTCAAAATAGCTATAGCAATGCCAACAGCAGTTTGTGGACTCAAAGCATAAACAACCAAATACAACAAAAACATAAAGATATTACTAGCGAAGTTGGTCAAATTAAAACCTACAAACGCTGAATCTAAAAAATATTTCAATTTGTTCATAAAAGTCATATTATTTTTCTCCGTTTTTTACCGCAATACGAATGCTATCCAAAACCGCCCAGTAATTGTCTCCGCGGGAATTTAGGACAACAGGAATCCCAAGTCCCATAAGGTTGCCGGCACAAGTCCAAGTATTATTAAGGGCGGTTAAACTTTTCCATATTGCATTTCCGACATTTATATCTTTTACCATTATAACATCTGCAAGCTCTCCGTCAACTTTTTTTTCATCACGAATTCTTTTATTTAATGCCACATCCAACTGCTCAAGGCGCAAGTGAGAATAGTTGTTTTTTTGCTTTTGCCACCAATCATACAGCTCTGGGTCTGCGCTTCTGTTACTGTCTCCGCCTGCCGAAATAATAGAAATATGACAATCTTCTTTAGGCTTTCCCCACAAAAAACTGTAAAAATCGATTGCATTATCTAAAATCACTTTTCTTTGTTCTGCTGTTGGAAAAGGAACGCAAGCCGCATCTGTCAAAACAAAGGACGTATTAGAAGCTGATGTGTCACAAAAACAAGCACAATGACTTAGAAAGAATTTTTTACCATTGTTGATAATTTTTCCTGTTGCAATTACCTTACGCAAAAAATCATCAGTGTGAATCTTACCTTTTACAATAATCCAATTTTCTTTGTGCTGTATTAGGTGTTCTGGGATGTTATCATCATTTACATAGTCTTCTAACAGTCCTTTGCCGAGCGCGTTATTTAGTGCCATCAAAACGCTTTCTGAATACTCTCCAATCACCCACGCCTTCATTATAATCTCTCCATCATATTTTTTGTAATTTTCTTTATGGATTTATTGAAATTTTCCCAATTCTGTTCTAATTCCTTCGTGTCTTTGCAGTCTTTAATGTGTTCTGAGCAGTAGGCAATAAAACATTTCAAGTCATCTAAAGTTTTGACATGCGAAATCTTTATCATTTTTTGTCTCTTTGCAGCTGATAGAAATAATTTGCTAAATCTTGGCCAATTTCTGACACACCTAATGCAATTGCTTTTCCATCAAGACTTTTATGCCGCACAACATTCCAAATGCGTTTTATTAGATTGGCAGGTTTGTATGCAGACAACACTTCATCCATATTGCGAGAGGGAATAAATAAGACAGCCAAGGAATCGGTTGAATCATTATAGGAAAACAATAAAGAACACTCGTTTACCACATCAACAAAGACCCAGTCCGGTATTTCTTTAATGTATTTGACTTTTTTTACATTTGGCTTTGTTTTTAGATTTTCCAACACAGTTTTGCACATTTTATTAATTTCCTGACGATTTAGATGTGCAGTAAGAATGTCATAACGATTGCCCTTATTCCCAAACGCCAATTTTCGTAGCGTTGTTGCTTTAGATTCCAATCTTGTTTTATGAGCCTCAAAAATAATAGCATCAGAATCTAGTAACATAGAAAAAAAGCAATCATCATTTTCAGAAAAGTTCACAAACGAAGCAAGACTTGGGAAAGTTTTCATTTTGTTCTCCTTTTAAATTTTTTCTTCTACAAAGTGATTATCTTCATTATAATACACCATGGATTTTATTCCACATTTTTTTAGGAATTTCCAACAAGGATAGCAAGGCTTAGATGACCCGCGCGTTTCAGAGAACATTCCTCCTTTTCTTCGGACAACAACAATCATCTCAATATTCAGCCCTTTCACAAAATTAAAAAACTCCTCTTGTTCTTTAAAAGTTGCATTCGGGCCGCCATTTGCCAAATATATTAAACGAGAACTACTTTTTGAATCTAGGCGCTTTTGGATATAAGACAAGACAACGTCTAACTCACAATGTCTCCCCTTTTGGTCTTTACGATAGCCATTTTCAGGTTTCATCCAAAAACAAGACGAAGTGCTATTGTGCCCAACTTCCAATATCTCACCCTTAGAATTTAGTAAGCAGGCGGCCATTCTTTGACGATATTCTGAGTTTTTAGTTTCATCAAATGCGACGTTCAAAGCCTGTAAGAGCGAGTGTCTATCTATCATTCCCCTATCCTTTGATTGCATTATAACAGAACTAAAACAAAAATCAATTAAAAATTTTTCCAAAACGTTTTATTTTATATAGTTCTATTTAATATACTACTAATTGTTGGAAAGGAAACAAACATAAGAGAATTAGTATGCCGTTACAGAAAATGGACGCTGATACTAAGATGGAGATAATTATAAATCTTGCTTTTGGGACACCACTGCCAGAAATTTCAAAAAAGTATGACATCCAAGAAAATAGAATAATTAATCTAAGAAAAAATAATTATAAACTCTACAATCAAGTATCTGAAGAATTTTATATTATAGATGAAGTGGCAATATTGGGCCTTCCACCGCTATATGAAAGAGCTGTAAACATTGTAAAAAGACGACACAAAGACAAGTTTCAAATCATCTCTAACAACTTTTTTAAACTAGACAATAAGTCAATGTTTATAGATGAGGTTATGGAAATTGCAAATGAGATTATCGCCAAAGATGAAATTCCCCCACTTCAATCCATACCAAACATTAAAAACAACTATGCAAGCAATAAAAAACAAATAAAAAGGACTAGAACATGTCGATTACCAAAACAAAAGAAGTAGAAATTCCAGCCAACATGTCTTTAATGGAATATGCCCAAAACACAAAAGGAATATATGTTAATCTTCTGAATTTGTGCGGGCGCTCCCCTGCTGGCAAATATGAGTTTCGCTATATGCTATCCAATAAAAACCTGTTAGGAGAAAAAGTAAAATTTCAAATGGGTGCAGAAGAAACAGAGGCGAGTGTTATTTATTCATGCTTGGGAACAGACTATAAGAACCAAAAGAAGTATAGAAGAGAGTTCAAAGAAGCTGTCGACCAATTAGTAAAAGACTACAAAAACCAAGAACGCGTAGAAGCTCACCTTGCAACAGAAAATTATACCCTAGCGGAAATGCGTAAAAAAGGTTTGATTTAATAAGATGGATAAAAAAATTGAAAAGATAAGCAAAATCCTTGATGTACCTCCAGAAGTTGTGGCACTATCCCTCTATACCTATTTAAGTGTTGTATTAGAGGAACTTCTGGAGAAAAAATCATCCGTTACCATGTTTGGAGAACTGATATTAGATGAAGAAAATAATATTCAGTTCAAAAACAACAAATTCGAGTTTGATAATGGATTGTTTAGTAAAAAGGATATGCTATCAATCTTACAGGTGGCAGAAAATGGTCCAGCTAAACCTATATTCCGTTAAGCCAAGAAAACTAAGCGTAGACGAACTAAATGATATGCTTGAGATTCTGGAAGATGCGTATGAAGATTGCTGTTCAAAAAGAGATGATTATTATAGACAAATAGCGTTGATTCATCTTTTGCTGGGATTACCAAATGAAAGCAGAAAATACAACAAAGAAAATGCATCAATAAATTTTTGGATATATAAACTATACCCAATTATTAAGGAATATAGAAAAAAATACGGTTATGGGGAAATATAAAAATGGCCGGTGGAATAAAAGATAAACAAACAAAAAACTTTACAATATCCTATGAAGATTATGAATTTTCTTCTGAGGAGTTCGTTTTTATTGCCTTCTCTATCTTGGAAAGTCAAAAATACTATGGGCTGATTGAACTAATGTCAATTGTTGAAGACCCAGGACTGATAATGAAAATGATATATCTAATGAATGGTATGACAATAAAGTTTCCTACCCCAACAGAATTTGCCAAATGTTTAAAAGCAGCCTCTTATATTTATACTGATGCACTAAAACAAGTAACATCAACAGTAAAAGCAAAACCCGCAGATATTAGACAAACAATGGGCATAAGCGAAGAAGAAGAAAAAGAGCTACTTGACATGTTTGATAATTGGGTCGTCTATATGCACAAACAAGGATATGAAGTAGACGATTTTATCAAGTTCCAGCGCAAGAATACAAAAAAAAGAATAAAAGATATAAAAGTTGGTAAGAAATGGACAGCTAGGAGATATTAATGTACACCAACCCAAAAAATATAAGTGATACACCAAAAGTCTGGACGGAAGAGCAGGAAAACAACATGGAAGTTTCCCCCATAGAAAATCTACCAGACACCATTGAAGAACCGGCAGTACCAGAGCTCACTCATGAAGAAAAAATGAAGCTGGTCGATGAAGCACCTGAAGATTATAAAAGCATGCTAGGGTCTCTTGTTGAAGTCTCAGAAATGGCAAACACGCTACAGCAACTAGACACAGAAGAAAGTCAAGCAGCAAGAGCAAGAATGTTGGATTTGGTGGCGGAAAACTTTATTAGAAAACGTATGAACACCAATCAAAAGCTAGAAGATATGAAACTAGACCTAATTAGTCGCGTTTGGCATAATATCGACCAGCTAGACCTACAAACAGCTTTTGAAATGGCAGCAAGAATACACGAAATGACCGCAATAGATGGACAAAAACCTCTCGGCGCGTATTCTAATCCAACTCTAATGCCAACAGGTGATAATAGTGGCCCTGCAGTAAATCTAACAATTAATAATGCAACAGGACAAGATAGCCAGATTACACAAAACACCCTATCTGTCGGAAGTAAGCCACCCGTATCTGACCTTAAAACCGTATCAAAAATGTCAGAAACTATTAAGGCGTGGGGTAATATACCTAAAAAGTCAGACCCAATCATTATAAATACGGAAGCTACTAGTAAAACAGAATAATTATGAACCAGCTACCAATTGAAATAGAACAAAAATTAGACCAACTGCCAATAATCCCCTTTGATGACAATGAGGAATTCCAACGGTTGCTCTCTTCCGATTTGTTCACTGATATTTTCAATTACTATTCTAAAAACTTCGCATCAGATAAAGTAAAAGTACAAAGTGAAATCTATCAAAAAATCTCTCTGTACCTTATGCTAACAAATCAATCAGAAAACTTTATAGAACAAGCAGATAGCATACTTTATAATCGCCCAATACCAAATATTCATGACTTCTTATTCAAAAATTACTATATGGGTTACACTTCCGGAAACATTTATCCTTATTGGCGAGAAAAAATGGAGGAAATGTTCGCACCAGGAAGCTCAATTAAAAAGGCTGTCTTCACTGGATGTATCGGTTCCGGCAAAGCTCTTTCAGATAACACAATAATTCCCACACCAAATGGACAAAGAAAGGTTGGAGATATAAAGGTTGGAGATTATTTGTTTAGCGCCGAGGGAAAACCAACAAAGATACTAAATGTTTTTCCACAGGGTAAGATTCAAACATATAAGATGACATTTTCAGACGACACAGAAGTAATATGTTGCAAAAATCACTTGTGGAAAGTCTGTGAATGCTCAAAATATCGCACACTTATCCTTAGTACAGAACAATTGCTACAAAAAGGTCTATACAACAGCCGTGGAATAATGCGTTTCAAGTTGCCGTTCTGTAAGCCTGTCGAGTATTCTGAAAAAACATACGAAATTCCACCATATACCTTGGGCGTTATTTTGGGTGATGGAAATATGAACAAAAACCACGTAAACATATCAAATATTGACCGCGATTCGTTTATTGTTGAGAAAGTAGCAAAAGAACTTGACAGCAACAAATATTATCTGAAAAAACGTAATTGTACAGGTTGTTCACATTATACAATTAAGCTAAAAAAATTTAAACATGGCGATGGCTACATTCAAAAAGTCAAAAAACTAGGTCTAAACACCACATCAGAAAATAAATTCATTCCGCGGGAGTATTTGGAAGGAAGTATTAAACAAAGAACAGAACTTTTACGTGGACTAATGGATACTGATGGCTGCTGCGTTTTGTTTAAAGGAAGAAAAAAGACATGTACCAGCTTTTCAACTACAAGCAGCAAATTAGCCAAAGATATTAGTGAGTTGGTGCGTTCTTTGGGAGGTAGAGCAAGAACAAGTGCATATGACAGAAGAGGGAAAAGAGGGCCAAATCACAATTGCAACTTTATTGAGTATCGAGTGCAAATAAATCTAGAAATAAACCCTTTTTCACTGCCACGTAAGGCCAATAAGTTCACACCTTCAACTTGGACAAAAAAAATAAAGAGCATTACGCCTCACAAAGTTGAAGATGCCACTTGTTTTATTGTTGACAACCCAGACCATTTATTCTTGGCAAACGATTATACCATTACACACAACTCGACAATAGCTAGAAAGTGTCTTGTTTATGCATTATACCGTGTTTTGTGTTTGAAGTATCCTCGTGCCGTATTCAATGTAGATAATGACGCAACTTTAGCCAGTTTTATTTTCTCTATTACTCTAAAGACGGTATTTCAAACTAACCTTATGCCGTTTATTTTGATTTTGAACAGTATGCCATGTTTTCAACGAGTACAGAGGGCAAGTTCATTCGAAAACTTTGACATTTCTAATCCGGATGTTCCTATTCCTTTTTACGTTGATAATACTAATTCTACAATCTGTTTCAAAAATAATATTATACAAACAGTAGGGTCTCAAATTACACACCAAACTGGATTTAATTTATTTTCAGCATTCTGCTTTACTGGCGACACAAAAGTTCATACCACATCTGGAGATATAACCTTTGAAGAGTTAAACAAAAGATTTAATGGCGGAGAGCGTTTTAAAACAATTTGTGCAACTGGAATTGAAAACAAAAAAATAAAAACAGAAACAACGGAAATCACAAAAGTTCAAAAGACCGCCGATGTACAAAAACTAATTAGGGTGTTCTTTGATGATAATAATTATATAGAATGCACTCCAGAACATCGATTTGCAACAATAGAAAATGGAGAAATAACATATAAACAGGCGCAACATTTAACCAATACAGATGAAATTGTGGCAAACAAAGAACAATGCAGAATAAAAGCATTAAAAGTTATACACCTAGAATCCCCAACCCCCGTATACGATTTGACAGTTGCGGGTGACAATCATAATTTTGCGATTGCATCTATTCCTGGCCAATTAGTTTTTGCCCATAATTGTGATGAAATTTCTGAAAAAGGCATAGAAAACGGTCTAGAAACAATTAACGCTATTGACTCTCGTATCACTTCTCGTTTTCAAGGCTCAGATTATACTTTTTTCAGCATTGTATCATCAGCAAAACAAAAAATGAGTCCAATTGGTGAATACATAAAGACAATTCCGGTACATGATAAAGAGAATGTTGTTTTTTCACCTAAACTATGGGAAGTAAAACCAGATGCAGACTTTCAAGGAGACGGAAGAACATTTACAGTATTAGTTGGCAACGGTGTAATTCCCTCTCGTATAATTGACAATGAAACAGAGCTACAAAAAATAGAAGATGGAACTTTCTTTTTGCAAAACGGTTGCGAAATTATCAATCCTCCACTGGTCTATAAACAAAAATTTGAAATGAACATAGAACAGGCGATTCAAGATATAGCTGGTATTGCGACAGGTGGAGATGATTTGATATTTAAAGATTTGTCCACACTGGAAGATGAATCACTTTGTCCCGAACTTCATTTTGTTGCAGATTTAGGAAAACACACAAACCTAATAGATGTTTTTCCACAAGATATGTTTATAGAAGGGTTGAATGGCAAAAAAAGATTCAAAAGAGCACCTAACGCAAAAAGAACATGCCACTTTGATTTAGCCGAGGCGAGCGGAGATTCAGAGGCTGGTATTGCTTTAATGCACGTAGAAAAGTATTACAATCCAGATATAGAACAAGAAGAAAAGTATTATGTATTTGATTTTGTTGGGTGGGTATCTTCTCAAGTGCGCATTGACTTAGAAGCAATTATGAAGCTATATGAAACATTTGTAAGAGATTATGGTATAGATATTGAGTTTATGACTACAGATGCGCATCAGGGGGAGTTAATGAAGCAGTATTTCGACAATCATAAACTAGCAAGAAAGACAGGCTATATCTCCGTTGACCGATACACTACACAATATGATAATGCCGCTAGACTAATGGAATCTGGAAGAGTAAAGGTTGGTAAATGCCCTTATTTGATGGAACAGATGAGAAATGTCGGCATAAGAAATAATCACGTAGAAAGACTAACAAAATGCCGTAAAGATATGTTAGATGCCTTTTGTGGAAGCATTGAAGCAGCAAGATTGTCAAATTTGAGCTCTTCTTATCAGTATTTTCCATTTATGGCGGGAAAAAAGGCTCAAAGGGCAATAACATATAATGAATTGATAAACCCTGATACAGAAAGCCTTTGCGAAATAGCTTAATACAGCAGGTCAATATCTTGTATGGTTCTTTCTGTTATTAGGAATTTTTCAACAGTACTATCTGATTTTGAGTTTTCTTGCGTTAAATTTGGAATTACTTTTTGCAGATATTCCTTTACCATTGATTTGATTCTTTCTTTATTCTCTTCTGTTAGTTCCTCCCAAAAATCCACAAACACAGCCCCATCGTAATCATAATTTGTCAGTTTAGATGTCTCAAAAGGATTCTCGAAAATATTGTCAATGTAAGAGCTTAAATAATCATCATCCAAAAAGCGTTTCAATGTTTCTGTTTTATCATTGCTTTGTAGAATTGTTGAACGAATTTTTAGAATCAACGAAGATACACGAGCCCTAATTTCTTCTTCTGAATTATAATACCTTTTCTTATCTAATTCTGGATTTTTTGACAGGATTCCGCATTTGTCATCTAAAAAGTGAACCAATTCGTGTATAATATTTCCATGATTAGCTATGAACTTTTCAACAACAGAACGAGAAAAGCATGTATTAGTTCTTGGAAGATATGGAAGTATTATTTTTTGTCCACTATCATCATATGCAGCAATAAAATTATCTTCAGAGCGTTTTAGTCGAAATATAAAAGACAATGGAGAATCACTATATTTGGTTGGGACTCTCATAACATAGCAATCCCCACAATATTCCACATTATCATTAATAAATTCAACTGGAGTGCTATCATCTTCAACACCCACATTATCTCTAAGCTTAGCAAATACAGCACTACGGTCTTGGAAAGAAATACCATCTAACAGTTTTCGCCTTGCTTCTCTGTATATTTTTTCCGCAATGTGCGTCACCTCTATCGGAAAGCTAGCCGCAATATTTCTATCTTCAAAACCTTCAAATAATCCGTTCAAAACTCTCCAACGATAAGAAAAATATGTCATAGCTTCACCTTGTCTTGTCCCGATTTTCTCCATACAAAACGCAAACTACCAGCCCCGTAACACAATAACCATTTTCCACTATCAACATTTTCTTTATATTCCTTATACTTGTTTGCTCGCCTTGGAATTCTTACCCCCATCTCATCAATATAAAATTTATCAGGGCCGGTAAAACCATCTAACTCAAAACCACAGGCAGCATAGCCATTGCCATAAAACAAGTTAAAATCAGAATAACACAATACAGATGATGGATTATACTTGTTGACAAAATAGGAAAACAGCTTCGACACCCCGCCTATGACTCTGGAATGATTAAAAGCCTCACACCCGCGACAAAATTCATAATCATATTGGACTTTTTCTGCCTTTCTACCATTACGAGAATTATATGGATTAAAACTTGCCACCTGAACTAATTCTCCCTCATAAAACAACCCTAACATTATTTTTGCAGGTTTTGATTTTTGAGTATGATGAGTATTACAGTAATCTTCATATGTCTTTTTATCAATTTCTTTCAACTGACATTTTCTAGCATATATCTTTTTCTGCCCAGTCGGAACCTTTAATGCAGCTTTTATAATCTGTTTCAAAATTAGCTGTAATCTTTTATCCTTCCACTGGTCTTCCCAAATATGAATTAAACGAATGCCCTTTTCACGACATAAAATAGATTTGTTGTAATGATAATTTGGCTCAACCATACCTTTACTCACAGAATGCCAATAACAACCATTATACTCAATAGCTATGTTTGCGCTGGGAAAAAACAAATCAATTTCATAACCCGGCAAAATTTTACGAGAACCCTGTATAATCTCCCCAGTATAAAAACTTTCAATCCACTCCCTCAATTTGTTTTCAGATATGTGATTTGCTCCAAAAGAATAATTGATGCCATTTTTATCATACATCCTATAAATTCTTTTTCTTGTATTACAATCATTCTGTATGCCAATTTCATCACATATTTTTTGCACATCAATTATACCTTTCTTGTTTTGATAATCCGAAAGAGTATGGGTGTTTTCAAAGGCATTAATTTTTTCTTGCAAGGGGGCTTTTAATGTTTGTCTGGCTCGTGCCTCTTTTATTTTACGACGAGCTTCATCTGTGTGTTTTTTGCCCAACATTGGCGGATGCTTGGAAACATATGCAGATATTTTTTTCTTCGTTTCTTCCGACAACTTCTTACCACGGGCTTTTTGAGACATTTTTTTGATTGTTTCTTCAGAATAAGTACGACCCTTTAATGCTTTGCCAATTTTTTCTGCAGTGCTTCTTAATTTTCCGGCGACAAAACCTTCTGGGCATTCTTCTGCCAAAGTTTCTTTTTCTCCATCGTTATACCATTTTTTGCCAGTAGTGTGTCCACCTTTTTGCTTTGCTATTCTGGAACAACAAATTTTATACAAATCTCTTGGTTTTTTTATCTGATATACAATTAAATATCTTTTTACTTGACTTTCTGGCACCCCAAGTTTGTCAGCCACTTCAAACCGCGCCATGTTTTGATTTATATATAGGTCATACAAAGTTTCTTTTTCGATTGCCATATTTTGTTTTTCCAATTTGTTATTTATTATTGCTATTATAACATAAAAATTCTTAATTACAAAAATTAAAACATATATATTCAGCAATTTTAATCAGTTTTTATATAGCATATTTATGAGTTCTATAAGGTATAAATGACCAAATGAGAATACAATAATGGCAAAATTTTCTCCTATACATGAAGTTATCGAAAACGCTATAAATCTTGACCTTGCTAATCCTGGATTTTTAATATCTGAGAAAGAACAAGGGTTAAAAGATTCTGCTATCTATATGGGCTGTCTGGATTATTATCGTTGCTGGCCTATGAAAGTTAGAATGGCAAGAAAATATGGAATGGACGGCGGACAATATACAATTCCATTTGATGCTGTTTTCAATGAGGGTGTGCCACGAATTCCAAAAGAGCAACAAAAATATGCTTACTTTTTGGGTGTAATGAGAGTCAATAAACCATCGTGGAATCAAATGTCAAACCCAAACAATTTTGATAGACAATTACTTGGTGTGTCTATTCAGCCCAATCAATACGACCCATTAAAACAAATCACTTATGAAACTTACGAGGATTTATCAACAGGGCAACCACAATTTGATATTGACCGCACGACTTCAACCATCAACGTTATGTGTCCATTTGGCTTAGGTCAGCTTATTTGGGATTTTGCTGTTGGTTTTACTAATCCTGAATATGTTGAAATGAGTAAAGTAGATTGGTTGTGCACGTTTATTTCTTATCGCTTTATTGAATCTATTGTTCAGGCTCGCTCAGGTATAAAGCTAACAAATGCAGGGTTTGATGTTTCTACTGCTGCGTTGGAAGAAAGATTGGCGTATCTGAGAGAAAAAGTTGGCAAAATTAAAGCACTATCCATTTCTTATCTATGCCAGTGGTCGTAATAATATGAGAAAGACTTTTGTAGAAACTTTAAATGAGCAAATTGGATTAGATGAGCTGAGAAAAAATGGTTATCGGCTGTTTGAATCTATTGAAGATGTTCTAGGCACGTTATCTGACAATCCAAAAGACTATGAAATAAATTATATAGCATATTTTAGTGATGACAATGGCGCAGGAGCTTTTGTGTCAGATAAGTCAATTTATGTGAACAAGCTTGGAGAAGCCATTTGTGAAATTCACAGGAAATATTCAGATTATTATGGTGAAGAACTTGATAGCGTACATGGGGTGGAAGTCTTAAGAGGCCAGTATACACTGGGCAAGAAGTTTTTAGCATTTGACACATATGATTTTGATTTGGTTACACAGAATGGAACAGTTTTACAATATGCTGGTTTCTATGATACTTTTGAAGAGATGATGGCCAATGCGCTGGAAGACTATGTAAGAATACAAAATGCTGGACTAGATAAGTATATAAATGAAGGTGCAGAGGAAGAGTCAGAGTTTGAAGAATATCGCATCCCATTTGCAGCATATACATTAAATCAGCATAAGTTTTCAAATTATCTTTTTGCTGGAAGTAATCCTTTATCTGATTCTGATGGCGAATATATAGGACAAACAATACCGAGAAAACTCCGCGCAAGACATAAAAAAGACGGAATAGGAATGTCGTGGAGTGACCATAAAAACAATGCATATTCCGTTGCCGCCAAACTTCTCAAATATGACTCTTTCAACTACGAAGACATGGAAGAAAATTGGAAAATATTGAAAAAGTACGGTGTCTATGAAAATGAAGAAGATTTTAAGAAGCACGCATTAGAGGATTTTGTAAAACTTAAGGGCAATGAAACAATAGTCGAAGGGAAAGGTTTTAGAAGTGCTGCTTTGGGTCTTGCAATGTTGGCCGGACTAGGTGGTAGTTATAATATGATAGATAAGACAAACCGCTTCAATGAGCCAAGCATTATGACGCAAGATACGGTTTACAATGGGGATGTTTTATTTGCTAAACCTTATGAACTAAAACACAGAGTAGATTATTTAAATAAGAATGGCAAAGTTATATATAGTTTAGGAAAGGGAAATTTATCAAGCCGCATCCATAATCCTGGCAATCTTGTTGTAAATAATTTAGATAGTGCAAAGAAAATAGGGGCAATTGGAATTTGGAAAGGTAATGGAAACAGATATGCAATTTTCCCTGATGATACAACTGGCGAAAAAGCTCTAAAAAACTGGTGGAGAAAAGGCGATACACATTTGACGGTTAGAGAAATGCTACCTAGATTTGCTCCACACTATGAAAACAATTTAGAAAGTTATTATAAAACCTTAGAAAAATTTGATGTTCCACTAGATAAAAAGATTGCCAAACTGAACGATACAGAATTTGACAATCTAATAAATGGCATAAAACAGCAAGAAGGGTTCAACACAAACAAGGCTGAATATATCACAAAATACGCCGGTTAATCATAATCCTTCCTGTCGTTTTTCAAAAGCACTTATTGCTTCGCTTTCTAAATTTCCCAAGCAATCAGCCATCGCAAGAAGGTCCCCACGCAATATGTCATATGTTTCCTGCGTGATAATTTGCTGAGTCAAAAGCGCCAGCAAAACTCCTCCCATGTGTTTTACTGCTCCGTTATTGTTGGCTTTTATTTGTTCAATTCTATTAAAAAAACATGTTTTTGGTGTCATTATATTTCTCATTGCTTTTCCTTTTTGTTTGAATTTTTACTTTTCAGCTAACAAACGTTCTACTTCTTTTTCCAATGCCTCATTTTTCTGCTTAAGTTCAACAAGCTCATCATATTTAATAAAAGTATAATTATTGAGAATAGCTCCACCTGCCCCAGATATGACGGCATTCTCTAGCTCTCTTTGCAACCGCACATTTTCACGCTTCAGCTTTTCATTTTCTTCCTGTAGCTGTTTTTCTTTTTTATCTTGTTCAGCTGTTTGAGTTATCTCATTCAGACACGCAACAACATCTTCATAAATCATTCTGCATTCTACATTGTCCAAAGAAAAGTTCATCGTGTCAGCATACCTTCCCCTGTTCAAAATGTTTTTAATATCATTAAGATTCGTTTTGCAATACTCCAGCATCTCCTGCGTTTTTTCATTATCTGCAAGTTTTTGCCAAAGTTCAATCGGCAAATGACTATCTTTGTATTTGCACTTTTCATTACTCCAAAGATGTCCCAATTGAGATGAGTCCATAAAGGCAGGCACCAATTCTGAGTTACAAAATGGACAATTCATGACTTATTCCTTATTATTATATTGTTCATTAATTTCTATTATTTGGGAGTTACAAAATTCAACAGCCAAACAATCAAGATATTCTTTTTTATCCCACCTAATAGCTTTATTTATATCTGTTGTCCACTCTTCTATTGGTGTCATTTGGTCGCCAGCTTTTGCAGGATAATAAATCAGATTGTCTATACCCTTTACCGAAAAAGTGTAACATGTTGATTCGTTATGTTTTACTTCGTTCATTTTTTATCCCTCTTAAAATTTCATAGAGTCCGAAATCCATTCTGTAATTTGGAAATGAATTATAGACAAACAACAGAAAGCAATTCCCAACAGCATAAATGGCAACAAAATCCACCCTAATATTCCAAACAATGCCATTTTATAAGTTCCCTTTCGGACTGCTCTATGTCTTATAAATCTTTTAATAAATTTTTTTGCAAAACATTCATTCATTTTTATCTCCTTTATTTATCCAACACAAGGAATGTTTGATTCTTCGGCTTTTTTCTTACGAATTCGTTCTGTCTCCCCAATAAAATAAACAAGCATTCTTTGTATTTCCGTCAGATTACCGATGGATAGGTTTTCCAAATCCTGCGGAATATACTCAAAATCTCCGCCACCGTATTCGGTATCCAATCCAATTGACAATATTTGTTTATAATTACTCATAATTTTCTCCTATTACCTTGTTTTACCAAATATAGCTTCTAGCAATTGTTTATAACCGTATGAATTTCGTCATCATCAGGAGGACAAAACAACTTCTTTATCTCATCAAAATTTTTTATATTATTTTCAGCAATTTTACCTTTTCTAGATGATATACGAGCTTTTGCAACATTATCCGGTGTAAATATATAGTAATGTTTAAAATCTGCACCGTTTTGTTTTGCAATCATTCTCGCAAAGTCTCTGGATTCTTTATCCCAAAAACCCATATCAAGAATTACACTTTTACCATTTTTTAAATTTTCGACAGTCTTGTTCCACAAAATATTCATCGTATCAGCAAAACATTTCTCCCAGTTTGTTTCATAATCCTTCTTTTCAAAAATTTTTACGCACCACTCATCAGGATTTAAACGTATTGCACCAATTTCAGACTCTAACTTCTTAGAAAATGTTGTTTTTCCCGCCCCAATAAAGCCATGTATAATATATAAAGTTGCTTTTTTTGTAGGATTACTCATGCTTTTGCCCTATTGTTTTCATCCCCAATCACAAAGCTTCAGCAAAATGTCTCAATCCTATAAGGCTTCTTAACGGAAAAAGAATAAACATTAATAGAATAAGAGGAAGAGCAGCAACTATTGTCATTAAAGAAGCCACATATAGAATCAAGTTTGCTATTATACGTCTCATGATATTTTCCCTATATTTGTTTTGTCAATTTTGCTTTTATTTTGTCGTGGTCAATCCACCATTCACCTGGTCTGCCATCATAAAGAGGTAATTTATCTTCATTTTCAGCCAAAAGTGCCAAAATATGCTTTACTTCAGATGGGCCTAATTCAACAATAACTCGGTCAGCTTTGTTTTCTGTTTTGTCACCTTTTTGCGTAATTTTATTGACAACACCAATAACTTCGTTTAGTTTTGCCTCTATTTCAAACAAATTCGGCTTGTGAAGCATTGAAGCTTGTCCCCCTTGCGGTAATGGACCACCAGTGTGTATTTTTTCAATCATGTTTATCCTTATTTGTTTTTAACCATCCATTTACCAACATCGTAAGAGGAAATGCCGCATTTAATTTTGGCACAAATAGGCAAATTCGCCCATTGTAGGTGTCAAAATGTATCTTTCCGTCTGTATCATAAAGGTCTTTTTCTGTTATTTTCATTTCCCCTCGCTTATACTTATTATTTCATATTATTATTGATTTGACAACTTTTTAATCTCTCTTTTATAAATGTCTTTTCATTCTCCTTTCAAATATTCATCTGTTTGTGTATATACATACGATTTTGTTAAAAGTTCTACCAAATCATAAGCACTCATATTTTCACTTTCAATAACTTCCATATATTGAAATGTTGAATTATATCTAAATAGTGCCGGGCTTCGTATCCATTCACCACCGGCAATTGAATGTTCTACATATCCACCGGGATTTTTGGCCAAAATTTCGATTGCTTCTTCAATTTCAACTTTTCTACAATCATTTATTGAAATCATCTCTTTTTTCCACATTTTGTTTAATAAATGGCTGAATTCCATCTATTATTGACTGAATGCTTCTTGCTTCTTGCGTCTTTGGTTTAATATATGTTTTTAATAGCGTATTCAATAGCGCATTGCATGATTCTAATGCCAAAAAGGCTTTCTTACCTTCACTAAGCAATTCATAAATGTCGGGCTCAAGGGCTTGACAATGACAAGAACATTTCGGATTCGGGCAACAAAGCCGTCCAGTTTCATCTCCCAGCCAAGCAATACACATTTCAGGCTCAAGTTCTGAATTACAATAAGGGCATCTCATTTCGTTTCCTTTTGTCCTGTTTGTTTATTTAACTCCAACAGTAATGTTTTGATTTGTTGGTATTGGTTTGACATATTGTGCTTTAATAATCTCTTTGTAGTCTTCTAGCACAACCATTTGATTGTCATGCTTCATAATGCAGCCATACTGCCAAGAATACTCACCGCCCTACTTATCGCATTCAGTTTTTTTGGCATCAATAACAAAGTTGAATGCCACATATGTCAACCAAGCAAGTATGCCAAACATAAATAGGTTGAAAACGATTTCTCTAATAAATTTCATTTTACGTCCTTTTGTTCTAGTGCTTTGTTGATTTGGTCGTATGCGTGGTGTGCAAATGTCCTTATGTCTACAATTTGGTTGCCATCATCTGTAAATTGAATGTCGTTTAACGCTTCTTTTGCAACATCCAATGCGTCCTGCGCTTGCTTTAATTGCCTTGCTAACCTCTCGTTTTCGGACTGACGAACAGATATGCCATCGAAGTATTTATCAATTTCACGTTCTTTTGCCTTTACTTTTTTAACACAACGGTCTTTTACAGTCCGTAGTTGATGTTGTGCTTTTTTACCATCTATAAGGTCTTGCCAGATAAATTTGGGCAAGTCTTCTTGTTTTGCTGGACACAACATATTTGCACAGTAAAAACGTCCATCCCATTCTTTCAGGTCTTCGTTACAATAAGGGCACTTCATTTTACATCCTTTTGTTCTAGTGCTGTTATTTCGGTTAATGTTTCTTTTGCCCTGCTTGCAAGGTATTCTGGTGTCGCAGACACTTCGGCATCAAGAATAGTATTCTTTAGTCTTTCTTTTGCCAAATCCAATGCCTTGCGTGTGGAATTATATGCATCGATTATGGAAACCAATTTCCAATGATAACCGCCAGCAGTGCTTCGTTTTCCAGAAATACACTCACCTATATGTGCCGCATCTGTTTTTATATCCTCGCCTGCTTCTGTGTAAGAAGCATATATTTTTCCGGTTTCAATACACATAACTGGTTTTGAATTTACATCTCTGGCTCTATTATATCGGTATTCAGAATATTTTAACAAACCAGTTTTTGTTGCGTGTATAGCGTTTTCACTTCTTGTGACCCACTCCAAGTTTTCAATTCTATTATCTGTTTTTATTCCATTTATATGGTTTATTTCTGGTTTATTGTCTGGGTTTGGTATAAATGCCTGTGCAATTAGTCTGTGCAAAAAGTATTCTTTTTGTGTGTTGCAATTACACAGTTTTACTCGCCAATAACCATTTAATATTCTGGGGGTCATAAAATTGACTTTACCATTTTTATAAAGACGGCAAACTGTTCCTTGGTTTGATATTCTATAAAGCCCTTCATACCCAACAACATCTTTCCACACTTCGTCTTGCTGCTCTGTGGCGGTGTTTTTGTGTTGTTTTTCTTCCATAAGTTTTATAAGTTCTTGCCATAGGGTATATTGCCCCATAATATGATATAAGTTGCAGTTTGTATTATCACAATAATGCAATAAAAGGAAATCTCCGCCGCCGAATTCTTGCAATTCCGCCCCACAGAACGGACATTTAAGTTTACTCATTTTTGCTCTCCTCTGTATCTTGTCATGTTATGTCTGTAATTGTTTCGTATTGTTCTATCCTTTATGCTCTTATTTTAGCTGCAATAGATGCAATACCCACAAGTGTAGCTGCTTCAAATGATACCCAAACTTTAATAGTATACAATAACATTACCCACAAACAAACACTCAATAATTGCGTTAAAAAATCTTGTATTGCTTTTTTCATAACTTATCCTTTTGTTCTGTTTTGTGAAATCCTAACAAACAGCTCTTTTATCACCACAATATACTACAAAATATCCTTTTTCTCTCAATTCTTCATCAGACATTTTAGATATTTGTGCTGCATCATATACTACATCGCCTGGTTGACCAGGTAGTTTAGGTGTAGGCGCTAATGGATTAAACGGTTGTTGATATGGTGGTAAAGGCTGAGGCCACTGATACATATTCTTAGCCTCCAATGCCGCAATTCTAGCAGATAATGTAGCATTTTCTTCTTCCAATGCTAATATTCGGCCTTCTAATTCTTTGATTCTCTTTTCGGTTTTATATTCGGGATTATTTAATCCTTCTTCATGTTTTTCGGCTTCTGCTTTAATAATAAACACTTCACCGTCCGAGCATTTATAAGATTTTATTTCTTCTACTTTCATGAGTTTCTCCTTTATGCTGCTAAACCTTCTCGAATGATTATTATGTTCTTATTTTTATGTAATCCATCAATAATATAATTATAAGCATTTGTCAACGCGGCCCAGTTGATAAATGTCCAATTATCCCAAACGCCAACATCTTTATACATTGATAAAATATTATTAGTATAATCGCATTTTATTTCAGTAATATTATCTAGATTAATTATTTCTGTTGTTTTATTGCGTTCAAATACAACAAACATTCTATACTCCTTTTATATCTTTTAATATCCGCACCAAATTAAACTATATTTATCCCAATCTATTGATTTATATAGATGTACTAACTCCAACATAGCACATTCATAATCCCAAGAATTCGTAATACTAAATTTATCATCTGGATTAGTATTCAGAACATAATCTAAATCTCTAACATGATTTTGTAATTGGTTTTTTATATCATCTATGTTTGCTTCTGATTTAATAAGGTTGTTCCAGTATTTGACAGATTTATCTTTATAATGTTTTGCACATATAATTAAGGCTTCTGGTTTAACATTAAGATAAAGCTCATCTTCATCGCCAGATAAATCTATAGAATCTTTTACTATTTCTTTTTGTATATCATTATCAAAATATTTACCGCAACAATGAATTTCTTCGGCTTCTAAATAATTTCTAACCTCCCAATCGCCTGGTTGATTATATCCAAGATACTCTTCAATTTCTTCTTGTGCAAACTTTTGTTCTTTATAATATCCTTTTATAATTTCTGAAGTAACTTTCATTTGTTCTTCATGCGACAAAGCAAGAAAATCATCGAGCTTCTTTTTTTCTGCTATATAAAAATAATTTCTATATCCCATATCAACCTCCATTATAATCTAATCATTGTTCATTTACCACATTCCATCAAACTGTCCTTCCAATCGCCTGCGAACGCTGCGATGTCAAACCCATATAATACCGTGGCACCGCCTAGTTCTTCTGATGCTGGAAGCCACTCGGAATAACATACGAACACGTCAGGCTTTAATTTATACCAAGCCCACACGCCGTTCTTATCCATCGCAACGAATCCTGGCTTCAATAGTGGAAAAAGGTCTTGTATTTTTATTTGTGCCATCTTTTACTCCTTTGTATCTTGTTTAGTAATTGCCGTGATTTCTTTATATGCGAACCTGTTCTGTTTTATCAACGAACTTTTTTAACTGTTTTGCTTCCCAAAGATGGTGGCATTTTATTGTGACTCTACCAAAGAACGGTGGCGAATACGTATAAACAGGTTTCCAGCCAAACCAGGTTTTATATTCAACAGTATACCATGTTGGGCGACGCGTCTGCCAATAGTTCAAACTGAATTCTGCTTCGGAGTGCTTTACAATTCGCGTTTTCATACTTTTTCCTTTTTACCGATGCTGGTAATATAATTGTCGTGGTTTCCTTTACTTTGTTGTTATTCGCAATGATTGTGCTGGTACGCGTTGTCCATCTACGATTATCATACATCCAGTTATTATACCAACATATTCTGGGCTAAATTGTGCATAGGAACGATAACACTGAGCTCTATCTATTGCAGTCGCCAACCAAATAAGCCCCGCGGTAATAACAACACAAAACAATACAAAACACGAATAGGTCATATCATTGATTTTCATTTTATTCTCCTTTGTCCAATTGTTTTTACACTTCCTTGTTTGCTAAAAATAGTTCGACAATTTTTGAATTGGTGTTAATACTTGCCCTTACCTCTTTAGAAGATAATATGTTTTTAAGTTTTACTCCATATATAAGGTCATCCCAAATATATACCGGCAAAGGCTTTTCAAACGCTTTGCAATTATGGTTGTTGCAAAAATACACATATGGGCTATCAATAAGCATTTCTAATTCTTTACAACAGTATGGACAACGCATGAGTTATTCCTTTGTTTTCTCCGTTGCTTCATCAAAGTGCGTAAACAGATAACCCTGCTCCCAAGCAAAATATTGAACATTATCAAGTTGTTCTTCAAAGGTTTTCCCATATTGGACTGATGTTTTGTCTGCCATTTTTGATACCTCTACGGCAAATGATGAGGCCTCTTGTTTTAAACGTTCATATTTAGACTCAAGACTTGCAATATAAGAAATAATTTCATCCGTCAAATCTAAATCCTTTGGGCGTTTCAAGTTTTTTCTCAAATATGCATTAACATTTATCTGAATGGTTGTCATTGTTAGTCCTCCTTTACCATCCAAGCAATTGGGTCAAAATCAATAGAATATTCTGCAGTTTGTTTGCCTGTATTTGCAACTTTTCTCATGTCGTCTGTTAATTCTATATCTAAACCCGGACAAGTAACTTGACAATTTGGCTTAAAATCACCGTCACCATCAACATAAAAAGCCACATATCGTGAACGTCCCATAATTGCACACTCGTTCCATATTTCAAAAAATGCTTTCATAGCCAATGCTTGTGGCTTTGTTAATTTCATTGTAACTGTAAAATCAATTCTTTTATCGTTCATTGTTTTTCTCCTTTATAAAACCCTGCGCCATCTATTTTTATATTCTCCAATTCCACCAAACAAAAAATACACACGCCCACATTTCTTACATTTGCGATGTGGAACTCGTACATGCTCGTGTTCGGAACCATTGGGGGATTCCCAGCAATCAAAGTATTCCCATTTATGTTGACATTTACTTTTCATGATTTTTGCATTCTTCTTTTTTACTTCACAACATCGAAAAAATATTGCGTTAGCACCCTCCTTCATACGTTCTTCTATATGTATTTATATCATATAATCTTTTATCCACCATTTCAACAAATTCCTGGCGTTCATCTGGCGTTTCAAACCCAAATACCTCATCCCCCGCGACCATTTTAATTTTTAATATATATAAACCTTCACCATATACATAATAATTCCGAGTTGTTTTTGGTGGGCAAACATTTTGAGCCTCCATCCAAATTATGTGATTTACATTAATATATTTATCTTTGAATTTTATTAAGAAGTTTTGGGCTCGATATGGCACCTCATGGTCACATGGCACTTCATGGTCATCGGATAATTCAACAATATTATATTCATTCGGGGCCAAGTCCATCTGAACTAGTTTGCGGAACACTTGCTCCTTTGAGTCCCCTTTGACGCTAACAGCTGGGGCCATAGGAAATAACGGGTTTGCTACTGAAATATATGTTGTCATAATGTTCTCCTTTTTACCACCACAAATTATTGTAATATTTAGCAAATAAGTCTAAACCTTCTCTTACTGAATAATTATAATAATCCATATCAGTGATTATATCATTATATCTTGGATATGACCAAGGTGATTTATATGCTTTAATTTCTTCGGGCGTTAAGGTTTTTGTTAATTGCTCGGCTTTATCCTTCAGTTCTTTTTCAAAATCATGATTATGATTATCGTATTTTATAATGTAATCGAATGCCATAATCATTTTGTCCAGAGTTTCTTTCCATTCTTCTATGCCACTAATTTTTTGGCCAGCTGGATATTCTACAGTTACATCTCGAAACATTTTTAAACGAGGCAAGATAAACTCTGCAATCGTATAGCTCAAATTCAAAGTATCGCTTTGGTCAAACCCATACTTCATTCGTTGCTTGAGAAATTTCCAAAATCTACGAGAAAATATTGTATTGCCGCTTTTATCTGAAATTAGTCGTTTCAATCTCATTTTTGATTCTCCTTTATATTCTATAGTAATCTAATTCTTCATCTAGATAATGTTTTGATAAATCATTGATTCCTTTAATAATTTCCTTTTTATCATCTTCTTGTGACTTCTTTGTTAGACCCACAGATTTCAAATATACCTTAGCTTGTTTTATGAGTCCTTTTTTAATGTAACTTGAATATACCTCATCTTCCATTGGATTATCTTTCACTTTTTTGGCATACATGTAGTTGTTACAGATTAAATGTATGTGTGCTAGTTTATCATGAGCTCGAAAATCATTTATACAAGTCAACAAATGAGTAACATAACACCACAATTTTTCAATTTTATCATTTGTATTATTGAAAACATTCTCCAACACAACATTGTGAATTTCAGTTTCATCAATCTTACCAGTTTTCAATAATTTTAACATTTTTACTGGGATTTCGGCAAAAATTGGGTCATTTGCTGTAGGATAAGTATAATTTACAAAAATATCACGATGGTTTTGAATAATTTCTTTGAATATTCGCATCGCTTTCTTTTTGGTAAACACCCATCCAGAGTACAAAACAGTTTCAATCGTTTTTGTCTCTTCGGCATGCTTTTTCCCTTCTTCTTCATTTAACAATGTTGTAATCGTAATGTCGAAGAACACGTTTGATGGTTTTCCATTCCGAACATAAGATACTTGCGAAAATTTGATGTGACCGAACTTACAATTAGCAAAATAATATTTGGTATCCTTATCTCGTGTTCTACAAGAAAAAGAGTCAAGTATTTTACAATCAGCTATTCGTGAGCACAACATATTACCCAACCAACGACAAGGCTTTTGAAACGGCAAATATGTATAAACCTTTTGAAAAAATTGACAAATATTATACTGTAACGACCGATATACATCTTTTTCAAAACCAAACTCTTTGATGAATCGTATTGGATGACAAATCGCTCCCAATATTTGATACTTCGGTTTGTATGAATATAAGCAATCTAATGTAAAGCTCATTTTTTCTCCTTTTAATTTTTATTTGTTTCTTATTGCATCCCCAATCGTCTTTGCCGCAAAAAGGGCTATCAACATCCAAGCAAGGGGCTTTAAAATATGATTAAATATCCAATAAGAAATCACTCCGACATGATATATAAATTTCCCAACAAACATACCTCCAAAAAACAACATACAACCAAAAGTCTTCCAAATATTCTGGTCAACCAATTGATGTAAAAATTCTATAAAACGCTTTTTTGACACCTTTCTAACATATGTGTAATTTTTGTGTGCCAGTTTGCTTTCTATAATAAAATATCCTTCTTTGATTCTATTGCAAATTGCCCACAATGAAACAAACACGTACAGAACAAAAAATGCACCGATAAAGAATACATTTCTCGTCCAAATTTTTTTGATATTATCTTCTATAGATTTGGTTCCATCCATTACGTTATAATAAGTTAAAAACGGTTCTTGGTCTTTTTTCATTATTAACCCTTTTATTTAAAAACATTATAACAAAAATTTTTCTAATGTCTAATTAAATATTGTTCTATTTATTATGAAAAATTACATTTATATGATTGGCAATAATTTGGGAGCAGTAAAAGTTGGGGTGAGCAATAATCCATCCAGACGCGTAAAACAACTTCAAACAGCAAACCAAGACAAACTTTCATTATTGTTTCAGGAAGAATTTGAATGTAGTCGTCATCATGTTCTTCAGGTTGAAAAATTAGTACACAAAGACTTGGCCAGAATTTGCAATAAAAAATCCGGGGAATGGTTTTCAATTACACCGGAACAAATCGAACAAGTAAAAAACACCATTATCTGGCACAGAATACGCTATGACGATTGCATTATTAATTAGCATATTGATTGTCTGAACGCTTTTTCTTTGGTTTTGTTACGTCTATTCCACGAGCACTCATTTCTTCCACATAACGTCTAATTTCAATGGATTTAATCGCCAAAGCTTTATCATTATCCATCCATTGCAGAATCAAAGCGATATCTCCAAACTTGAAACGAACACCGTCAAACAACCAGCCTTCGTAATATTCCCCAAAAATTTTTTCAATTTCATCTTCCGTTTTGGCATTACGAATTCTATTAACATCATCTGTCGAATCAGGAAATCTCTTTTCAACACAATCGGCAATATATTCGTAAATAGCCTTCTTTCTTAACAATTTTTCACTTATTTCCAAAAACATCTAGCTATCCTTTTCTGTTGCCCCTTTGAATATTGCTATAAGGGTCTCTGCTATTTTTATCGTGTTCTCAATATCTCTCATATGACTGATTGAAAATATCTCCACACCAACTCTTGTCCCCAAAGAAAGTTTTCCCCCGGCAGTTTCAATCATACCTTCAACTGCTTTCATTATATCTACAGATTGTTCTTGAAATGTACGATAACGATTCAAAAATTCATGATATAATTCTGGTTCGCGGTTGTGCCAATACTTGCAAAAATCAGTCATCTCATCTTCAGATATAATAATTTTGCCATCAGAAGTCGCAAACGCAAGTGGAAAATCAATAAACTTCTCCTTGATGCGTTTACGAAAATCTTTCAACACATTATCATACTTCTTATTACGCTTAGAAACCAATTTTTGCAGCGTCGTGAATATTCTTTTCATTTTGTTCCTCTTTCAGTCCTTCCAAAATGTTTTTAACAGTATACTTGCCATCTTCTAAAATATCTAATTTCTTTTTTACAACAGGAAAGTCTCCAGCGGCAATATGTTTCAAGTCTTTTGTATCTTCTTCTGTGACTTTGAACTTTTTACCGAAATATTCATTAATCCCTGCCTGAATATTTTTATGGTTCATTTCATCATATTTGATTTTGAAGATAAAACGGCGCATGGAAGCCTTATCTAACCATTCTTTCAAATTAGTAGAGCAAATAAATGGCAGGGGATGGTTTTCCATACAAGTTAACATAGTATTTACGCTTGAAACTTGAAAATCCTGCTTCGCTTTGCTACGGTCTGTCAACATTGAATCTGCTTCATCTATAATTAAAATAGAGTTTGTGTCAATGGCTTCCTGAAATGCTCTTTGAATCTGTTTTTCACTATCTCCAACAAAACGACTCAACATATCTCCCGCTTTTTTCTTCAGCACGTTCATACCTAATTCCTGTGCTAAATAATTTCCGAAATAAGTCTTACCCGTACCAGAATTTCCATACAATAACAGACTATATGCTTTTATCTTGCTTTTTTTCAATTTTTCAGTCAGTAATTTCAAATCCGTAGAAGTAGAAACCATGTCAAAGTTATATTTAATTTTCTTTGGCTTTTCAGACTTTGTTGCCTCTTTTTCTTTTGGTATTTGGGTCTGATTTTGTACACCCAATTCTTCAGCGATTTTCTGCATCAGCTCTGGTGGGAAAATATCGGCGGCAGAAAGAATTTTTATAGACACATTTGGGTCAAAAGGTTGTTCATTTGGTTTTTCGTTTGGCATTTTTTCCTCCATTAGTTGTTTTTTATCATAATCCAAGCAGCTTTCATCATACTTTTACAATCTGCGATGATTTTTGCTTTCTTAAGTGAGTAAGTGGAAAACGTGGCAATAATCAAGTTTTGCGTTTCCAGACCAAATCTCTTGTTTTTTATCAGCTTTTGCAGTTCATTAAATGCATCATCTATTTTACGCAATTTTTCATCACAAAAGGTGCCAAAATTACAGTAAAAATTTGCATCTTTTTTATTGATTTCCCTGCACACGTCCAAAAACTGTTGAGAGTCATATTCCGTAATGACGTCCAATATACCCTCAAAATCCTTTTTTGACAATGAATTCAGCATTCTTTCAGCTGCAATATTTATATCACTCATTTTTATACCTCTGACCGCAATAATAACATAAAAAGCAATATTAGCTAATTAAATCTCATTAGTATCCATAAATTTATCCAAAGCAGAAACAAAGCACTCTAAAGACCCTCTAATTGTTGGGCACAATTGTTCCATTTTATCGGCGCTCATTAAAGACATTTTCAAAAAAACTTGAAAATCATATGCCTCTCTGGCATTCATCTCAATATCAAAACGTATATTTCTTTGGCCAACACTCTTTGATTTTACCACTGCTGGCAAGTTGCGTTTTAAAGTTTTCACCGGCTAATCCTTTTATTTTTACATTTTAGATTTTATTCTAATTTGGATGTTTTCTAAACTAGAATTCATCATTTGGCAAGGATTATAGCACTTTACGGCCATATGTGAAATTAAATATTATTCCAGTAATTCAATTTTTCAACATCAGGTAAAAATTTGTTGGCAACAGAAAATACTTCCATGCGCCCTTCAGGAAAATTTTCATTTTTTAGTTTTTGCAAGTTTGTCCACTTGGTTTTTACAAACTTTTCTGCAACTTCACGAGAACTAAACACTAGGCCAGACATTAAATCTTTTCGATAGGAACAATAATCTTCTTGATTCTCGTAGTAGGTATTTATTTTCCATTTTGTTGGGCCATCCTTTAGGCATACTCTATTATTATTATCAAGTTCAACATATGCTTCTTTTGCCATGCCAGAACGCTGATAAAAACCTCCTTTTGTTGGAATCTTTACCATGCGAATTTTGTATGTACCCATTCGATTCTCCTGCCTTTATGTTTTTATTTGATTTTATTATATCAACAGTAAAAAAAATGTAAAGTTTAATGTTTGTTTCAAAGGCTCAAGTGCAAAAGATTAATAAAACAACCGTTGAATGACGTAATGAAAAATAAATTTACTAAACGGATGCCGAATAAACCATCTAAACTCAGCCTTGCGTAACTCTTTATATCTATTAGGCATATTTTCTTTATAAAATTTATTTCTTATCTTTAACAGCCTACAAATGTTTTTACTTGCCTTATGAAAGTTATGCTTTTTATCTCGAATTGCAACAGTATATAGCTTATTTGAATTTCTTTTTCTCTTTTGAACACTTATGCTTAGAAATGGACAAACTTTAAAATTTTTATCTTTATGTATTTGTACAAAATTTTCATGATGTTTTGCCACACTAATTTGTATTTGGCGGGAAATAGACTTTTTAGACATTTTTATTTTATTTTTGCGCAGAAACTTATTAAATGCCTTTTCATCTAGTCCATTAGCTCTGCAAATTTCTTTTTTAGTATAACCAGCAAGCATATTGTCAACTATTTTTCTAACATCTGGCATAAACACTCCTTTCATTTAATAAAATATAATACAAACAACAATTAAAATCAAGAACAAAAACAAAATATGTTGAAAAACTGGAAATTAAACCCTTTTCAAAGTTCTATTAGATGATATACTGTAGATATACCCAAACAAGGAAGAATAAATGATTCAATATCGCATAAAGTCAAAGTTTCTATCAACAATTACCGAAACAGTGCATAAACTAACTTTTACTGAAGATAATGTAACTGCAACTCCGCCAGTTATGGATGATGAAGGTAATTTTGTTTCTGATGTTGATTCCGAAAAAGAATTGAATATCACTGGCGTCGATGTGGAAAAGAAAGACCCAGAACAAGAAAAATCTGAATTGGTTGCTCAAGCCGCAGAAAAACTAAAAAACGCTATCGATATTGCCGCAGAACTTGATAATATAATAAACTCAATTAGAAACGTAGATAATAAGCTAAATGTATCAAATGTTTGGGAAATTAATGACGAACAAAATGATGTTTACTTACAGTCGAAAGATGCGCATATTTTCCAACAAAATGGAAACATTCTACTTTCTCACGATGGTAAAATAGAAATTTTTCAAACAGTACCAGAACTACACGGATGGCTAAAACAAAATAATTATCCCATGCCACCAGCTGTCGAAATACATGAATCCAATGAAAAAGCAAAAGATGAACTAAAAGAATATGAAGAAGATGGTGCTGGTTTCTATGTTTTCGATAAAGATGACAACGTTGTAAAAGGCCCATTCAAAACAAGTGACGAGGCCGAAAAGTGGATTGATAGCCTCAACAGTGAAGAATCTAAATGGTATTTAATTGACTATATTAGAGGTTGATTATGAGCAACATATTGACAGAGGGGTTTTCCAAAGATAGAGTCATAAAGGCGTGGATAAAAAGATTTGGAACGCCACCTGACATCAATTCTGCAGAATTCAAAACATTCAATAAAGAACTAAACAGAAGAGCAAACCAAGAATATCAGCAAAAAATGGCTGGAAGTGAAAGCTTGGACTCTTTTGCACGTAAACTGGTTCAAATAGCAAATAAAGCTCCAGATAAGTTTCCACAAGAATTGTCTAATGCATTTTCAAACATTAGAAAAAAAGACCAAACAACACTTATAAAAATGATTTCCGAGGATGCAACAGTAAGAAACAACTATTCTCCTTGGTTAAATTTACTTACAACAATGTTAAACAGCGGAAAATCAGAATCTGTTGATAAAGTATTAAAAGCACTAATGGAGTCTACAACAACTAAAGAAAGTAAATATCCTTGGTTGCGTGATTTAATTGGCAAAAGATTGGTCATGACAGAGGATGATTTTGATTTGAACAGTTTGGATATTCCCGGCCTCGCTGCAACATCCGCATCTGATGTATCTTCAACTGGCACAACAACAAACACAACAGATACAACTACCGATACCGATTTTGGAACAGAAGATGGTATGACCCCAACAACAGACGACACAACAAATGATTTTACCCCTGACGATGTTCCACATATTGCCCCTGCGGGTGGTGGTAGTTATGAACCGGCAGATGGAAATGATGATGCAGATGCTGTAAATTTTGACCCCAATGTCCCAGAATATAGGGTTATTGATGTTATGTTTGACGATAAGCATTCCGAAGTGTCTCCAAAAGTAAAAATTCAAGATGTAAAAACTGGAAAAATTGAAATTAAAAACCTTTATGAGGTGGATGTATAATGAAAGAAATTCTAACTCGTATATATGACAGACTTTTTATCGAATCAGACGTGTTATCAAACTTAGAAGACCCTGACCAATATTCTTTTTATGCCGCGTGTTATGCAAATAGAGATATTGGATATAACTTCGCAAATTGGGGGACAATATATCTAACAGACTCAAAAGAAAAAGCATCAGAAATCTTAAAAAAAATCTCCGAACAAAACAAACGTGACGGGGATGAACTTTATCTTATTGGGCCAAAATATTCACTATTAACGCCCTATTTTAGAGACTTAGAAGACGGCAAACAAGTATACCACTCAGAAAATGCGGTGTTTTTCAACCCAGATATTATATTGAAGAATAATGTGTTTCGTGGTGTTGGCTTTTATGATACTTTTTCCGAAATGAAGCGCAATGCCTTGGATGATTATACAAAACTAAGCAAACTACTAAACCCAAACAAAAGTAGTGAAGTTGAAGAATGTTTTGGCGGAGGTGCCGGAGGAATAACAACAGCGTCTTTTGCCCCAGCAGCTCTTTATACAGTATATCCTCGTCCAAGCAAGAAAAAATCAAAGAAAAAGAAATGATGCCAAAATATTCAATCCGCAAACTTATAGAAGATGCTGTTACTGAAAACCCAGAGTGGGAACGTTTTTGTCGTCTAATTCTCATAATAAGCATGACACCAACACAGGCAATTTGTGTAAACAATCAAAAAGAATTACAAAATATTAGGGACAAACTAAAGAAAGAAGAGGATATTGAATTCGGGGGCCTTGCCATAAAAACATTTTACACCCTGGCAGCAGACTTTATTCCAACAACAGATTACGAAGAAATAAAAGACGCAATAAAAAACGTAAAAGAACTTGGAACAGTGTCGATTGATAGAATGCAAGAATTTGACGAATTAGGTATAATTCACAGTAACATTAGAGATTTAATTGTCAACTCCCTGAGAGATAGTGCCATTATAGAGAAAGCAACAAAAGGGATGAGCAAAAAAGAATCTGCAGAAGATTATGAAGACCTTTATCCTACAGATATTGATGCAAGAAGAGAGTTTGAACAAAAAATAAGAAACGAGAGAAAAGGAAAACTTCAAAAAACCATAGAAACAAAAGAAAAAAACATTCAAAAAGCACAAGATAATTTAAATGCTTGGCTGGACTCTATTGCATCTGATGAAAATATAAATCTTGTAAAAGTTGAAGCAATAAGAAAAAGAGAACAAGCAAAAATAAATAAAAGACGAGAAGAAGTTGCCCTTCTAAAGAAAACACTATCGTCTATTTAATTTTATGTCGAAAAAGGAAATAAAATTGAATTATCGTACAGTTATAACTCGTCATCTAAGGGAAAACGTTGAACAAGATGAAGCTTGGAGAACAATAATTGCTTCGGTTCAAAATAAAATATTTACATGGCTTATGTCATTCTTGTCCGATGATGAATTAAAATTTGTTGTCAACAAATGTATTTATGGACATTGGGAAGACATTGGCAACATAACAAAAGACACAGAATGCAAAAAGCTAGAAACAGCACTGAAAAAACATTCGCAAGGATTTTATACCGACCGTTTTAATACTTCTCTGCTGCCGATTATTCTATTTTTCGTGGCAAAAACACAAGGGGCAGATTATAGTTTTTGTTATGACCGCAACAATCGGCGTATTGTATTTTGCGGACTTGAAAACAGTAATAAGATTACTTTAGAAGACATTTGCAATTTTTTAGTAAACGCCTCCGCTATGCGTCATGAGATTTTTCATCACATGGCAAACCTGAAAAGCAATGGCAATATTCCTGCGGCCCCAAACCCGCAAAAACAAAAAGAGTATGTCAATTCTACAAGCGAAATGAATGCATGGCTTGGAGAAATAACGAGTTGGTTAGACACGGAAACCGATTTTCAACAACGACCAATGTTTCCTTATCTCACGCCAAATCAAAGAATTGAAAAAATAGTTCGAGAAAATCTTTTAAAAGACGATGAAGAATTAAAAAACACAAAAGATACACGATTACAGGATTTTAATCGTTATATTCGATTGCTTGAACCACAAAATCGACAAAAATTCCTCCGTAAAATTTATGAATTTTTGCAATATAAGTGGAAAAAATTCGTAAAAGATTCAGAAGAAAATCTCAAAGCATTAGATGAGTGGGCAGAAAAAGACGAAGGACAACGAAAATATATAGAAAGAATAAAAAGCGGTCAGGTAAAAAGGGAATTAGAGGAATATATGGCTAATCTTCCAAAGGGCAAAGAGTTAGAAAAGCTCAAGAGACAATTGAGGGAAGACCTAAAAACATTCTTTGGACGTATAACAATCAATGAAACAAAAAAAGAAGATTCAGGCCAATAAGAACTTCAAGACACCTAAAAATCCAATATTTTAATTGTTACTCTTACCCTATAAAGTTTGAGTTCTATAATATGTCAAAGTCACAACAAGGTTATTCATTATGTCAAAACAGTTACTTATAGAAAATTCAGAATTTATTACAAAGATTGTTTTGGATAAGTCTCTAAAAGAATCCATGACAGTCGAAAAAGGCAGCAATAATACGTTGATTGTAAAAGGTGTTATTTGTACCCTTCTAAATCGCAAGAACCAAAATGGCAGAATTTATTCAACAGAAGAAATGCAAAAGGCCATTAAGGAAGCAGAACATGCAATGGCAACCAAACAACTACTTTGCCAAGCAGATGAACACCCAGAAGGGAGCTTTGTTGCGCCAACTCATGCATCTCATGTTATTACAAAAGCATACATTAAACCAAATCAAAAAGTGTTTGTAGAAGGTGAAGATGGTGTTTTTGATGTTTTGTATATGGATATTGAAGTTTTAAACACGACAGAAGGAAGAAATCTACAAGCCCTATTGCTATCGGAATGCTCAATCGGTACTTCAATTCGTGGTTTGGGAGATATGCAAGGCGACCAAGTTGTGAATTATGAATTGTTAGGTTTTGACTTTGTTTCCAACCCATCATCTGGCACATTTACAAGAACACCAGTACACGAATCCGTTGTTGAAAGTGTTACACCAAACGAAAAATCAGAAAAACAATTAGACGAAGCTACAAAATTTACTGTTTCAACCTATGCTTCTAACACTTCTCATGATTTACAACAAGCCATGGAATTTCAGAAAAAAGCAGCTACTTCTCTAAATTATGGGACTATTACAAACATGGGAACGAAAATGGACCAGGAAATAGACCCAAAAACTGGAGCAGAAAAAACAGTTGGAGAAGTTGAAGTAGAAACAAGTGATGAAGTAAGCGACATGAAACAGGCTTTGGAAATTGCTGGTCGCGCCTTTACTAACCCTGAAAATATCAATGTTACTTCTATTACGATTGAAAAAGTAGATGAAGATGATATGAAAGACAGTGTGGTGCAAGGTGAGACTTCTGACACATTGAAAGAAAATGAAAAGTGGGTATTGACTATTGATTGTGCTGATGGTATTGCTTATGTTCAAGATTTAAGAGATAACACTGAATATGCTAGTGATTGGGATATAACAGAAGATGAAAACATGGCGGCTATATTTGACTCAGAAGAAGCCGCTAATGAATTCAAAAACCAATTTATAATGCAAGGCAGGAATGAAAAGCAATTACCAAATCTAAATATGTTCCACGCAAGAAAACTAGAAAACACAGAAGAAGTAAGAGGGACAACACTAAAAGAAGACCAGTTGGAAGTTGGTACGTGGATTAAAACAGAATTACTTGACCCAGATGCTGTATATTATGTAGAAGAAGTTGCAGATGATTATGTTGTTCTGCGTAAGTATACAGAAAATGGCCCACGAGTAAAACTTGAATTAGATGGTTCATACTTCTTCCCATTCAAAGTCATAAAAGATGATGAAGAAGATATTGATGATTCAGAAGAAAACGTTCAACTGATTCCAGAAGCTGTTGATGATAACGACGACTCAGGCCTAAAAGTAGATGATAATAAAGTAATTTTAGACCTTGATGATGGCACAGAAGTAACAAAAGAAATGGACAGCGAAACCCAAGCTAAACTACTAAAACAAGGCATTATTGCAGGAAAAATTGACCCAGCAGAAATGTTTAAAGAAGATGCTGATTCTGTTTGGGTGTTAAGAGTTGCCGGCGGAGATAATAAAGGACAATATCTAACTGGAGATGACTTGGATTGGACATTAACAACTGATGAAAATCAAGCAAGAGTATTTCCAACGCAAGAAGCGGCAAAAGCATTTCAATTCAACTTTGATGCTAATTATTGGATGTATGACGAATTTCTAATCTCACCAATCGTGCCAGAACAGGTTTCACTAGACACAGAATCAGAAACAAGCACAGAAGTAGAAGAATGCGGAAACAAATGCGATTCTGAAGATGTTTGTCCTTATTGTGGTTCAAAGAAAGAGATTTTGTTCAATCAGGAAAGCCCAGCATCAGACCCATATGTGCAAGAACCAATTAGAGAAGATGCAAAAGATTTAATGGTTGTACTGGGAGACCTAAAATACGATGTGGCTCCAGATTCTGAATTCGAAGACGACCCAGATGAACTTGAACGCATACTTTGCAAGTTGCCAGATACTCTTACAATTACATTGTGGGGCGCCGACATTCCAAAAGACGACCCAATGGGGTATATCGTCAAAAAAGCAGCGGAAGAAACAGGGTTACCAATAATTGATGCTTCACTGATTGATGTGACTGAGTTGGGAGAAACAGAAAATCAACAAGATGAAGGTGAAGATGCCAAAGTAGAAGAAAATGCAGACACACATTCTACTATTGATTTGAATAAGGTATCAGAACATCTAGAAAAAGTTAATTCCCACTTAAATCAATAAAAATAAACAGTTCTATTTTATACAAGAGCAATGTATCAAAATGCTTGCTCAAAACCAAAATTGCTAGAATATAAGGAAAAATAACATGACAAAGCAAGAATTGATTGAATCAGTCCGCGCAAAGAAAGAAGCCGCAGACGTAAAAGCACAAGATAATGAAACATTGAAAAACATCGAAGTCAAAACTGTTGAAGATGTAAAACCTGCAGAAAACATCACTCCAGCAGATGTTGCAACTCCAGAACAAAAAGAAGTTGAAAAAGCAGTCGCCGCAGCAGTTGAACCAGTTGTTCCAGCAGACGAAGATGGCGTTTCAAAAAATGGTGGTGAAGCCGAAATGACAGCTGAAACCATCGAAAGCGAAAAGAAGAAAGAAGACAAGGCATTTCAAGACATTGTCAACGTAACTGGCCGCACTTATGAAGAAAATGCTGAAGTTCAAAAAGAATTATTGACAAAATTGGACGAATCAATCAAAGCAAACGAAAAATTGAAATTGGATATGGCGCACGTTCAATCCGTTTGCAAGGAAGCTTTGGCTGCTCAACGCAAACAATTTGCAGAATCAAGCGCAGAAAAGACAGCTCAATTGATTGAATCAATCATCGCAATCGGCGAAGGCATGGAAGCTGAAATGGCTGCAGAAATCGCAACAAGCAAAAAGAATTTGGCAAAAGTTGAAGCCACACTAAAGGCGTCCAACAAACTAAACAACATTCTTCGTGAAGGCTTGATTGCAAATCGCGCAGAAAAGAAAATGGTTCGTTATGAATCTGCAATGAAGAAATTGACAAAGATTGTTGCATAATTTCTCCTTGGCAAAATAAAAACCCAGATTTATTCTGGGTTTTCTTTTATACTTGTACGGTCTCAAGGTGTTCAACATGTTAAGGAGGACGGAAGGAATTTTCCTTGAGACCTCTATACGGAAGCCGGACGGAAATGTCGAAACATTTGAAGTACGGATTTTATCTTGCTTTCGTATATGCTTATACTATAAAACTTACACATTCAAAAGTCAAATTAAAATTATGCAGATTTCGGTATGAAAGATAGTTTTACTCCAGCTTCACAAAACAATTGATTTGTCAAGTTTATACTATCTTTCCATCTTTCTGGTATGTCTAAATTCCAAGCGTAGACGTTTTTAATGCCAGACTGAATAATCAAAGAAGCACAATGAGCACAAGGCGGCAAACCAGAGACATATAAAGAACAATTATCCAAATTCTGTTTTGCAAATGACATCGCATTCTCTTCGGCATGTAAAATTATTGGATACTTAATTGTTCTATCCACCAACCTGTTTTCTGAATCATCTACACCAATTGCAAAACCATTATAACCGGTAGAAACAATACGCCTTTTTTCATCAACGATTACAGCACCAACTTTTGTCGAAGGGTCTTTGCTCCACTGTGCAATAAATTCTGCCAATTCTAAAAATCGAATATGCCACTTGTTTTCCACTAGACAACCCCTTCTTTGTGCAATCTTTTTATTACCGCATTCAAATATTCAACACCGGGGATAAGCTTTTCCGGTTCTACCAAAAATTGTTGAGCCCTTGCTGCGACATAAGAATAATCCCCTATCCCTGAAACCTTGTCAAAATAAAATTGGTAATGCTCAAGTGTTTTTATTTCCTCTTGCGTAATTATATCGTTTGCTGCTTTTGGAAATCTTAAAGTGAAAAAATTATCATTATTATAGGTGACAAAATCAATATTATAGGAGGCAAACATATCAAAACAAGCCTCCGTCATAACCTTATAAAACATCAACAATTTGTTTTTTCTTGCAACAAATGGTGTTATTGTTTCAAACCATTGCTTGGGCCAGTTTTCTATCGGTTCTCCAACAATTATTCCGTTCTTCTTTTGTATACACACTCCTAAATCAAAGAAAGTTGCCAAAGAATGAGCGGTGTGTAGAATATAATCATAACAAGAATAGTCTCTTGGAGTAAAAAACCACCCATGTACATCATCTGATACCGCCACAACCTCTTTACCTTGAAACTTTAGACTTTTTATTAGTCTTTCTATTGGGGCTTGTGGCGTTATTTCTCCACTGCCTTTCTGAGTACCAATAATGTACAAAAAAACCTTATCATAGCACTCTGCAGCAACCAAAGCACCGGCAACATTGTTTTTACGGATTTCTTTTTCGTGACTTAGCAAATATACATTTTTACACTTTTCTATGATGTCACTTGCGCTAAAATGCTCTCTTTCTGTTGCAATTATTAAAGTTTTATCATCAACATGCTGTTCAAATATTTTTTTTATTATAGCAGTCAAAGAAACATCAAAACGCACAGTGTAATCATTGGAAGAAATGTTGCAAAAAGGAAGAAGAGAAACAATGTGGTCAGTATAACTATCAAAAATTTTAGCGTCAGAAGAAAAAATTTGATTAGCACTTCTACCAGATTTAATTTTTGACAATTCATCTGGCGTAAACGGGTCTTTCTCCAGCCACCAATTTATGAGATTTGTATTTATGCTCACGATTGTTTCTCCTTTACCGATTGAACCTTAATTTCCAAGTTCTTCTTTTATCATTTCAGCCGTTACAAACTTACGATTAGGGAAATCAACCTCTCGTCTTGTTTTGTTTGCGTTTTCAACCTGAACAAAATAACCAATAATACGGCTATAATGTCTAGTTTTTTCGCTTCCACAATGAATACACTTCTCAAAATTACCCTTTTCCACTTTGCCACAATCAGCGCATTCGGTGTAATAACAATTCAAGGCAAAGTGCTCCATTCCTTCATTTACGGCTTCTGTAATAAGTTTTTTTGCTTGGCCCTGTGTCAGTTTAGAATCAACAGAAATATGGACAATTGAGCCACCAGTCATAAGAGAATTAATTTCACCATCTCTTTTCATTTTTTGATAAATACTGTTATCTTCCCAAAGAGATGTCCATTGATTTGCATAAATTTTATATTCCCCATTGCATATAATCGAATCAGCTTTTGCCAATTTAGGAGCCATAGATTCTCCAGGAATAGCCTCAATATTGAATATAATATTTTCTTTATCTGCAGCTTTTTTACACTCATTATTGAAATATACCAAGAAATCTTTCATATAATCAAAGTCTTTGTGGTTAAATTTTTTTGTAAGAATTTCTGCAGCCTCAACATAACCAATACAACCAAAGGTACTAAACATGTGGGTCATATCAATCCAACCATTTGAAATCCAAGGTTGTTTTCCCAACTGTTCCAATTTTAGAATCAAAACTTTATGTGCTTTCAAAATTTTTGCCATACTATCAATTCTTTGAGATACAATAGCTTTAAAATCATCATAAGAATCTGCCTCATAAGCACAGCGGGCAAAGTTTATAGTAACAACTCTATGGGAACCCAAAGACACTTGAGAACCACCAAATGAATTTACTCCACCAGCATAAGCTAAAAAGTCTGAATCTGAAAGAAGACGGCAATTATGCGTAATGATACCATTTGCAATTTGAAACAGGTGGTCTTCAGAACCAACTTCAAAATCATAAACAAATGAACCACTCCTTGTTTTGATTTGTTCAATTTTTTCTATTTTAACGCCATAAAAATTTCCAAAATCATTCAAAATTGTAGATTCGCGTTTGTCGCCATCCCCCCCGTGCCAGTCCTGCAAAGGTTTCAATTTTACTTTATTATTTCCCAAAAAGTTGATAACGCAATCATTTCCATTACTTCCATTGCGATATGAACATTTTATATTTAAAGAGTTTGCAACAGCAAGTAAATCCATACCCAAGCCTTTGTTTGCAATATGAATCGCGCCATAATCGCTTCTAGAGTTGTCGCAAGTATGTCCATCGCCTTCCACAAATCCTTCTAAAAATCCCAATCTAAAATCTTCAGACATATTAAACAACTTGGAAGATACGCGCTTTGTTGTGCACAAATCACCATGTAAAAAATCCCGCATCAAGCCGTGAATAGCCTTACTGTTTATACCTATTCTGGTTGCATTTGGCCATATCGTAGATTCTTGTTTGCTTGTTGTTGCTCCAAAGTTTTCTTTTGCAAAATTTATTACAAAATTTTGCAAATCAATTTCGTTTGTGTGAAAAGACAGAGCAATGCAAGTATCTTTTCTTTGGTCATATTGACCCTCTGCACAAAACAAACCGACAAAACGACCCAAATCCCTAGAACCACCTAGCGATGAAACATAGCTTATATTTTTAGAAACAGGAATAAAATCCCCCTCGCGCAATTCATCTGCATGCAATTCAACAAGTTTTCCATCTTCTATTTTTACAGATGGATGATTCAAAGTTGTACTTATAACCAAACCACCCTTCAGTGTGACCTTTTGAAGCACAGATGTCTCATTGGGTATTTTAAATCCATTTACAACTTTTACAAAACCATTTGGGCCCATTATTTCTATATCTTTTATTTTATTTGACACATTCCAAATATTATACAATTGTTGCACCGTTACATGTTTTATAAAACCATCAACCTTGCACAATACAGGGGTTGTGGCTGCCAAACAGCACGAAGCGACTTTCGACCCTTCCGATGAATAGATGTTATAACGGGATACATCTTTTTTTGTAATATAATTTAAAAGAGCATTGTTATCACTTGAAAGATGTCTTTTTCCATTTTCATCTGTTGTTGTGGAAAGATTAATCGTTGTAACAGGAAACGGAAACTGGAGACCCCCACGCAACGGGTCACCTTCATCAAACACATCAAGATAAATTTCCTGCAATTCTTCAATATAGTCCAAAATAAATTCTTTATACGCTTCTTTTGAATCTTCTAAATTATTATCTTCCACAATTGCAGCTTTTTTGGGGAAATACCAACCGTAATTATCATCATCAATCAAACCACGTAATTTATCCCTATCAAAACAAGAAACATTCGTAAAAGGAGACTCAACCGCATTTCTAGAATAATGATTCACGGTATGAATAAACTGTTGAAAATGATTGGACATAGCTTTTCTTGTTTTTTTATCATTTTTTAAGTCGTCCAATGTAATTCTTTCACGATAAACGGCCAAGTGACAAACATCCATAAAAAGAGTTCCAACAGCAAGAGCCCCAGCAACATTAAAACTCATTTCTCTAATTGTGTCACCCAAAACGGAAATATATGTACTAATACGATGTGCAGGAGAAGAATGTACCTGTCCAAAATTTCTACCCTCTGTAACAATTTTAGAAGCGTCTACACAATAGCAATATGGAAGGAGTATTTTAGTCGAATCATTCAGCGCCAATGAAAAATCATACATGTCGGCTGTACATTTTTTTGCCTCATTTTTTCCATAAAGTTCGGCAATTGTTCGATAAAGAAAATCATATCCAGCCAACTTTTGATAAGGAAGAAACGATTCAACACATACCCCTGTCATATTCGTATCTGTTTTGTTGGCATTATCATCAATAGACACATCATTTACAGTTTTAATGTTGCCAAATACTTGCTTGGAAATAAACGAAATAGGGTCAAAATTTTCAGTAGAAAGCCCATGTAGTTTTAGTATCTCATTGGTTTTTTGTTTGAGTTCTTCCTTGTCTGTAATTCCATATTTTGACTTAAGCGCTTTAGTCAACGCCTCAGTAACATTTTTTAGTGTACGCGTAGTTGTGGCCTCAGTAATGTCAATATCAATCAGCTTGTCCATTTCTTCTTGGTACGGATTTTCAGTATTAATATCAAATTCTGGAAACTTTACTTTGATTGCTCTTTTTTCTTCGGCCATTTTATTCTCCTTGGTGTTTAAAATAATAGCGTCCATTTGCTGATATTTGTTTTTCAGAATGGTCATATAAATTTTGGGTTTTATTTACAAATTGAATATACTCATCAGTTTTTTTTACAGGTTGGATGTTGTTACAATCGAATTTTCCACACTTAATGAATTTATATCCAGTAATTCCTTTTTTATGAACTTCTTCTATCGAATATCCTGTGTAAATTATAATATCAAAATCTTCAGACAACTCGTTTAATATTTTCTTTGTCGTAGAAATATTACAATCATTCAAGCAATCTCCACCCGACAGCACTACTTTATTTGTATTGTTGTCTTTGCATAATTTTTTTATCTTTTCCACAATTTGCTTGTTCTTTTGTTCGCTAAATTTTTCATGAATTTTTTGCAACGCCGGATTCTGGCACCCTTTGCAATTGTGAGAGCACCCACTCAAAAACACAATAACTGCTATGTTTATTGGGTCAGGATAATCTGAAAAAGTAGTATCATAAAAAACCATCGACTAAAAAATTTCAGAAAGGGTTTTTTCTAATTCATCTTGTTTTACAACTTTTACATTTTCATCAAATTTAATTATAAAAGTTGGAGCAGATTTAATTGAATATTTTTTAGCATAAGCCATAGCATCAGCATCTTTTCCAAAAATCAGCTCGGAAAAAACCGCCGATGAATACTTTTCTTTTATTTTGTCATATTCTGGCTCAAATTGTTTACAGCGAGAGCAATTTGGAGTTTTTATTTCAATTATTTCAACTTTAGGCGTAAAAATACTCATTATAAATCTCCTTTTACCATAATTATATACCACCATAAAACAAATGTCCAATTTAATATTTTTATGCGATTTTACCCGCTGGTATACTATAGAACCATCCGAAAAATACACAACAATCGAAGAAAAAGTGGCAACAAAAACAATTTAATATAAGAATTTTCAGTGAGTTACAATGCGGTAAAAGGCAAAAATAAAAAATGCCAAATATTAAATCAATATCAATATCGGCTCTAAATTAAATCGAAAAATGTGTATAAAATGGTGCGACTGGAGGGAATCAAACCCTCATCTCAAGCTTGGAAGGCTCGTGTATTAATCACTATACGACAATCGCTATAAATTCTGGTGCCAGTTGTCGGACTTGAACCAACAACCCTCTGATTACAAATCAGATGCTCTACCAACTGAGCTAAACTGGCAACGGGCTAACTCTTGGCTCAAGTGTAAAGAATGTATCTTAATTGCACTCTATATGTTTCACAGCTGAACTAATGTTCTGGCTCGACATACATTCATGGATATAGCCCATACCCAAATTTTTTAAATTAATTGCAGCATTTTCATCTCTATCAATCTGTGCTCCACAATTGGGACACACCCATTTTCTATCTTTAAGGGTCAAGTCCTTATACTTGTGTCCACAAATATGACAAATTTTAGATGATGCAAACCATTTATCTGCAATAACTAAGTGTTTTCCATACCAATCACATTTATATTGCAATTGTGTTATAAACATGCCATAACCTAAATCTGATATGGATTTACCTAGTTTCAATGAACCACTCATGTTTTTTAGACTCAGCGATTCAACAACAATCACATCATTCTCTTCAACCAACTTTCTACTCAATTTGTGAGTAAAATCAAGTCTTTGATTTTTGATATAATTATTAATTAAGTTGATTGATTTTCTCAACTTTTTTCTTCTATTGGAATGTTTTTGTCTTCTTGATTCGATTTTTTGTAATCTGATTAATTTCTTTTCTTTTGATTTATATCTTTTTATGTATTCTGGTGAATTACCAAAACTATCAACATAAAAATTAGACAAAGACATATCTAACCCAATTACTTTGGAATTATTATTTAATTGTACTTTTTCTGGTAATTCATTATTGTTTTCAACTAAAATCGAACAATAATATTTATCATCGGGCGTTTTAGATATTGTTGCATGCTTGATTTTTCCAACTATTGTTCTTTTATCTGAATATTTTACTTTTCCCAATTTTTGTATTTTCAAATGTTTATTATCAAATATACTTATAACTTGTGTTGTATAAGCTCCAAAATTTTGTTTTTTGTGAAAAGTAGGAAATCCAATTTTACCACCTTTTCTAACACCAGATACTGATTTAAAAAAGTTGGTGTAAGCAGTCTTAATGTTCATCTGAACCCAGTTGAAAGCTTGAGAATCTACTTCATTCATATATGAAAATTCCTGTTTAATTTGAGCAGGGGTTCTATATTTATAATGATATAATTTTTCTCTGTTGTCTTTTAGTTGTTCATAAGCTTGTTTTCTTTCGTTGAGCATTTCATTATACATTTTACGACAACAACCAATGGTTTTTTCAATCAAAACCATTTGTTCTTTCGTTGGATAAAGTCTAACTTTATATGCTCTTATCATACTATTGCTTATCTATATTTATATAGAACTGAAACTATTTTGAAAATAATTTCATAAAAGATACATTACTTACACTTGAGCCATTTGCTTTTATATTTTTCCATCCAAACTCTTAATGCATCTACAATATATTTTTCATAACACTTATAACCAGAAAAAGAGCTAAATTGAATATTATAAGTTATTTTTGGATTATGTCTAAGTGAATATGTTGAAACTTGAATATACACGCCCTCCGCTGTTTTATAAGGACGTCTTGCTTCAATTATCTTTTCTTCATTTTTCATTGTAGTGTATTCCTTTTTCCTTGATTTTTGCTTCCATGTCTGACAAATATTTAAGAGCTTCTTCAATGTTTATCGTGAATTTGTATTTCTCAGTTGTTATAAGATATGATATTGTTCTAGATAAAAATTTCTTCCACGTTTTTAGTCTTTGCAAACTATCCTTATCAAATGCATTTTTGAAAGTTGTAACCACCCCAAAATAATCCCAATATTTTTTGTAGGAAGAACAATTTTCAAGCACGGGGTCTCGATGAGAAAACATTTGAACAATTCGCGTTCCTGAATATCCCAAATTATAGAGATAAATTGCCGTCTCTCTCGCATGCGCATCAATTTCCACAAAATTTTCTAAATATCTCTTAAAGCCCTGTGATGTATGAATATTGGTATTTGCCGATAGCCCTTTTATCTTATCTCCACCACGTTTTGTTTGTTGTTTGTGCGTGTCTTCATGCATGCTCACCGCAATAATTCCATTTGCCAAAAGTTCACATTGATTATTGATAAAATTTGAAAAAAAAGTATCATTAACATAAATATAAATCATTTCTTTGCTTGTTTTATATTCACCTGCAACAATTCCTTCTTTCGGATAACTATCAACGACAGAACCATAACCATTATTATATTCAAGAAATGTTATGCCCACATTTAGAAAATCATTGTTTAGCCTGTCCAATATGTTTTCTTTGTCTAAATTCTTTATGGCTTTTCTTGCACATTCTAAAGTGTTATAAACCTCATTTTTTGTGAAATTTAAGTCATCATATTTTTCTGTCAATCCAAAACATCTCAATAAATAATTTGTATGTTTGAATGACACCGTCTCTACAAATAAAGGTATTATATCTATAAAATTCATTATTTGATTTTATCTTTTTGGTAAGACATCATGAATTCCATTGTGTTCCTTCAACTTTTTACGAAGGCAAGAAGCCAGATTGGTTGAACATAGGCCCGCAAACGCTCTTAAAACAAACAAATGGTGGGTCGGATAGGAGTCAAACCTATTAAATCATAAGATAACGGATTTACAGTCCGCCCCGACTCTTCGACTTCGGCGCCGGCCCACTGACAATTTTGGCACAGACAGGGAGACTCGAACTCCCGACCCCAAGAGTGAAAATCTTGTGTTCTAACCAACTGAACTATGCCTGCACGATTTTGGCAACTTATTATTTAGAACTCTCAGATGAATCTCTATTTGTGCGTTTTTGAGTTCAAAGACGAATTATAAACGACCTTGTAGCTTCATCACGCTAATACCTCTCGTATCTCTTTCGTTTATAGTGTTGCCAACGCCAATATTTCTTTTGATGAGATGGGTTCTTCGACCCATTTTTATTAAGCCTTTGCCAGGACTTGGTCTAAAAATTAGACTATTTTTATTCCGGGGAATCCGCTATGAGAACTGCCATATCTGCCCTGATTACTCATTACTGAGAACTCCGCATCAGATTCGCTTTAATACCCCGCCCGACTACGAATGCACATAGCCTGCATTGCTTACTTATCGTTTTCAGCACTCAATCGTGCAACTCATCAAAAATTTTATCTTGCGAAACTTCCTCCTAAGGTTTCTCATACTTGGTGCAGGGAGTCAGGAATTTAACCTAAACCTTCTGAGCGGAACTCAACTATGCTATTTTTTACACCACTCCCGCGTATTTTTATGATTAGATTATAGTCAAACAAAAATCAAAAGTCAAGTTAAATATTATAAGTTGGTTTTGGATAGCTTAAATGAAGTAAGTAAAGTGCAAAAGATACATTATTTACACTTGAGCCTTTGATTATTCTTGCACAGAGTCATTACCGTTAGTATCAAACCCGCGTGCCTTCTTTGCAAAGTAATCCTCACTATTATATCTCAAAGAGTCTGGGTCTGCATATTGACGGTATTGCATTTTAGGATTTTTAAGCCATGTTTCAAATTCACGCAAGTTATAAAAAACAACATAATTCAAACCGTTTTCTATGGCAGATTTTTCTTTTTCTGGGTCGGTTTCTGTCCACTGCTTCAAAGCTCTTGCGTAAAATTCATTATCTTTAGCTTTGTCCTTTAACCACTCTACATCTTTTTGGTGAGATGGGTTTTTAGGGTCATATTTTTTTCTGCCATGAGTCCAATGCTTCAAATACTCAATAAACATGTCTTCAGAAGGAATATAATAATCAACGACCCAGGGATGTCTTTCTTCGTCTTTGTATTGACGTTTTACTTCTCCATATTTGTCAACAAGCTTATCATAAATATAGTCTTCATCTTTTGATACTGATATGCCTGTTTTTGGGTCACTTATAACTTTTGATTTTTTCTTTTCAACCATAAAGCCATATTCCAGCAAAGTGTCTTGAATATTATCAATAAAGCGTGTCATTATTTTTTTACCCATTATTACGTTTTCTATAATTGAACGGAGCCAAGATACCACCCAATGTGTCTTTTGGATAGTTTTTCTTTTTGTCTTTATTGTCTAAACCTCTTGTGCGGGGCTGTTTAAACAAATATGCCGTTGAATAAAGTTCTGTTTCATCTTGATGTGGATTTGCATTTTCTGGTATCTTTTCTATCCATCTTTTTACCACATCAATATCAACTTTATTACTTACATTTTTTGCTCCATCAAGAGAGCCTTCATAACGCTTAATTAACAATTTTTCTTCATCGCCAGAGTCATTATATCCTGTAATTACCCAACGTCTTCCTTGTCTATCATGCAGAGGGGAAACCATAAATTCAGGGTCTATATTTTTCTGTATTAGATATTCACGTACAGCCTTTCCTTGTGTGATACTTTTTTGGCTTGCTTGTTTTTCGTAAGCCGTCTTAATTGGACGATATGGATTATACGCCTCTTCTACTTCTGAACTCTCTTTTGGTGTATTATATTTTTGTATCATAACCTTTAGTTCTTCTGCCGGCAACTGAATTGACTGTTTGAAGTTTGGATTTGTAGATGTTAACTTTACGGCTGGAGATTTTGATTTATCTCTATCATCGAAGTCTGTAACAATCCACTCACTTCCATATTGGTCAAGAATCGGTTCTTTAACATATTTTGGGTCTATACCTACTGATGATAAAAATTCTGCGTTTTTAACATCTTTTGGTTTTTCTTCTCGTGGAACAAAATCATCAGGACGAGCATATGTTGTTTGTGTTACTGGTGAATTCAGTTTTCTTGGTGAAGCTTTCTGTCTTTCAATCCCCCAAGCACTACCACGATTTGGAACCATTGTTGAAATACCACGGATATCAAAAGATGTGCCATATGCTCTTTTTTCAATGTTAGATAATTCATCCCAAAACTGTTTAAATGCTCTTCTTGTAGCTAAACTGTTAGGACTCTTTAAACCCAATTCATCTTTGTGCTCATTATAAAAATATTCAATTTTTTGCTGCCACATTTTTTGAGCATATTCTACGTCTTGCTTTAGCGTGTCGACATCTTTGTGGTGAATCTCAAATTCTGAAACCATGTCCGAATTTAGTTCACTATCAATCATGTCTCTATATTGTTCTGGGGTAATTTCTTCTAGTGGAGCATCCCAATCTTTATATTTTTGGATTAACAAATTACCAGAAGGGGCAAATGAACGAATAATAATAAATTTACCAGGCTCTATCTGCAAAGGTCTGCGTTCAATAAACCAATAAGGATTTATATCATTATCCAGAAGAAATCTTACCGTTTTTTTCTTCCCTGCAAGCTTTGGCTTATTCTCATCTTCTGGGGCTTCAAACATTGTGTCATAAACCCTTTCATAAAATTCTCTTAATTTTATATCACCGCATTCTTCAAGCACAGAGTCTAACCCAACCACATCATCATCTATTCGGAGCGATTTTTCTTCTTTTGCTTTATCAGCTTTCTTTTGTAACGTCTTTTTTGCGGCATGTACAGCTGTTTTATTAGACAAACCATCTCCAGCGCGATTAATGTAATAATTGATACGCTTCAAAGCTAATTCTTCATCACCAGAGGCGTCAGAAAGTAGACCATCAACAATTTCATCTGCAGATTTTGTAAATAACCCTTCTGGTGTGCTGTGCTTTAGGTCAACTTGAGAAACCAAATCATCGTCAGATTCTGCAACTGCACCTTGTTTTATTACCAATTCTTCTATATCTTTTCTAATTGACATTTAAAAAGGCTCCACATAACTTTTGGTTGGTATTGGTGTTTTTGGATATTGATTTGCCCTATAGAACATTTCCAATGATAATTCTTTACTTATTGAATCATTCAGGGCATCCTTTATTCTTTTTAGATAACCGTTATTTCTTAGTTTTTTAAATATTAGATTTCCTTCTCCAAACTCTCCATCTTTTGCCAAGGAATTTTTTCTCATTTGTCTTATAAGATTCCAAAGCATAGATAGTTGATTACGGTCTTTTGTTTCTATTGTTGTCTCTATTTGTTGAACTAAATTTTCATAGTCTTTTAGTTTTACATCCGGAATTTCTTTTCCTGCATTTTTTGGCTTAATTATCCATTCGTCATCTAGTAATGAATAAATTCCAGTAGAAACCAAAGGAGCATTTATATCTTCAACTCCAACTTCAACTGGTGCGCCGTGAATCTTAAAATTATATTGATTGTTGAATATTTGTTTCTTTGCGTTGAAAAAATCGTTCAATATGTCTTTATCTATTGGCAAATCTTCAAAATCATAAACCAAATGAAGGTCAATATCGGATTGGTTATTGAAATTATAATTTGCTAAACTCCCCGTTACACGAATATCTGGAGTGACAAACAAACCTAATGAATCTTTAAATAACCCAGCTATCTCCAGTAGCTTTTCCCTAACATCTTTTTTTATTTTACCATCTTCATCCCAAAGCTTATCACTTAACTTTGTATGTAGCTTTTCTTCGTTCAAATCAATAAATCCACCCTGATTAAGAGATTGCATTGGTTGAATTCCTATCTGGTCGCCAATTAGTGGATTGTACGGCCCTTTTGGAAAAGACAATGGGAATGTAGCTTCTTTTGCCACAACTTCTTCTATCTGTGGAATTCCAATATTATTTTTTTCACCATTAAAGTAAGCTCTCAAATCATTTTGCATATCTTTTACAGAGTCTTGTATCGTATATTGTTTATAGAAGTTAGTCTTTGGATTATTAGCATCACTTCCGAACATTGTTGCTTCCAAATCAATGCGATATGGTTTTAGTGTAAGCAGCTCATCAATTCTAGCCCATTGTGCGCCAGTTGGAAAACCATTTCTTAGGGATATCTGAACGAAAGGAGTAGCAGAAGAGCCATATCCAACTCTAATTGCACCATCATCCAGCATAGAATTCAGAGTATCCCCAAAACTTTTCACATCGCTGTGATTGAGGTTCCTTTTTCCTTTGTCTCCACCAGAGTCTTTTGCGGACATATCAACCAGAATTCCATCAGGCAATATAAAACCAGCCTCTTCCCATTTTTCTGTTGTGCCCAAATAAGAAATAATATTGTCAAAACGATTAGATTCTACAACATACCCCATTACAGGATACATTACCCCACCCATCGTCATTATGCTTCCAGCGTGCTTATAAGGAGTGTTTAAATCGTTTATAATAGATGCGCCATCGTTTACATCTACGCTTTTGGGAAGCCCCTTATAATCAACTGGGAGTTTTTCGATATTCATTATTCAGCTTCAATGTCGATATATTCTTGTACTGGTTCATTGTCCGTCTGCCAAAAGATTTTTTTACCTAAGTTTCTATCTTTCAAACGTTTTGCAGCGGCAACTACTTCTGGCGAATTCAAATCTTCTAAACTAACATCGTCACCTAGTGGTTTTTCAATCTGCACAGTTTCAACATCGTCCTTGCCTGCCAAATGTTTTACAAAAAGCTTGATTACATGGTTAATGTTGTTATTTGTTAGGTCAATATTGTCAGCTGGCAAATCATAAATATTAGATGCTTCAACCAGCGCGTTTACTTTTTCTCTGAAGTTCATTGTTTTTGATTCCTGTGTTTTATTTGATTGGTCTCGGGCAAACTCTTCAGCTGACCGATATTGTTTTATATAATTTTTATCTCCGCCACGAGCTTTATATATTTTGAATTTTTTTGTCGGGCTAGATTTTTTCCAAGGGATTATTTTTGCAGTAGCCCCTTGATTGTTTGGATGTGTGTTTATGAAGTTTTTAAATGCGGCATCTCTGTTTATTACAAATTCTTTATCACTTATCGATGGAACATTTAGATACACATATTCAGCACCAGGAAATTCTTCTAAAATGCCAGTTGCCGCAGACCACACCTCAAAATCATTGATGCCGGTTTGTTTATCAGCACTACGAAGCAAGCGCTGGCTGTTTACCTGTCCTTTAACTGGCTTGCCTTCCGCATCTCTAACATACATATAACCTCTCAACTCCATCTTTTCAGGGTCTTTGATAAACATTGATGGGTCATAGTTCCAGTTGGTATTGGACTGCACTTCTGGTTGAAAACCCCTCATAATAGTGCCTCTATCCATCCATCTTTCATTTGGGTCTTTGGCAAATTTTACATATGCACCCTTCGCTTCTGGATACTCTTTCATAAACCATTGCAATTCTTCATATAATTCTGGCGCATTCAATATGTTTTTTTCATCTGCACGATATTTAACAGGAATATCTGATTTATCTATAATTGCCCCATTTTCGTCTCTAATAATAACTTCAGCAATTTTACCGTGTTCTTTATCCGCTGGGCCAAACTGATATGCTTCTTCCATTTCAGATTCATGTATGTCATCAGCGTTTCTTACGTCTTTAAACAATTGTGGCATTTCATTCATAATTTTAATATAGTATTTGTCTAACATTGAATTGTCTTTCCATTTACTGAGAGCAGTTGAAAACATAAGATAAGAATCAAGAGTGTTTTCTGCATTTTTCGATATCCAATCAAACACAGGTTTTTCGAAAACTTTTCTCGTAATATATCCTTTTCCCTTTACCCCATATTTTTTTATCATAGCTTTTTTATCAGGGAAACGACCGGAAAGAATTTTAAAGTCTCCTGTGTCGCGGTCAATAAAAATACCCTTATAAGATTCGTCCGCTTCATCATTGCCGCTTTCACCAAGGACACCGATTTCTGTAAATTCACTATAATAAGGGATATGGTTTTTTGCCAAAATTTCTTTGATTTCTTGTTCTGTATGGTTTTCAAGGGGAGTAACCGATAGCATTGGAGTGTTTTCATCAACCAATGCACTTTCCGCTTTTCCATTTAGGCAAGAATTCAACAAATTACGATAAGAAAAAGAAACGTAGACCACAATAAATCCTATGAGTTTTCATTATTATAGAACTTATTTTAAGGGTGGTCTACGGCAATTTTGAATTGAAAAATTAGAATATTCCGCGGCTTCTTCTGTTTCTAATACTTTTATTTTTTCACGCAATTCATTTATTTTATCAGCATATTCACTCATAAGGGCAATTTTATCAGCATATTCTTCAATGGTTCCTCTTTTTGTTGCGATTTTCGTGCCAATATAATCCATTTTATCCAATTTATCTTGGTATTCCCATAATTCTTGTTCCAGTTTTTCTCTTTCCGTTGGAACGTAGGGCTCAGGTTTCACCGGCTTAGGTTGTTCTTTATATTCCCATCCATCTCCCGTAAAGACAATATCATAACCATCTTTATTTACCAAAGGCTCGATATAAGTTGAATCACCAGGCAGTAAATATATTGTCTTTCCTGCAATTTTTGATTCAAGAGGGTCTATTTGACAATTTATTTCCCCCTTAAACTTTTTTGTGTTATGGTCATAATTATATGCTTTCATTTGCTTTTCCTTACTATAGTGTTTATAACCTATTTGTTGAACATGTTTAATGGAACTTGAAGAACAGATAAAATAAATGCCTTTAAATCAATTGGAAGACGGTCATTAAATATTTCTTCCACTTTTTGTAATTGAGCATAATCTTCAATACTAATTTTATCTTTTATATCTTCAACTTTTAGGTTAGAAATTGGAAGATTGCGCAATAAAGACACCGTAATGAATTCTACTTTTGTTCGAGGTTTTCCCATTATATATGCAAAAAAGGTATTCCATTCATTTGACTCCTCCACGGAACTTGTTTTAATTTTTACCTTGCAGTTTACTCGAATATTTGGTATCGGGCGATTATCAATAAATGGATTCAGCATCTTTATTTTCTCCCAGAATAGTTTTTGAATAGTTAGTGTTATCAAAATCCCCAATTTCTTCATAATAATTTTCAACAGTTTTTAATGACATCTCTGAAGAAAATAACTTTAAAAAATTTGGGGTTTTATCTTTAATTAGCATAGCCTTTTCTTTGTCAAAATCAATAATAACCTTTTTTCCTTCGCTGATATATTCTTCTATCTTTTTTACAACTTCAATGAAAAAATGACCTATTAATATTGATTCAAACTGAAAGAAATCCAACCACTCAACAGAATTATCATCTTGTCTTTTGAGTCTAACACTGCTTTGCGGCTTATCAACAATGTATATTCCCGTTATTTCTTTCATTGTTGTTCTTTGTCTTCTTTAGGGATTGGCTTTGCAACAAATAAACTTTCGTACAATGTCTTTTTTTGCATAGATGATTTTACTTCATTATACATCTCTGTTAGATTTTCTGCAAGTTCATAATGCTCAGCTAAGAATTTTTTACTAGTCGCTTTCATGCAAGGTTTTACACATTCTCCAATATCATCAACAGAACTAATTTCTTCATCTGCAATCTCGCCACTTGTTACTCTTTGTCCAACCATAAACGATTTCAAATCTTCTGTATTACGAATAACCGAAATTGAAGAATCTGAATTTATCAACTTTGCCAAATTAGCAGGTATACCAAGTTCAATCATGGCTTGATATTGATTTATTCTTGTCATCTGATGTAATTCATTTATCTGTTTTAATAGCTCAACAATGTCTGCATATTTTGCAATTAAATCATTTGATATTTGTATTGGTTTATTTAGTGTGACTTCAACATCTATCTTGGTAACATCAAAACCAGCATGAGTCAAAATGCACTCAATCAAATATACCATGCCATCCAAAAGAGCTTGTTTTAGTGGAATCAATGTACGACTTAACTTTAAATCTTGCGATTCCAAAGTTTGAGCCGTTGTAATGGTATCATCTCCGATTAAATATCCTTTTGGGAGTTTTGAATTACGAAGAATTTTGTCAAGGAAATATTCAACGTCTTCGGTTGATGAAAGGTCAATATTTGATTCAATATGTCCGATGTCAAAACCGTCTATGGCAGGCTTTACAAAGATACTGGTTGCTCCTGGAATCTTTCTGCCAGCTTTTGTACCTGGAGCATCTGTAAACAGTGAATTTAGATAATTACCCTTAAATTCATTCATGTATTGATAGGCGTCCACAATCGAAGTATCCGGTGGCATAGGAATTGAAATAACCAAACGCTGTATTTTGCTTGCTCGAGATACTGCCAACAATGCTTCCAACGTCGTCAACTGGTCAAAAGCTGAACGCATAGACCACAACATTGACTGACCATATGGCTCTGTATTTTCACTGTAAAGTTTAAAATGAACAAATTGCCATGGTTGCCAAGTTAGGTTTTTAATTGAGACAATAGCATTTGTATAAGAATATGTGTTATCTATTTGGGTTTGATAATTAATAACATTGAAGTAATTATCACAAGTAACTTTGAAGTATTTGGGATTTACTGGAGTAATTATTAAATCCTTTAACACATCAATTTCACGCACAGTGTCATCAAATTCCCCATCATGTGCCTCTAAATAAGGATACGACAAAGTTAATCCCATGTTTCCATATTTTGCAATATTACGCACAATCATGGGAAGACGGGTAAATATTTTGTTTTTCTTCAGAACCTTCAAAACCAAATCTTCTGCACGGGCATTGGATATTTTTATTTGCAAGGGTTCTTCAATAAAGCTGGTGGATAACACTTCTTCGGTGTATGTAGAAAGAATCAAATCAACTTCGCCAAGATTTTCTTCCATAAGGTCAAAAGTCTTATAGGCGGTCAACAATGTATGATAATTCTTGTTGTAATAAGTATATGTATCCAAAAAGTTATCAAATTGCGACACGTATTTATCTTCAAACGCATCAGATTTATAACTCATTGGTATGGAAATGTATTCACCAGTTTTTGTGCTACCAATTTTGAAATTATTTTTGGTCGCCAATGACTTTAAAAGTTGTGCACTGATTCCCGGATTCGTGACAAAAAGAGTGTTACTCCCCTTGTCGTACGAGGAGTTTTCTACAATTCTTTTTGCCAAAGATTTCACATAATTGCTTGTTGCCATTTTTCAAAACCTCATTATTCGTTCCAGTGCAAATTCATACCAACATCAAAATAATTATTCATATACTTGTCAACAGCATGAATAACCCCAGAAGACTCAGTAAGCACAATAAAACAAACAGAATAGTTTTCATCTAATACTTGTTCTATTGTTTTTAAAATTTGTAAACCAGGGGTTGTTGTAAATTCAAAATCAGAGTATTTATTATATACTAGTCTAGTACTTACAAAACTCAAAACAGGCAATTTTTCATATTCCCCAGAATCAACAGTGGCATTTATGATTGTACTTGAATTACCTTGAGAAGAGATGCCATTTATTGTAAGCATATCTCCACGAGCAAATGGTTTATCTGCAATGATTCTTATTAATTTGCCGCGAAACCAATAACAATATGAATGTTTGTTATCTACGACAGATTTACTAGATGCATAATAGCTAATACATCTAAAAGGAGCTGTAAGTTCTAGATTAGTCATTTTTCTTCTCTCTGCTTAGCCGTTCAACGATTGCTTAATTTCAACAGTTTTACCTTTGTGTTTTGTCTTCGCAACAGCCTTTTTTGTTTTATTTACCTTTTCAACAATTTGAGCTGGAGTATCTTCTTCTTTTATTTCTACTTTTTCTTCTTTCAACACTTCTTTTGTCGATTCAGCCATTACAACTTTTGGAGCGGCCGGTGCTGTTCTATGTTTGCTTCCATAATTAATGAAGTCCATGTTATTTTCCTTTTGGTTTTATTATACAAGTTGAAGTTTTACTGTTTGAGGATTCAATTGAAATGTTTGACCTTCTTCCACAATTTCTGCTTCGGCGAGAGGCAAAAAGGCAATCAATGAATCTTTTTCGTCTGAAACATATTCTTCTGAGTCTTCTACTTTATGAGACGTAAAAATACCCAGATGAGTTATGCGATATGTGTTTGGTGTCCAAGAAGCAGTTGATTTTGGAAAAGTAACTGCCTCCACATTTTTTACTACACCATTAGATTCAACGAAAGAAATTGGAGCTCTCGCATAAGAACCTGTCCCAATTACAAGTTCATTTGACTCTGGACCTCCTTGGTCAACGAACAAACCAGCAAATAAAGGAGTTGGTGCACTAACTGTTTCGGGTGTTACATTGAAAAAATATTTCATAATGTTAGATTTTAATAATGGTGTAAATCCTGGTTCCATTTTTTATTCCTTAGTAAAGTATTGATGGTAGTTTTACATTGTAATAGACTTTGCAAGTTGCTTCTGCTGAGCTTTTTACGTTGTCTTTTGAAAAATTGGGAATTACAAACGCCTTGCCTTGATTGCTGCTGAATGCATTTAAATCATCCCAGATAACATATCCTTTTACATCTGAAGTTTCAACATAACAACATACAGGATTGACATTTGCAGTATTTTGAATGGTTGAACGAGCAGGAACACAATAAGCAATTCGAGAATATGTTTTACTGTTACTTAGTTGCTTTATTTCTGTTGACAACACTCTCCATTCTCTTGAAGTCTTATTTTCATTTGCATCATATTCAGACAAAACAATACGTGAATTTCGTGGTAAATGCAATGCCGATGGAATAATTACTTCCAATGGATAATTTTCTTCCGCAGTCTGCCCAAGCTGTGATAACACCGTACGATATTCATCAAAATTTGGAACAACAACCGTTCTTGAAATATAAAAATCATCGTCTACGAAATTTATATATTCATCCAGATTGTTTTCAATTTTTGGTACTTTAATTTCAACAGGCAATCCAAAAACATCAAGCAAAGCACCATCCCGCAAAGCAGCGAGATAATCAACCTGAGCACCTTCAATGCTGCTGCGAAGATTAAAGCTTTCTTGTCTTGACATGTTATCTAATAGAACTTCTTGAGAAAAGAAGAAAAGGCCCTAAACAAATTAAACATTCAGAGCCCATCTTTTATCACATGAATGGATTTAATCCACCCATTTTTACCGTTGGTTCTTCTGGGTCTTGAGTAATTACAACGCTTGTAGTCAAAACCAAACTAGCAATACTCGAGGCCGCCTGAATTGCACAACGAACAACCTTTGTGGCATCAATAACACCATCTTCCACTAGGTTTACTTTTTTCATTGTCGCAACATTATATCCTTCAGTAATTTCTGCATCTTTTAGCAATAAAGCATATACATCAGGATTTTCATCAGCATTTTCCAGAATTGTTTCAAAAGGTGCTTTCATTGCCTTCTTCAAGATTTTAATACCAATTTTCTGGTCATCTGTCAAATCTGGCAATTCTTTGTCAAAATCAATATGGTCTGACAGATATGCTAACGTACGACCACTGCCCGGAACAAAACCTTCTTCCATTGCTGATTTTACTGACCACTGAGCATCATCCAAACGGTCTTTTAGCTCTTTGACTTCCTCTTCGGAGCTTCCACCAACTCTAATTGTTGCAACTCCAGTAGTCAAGGCCCCAAGACGTTCACGCAACTTCTGCTGTTCATATACCATTTCAGAAGCTTCCAATTGCTTTTTGATTCGTTCTACTCGCTTTTGGACTTCTTCTTGGTCACCCTTTCCGCCACGGATAATTGTTTCATCTTTTTTGATTATAATTTTTTCACAGGTTCCAAAATCAGCATCTGTAAAATTATCCAACGAAACACCAGTAACATCTTCAGCCACACGACCACCCAAATAAATACCCATGTCACGAAGAATTTCAGTTTTGCGTTCGCCATAACCAGGTGCATCAACGCAAGCAATATTTAAACCCTTAGCGCGATTTAGAATAAGATTGTTTAACACACCAGTATCAAAACTTTCAGCAATAATTACAATAGGTTTTCCCTGATTTGCAACACTTTGTAGTTTTGTCAATAACAAAGATAAGTTCTGCATACGACAATCGGCCAACATAATGTAAGGGTTTTCATATTCAACAGTGCCCGCATCCACATCATTGATGAAATATGGGGACGTATAACCCTTATCAATGCGCATACCTTCTGTAAACTCTAATGTAATGTCTCGGTCTTTTGACTCTTCTACAGAAACAACACCATCTTTACCAACCTTAGCATACGCATCCGCAACAATCTTTCCCAGCTTTTTGTCGCCATTAGAAGAAATCGTTGCAATGTGATATAGCTGTTCTGGCTTATCAATTTCGTGAGATACTTCTTTTAGCTTTTCAACAACCTTTGCGACACCAGCTTCAATCCCCTTACGAATATCATTTAGATTTGCATTGGTTGTTGCATACTTCATACCTTCATCTACAATCGCCCCAGAAAGAACGGTCGCAGTTGAGGTATTATGCGTAAGAATATAGCCAGAGGTAATGTATAATTCGTCTTTATTTGACACCTTAATACAACGAACCGGCTCTTTTCTATCTGTTTTTTCAATCGCATCAATCAAAACAGTGGAAAATGAACGTCCAACTTCATAAGATACACCATTTTTAATGATTTTCCCCTTGCATTCGTGTGATGGTTCTCCGCTGCGGTCACGAACACGCACACGAGCATTTATTCCCAAAGATTTCATCAATATGCAAACATCTTCAGCCAAACGAGAAGACGAAGTGTAATAAACCCCTCTTGAGATACTTCCATCTGTGTCCATCAAACCACGATATAACGCCTCGCGATTTTCAATGTCATTATACAGATAGTTTTCTGGAATAAATTTTGTCTTCGCTTTACAATCCGACAATACCAACAAAGCCTGCAAAGAAGGATTTTGGGCAATTGCAATTTTTACTCTGAAACAATTATCATGGTCATATACTTTTACGTTTTTAAATGTTTCACGCAAATAATCCACAATGTCTTGTTTCGGGGTGTCAATCGTTACGCGAGTTTTATCCTGACAGCCATTGCCTAAATACAGTCCCATAAAGTATGCCGGCAGGTCAATATCTTTGTGAGCATATTCTAGGGGGGCAATGTTCGGGATTTTATACTTTTTATTGTCAGTCTTGCCACCAAAACGCAATCCACTCGCAATAATATCTTCCAGTTTCATTGTTTCAGTTTTATTAGTGCGAGTATTTGTAACAGTCCAAAGGTGGTCTGCAGTACATTCAACAACGCTGCCATTATTGAAATATACTTTATAGATGTCCCGAGCTTCTTTTTCATAGACTTTTAATACTTTTTGTTCTTTTCCATCAGAACCAAAAATAATATCGCCAGCTTTAATGTCTGCAAAGGTAATCCATCCTTTGGGGGAAAGAATTTGTTCGGTATATGGTTGACACCCATCGCCAGCGGAATTAAGTGCTTTTTGTGCAACCGAATGAACCAGTTGTGCACCAATTGCAACTTTCTCATCTTTAGGTTGAATTTCTTTCGCAACAGACACACCGTCCTTCGTAATAATTGGATTTCTGTCTTTTACTTGAATAACGACGGTTTTACCCTTGGGACCCATTGTTACTTTTACAGCATCTCGAACCAAATGAATGCCTTTGACGAGTGCTTGTTGGGCCTCAGAATCAAATAGTGCACTACGGCTCATTATTTATCTCCTTCTACGTTTTCTTCTTCAATAATCTGTTCCACATCCGCTATTTTTGCAATAATATCACAAGAGCGAACCAGAATTAATTCCTCATTGTTAACGAAGTATATTTTGGAACCAACTGTGCGCGGAAAAACAACTTCATCCCCCACGACAACACTCATTGGCACAAAATTTCCATGTTCAAACCCACCAGGGCCAGCAGAAACAACTGTACCAAAACTATAATCAGCATCGACATCATTGGGGACTTCAAACACACCCATCTTTCGCACTTGTTTTCTTTCACGGACAAATACATTATTTTCAAGAGCGACATACTGTTTCATTATTCCACTCCTTTTACTAAACTATCCAACTCTTCTTTCGTAAAATATCCAACATTGACTGCTCTTTCTGTTTTTGAATCCCAAACTGTAGGAACAGACATGATTTTCTTTTCAACGCAGAATTCTTTACAGTTCATAGCATCCTTAATTTCAACCAAAGACGCCAAGTCTGGGTCCTCTGCAATCATGGCTTTTATTTTGGGACATTTAGAGCAAGACGATGTTGTTAATAGTACAAATCGTTTATTCATTTTTATTCCTTAAAACAATACCGCCAAAGCAAGAATAATAGCAACAGTGATTAGGCCCCCGATAATAATTTCTTTTGCAGTATAAGTTTTTTCTTCTGCAACTGTTACTTCTGACAATGTTACCTTTACTGGCTTTACAACCTTTTCTGTTTTCTTTACTGTTTGCGGTTTTTTAGTTGCTTTTTGTGCAGGTTTTGATGTTGTAACTTTCTTTGTTGGTTTTACTGTTTGACTTTTCTTTGCCATTTGTTTTCCTCTTTGTTTAGTTAATTTTTAGAACTCTTGAAATATTAGGTTTTTCTGGAGATTTTTTCGTTTAATCTAAGAAAATGTGCTGATATGTTCCGTTCCCATGAATTATTACATTACTATGCGCCCAAGTGGTGATTCCAGCGTTATAATTTAGCTTCAACTGACTATTTGTTCCAACCACAATTGCTGTTTCAAAAGTTTGTGGAGAATGAGTGTGGGCACTAACTGATTTTTTATACGTTTTTGAGTAGCTAATTGGAGAACCTTTTGCACCACCAATGCCAATACTTCCATGTTGTCCCAATTCAAAACCAGAGACTTCAAGTGAGGCATCTTGGGGGAGAAATGTAATATTGGATTCTGTCAAATATTTTTTCAATGGATTTTGACCCTTAGCAATATCCAAAAACAATTCCATCGCCACCAACACATTTGGCATATCGTGTACAAAATCGCAAGTGTTCAAATATTTCATTATAAAGTCATCATGATTAGAATGAACAATATAAAAATCCGTTTGTTTGCACTGTGACGCTATTTTATCCAACTTCTCGCTAGCTGTCTTCAATTCAACTTCTAATGTTTGAGACTCAGGTGCTTGTTTTAAAAGTCTTGTTAGAGCTAAATTAAAATCATGGTGCGAAATGCTATTGAAGCTGAATATATCATGTAGTACAACATATTTAACTTTCAAGTCCTGTATCATTTTTATTGAGGACTGTATGGACTGATGGTCTTCTTCTGGTAAATGCAAATCTCCAAGAACCATTGCCGGTATATAATTTTCTTTTGAGACACAACATTCGGTATAATTTTTATCTAAATCAGCAATAAAACCATTTTTGTACATCAAGTTTCTAACAATATATCTGCGGGAATTTTTACTGTATTCTAAAACCAATGCACCCAAGGTATGATTTTGTGAATCCAACTCCCCAGACACCGTTTTATCATAATTAATTATTGAAATTGTTCCAGTAGACCACGCAACTTTATATTTATCTGTTGGAGCATAAGGCATAATTTTCATATATTGTTTTGTCGCCCCAACAATAAAAGTAAGAAGATTGTTCGAAAGTTTATCAAGATTTATTAGCGGATTTTTTTGCCGGCAAGGAATTTGAAGGTCTTTAGCTGTGCATCTCCAATCATTATCAAACACAATTTCAGTCGCGAGATATGGTTTTAACTCTTTGTGCACGCTTTTGGAAAAATGACCCAACTTTCCTAAAGGTTTTCCCCATAAAACAAAAAGGTCACAATTATTTTCTTTTGCATAATTCTTAATTGCTCCCCAGCATTCATTATTAATATTTTCTCCATCTACGGCATAAGTAATTACAACCTTATCTGCTGTAGTGTGTTTGGTGATTTGTTGTTTTCCACGGCTTAGTCTAATTTGGTCACCAGCCTCAGAAATAAAAGCGCCCCAAGACCCCCATAGCTTTTCAATCAAATTGGTGCTAAAACTTCCATACTTACGATAAACTCTTCTGGTCACTTCTTCACTAATTTCTTCTTGTAGCCTCAAAAAGTCTTTAACAATATCCTCTTTCATATATTAGGCCTTTTTCTTGATTTTTTTGCTTGATTTCTTTTCTTCAGCCATGGCATTCGTTAGCACATCAATTTGCCAATTTTCTTTTTCAATTTTTTTATCTAACTCTGTTTCAATAATGGTGTCACAAATTCCTAGTTTTAAGCATTCGTCCGCAAACAATCGACCCTTTTCATCTTCTTGTAATATTTTTAGTTTTTCTGGAGTCAACCCTGGGCAATGGTCTAAATAAATTTGCGCCATACGCTTGCTAAAATCCATATTATAAGCAAATGTCTTGGCTATCTCTGTTTGCTTTGAAATGGCTTCCAAACAATAACCATAATGAATTAAATGTTCTGCATTTTTTGCCATTATCCTTTGGTCTCCATGAATCGCAATAACAGACCCAGCAGAAGCAGCTACACCCATAACATAAGTAATCACCGCAATATTATTTATTTTAGCCATGGAAATAATGCCACAGATTTGATTCATTACAGATACTTCCCCGCCAGGGGTATTAATAACAATTTTCAACTCCTTTCCAGAAGACTCAGGAGCCATAACGTATCTCATCATGTCAGCAATTAAATAAGCACAATTTTCTGAAGTGATTTCATCCTGAATAAAAACAGTGTCATCTGCCATAAAATTTTTAGACGAACTAGGATGTATAGTTTCGTTTGTATAATTCCACATGATTATTTACCTTCGAACAAATATTGAAAATCTAAGAAATTAAGAGTTTTGGGCACAGGACGATTCAAAATTTTACCCAAAAAATAAGAAAAAAGTTTTACAGAGTCATCATTTAGTGTAAAAGAATATAGTTTATAATTTTCTCCTATTCCAAGTGATTTTAGTGTTTCAACATATTTTTCTTTGCCTCTTTGCCCAAAACCATCTAAAATCCAATCCTCTTCTGTTTTGCTTACTTTATACATATAATCCGCAAGTCGTTGAATATTTTCTTCCACTTCAATATTTGGGATAAAACCATCTCGCAAATGTAAAAAAACAAATTTATCCTTATAATCCCCAACATCAAAAAAACTAACCAATATATCTTGAGGGAAATCATCTAAAAATGTAAAATAATTCCAGTATAAATATTTTTCTCTTTTCATTTTCTTCCTCTGTTAAACATATTATGTACAAAACAACAGTAAAATCAAGATAAAGTTTTAATAATATTTCGTTTAATATTTTTACGAGTTCTAATCACTATCAACATTACTTCAACAGTTTTAATAAAGGAAAATAATAATGGCAGAATTGAAAGAAAGTCTCATCAAAATGTACGAAGACTTTGACGGTATCGATTTGGATTTTATGGGCGATGAAGAACTTGCAGACGAAGAAATGGAAGAAGCTCGTCACGCAAAAAGTCCAGAAGAAAGAGAAGATGATGCAACAATTTTAATGTCTAAAAAAGGCTTGTTGCGTCAAAAGAAAGCAGATTTGGATGCACTAAACGCTTCTATCAATGCTCAAGCAGATATGTATCGCAAAGGAGTCTATCAAAACAAACCAGAATCTCCAAATAGACTAGCAGACGTTCGTAGAGCAATTCATAGCATGGCGGCAGAATATGAAGACAACCTTGCTGACATCCGTGATTTGGAAGCTGCCATTGACGCATTCGAAGCCGACCCATCTGAAGAAAACAAAAAACGCTTGATGAGTGGACGAGCTGGTGATTATGAAAAAGATTTGGAACTTATAAAGCAAACTGCTGATGCAATGAGAGATGCTGAAATTGACACGGGCGCAACTCAGCCAGAAATTGTTCTATAATGCTCAATCAAAATAATAAAACAAACGCCAAGAAAATAAAATGTCTTGGCGTTTTTATTGTGGCACGCCCTACAGGATTCGAACCTGTAACCTGCGGATTAGAAATCCGGTGTTCTATCCAGTTGAACTAAGGGCGCAAAGATGCGAGACCTAAGGTTGATAACATTACTGAGATGTCATAGCAATTATCCTAGGCGCACAATATAATTATATACATTTTAATTATCAAATCAAGGGAATATTGAACAAATAAAAGCGTTCTATATATTAAATGTCACCTTTTGACCAATTTTTATTAGAATCAAGAAAAATCCGTGCAAAATATAATGTATGGATGTTGCGCAAGCCTGCCGAAAAAGATGCTCTCACCACAGAAATGAACGAAATCCTAGAAAAACTTTTAGATGAATGTGAACAGCGAGAACAGGGATTTTTCAAAGCGGCAGACCAGCTTTCGGCCATCGGCATAAACCCAAAAGCCGCAAAGAAAATTCCACACATAAGACAAATCGAATATAAATAAAAGCCACCGTTTTTGTGGCTTATTGTTTTGGCATCCACTCGGATTCTAACCATTAGATAATAGGGCTAAAAGTGGTTGGAGCATCCCGACTCGAACGGAAATTCTTGGTTCCAAAGACCAATGTTACTACCATTAAACTATGCTCCAAATACTCAAAGATACAAAACAAATTAAAAAATCATCTTGTATCTTTGTCAGAACCAATCAAGCGTGAACAGTTTGGAACGAGGAAGACCAGTCAAACCTGTATAGACATACTTAACACGTTATTTAGATTCTAAAACTTTTCCCCAATAAGTCTTACTAAACTAACTTTATGCTTATGAATTCGTTGGATGGGACTGATAACATTACCAAGATGCCATAGCAGTTATCCCATCGCTTCTTCAAGGGGTAGATTCTGTTGCCAAGCTCTACCCAGCTCCGATTGATAACTTTATTTAAATCAAGCAGCAATTGCGCCTAATTTATAGTTATCGTTCGCTGGTTCATTTTTCATGCCAGTCAATAAAAGTGCTTTTAAGAGCAATTTTATAAACTGTACTACTCATGCTTTTGATAGAGGGGTAGGAATCAAATTAGCTTTTTCCTATATCCTACTACAGCACTAATTAAACTGTATCTCCGTATAGCGGTATAGTTGATATGTTTGCGTACGACTTGAATCTCAACCACTATCAAGACCACTCTATCAAAACTTTATTAGGTAGTTGTAACCCTAGTATATATCGTTTCACCTATGTTACTTCCTGTTCGGCCATATTGCGTAATCAGGACTAGCTTAGAATGACCTTAGTTCAGCCTTTTCAGGTTTCGTTGTTCGGTCTGACCTATTTATTACTACCTAAACTTTTGGTGGAGATGTCGGTATTCAAACCGAGTCCAATAATAAATTATTGTCGAATCTAATTCATCCCCTAATGAACTTTGGGTGGGATTATTGGTTAGGCACTTCCCCTAACACTTCAGCCCTGTGTGCTGCGTGCTATACTTCACACTACTTACCCAAACTTTCTGGCGGAAGCTAAGGGACTCGCACCCCTAACACTTTTCAGTGCTACCTGATTTCAAGTCAGGCTCCTCATCTAGCCGGATAGCTTCCAGATTTAATATATTATTACCACCACAAATAATGATAATACTCAGCTAATAAAAATCTAGCTTCTTTTCTCATATTATATACAACGTCATTGGGACAACATATAATACCAACCCTATATTCACGCCCCGTTTTAATAGAACTCCAAATCTCTTTTCTTTGCTTTTCGCTTTTGGCGTTGTTAAGCTTTTTATTAATAGCATCTACTTTAGATTTCCATTTGTTATTCCAAGCATCCCAATCTTCTTCCTCTAGAACGTCGTCTTCAAACCCGTCTTTCATTTGATTTAAAACTTCTAACCATGCCTTTGTGGCACGATTCCAACAACGATTTCTTTCTGCTTTATCTTTCAGTTGCCATTTATGGTTATCCCATTCATAGCCTTTAGCTATAGACTTTTTATATTCTGCATCTAAAAATTTACTAGGCACACATGCCTTTGGCCCATATTCAATAAACATAGCAATACGAGGGGCTATTAATTTAGATAATGAACAATATAACGACCACGTTTCTGTTTCATCAAAGCCTAGTTTTCGGCGGTCTCTTAAAGTTCTCCAGTAAAAAGCGGTAAAAATAGTACGGTCATGATATGTAGGTATTAATCTACGAATACCTTTATAATATACATAGCGTTTAAAATCATCTACAAAATCTTTAAACTTCATTGTCTTGCCCTACCATTTCTGAATACTCTTCTGCTGTGCAAATAACAACATTATAATATTCAGATAAATTCATGTAATATTCATAATTATCTTTAATGTATTTTGCAAGTTCAATATCAGTCTTAGCATCATAAATAACAATAAATAACACATCTTTTAGAGATTTGATATCTCTAATATTTATATAATGCTTGTTAAAAATTTGTGAATATTCTTTACATTTTCGATTATAAATATAGTGCTTCAAATTTCCTTCTTTCCAATCCCAATCCCAAGGGATAAACAAATCATGAATCAAATCATTCAAATAATCTTTCAAGCCCAATAAAAAATATTTCATTGTATACTCCTTTTATGTTTAGAACTGGTTACAGACAGGATATTAAATCCACTCCTTGGGCACAGTTAGGCTAACTCTTATGAGAAATTCAGCTTCTCGCCTTAATCATCTCGACGCTTAGATTAAGGAAACACCTATTAGCTGTTTGGGAGATTGCCCCTATCATCGTCGTAATAGTCTGTAACCAAACTCTGGCTGGTCATGCTGGACTCGAACCAGCGACATACGGATTAACAGTCCGTTGTTCTGCCGACTGAACTAATGACCAATGAAAATGTTTTGGTTGCAGGAGTTGGATTTGAACCAACGACCTTCAGGTTATGAGCCTGACGAGCTACCGGGCTGCTCCATCCTGCGCCAAACGGATGAGGCGGGGAATATTTGGCATTTTCTATCAAACGTCCAAAGTCATAGAACTTTTATACTGCTAGTTCAACAGCTCGATAGCGGTATTTCCCATAACCGTCGATTTTACACCTCATGATGGTGGACTTGGTGGGACTTGAACCCACAAGCATAAGCACCAGAACCTAAATCTGGCGTGTTTACCAATTTCACCACAAGTCCAGACAAAACGAACAGTTTAAATACATATTCGGGTATTTTTACGATAAAGTTTAAATCTCAATATCGTTTTTACAATTATACGTACTTCTATTCCTTTGTCTATAATTTATTGAACTGATTATTTTTTTCTTTTGCACAATAATTATAACAGAACAAATAAACAAAAGCAAATTAAATTGTCTATTTCTTTTTACCTTGCTTGGCTTTGTTTTTTGGTGCCTTTTTATCTATCAAAACCACCTGTTTGCCGCGTCTTACTTGTTTTATGTCGCCACGTTTTTTCCAAGCGCGTAAAGAACTTAAAAACTTCATATTTTACTCCTTTTCTTGTTATTATAAGTTTTCTAAAACAAAAAGCAAGACGTTTTACAGAAGAAGTTTACACACTAATGGAAAATCTTCCAATGAGCAACCAAGTTCGTTTCGATATGCCACATTTCGCATACATTCTTTCCCATTAAACAATTTTATGTATTTTTCCGGAACAAAATGCCCACACAAAGTATTTTCAGATTGTATCGTGAATTTTATTTTATTTTCAAATCTATCATAAAAACCAAAATAAGACAACCTATCGTCAAAACCATTTTTAGTAAAATCAGATTCAAACAAAAGAGGATATTCAGCATTACCATCCACAGTAGCAAAATGAGATTTATCAGGGTAAGACAATCTTTTATTTAATTCTTCTGTAATGCTATGGATATTTTTATTCTCAAAAAAATAGCACATCATTCCATTTTCAACAAACACATCGGCATGAAAAAAATGGACAAATATACTTTTCAATACTTCCACTCTCATTTGAACAGGAGCCTTATCAAAACACAACTCATAAAAACTACTTAATGATGACCATTGGTTCTCATCAAAGACAAAAAGAACCCCTTCTTTGCCTGTACTATGAAACTTTATCTGTAAAACACTGTCAAACATCCAAGAAGAAATTAGACGAAAAAAACAAGATGTATTTAAATCTCTAATAACATCAAGCCATCTCCATTCTTTTTTAATTACAGAATAAGTTCCTTGAATGTTTTCAATTCCCGAACCCATATTTTTGTCCTTGTTTATATTGCTTTGCATAAACTCTTTTTTCATTTGTTTATTATACAGGATTATGCAATACAGTCAAATTAAATAAAAACCCGTTTCAATATCTGCTAGCAGCAAATTAGAGGTGTTTACCATTGGACCGAAAATGAGATAAATTATAAAAGTGCCAAGTAAAGTGGTTTTATCAAATTTTGCAAAAAAATGTTGAATTCGGCAAATTATTCCCTGTAAAAAATGTAAAATTTACAAAATATTCGTTGAAAAAAGTGTAAAAAATATCACTATCCCTGGCTATGCTTTGTTGAGGAAAACTGCCAAGGATAGTGTAAACAGGAAACGTGTTCTTTCGTAAGTTTGTTATATTATCGTTGTTTCTGAAAGATTTTGTATAGGCCACATGACTGTCTTTCGTTACAAATTCCATTTATTCCACACTTAGGCACAAGATATGGTTCAACCCAGGGAGCAACACCAACAACTTCTTTTTTCATTTGTTTTATACCTTCACGGATTTCTGCTTGGGCTCGGGTACACAATCTTTCATTACAAATATGCATAAGTTCACGAAGATTAAATGTATCCACCATGCTTGTTTTCGTTCCCATTGGCAGCAAATTACGCGCATCTTCTGGTTTTACACCTTTTTCCAGCTCTTCAAGATAAAAAGCCAACTCTTCCGCATAGTGTCTTGCATTTTTAGCGTCAACGCCGACAACATACTTTTGCATAATTTCTACTAGTTGTTCATTGCTGGCGTTTCTCAACATATTTTTATCTTCTTTGATTGTGGTATAGCGAAATGAACGAACAGACGGAGAAGTATGACGATGACGCAAAAGCTGTTCACTTGCCATACGAGAAATTTCATCAATGGCAAAAGTAAAATTTACATGTTCGGTTACACTTAGATGCCCAGATTTTATAACACCCTGAACAAATTTTATCTTTTTTTCTTCCGGAAGCGTTTTTGCAAGTTCTTTTAGCTCATCTGAACAACCAGCATGATAACAAGTGCGGGCTCCAATATAAACAGTGTCCAGCGGGTTCATGGTATAACTTATTAACGATACTTTCATAAAAATTCTCCTTTGATTATCTTATATTAGAACTCCAAGCAAAACAAAAGCCCTAGGAAAAATAAAAGGAAAAACCTAGGGCCAACGTACGGATGAGGCTGTGGTTTTTATTTTACTTCATTACCACTCTGAACTTTGTCCCCATGGCAGTTATTCACGGAAACAAACTTGGCAACGGTCTTATCATTCAAGATAGTTGAGTTTTGACATTCTCAACGACCGTTATAAAACTTATTCGTGTGCCCCCGATATGAAAAATTTTAATGGGAGGAGACGGAGACACACGATTCCTGACAGCCAACGCCAGAAACTCTTAATAGATGTTTTCAAAATCCGTAATTGTACAATCAACATCATCTAAGCAAACAATTTCTTCATATGTAATTCTGTTGCTAACCTTGATTTCCTCCATAATCTTTTGTTGATTGCTCACTATGATACCAACACAAATGAAAAGCAACAAACACAAAAAAAACATCAGAAAATTAATTTTAGAGTTGATTGATTTCGCCATTTCTAAGTAGCTTTTTTCTTCAAACTTCATGCTGTCTCCTTTTATTTTCTTTACACCATATACTATATAACAAACAAAAACAAAAATCAAATTAAAACCCTGAGAAAATTTCGTTTAATCTCAGGGGTCATCTTAAGCTTCTTGGTATTGAATTGCGTGCTCTATGAAATTTTGTTCGACAGGTATTCCAATTTTTACATCAACAATCAAAATCCCATTTATTACCTTTGCACTTTTTATTTCCACAACACAACCATCCGAAACAAAAAACTGCTGTGCAAAACCCCTTGTACTAATAGAGTTTGAATTTACTTCCCACTCATCATCGGCAGAAGAGACAGTGTCATCGTATCTAATAACTATCTTATTTCCTTTGGTCATTAGATGTAGTTTGTCTTTGTCCAATCCAGCAACAGCAACCTTAATGCGCTTTATTGTTTTATCCTTTTTGTTGCTTAAAATTTGATACTTTGGATATTTGTCCTTGTTATTAATCCCATTTAGATTAAGGCTCAAGTGTAAGTAATGTATCTTTTACGCTTTACTTACTTCATTGCTGAACTAATGTTCTGGCTCTGTAAGCATTTACGGACATAGCCTATGCCCAAATTCTTCAAGTTGATTGCGGCATTCTTATCCCTATCTATGGGCGTTCCACAATTTGGACATACCCATTTTCGGTCAGATAATGCCAACTCGTTATATTTGTATCCACACTTATGACACATCTTCGATGATGCAAACCACTTGTCCGCTTCAATCAGATGTTTACCATACCAATCGCACTTGTATTTCAATTGATTTATAAATTGTGAATAACCTAAATCCATAACACTTTTGCCAAGCTTCAATCCTTGACTTATTGCTTTTAGATTTAAAGATTCCACAACTATAATATCGTTTTCTTTTACAAGTTTTGTGGATAATTTATGAGAAAAATCTTTCCTTTCGTTAGATATTTTCTCATGTATCAAGTTGATTGATTTTCTCAACTTTCTACTTCTTCTTGAATTTTTCTTTTTCTTTGATTCAAGATGTTGTAATTTCTTCAATCTTTTTTCATGCTTTTTGTATATTTTAACATAAGCAGGTGAATTACCTTCATCATCAACAAAAAAATTAGTAAGACTCATGTCAAGTCCAATAACCTTATTGTCTTTAGATAGTTTTATCTTTTTTACTTCTTTTATGTCTTTTTCAAATAACACTGAACAATAATACTTTCCAGTGGATTTTCTTGAAACAGTTATTGAACAAATTTTGTTGGATAAATCTATGTTTTTATTTTGTCCAAATTTAAATATTCCTAATTTTGGAAGCCTTATATGATTTTTGTCTATGATTTTAATGTTTCCATTATAAAATAAAGATGTATAAGAACCTCCGCTCTTCTTTTTCTTAAATACGGGAAATCCTATTTGGCCACCTTTTCTTCTCCCAGATAAAGATTTGAAAAAATTATTATAAGCATTTTCCAAGTGTCTTCTTGCTTGAACTAAAGCTACAGAATCCACTTCTTTCAAAAAGTCAAATTCTTCTTTATATTGTTTTTCGGTTTTGTATTTCCATCCGTAAACTTCTTTTTTGTTTTCTTTATGTTCTTCCCAAACATTTTTTCTTTCAGCCAACATCTGATTGTATAAAAACCTGCAACATCCAATGGTTTTATCAATCAAGAGACTTTGCTCTTGATTTGGATAAATTCTCAATAAAGTTGCATAATTTCTTTTCATATTATTTATTGACTTTATATAATAATAGAACTGTGTTTTTTTGAAAAAGATATATTCCTTACACTTGAGCCAATATTAAATAGTTCGGAATTTTTCATTTTCAAGTAGATTTTATCAAACAGTTCTAATATAATAATATCATGCATCTAGAGTTTTACAAAAAATATTATAAGTACTACAATGAATTGGAAATAGCTTATCTTCCTGATTGGGTCTTAAACGAAGATAGACTAAGAAGGATGAAAATTAATTATGTCAACATGTTTTCCAATGATGCCTACAAAGATGATTCAGTTTGCTTATTTGAAAAATCTGGGAAAAAGAAATATTATAAACAATTTAAAAATATGACAAGAAAGGAGTTAATTCAATATCAAGAAGACTACCTTTCTGGAGAGTAAAAATGAATAAAAAGAAAGTAGTAGTTGGAAAAAGAAAAACAAACATCTTAAAAAGACGAAAAAGATACTTTCCACCAAAGAAAATACAAAGAGGACTAGTAAATCTAAACGGAAAAAGACTAAAGGTTGGAACATCTCAATCGGAAAACATGTGGTTAGACCAGTTGGGGGTTCCTGTTCGTCAAGTTATCATAAGAGGATTCAACAATAAAACATATGTAATAGACGGAGCTGACCCAACAAAAAAAATAGCATACGAATTTCTTGGTTGTTACTTTCACGGACACTATACACACATGAACTTGAGACAACTAAACACACTAACAAAGAAAACTTATGGACAAATGTATGCAGAAACAAAAGCCAGGTTCCAATACTTATATGATACAGGATGGAGAGTTTGGTTTTGTTGGGAATGTGATTATAAAAACGGCAAGCTCGGAAGATTTTATACAGGAATGAAGGATATGTTATAATGTCAGTAGTGTTGGATTGTTTAGATGATTTGCAGTTGTTGCTAGAAAACCCAGGAAAAACTCTTCAAGGGGCTAAGATTAAAAAATTCAGAGAGACAGACCCCAATGTTGCAGAATATAATGAAATAAAAAAAGAATTATATAAAGGGCAAAAAATAGACCCAAAGTCAACAAAGAAAAGAGTCAAATCTCACAAAAAATGGCTAAAAGACCCTAAAAACAAGGAAAAACTAAAAGAAGCCCTCAAAAAACGAGATGAAAGAAATAAAGACCCAGAAAGACGCAAAAAATTCATGGAAGCAATAAAAGAACGCGACCGTAAAAGAAAGGAGAAAAAACAAAATGAAGCTAAAAATTAAATATACATCAGCAAAATCAGAAGAACTATACAAAAACAGAGCGAAAAAACTTGACTGGAAAGAAGGTGATTCCGGTATTGATTTAAGTTATTTCGATGCTATGGGTAGAAAATGCATTATCCCAGCTGGAGGCACAGGAATGATTCCAACAGGCGTATCTTGTCAACTGTGCGAAACAAAAAATGACCTGTACGAAATTCAAATTAGAGGACGTAGCGGATTAAATTCAAAAGGACTGCTTACTCATCTTGGTACAGTGGATTACAATTACACAGGGGAACTAAAAGTCGTTGTAACAAACCTAACACAAGAAAACTTTACATTTAACCCTGGTGACCGTATTGCCCAAATCGTCGTAGCTCAAATCGCAAAGCCTAAAATAATAAGCACTGAAGAATTAAAAAATACGGACAGAGGTGCCAACGGGTTCGGAAGTACTGGATTATAGTTTTCTACCACAGTTTTGTTTATCTTGTCTCTTAATTATTTTATTGACAGATAATTCAGCCAATTCACAAACCTGCTTATCGGAAGTCTGAGGAGAGGAAATAGACCGAATACGATTTATTTCCATATTCAAAAAGGCCTTCCGATTTCTTTTGTCATATAGGTCAACTTTTTCTTCAACACACTTTACCTTAGAGAAAAAATCTTCTATTGTTATTTTGTCATATAAAACAGCTCGACACAAACCATTTAATTCTTTACGATAATTTGGTTGGGCAGCATAAAAAGCGGCAAATTTATCATAACGAGTGGCTTCATGACGAACTTTCGCAATCCTTTTTGCCATATCTATTTTAGCTAAATCAGAAAAAAACTCTTCATTCGTCATTATAACCACACAATACTAAAAATCATTGGTGCAGACGAAGAGATTCGAACTCTCAAGGGTTTCCCCATAGCATCCTTAGTGCTACGCGTATACCAATTCCGCCACGTCTGCTTCTATATAAAACCATTATATACGAAAATTCCACTAAATCAAATTAAACTCGCCAAGATTTAATTTTCTTTATTGCATCTGTTGTATACTTTATTTGAAAACGACAATCATCCAATGCATCATGAGTTTTTTCCTTCACCCAATCATATTCAGAAAGGTCTAAACAAGCCATATCTACCAAAGTACGAATGTCTCTATTTAATTTATATGACCAAGGGACCCTTTTCCCAGCCAAACGATATAAATTGCCCAAAATAGGAAGGTCAAAAGTTGCATGACACCAAATCTTATCATTAAACCCAACAAAACGATTGATTGCCATAATTGCTTGATTAACACTCATTATGTTTTCCGTCATCAAACTTTCTAACAATACCGGATTTGTTCTTTGCCACCAGTCTAGAGTACTTTGTGTTTTTTCTGCACCTAACTTTAATTGTTCTTCTGTATCAATGCGAATACTCAAAGAGGCTCCAACATTGCCTTCTTCATCAAACTTAACCATCGCAACTTGAAGTATGGCTGAATTGGTGGTGTTTCCCAAAGTCTCAATATCTAACATTATATTTTCCATACAACTCACCTATTGCAAAACCTTTAAAATTTCTTCTACTTGTGTTGCCAACCGTATCTGTTCACCATTCAAAAATTCTACCAGACATGTTTTTCCATCTGACCCATCACAAATCCATCGTATATCTTCCATATTAATTATGATGTTTTCACCAGAAGGGGTTTTTCCAAATAGTTTCAAATTATTCATCACAAAAACTCCTTTACAACTTTACTTGCAATTTTTCCATCAAAGCGGTCTAAAAACTTTTGCTTCAATTGTCCCATTAACATTCCCATATTCAAATTTTCTTTACCAACAACAAACTCAGACAAAAAACTTCTTACTTCATCTTCTGTTAGCTCTTGCGGTAATTTTGATTCAACCCAAGATAGTTGTTCCTGTTGTTGTGTAAAATCTCTTGCTGCCTGTTTTAATGTTTCAATTTCTTCTGTCAGTTTCTTTTTGTTGCTTTTTAGAATTTTTACAGCATCAATTTCACTTTCAGAACATCCATTGTCTTTAGCGTATTTAATTGCATCAGTTTTTACAATCCTAGCAATAGCCAAAAGAGACTTATTACCGTTTTTCAAAAATTCTTTTATTTCTGCGTCAATTAATTCCACAAAACTACTCATCATTTTCCTCCATTCAAATCGCGTAAGTATATGGTGTCGTCCCTTGCCCTGGGTTAGGATATTGTTGAGGGCTGTTTGGTAGAATATCGGTAAAAGAGCGAGCCCAACCTAACTGAGATTTTAATATTTCTATTTCAGACTCCAATCGTTCAACCTTTTTAGCCATATTGAAATATTCTTCTTTGTAATCTATTGAGTCTAAAAATTCCTGATGCTTTTCTGCTAACTCTTTGACCGGAAACTCTTTACCACCTTCTGTAATATATGTTGTCTTTTCTTTAATTTTCATCATTGTACTCCTTTATTTTGTTAGTAATTTCAATGTCTCTGGTAAAAATTGCATATCTGATTTTTTTATTCTTAACTTCATTATTGCTTTACCACTTTCTTCATATTCTTTATATCCAAACATTCTAATAAAAGGACAGAGTGGATTATTGTGACGTTGCAAAACATTCCAGTTCTTAATGGAAAAACAAACACACCTAGACATATTGAAGACATTAAATATTGGTGGAACCTTATAATAATCATACCCTACAACAGAAGCTAAAGCATTTACAATTTCTATAATAAGCTGCGCATCAACTATTTTAGAGCCTATATATTTTTTTACTTCCTCTAAGTCATCAAACAGGCGTCTATTTATTTTAAGTCCACACGGTTCACCAAAAGACGCGACATTGCATAAGACTTGACTATCATTAAGGCTTGTGTCACAACGGTCATTAGGAAAATTTCTAAGAGAATAACCAATAAAAACAATATCAGGGTGATAAGTTTTATGAATGCAAAGAAACGGAGACGAAAATTTATCAACCCAAGCTTGTAAATCTTTAAAATCAATCTGAGGCAACTTGCTTCCCCTTTTCTGAAAAAATAACATAAAATAACAAAAATGTCAAATTAAATATCATTTTAAAGGCTTGCAAAAACAAAATATATAGAAAAACATATTCATTTTCTCATAAGACCAAGTATAACATCTAATGATTCCACAACCCTTTTGTCTAAACTTATTACTCTTTCTCGACATTTAACAATTATATCTGGAGAAAGATAAGGAGCATCGGGAAGCTGAACCCACTCATCTTTATATCGTCCTTCTGAAACCGCTTTATTCAATAGTAAAATTAATGGGGTTTCGGAAAATGATACGAGTTCAAACTCATCCACAGACAAACAAACATCTACCATGCCATTGTTTTCCTTCACTTTACAATGAAAGAAAATCTTACGAAGTCTTGATTCAAACTCTTTAATCGCACTATCCATTATATCCCTCCATTAAAAGCTTCAACATTATTTCCAATTCCTCGATATTATCAACGCCTAAAGACACTTCTTGGCACACTTTAATCTTTTTTGATGCTATCGTTCTGTTGAATTTGTAGTTAGCCCGAAATTTGTCCCAAAACATTTTCCAAAAATTATATTGCACAGATATTCCATTGACTAGTTTTCCGCCTACCTCACACTCTTCGTTAAAATACATAACAAGTCCTTATGAGCATCCCCGTCTAAACCCCTTATCGCTTTTATGCACCTTTCTACCTTACCATCTTCTTCTAACTTCTTAAAATACTTCTCAATAGCCCTACTCTCCATAAGCTTTATAAAATCATCATAAACATTCAAATAAATAACCAACTCACCTCTTTCAAACCTTACCCCCTCAACATAAATACAGTAAAGATTAAAGTTTAACCTATCATTAAATTTCCTAAAAACATTAAATAAAACCGTCTCTTTCATAATACCTATACCTATTCATAACAATAATAATAAATAATAATAAAAAATACAAATTAAAAAAATACTAACACCTATACATCCTATATATTAATTAGTTCTATCTTCTATAAACTATATCTCACTACTCTCGATTATATATACATTAATTCCTAAAAAAAATTAATCATAAAGAGAAAGGTAATACAACAATATATAAATCTAGTCCCTTATCACAATACTAGTCCTTATATATCCCTCTAAATAAAATAGTTACCCTCTCCAGTATATATTCAACTAACCTTCTTTTCTCTTCACTATAAAAAAAACACAAACACAAATACAGTAAAGAGATTAATCAAGGAATATAAATAAAATGGCTCTAGTAAAAAAAATCATGACTGAAGCTCAAATCGCAACAGAAGCAACAGTCAAAAAAGAATCCAAAATCGCTCGCGCAGCTAAAGTCCTAACAGAATCAGGTTTGGCTACACGCTGCCCAGCTTTGGCTAAAATGATGGAATCCTCTAATAAAGCTGAAAAATATAATGCAGCTGTTATGACTACCATCCTAGAAAATACTAACGCTATGGTTCAGCAAAACTACAAAATGCCTGCCCTAAACCTGTTCAAAGAAGACGTAACAACTTCAGCAGCTTCTTTAATGCCAGGCGTAGCTTCCCTAACCCCTCGCGTTGTGGATATCGTCAATGTGTTTTACCCGAAAATGGTAGCGCATTACATTGCAGATATTCAGGCTCTAGACCGTCAAACAGGTGAAATCTTCGTTATTAAAACCCGTTACGGTATGACAGCAGCTGGCGTAGCAGAAGGCGATATTATCTTTGAAAAACCTACAGATGGCTCATACTCTTCTGAATGGTTGACATATACTCCAGTAGAAGCAGCAGCAACTGAATTGACTCTAGATGTTGTTGCAGATACTTCTTTTGCTCCAAACCCAGCCTCAATCCCTGAAGCCAAATATCAAGTTCGTGCAGGCTCAGTTCGTGTTATGTTGGGCGGTAAGACAATTGCTTCAGATTACGGCACAGGTCAAATCGTTGGTAAAGGCGTATTGTCAACATCAACTGTCAACTATACAACTGGTCAAATTAAGCTAACATTGGATGGAACCGTTTATAAAGATGCTATCGACAATAAGGTTCAAGTATCTGCAAAGGCTTCACGCGACACAGAAATCAATGATGACACTATCCGCACTATTGAATTTGATGTTTTGAATCAGTCAGTACGCGCAGAAGAACACCCATTGATGAGCTCATATTCAGTTGCTTCCGCTTTGGTTGCTAACGCTCATATGGCTTTGGATGTTGATGAATTGATTTCTAACCAGTTGGCGGGAACAATTCGTTGGGAACGTGACTTGGCCCTAATCCGTAAGGTAGCAGGCGCAGCAGCAAAAGAACCAACACTAGCTTTCGACTGTCAAGCAAATGGTCAAAACCTAACTCTAAAACAACGCTACAGCTCATATGATGTCTTTGTTTCAGCAGCACGTGGTTTGATTCAAGAAAAGATGGGTCGTGGAACAGTTGAATATATCATTGTTTCTGCTACTCAAGGCTTAACAATCGTAGAACAAATTGAAGGTTTCGTTGCATCTCCAGAAGGTAAAAAGCCAGTTGGTCCATATTTGGCAGGTACATTGCGTGACGGTACTATTTCTGTTATCGCTGTTCCTTATACCTCCGGTGCTAATAATCCAATGGCAGAGGACGAAATTATCTTTGGTTTCAAGGGCTTCCAGTTGGGTGATAGTGCAATTGTAGTCGCTGAATTTGTGCCTCTATACTTCACTCCAACATTCCAAGCACCTAACCTAAAGAATCATAAGGGATGTTTGTCTTTCTATGATATGATAGTCAATAATCCTAAATACTTGGTTAAGGGTGAAATCGATAACTTTAACTTGGCCTAATTGGTTGAGGAAAAGATTAGTTGGTTTTATGACTGCTAAGAAATCCCCTGAGAGTAAAATCTTGGGGGAGTTTTTTTATTGATTTAATTTGCTTTTAATGTAGTTTTATGATATAGTTGATAGATAAAAAGATAAAATATGGGGAAGAATTAATATGCCAAGAAAAGGTCAAAAGTTATCTGAAGAAGCAAAACAAAAAATACGTGAAGCAAAAAAGAACATATCAGAAGAAACTCGTAGAAAAATATCAGAAGGCAGAAAGGGTAAAGCTCCGTGGAATAAAGGTATTAAAATGACGGAAGAGGAAAGACTTGCCATGATAGAACGAGTAAAGAATGTATGGACAGATGAAAAAAGAGCAAAACAATCAGAAATATTAAAAAAAGCTTATTCAGACCCGGCAGTAAGAGCAAAGGCATCGGAAATAGCAAAGGGATTGATGACGGAAGAACATAGGAAAAAAATCTCTGAAAGTACAAAAGCAGCAATGCAAAAACCTGAAGTAAAAGAAAAACAACTTAGAGGGTCACGTTCATTAGAGGCAAGACAGAAGACGATAAAAGTATGTATGGAAAAATATGGAGTACCGTTTCCTTGTATGACTGAGCAAGCGAGAAATGGGTCTAAAACAATATCTAAAATAAACAGAAAATGGCAAGATAAATTAGGTGTACCAGATGACGATTTAGAATTTGCGCTGGGACGTTATGTATATGATTTGAAGATTGGAAATACGCTAATAGAAATTAATCCATCGTATAGCCATAATTCTTCACATGTTCCTTGGTTTGGCAATAAAAAAGGTAAGGCATTAGACAAATATTACCATATAAACAAAAGTCGGAATGCAGAAAATGCTGGTTACAATTGTTTTCATATATGGGACTGGGATGAGGAAGAAAAGGTTATAAATTATTTTGCCGATAAGAAAAGAATAGTTGCAAGAGAATGTGATGTAAGATTGGTGGAAGATAAAGAAGTGGTAGATAGATTCCTCAATACTTATCATTTTCAGAATACATGCAAAGGACAAAAAGCAACAGTAGGATTGTATTATGGAGAAGAATTAGTGGGATTAATGACCTTTGGGAAACCGAGATATAATAAGAAGTTTGAATGGGAGCTATTAAGATTATGTTATAGTAAAGATTATTCAGTGTTAGGTGGTAGTAATAAGATGTTCAAGCTGTTTATTGATTTATTTCATCCTACGTCTATTATTTCCTATTGTGATAAGTCTAAGTTTTCTGGTGATGTATATGAGAAGTTAGGGTTTGTTGTATTATCTTATTCTCAACCTTCTCGTCATTGGTATAATTTGTGGACAGGAAGACATATAACAGATAACCTACTAAGACAAAGAGGGTATTCACAGTTGCATGGAGATAAAGAACATGTGAAAGGTGAAGATAATGAAGAATTAATGTTTGAAGCAGGTTATGTAGACATTTGGGATTGTGGTCAGAATAGCTATATGTGGAAGAATTAATACCAGCGCACAATATAAAAAATCACCCCATAAGTTTAGCATTACAGATGGGTTGGTAGTAGCTTATCGTTGGTTTAGGTCTTGCTTTGATTTTTATGTATGTTTATTTATCGTTTATTTGAGTCTAGAGTATGTGACTTTGATTTTCTACGTAGGGTTTCTGCTTAGTTTTGTTTCGTCAATTCTAGGGGTGTTTTAAGTGTTTTTAGAGGTATGCTTTTCTGTTAGTGGTTTTCTGTTGGTAGCTTGGGTTTGATTAATTTGTTTATGTATAGTTGTTAGCTGAGAATTTAATCATTTTTATATTTAGTTTTTTATTCGGTTCCGCACTTTTTCCTAAATAGACATAGTGATTTTGTATTTATATTTTATTTTAGGTCTTAGGTTGGGTTTTCAAATATGTCTAGTTTTTATTATAATGAGTCTACAGTTTATGATTTCAAATTTCAGGTAGGGTTACTAGGGGCAAAATTTTCGCTTATTCTAGGGGTATTTAAACGCGTTTTAGAGCTATGTTTTTAGGGACAGTAATTTTCTTAGATTTTATTTGGGTAATTAATCTTTGTATTTTTGTATAATTTAGGGTTTGGAACATGATAGAAGTTGATTTAGATATATGATTTTTTTTTAGCCATTGAGATTTTATTTGAGAGAGGGTTATGTTTTTAGGTAATCTGTAAGGTAGTTTAGTTAGTTTGATTAGGTTTGTGTTATAGAAATTTAATGTTTTTGGGTCTTTAGTGTAGATGATGTATATAGTTTTTTGCGCTGGTTTCTTTCTAATTTGATTAATTTTCTTAGGTTTTTTATTCATGCTTTGTTTTTTATGGTTTTCCTCTGCCCTGTGCCAAAAAGTGAGAGAGAAGATGTAAGGAATGGAAGGACAGAGGATTTTTGAAAGTAAAAGGGGATATTGTGCTTTTCTTTCAGTAGGTATAATAACAGATAAAAAACACAAAGTCAAGAAAAAGGAAAAGAATTTAATGTTATCTTAGTATGGTATATCGTCATCGTTCATTATCGCTTCATGCATTTCTTGTCTGATAGCTTCTTGTGTTTTTCTTTGTTTTTCTGCTTCTGAACTTTCAACTGCGTGAGGGAAAATGCTATGGGCGAAATCTCTTACTTCCTTTGGTACTTTCCCGGTATAGGGTTGAGTTGGTGTTCCTTCTGCTATTCTTTCAATTGGTCTTTTCCCTGAGTGGCCATCTGTATTAGTATTATGTGATTCTTCCACTGGCTTGGGTTCTTCTTTTATCTCAGGTGTTGTAATCATTGGTTTTTCTTCTTCGGATTTAATTTTTTTAGCTTTTTTCATACCCTTGCTAACATTAATTCCTTTTGCTTGTTTTCTTTCTACATCTATTTCCTGACGATATTTTTGATAGATTTCATTTAAACACTGTGAAATATTCTTAATCATGTCTGGGGAAACAAAAGCTGTTGTAATTACTTCTTTCTTTTTGTTTTTATCATAGTATTTTTGTGTCAGTTTATGATTTTCAAATGCGAATTCTCGTTTATAATTCCCCATTTTATCAACAAAGGGAGTTATGCCTCGTAATAATTTGGCTAACCCTATCATCCCATACCAAGAAATTATAATCTCAAAAGTGTCTAGTGGGCAATCAAAGTCTAATTCTTTTTTTAGGCTAAACAACAACCCATCTGATTTAATTCTATTCCAAAAAATATTATCCGACATGTCTTTCCTTTTTTAGTTGACGAAACATATCTATAAAAGGCTCAAAAGTCAAATTAAAAATTCAAAGAAAAAACGAAAACAAAAAAGATAATTTCTTACGCGTCAGTACAGCACAATACAGCACAGTAACAATAACAACAACAGTGTCAGTAACATTAACAATACAGTACAATACATTAACAATAACATTAACAGTAACCTTCTATTTACCTTCTATTTACCTTCTATTTACCTTCTATTTACCTTCTATTTACCTT
>OLHA01000004.1_pt1 | contig 174338 bp, 165 predicted proteins | sample 1605961 | NCBI WGS metagenome assembly OLHA01 (sample SAMN03283288) | human gut metagenome | biome: human-associated habitat; material: feces | host: Homo sapiens | place: Peru | collected 2012
AAATCCGCATTTGAGTTCACAGACCAAGTAATGAACGTCTGGGTTCGCTTCAAATAACAACCTGAGCCGACGCATCCGCGTCGGCTCTTTTTTCTCGGCGGTGTGATGGCACACCGCCGATTGCTGTGAATTTTCTGCATTTGATGAACTTTAACCCCTCCGTCACGGCTTCGCCGTGCCACCTCCCCTAAAGCAGAGGCAATGTGCGGTCGCACCGCTCTGCAAAATATATTAAACGGCGGTGCATTACAGTACCGCCGTTTGAATTATTTTATCGCATTATACACATCATCTATACTCTCGCACACAATATCCGGCACAAGGTTGCCGCTGCTTGCGGCAATCTCTTCTCTTGTGGCCTCGCCTGTGAGCACCGCAACGCTCGTAACTCCCGCGTTGTTGCCGATTGCAATGTCGGTATAAAGTCTGTCACCTATCATGCACGCTTTTTCGGGTGCAATGCCCGCCTTTTCGCAGGCAATATAAATCATGGTCGGGTCGGGTTTTCCGGCATAGTGAGGCTTTTTGCCCGTGGCGCACTCTATGCAAGCGTTTATCGCTCCGCAATCCGGCACAAAACCGTATTGCGACGGGCAGGCAAGGTCGGGGTTAGTGGCAATATATTCCACTCCGCGGTTTATGAGCCTGCACGCATCCTCTAACTTTTTAAAAGTCAACTCCGTGTCATAACCGACTATAAGAAGCTCTATGCCGTCCTCAATTTTATCGGTTATGTTAAAGCCATCGTCTCTCAGCGATTTCTTAAAGGATTCAGTACCGACAACATAGGTTTTTTTCTTTTTGCCGTATTTCTTTTGAACATACGCGCTCGTTGCCTGTGCGGAGGTGAAAAAATTATCTTCGCTCGCCTTTATGCCTATTTTGTTGAGCCTTTCGATATACGTTTCAACGCTCTTTGAAGAATTGTTTGTCAAAAACATATATTTGCCGCCGTTTGCCACAACCGCGTCAAGAAATTCAAGCGATTTGCCTATAATCTTTTCGCTGATATAAAGCGTACCGTCAAGGTCAAGCAAAAAAAGCTTTTTTTCCTTTAAAATACTAACGTCACTCATGCTTTTATCTTTTCCCTGCTTTTTCTTTTAGGCTTTTGGTCTGCCGGAAGTGTGACGTAATACGCAATCTCCCAAATAGCGGTTGCAAACAGCATTATCATCGGTCCGAATACCGCTCCGCCGAGGGCAAATGAATCAACATGAATGGCACCCGTTAGCACCGACGACGCGATACTGCCGAGAGATGATTCCTGCGAAACAAGGATTTTCATAACAACGCTCGCAAGGTCAATGGTGCCGTCAAGTATGGGCGACGCACCTTTGCCGAAAAGTATTATCGCTATTAAAAAGCTGAGACTTCCGCCGAGGCTGAGACCGATTACCGTTTTGTAAGCGTTCGTAAAAATCGCACAGCCCACAACCACAAGCGCTATGAACGCGCCTATGCAGATAAACACGAGAGAAGCCGTTGCAAACTTTTTAACAGAGTCAAATTCGGGCGGCAGCGTGCTCAAAAATTCGCGCAGGTCAATCCCCACGGAGCTGTCTGTTTTGCCCATAAATCTGTTCCAAAGTTCAATCAGATTCTCCTGAAATCCGAGGCGGTTGTTTAAAAGCTCGCTGTCTTCACCCGCAAAAGTCTTTATCAGCGTATATGCCGTGGAGTCTTTGCTGACGGACAAAATGATGTTTATAAACATCTGCGTCAAAAGCAGCGGAAACGATGTCGCCGCCAACAGTGCGGCAATTATTCGGTTTGCTATTTTCATTTTATCAGAACCTTTCTGATTATTTGCCCCATGAAGATTTAAGGTCTACCGTGCGGTTGATAACAAGCTTGTCATCGGTGCTGTCTTTATCAACGCAGAAATATCCCTGGCGCATAAACTGAAAAACATCGCCCGGTTTTGTGCCCTTTATGCCGCCCTCAATAAGGCAATCTTCAAGCACGGTAAGTGAATCGGGGTTGAGATCCTCCTTGAGGTCCTCGGGTTTTTCTGTTTTAAAAAGTCTGTCATAAAGTCTGACTTCAGCCTTTACACAGTCATCCTTGCTGACCCAGTGAAGAGTGCCTTTGACTTTTCTGCCGTCCGGCGAATTGCCGCCCTTGCTTGCAGGGTCATATGTGCAGTGAAGGCACGCGACCTCGCCGTTTTCGTCAAGGTCATAGCCTGTGCATTTAACAAAATACGCACTCTTGAGCCTTACCTCGTTGCCGGGGAAAAGGCGGAAATACTTTTTAACCGGCTCAATCATAAAGTCCTCGCGCTCAACAAAAATCTCTCTGCCGAAGGTGACCTTTCTTGTGCCCATTTCGGGGTGGTCGGGGTGAACCTCAACATCGAGGGTTTCGGTCTGACCCTCGGGATAATTGTCAATAACAACCTTGAGCGGTCTTAAAACAGCCATGGCTCTCGGAGCGTTGGCATTGAGATTATCTCTTACGCAAGCCTCTAAAAGTCCGTAGTCAACAACGCTGTCTGCCTTGCTTACGCCTATGCGGTCAATAAAGTCACGCACTGCCTCGGGCGGATAGCCCCTTCTTCTCATGCCGCAAAGAGTTACCATTCTCGGGTCGTCCCAACCCGACACGGTGCCGCTCTCAACAAGGTCAAGGCATTTTCTTTTGCTCGTTACGCAGTAGTTAAGGTTGAGACGTGCGAACTCTATCTGGCGCGGCGGCTCTTCAAAGCCTATCTCGTCTATAAACCAGTTGTAAAGCGGGCGGTGGTTTTCAAACTCAAGAGAGCAAAGAGAATATGTTACTTTTTCTTTTGCATCCGAGAGTGGGTGTGCGAAATCGTACATGGGGTATACGCACCACCTGTCGCCCGTCTGGTGATGGTGGGTGTGTGAAATTCTGTAAATAATCGGATCTCTCATGTTTAGATTGGGCGATGCCATGTCGATTTTTGCCCTCAAAACCTTTGCGCCGTTGGGGAATTCACCGTCGGTCATTCTCTTAAACAGCTCAAGGTTTTCTTCAACAGAGCGTTCGCGGTACGGGCTGTTTTTGCCCGGTTCGGTGAGAGTGCCGCGGTATTCTCTTATTTCATCGGGAGAGAGGTCATCAACATATGCCTTGCCTTTTTTGATAAGCTTTATCGCGCACTCATAAATAAAGTCAAAATAGCTTGAAGCATAGTAGCAGTTTTTCCACTCAAAGCCGAGCCACTTGATATCCTCTTTTATGGAATCGACGTATTCTACATCCTCTTTTGAAGGGTTTGTATCGTCAAGCCTCAAATTGCAGATGCCGTTATATTTTTTTGCGGTGCTGAAGTTTATGCAAACCGCCTTGGCATGACCGATGTGAAGATAGCCGTTAGGCTCCGGTGGGAACCTTGTCTGAACCCTGGTGTTCACTCCGTTTTCAAGGTCTTCGTCTATAAAGTCATGTATAAAATTTGATGATTTTGCTGTTTCTTCCATTCTTAATAAACCCTCCGATTAGATTTTTTCAAATATCCAAATGCGACTCTTGTAGTCAGTGTCTGCCATAAAGGGAATACCGACATTCATAAGAGCCTCGCCTGTCCAAACTTCTCCGTTTTCGGTCTTTTTATATTCCGCACCGGCATCGAGTCCGCCGAGGCAAACATAATCGAGTGCCGCGTTTGCGGTTCCCTTGTGAGAATAAAGCATAACGATAACGGTGTTTTTATCCTCCGACACAAACTCTATTGCGCTCATGTAATCGCCGAGCGGATTTCTCAAGCGGTAAAGGTCGCCCCTGTGGAAGACCTCGCCGTATTTTTCATAAAACTTAGTCTGCTCTTTTATTTCGGCTATATCCTCATCCGAAAGCTTTGTCAGATCAAGCTCATAACCGAACTGACCGGGTATTGCGACATTGCCACGGAACGATATGGGCGTTGTTCTGCGAACCTGGTGGTTGGGAACTGCCGAAACGTGCGCGCCCATTGATGAGTAGGGGTAGCAAATGCTTGTGCCGTACTGAATATCTATGCGTGCAAGAGCGTCTGTGTTGTCACTCGTCCATGTCTGCGGCATATAGTGGAGCATACCGGGGTCGAATCTTCCGCCGCCGCCGGAGCAGCTCTCAAACAAAATATGGGGATGCGATGAAACTATTGCCTCAAGCACCTTGTAAAGGCCGAGCATATACCTGTGATAAAGCTCACCCTGGCGGTCACTCGGAAGAGTAGCCGAGCCTACGCATGCCATGTTGCGGTTCATATCCCACTTAACATATTCTATATTTGCGCTGTCAAGCACAGCGTTTACGCTCTTTATGATATAGTCGCAAACTTCGTCTCTCGAAAGGTCAAGGATAAGCTGGTTTCTGCCCTCTTTTCTCTCTCTGCCGTCAACGTGAATACACCAGTCGGGGTGCTTTGCATAAAGCTCGCTGACGGGCGAAATCATCTCCGGCTCAAACCAAAGCCCGAATTTCATGCCGAGGGCGTTTATCTTTTTGCAAAGGCCGTCTATGCCGTTCGGGAGCTTTCTTTTATCAACAAACCAGTCGCCGAGAGAGCTTCTGTCATTGTCTCTTTTGCCGAACCATCCGTCGTCAAGCACCATGAGCTTTATGCCGCAGGAGGCGGCTTTTTTTGCGATTTCAACTATTTTTTCTTCGTCAAAATCAAAGTAGGTTGCTTCCCAGTTGTTGATAAGGCAGCTTCTCTCTTTGTCTCTGTATTCGCCTCTGCAAAGGCGCGTTCTGTAAAGGCGGTGATATATTCTTGACATCTCGCCTATTCCCTCGCCGGAGTAAACAAGCACAGCCTCGGGTGTGCTGAACGTGTCGCCCGGGTCAAGCTGCCACTTGAAGCCGAACGGGTTTATGCCGATATATGCTCTTGTGCAGTTTAGATAATCCGCATATGTGCCGGCAAGGAAGTTGCCGCTGTAAACAAGGCTGAAGCCGTATGCACTGCCGAAATTTTCGGTTGCGTCCTTTGAAACAAGAGCGATAAACGGGTTATGCGTGTTGGAGCTTGCGCCGCGTGCGGACGAAACATTTATATATCCCTTTGTAACGGGTACTCTCGTAACCACGCGTTCTCTGCCCCATGTGCCGGGCAGATGAATCATATCAAATTTATCTGTTTTAAAATCAACGCTCGCGCTGAGTATACGGTCAATGACAGCTCTGTTTTCACCGTGGTTTTCGCAGCGAATACTGCGTGTTATCGCGTTGAGCTTGTCAAACACGCCGTACTGCAAAATTATATCAAGACCCGTGAGCTTATCTGTGAGGGTAACTTCAAGAGTCTGCGCCTCGCCGTCATTCTCCGAATAAGTTGCGGGCAAACCCTCTATGCCCTTTTTGCCGTTTGTTATTTTGTAGCTTTTATATTCAAAATCGGATACGGTGCTGCCGTCCTTATACTCGGCATGAAAAGTCGGCTCTCTCAAATCGCTGCTGCCGAAAGTCGAAAATTCCATTGTTAAACTTTCACGGCTGAATACGTCGCCGTTTTTTGTTGTGCCGTCCGCAACACAGAAGCTTCTCGGCCATTTATAGGGAATTATAAAAAGCGTGTTTATATCGGGAGTCTTTTCAAGTCTTTTGCCCCAATACATATGAACGGGAGTGTTGCTTGTAAGAAAGCCGAAAATGTAGCTTGTTTTTTCCGTCTGCAAATGGAACACTTTGTCTTTTTCGTTTACGATAATTGGCATAAATTAACCTCCGGGTCAGTTCTTATATTCGTTTAAAGTGTTTTGAAGTCTTGATTTGACCTCGGCATCGCCGAGGAGGGCGGTTATGGCGTGAAGATCCGGCGTATTGGTGCGCGAGGTGAGCGCAATTCTGATAACCGTTGAAACATCACCCACATGACCCTTGTAAGCTTCGGGATTCTTTTTGTATTCTTTTACATTCGGGGTAAAGCCGAGCGGCTCGCAAAGAGCTTTTATTTTGGCGAACCATGTATCTTTATCGTCGTCAGTGTCAACGACCTTGAGATAAGCCTCTAAAATATCCGCCGCGTCCTGCCTGTTTATGTTTTGCGGCAGTGTGTGGTCGGGTGCATAAAGCTCACCGTAAAAATATGATATATAGTCCTTGACCTCGTTCCACTTTGCAATATCCTTGCGCGGCTTCGGAACCTCACGGTCAATATTGAGTATATTGACGGCATAATCTTTGTCTCTTGTCAAAAGAGCGTAAAAATCTTCGTCATAATTTTTTGCCCACTCTGTAAGCCTTTCGTAAATTGTCTCGGCTTTCATGGTCGAGATAACGTTTTTGCTCACGTCCGTGAGCTTCACAAGGTCAAAAAGGCAGCCGCTTGCACTCATCTTTTTAAGGTTAAAGGGGAACGAGAACGCGTCCGCCGTTTTGGTTGCTCTGCGCCAATCTTCAAAATTGGAGTTCAAAAGAGTCATAATATACTCGATAAGGCTCTCTTTGGGGAAGCCCTGCTCAACAAAGTAGCTGACCGCCGCCTCCGGGTCCTTGCGCTTTGAGAATTTGCGCTTTGTGCCGTCCTGCTCGTCAATTTTCATAAGCTGGGGCGTGTGTGCATATTTCGGCACGCGGAATCCGCAGGCTTTAAACAGCGCAATGTGTTTCGGAACGGAGGAAATCCACTCCTCGCCTCTTATGACGTGGGTCGTTCTCATAAAATGGTCGTCGCAGACATGAGCAAAGTGGTATGTCGGCACTCCGTCGGATTTTAAAAGCACCTCGTCAATGACGTTTTCGGGCATTTCGATTTTGCCGCGTATAATGTCGTCAAAGAAAATTCTTTTGTTCTCATCGCCGTTTGAGCGAAAACGCAGAACATAGGGCTTGCCGTCTTTTATATTTTTCTCAATTTCGTCATATGTGAGGTCGCGGCACTTTGCCCATTTGCCGAAGTAGCCCCACATCAGAGCGCCCTCCTTCTCCTGCTTTTCACGAAGAAGCGAAAGCTCCTCCGCCGTGCAGAAGCATGGGTATGCAAGACCCTGCCTTACAAGCTCCTTTGCGACGGTGTGATAAATCTCCACTCTCTTGCTCTGAGTATAAGGACCGTAATCGCCCTTTTCTTCTCCGTAGCCGCAAACGCCCTCGTCAAACTCAATGCCGAAAGCCTTGAAGCCGTTTATTACCGCAGAAACACCGTCTTCTATCTCTCTTTTTTTGTCTGTGTCTTCTATTCTGAGGTAGGATATGCCGCCGGTCGCCTTTGCGGTGAGCACATCAACCAATGCGCCGAAAAGTCCGCCGATGTGAAGATAGCCGGTGGGGCTGGGTGCAAACCGCGTAACCCTCGCGCCCTCTTTAAGGCGGCGCGCCGGGTACAGCTCTTCGTAATCCTCTATGCTTTTTGTTATCTGCGGAAACAGCAGCTCCGCAAGCTTTTCATTGTCATTCATGCTTTGAATCCTCTCTGTCGGATAAATATGGTACTGTACCATTATCGCAGAAAAAAGCAAATCTATCAAGGTTTATGGCAAAAGTATTTGAAAAATATTTTATTTTTTTATTATAGTACTTGTAAATTGCCTTATTTTTTTGTAGAATAGAGAATATATAATGCAGTAAAGGGGTCTAAGCTTATGGTAAGTAAGGCAAAAGAATTATATTGCAGAGCATATCAGGGCGTATTCAAAATGGCTATGCCCTTCCTCAACTGGGATGAACCCTACCTTCTCAAAGGTCCGGGAGCAGTTAAGGATTTGCCCGCGCTCATAAAATCAAAGGGCATTATGAATGTGCTTGTTGTAACAGATAAAGGTCTTATGGGGCTTCATCTTCTTGACGGTATGTTTGAAGCACTCGAAACCCAGGGCATCAAATACTCTGTTTATGACGGCGTTCAGCCGAACCCCACTATTGATAACATTGAAGAAGCACGCAGAATTTACCTCAGAAACAACTGCAAAGGCATTATCGCTTTCGGCGGCGGCTCGCCTATGGACTGTGCAAAGGCCGCAGGCGCAAGAGTAACGAATCCCAATCAGCAGGTTGTTGACATGAGAGGTCAGTTAAAAATCCGCCATGCTCTTCCTCCGTTTTTTGCAGTGCCCACGACCGCCGGCACAGGCTCCGAGACCACCCTTGCCGCAGTTGTTTCAAACCCCAAAACTCACGAGAAAAACGCCATTAACGACCCGAAGCTTCGCCCCAAATACGCCGTGCTTGACCCTGAGCTTACGCTGGGACTTCCGCCTCATATAACCTCAACCACAGGTATGGACGCACTCACCCACGCGGTTGAAGCCTATATCGGCCGTTCAAATACAAAAACGACAGAAAAATATGCAGAGGACGCAACAAAGCTTATTTTTGAAAACCTCGAAACAGCTTATAAAGACGGCAAAAATGTCGCCGCGAGAGAGAATATGCTCATTGCCTCTTTCTATGCGGGCATGGCATTCACAAGAGCGTATGTCGGCTATGTTCACGCAATAGCCCACAACCTCGGCGGCATTTACGGCACACCCCACGGCCTTGCAAACGCAGTTATTCTGCCCTATGTTCTCGAATATTTCGGCGAGAGCGCATATGACCGCCTTGCAAAGCTTGCCGACGTTGCGGGTATAACAAATCAGAGCCAAAGCAACGAAGAAAAAGCAAAGCTCTTTATTGCCAAGATAAAAGAAATGAATAAAAACATGAACATACCCGAGCACTTCGATTTTATTGAAGATAAGGATATACCCACTCTAATTGAAAGAGCACTCAAAGAGGGTAATCCCCTTTACCCCGTCCCCAAGATTATGGACGAAAACGATTGCCGAGAAGTAATTTTAAAAATCAGAGGATAATTTTAATCGGAGGATTTGATTATGAACTACGAGAAACCGTTTATTCGCGCTCAAAGGTTCACCGTGCAGGATTTTCTTGCGGACTCCTCAAACGACGAAGAGCTTCCGCCCGACCCCGATGAGGGGCACGATGTTTTCCCCGATGCTTTCGGCGATGCTTTGAGCAATATATTTGACATATGATTTTTAAACCGTACCCTGCAAGTGAAATCTTGTCAGGGTATTGTTTTTGATAAATTATTTATCGTAATTCGATAAAAAGTTATTGACTTTTAAGATTTAGCCTGTTATAATGCAGTCAACATGAAACAGGAGGATTGCAATATGTCACAAAAAAGCTTATCTTATTGGCTCAAATTCGTAATTATAATCATGGCTCTGTGCGCGCTCGCCGTGCACACTGCGGCTTCGCTGATGCTGATAGTCTCGGAGGCGGAAGAAATCGACAAACTGCGTATGCCGTGGCTCATTTTTCTTTGGGCAAGCGCGGTTCCTGTTTTTCTTGCCGTCATAAGCTCGTGGAGAACCGCAGCCAACATCGGCATAGGCAATGCTTTTTGTATGCAGAATGCAAAGCACCTTAAAAATATCGCAATTTGCTCTGCCGTTGACGCGGCATGGGTGCTCATAGGAGAAACCGTGCTTCTGCTTTTAAACATGAATCACCCGGGAATATTTCTTTTTTCTATGGTGATAGTTGCAATCGGCGTTGCAATATCGGTTGCGGCGGCGTGCCTTTCTTATTACATAAAAAAAGCCGCCGACCTCAGAGAACAAACCGAACTCACAATATGAGGTGGCACAATGGAAGATAACATTATAATCAACATTGACGTTATGCTCGCAAAGCGCAAAATGAGCGTAACGGAGCTTTCACAAAAGGTCGGCATTACGATAGCGAATATATCGGTTCTCAAAAACGGCAGAGCAAAGGCGATAAAATTTTCTACACTTGCAAAGCTTTGCGAGGTTCTCGACTGTCAGCCCGGTGATTTGCTCGAATACAGAAAAGACAAATAAAATCATTTGACTTTACCGCCGAACACTTTTATAATATTAAGATGTATTATCTTGATAGGAAGTGTTCAAAATCAAAAGTAACAAAAAATTATTAGGTCCGGTTATGCTAATAACCGCGGCGATGATTTGGGGTCTGTCCTTCGTTGCACAAAGCCAAGGCATGGAATATGTCGGTGGATTCACCTTTAACGGAATCAGAATGTTGATAGGCTCTTTTGTTTTGATGCCGATAATTTTAGTCGGTGCGAAAAAGAACCCGCAAAAAAGTTTTAAAGCTTTAAGCAAAAAAGACAAAAAGACAACCGTTGTAGGCATACTTGTTGTCGGCGGAATTTTGTGCGTAGGCAGCAACCTGCAGCAGTTTGCTTTTAACTATACCGAGGTCGGCAAGGTTGGATTTATAACGGCGCTCTATATGCTGCTTGTTCCGCTGATTGGTCTGTTTATGAAAAAAAGGCCTCCGCTCACCGTTTGGATAGGCATTGTAATGGGTCTTTGTGGGCTTTATCTTATTTGCGTAGGCGGTTCGGGCATAAACGGCGTAGGCAAGGGCGAAATTCTCGCATTTTTGTGCTCGTTTGCATTTGCTTTCCACATCGTTGCAATAGATCATTTCGCAGATAAAATCGACGGCGTGGTTCTCTCTTGCGGTCAGTTTTTTGTAACAGGCGTGCTCTCTTGCATATGTATGTTCATTTTTGAAAAGCCGAATATGTCGGCAATAATAGATGCAGGCATACCCATTCTTTACGCAGGTATAATGAGCTGCGGCGTAGCGTTTACTTTTCAGGTACTCGGTCAAAAATACACAGAGCCCGCGCTCGCCTCAATGCTCCTTTGTCTTGAGAGTGTGTTCTCTGTTATATTCGCATTCTTTATTTTGCACCAGCAGCTTTACACAAAAGAATATATCGGCTGTGCAGTAATGTTTGTAGCCATCCTTTTGGCGCAAATACCCGCAAAAAAGAAAAAAGACGAGCCGACGCATATATAACGGCTAAGCTTATGGATCAAAAACTATTTTCAAACACAACTTTGATAGTATTGCAAAATTAAAATCGGCGGCAATTTAATGCCGCCGAATTTTAGTATACAAACGGTATTGCAGGAAGAAATGATTTTCTTTCTGCTTTTTTAATTGTGCTTTTATTCTCGCCGAATATTTCATCGCACAAATCGTTTTGTTTTTGCACTTTGCCCGTTTTTACCGATGTTTCTTTTGATAGATTGCTCTGCGTTTCGTCGCTTTGTGCCGACACCTTATAATAATATGTTGTATCGGCGCGCAGGTCTGTATCTTTAAAAGAGAGAGACTCGGTTGTGCCGATTACGGTGTAGCCGCCGTCGGGCACGGCGCTTCTGTAAATGTTATAGCTTTCTGCATTTTCTGTTTTTGACCAGCTTAAATTTATCTCTAAACCGTCCTGCACGGCAGAGAGATTTTGCGGCGACGGCAAAACGGCTTTTATTCTCGCTTTTTCGCTGAGGTCGCTGTCAAATTCTGAAGATATGCCGATACTTTTTATTTTGTAATATCGTCTTTCATTCGGCAAAAGCTCTTTGTCGGCAAAGCTTATGGTGCCGCTGCCTGTTTCGCCGATTTTTGTGTATTCGCCGTCAGGCGAATCGCTCTTATATATTTCGTATCCGTAACATTCTGATGAAGTGTTTTTATCCCATGAGATTTTGACTTCGGTTTCGGATATGTTTTGAGCATTGATGTTTTGAACCTCGGGCAGAGTGACCGTTACCGCACACACTGCGGAAACATCGCCATAGACGGAGCTTGCGGTTATATCTGTTCTGCCGACCGAAAGCCCCTTAACCGTGCCGGAGTCGGCAGCGGCTACAAGCTCGTTGCCGCTCTGCCAATTTATGCCGTCGTCGCGTGAATCAAGCGGCAAAAGGGCAGAGAAAACGTCATAGGTTTCACCCTCTGCGATGCTTATGTCGGTTGCACTCAAAACCAAAAGCTGCGGTCTGTCGTCTGCGGTTGTGAAGTTATAAACAGGACCTTTGTAGGTCTGACCCTTTATAACTGCGTATGAGCAGTAGTAATATGTTGTGTTTGCCGTGAGCGAGCCAAAGAACTTTGATGTGTCGCCTTTGAGCGAAATCAAGCCTTTTCCGCCGGAGGAAATTTTGTGCCTTTTTAAGTTGTTTTTATCCGATCCGAAATAAAATCCGGCAGAAGAAACAGAATGAGAAGATGAGTTGTCAATTCTGCCTATCAGCACCGCACCGTTTGCGCTAATATCCGCCGCAGTGCCCGTAATAACCGCAAGCTGTGAGGTCTTTGTATATGCGCCTGCCGCAACTGCCGTGCCGCCCTTTGAATATGTTTTGTATTTTGAGGCGGCATATGAAGCAAAAGAATATGAGCCGACATAGGTGCTCGCGTCGTTATAGGCAGGTCTTGCATATCCGATGATGTAAGATGCATAGCGCTTTCTTGCTTTTGCCTCTGCGCGGTATCCGTTGCCGGCACCCGTGTTGCCCTCAACCGTATAGACGTAATCTGACGAGACGCCTGTAACAATGCCTATGTGCTTTGCCGTTGCACCGCCCGACCAGTTGTAAAAAATCAAATCACCCGTTCGGGGAGTGAAGCTTTTTGAAGAGAAATATTTGCCTCGCTGAGTGTACCACCTGACCATATTGGCACAGTTGCCTATTCGCGGAATGACCGAGGTGCTTATGCCCGCCTGATTTGAGCACCAAGCGACAAAATATGCACACCACGCCACGGTCGGCGCACCGAACCATGCGCCGTATTTGGTGTAGCCGCCGTCTTGACCGGGGGAGAGGGGCTTGCCCGTTTTGGTGCTGAGCTCCGTATAGCCTATCTGCGTTTTTGCAACGGCAATGAGATCCGCAAGGTTTTGCCCCGTGTTTTTGTGAGTATTCGGAAAGTCGTCACGGTAATAAACCGCCGAGGCGCAGACCGAAAAAATGCCGAAAGTCATAACAATTACTAAAAATATCGAAATAATTTTTTTCATCAAATTCGCCCGTTTTCAAAAAATTACAGATTATATTTTATCACAGAAAATCGGTATGTGTCAAATGCCGCGGAGCAGGAAAAAGATACCGTCATATTTGTTGACAAAGAATAATAAGTATGTTAAAATCTGTGCAGTAAGGGAGTAGTCGGCGCTTGGCGCGGCAAGGTCAACATACTTGGAGCTATCCATGGCTTTGCCTTGGGCGGTTACGCTTAATTGACGAGACTTATCTGTCCGGTGGCAGGTGGGTCTTTTTTATGGTCCTCTGTTGCCGCATTATGGCAAAGGGGGCATTTTTTATGTCTGCAATTGAAATTTTGGTGTTGGCTCTGGGTCTTGCGATGGATGCTTTTGCGGTCTCAATCTGCAAGGGCTTGTCCATTTATAAAATGAAGCCCAAATATTCTGTTATAACCGGCCTTTATTTCGGCGGCTTTCAGATGCTCATGCCGGCAGTCGGCTATTTTTTGGGCAAACAGTTTGAGTCGCTCATTACAAATATAGACCACTGGATTGCTTTCGGTCTGCTTTTGCTCATAGGTGCGAATATGATAAGGGAGTCTTTCTCAAAAGACGAGAATGTGAACGATTCGTTCTCATTTAAAACCATGCTGCCGCTTGCGGTCGCAACGAGCATAGACGCACTCGCAGTCGGCATCACTTTTGCCTTTTTGCAGGTGAATGTTTTTATTTCCTGCGGCATTATAGGCGCGGTGACATTTATAATTTCTGCCGCAGGCGTTAAAATAGGTAATGTATTCGGCACAAAATATAAGCAAAAAGCAGAGATAGCCGGCGGAATTGCGCTTATACTCATCGGCACAAAAATATTGCTTGAGCATCTTGGAATACTCGGATAAACTTTGGAGGTTTAAAATGCTTCGTTTAATGAAATACCTCAAAAATTATGTTAAAGAGAGCATACTTGCCCCTCTTTTCAAAATGCTTGAGGCAGGGCTGGAGCTTATTGTTCCGCTTGTAATCACACAAATAATAGACGTCGGCATTGCAAACGGGGACAAGCCCTATATTTATAAAATGGGCTTTGCGCTTTTGGCTCTCGGCATAGTCGGGCTTATAAGCTCTGTCACCGCGCAGTATTTTGCGGCAAAGGCGGCAATAGGCTTTGGCACGGAGCTTAGAAACTCTCTCTTTTCACATATTAACTCGCTCTCATTCAAAGAGATTGACTCTATCGGCACGTCAACTCTTATTACGCGCATAACAAACGATGTCAACCAGCTTCAAACAGGCGTCAACATGGCACTCAGGCTCTTTTTACGCTCGCCGTTTATTGTTTTCGGCTCTATGATAATGGCATTCACAATAGACGTCAAAGCCGCGCTCGTTTTTGTTGTTGCGATTCCGCTTTTGTTTGCGGTCGTTTTCGGCGTTATGTTTGCGAGCGTGCCCGTTTATAAAAAAGTTCAGGCAAAGCTTGATAAAATCACTTTGATGACGAGAGAGAATCTCTCCGGCGTCAGGGTCATACGCGCGTTTAACCGCCAAAAGCAAGAGATTAAAGATTTTGACGATTCCTGCGGCGAGCTGACAAGGCTTCAGATTTTTGTCGGAAGAATTTCGGCGCTTTTAAACCCCGTGACTTATGTTATGCTCAATCTTGCCATTATTGCGATTATTTGGATAGGCGGCAAGGAGGTTTATGTCGGCACTCTTACGCAGGGGCTTGTGGTTGCGCTCGTGAACTATATGTCGCAAATTCTCGTTGAGCTTATTAAGCTGTCTAACCTTGTGGTTACAACAAACAAGGCTCTTGCCTGCGCCAACAGAATCGCCTCTGTTATGGAGGTTGAGTCCGATATGGAATACGGTAAAGAGAGCGGCAAAAAGGACGAGAGCACAGCGGTTGAATTTAAAAACGTTGAGTTTAAATACAGCGGCTCAAAAGAGCCGTCGCTCGAGAGCGTTTCTTTCTCCGTCAAGCGCGGTCAGACCGTCGGCATAATCGGCTCAACAGGCTCGGGTAAGTCAACGCTTGTGAATCTTATTTCGCGCCTTTATGACTGCACAGACGGCGAAATAGAGCTTTTCGGCAGAAATATAAAAGAGTATTCACAGCAGGAGCTTATTGACCTTGTGGCGGTTGTGCCGCAAAAGGTTGCGCTGTTTAAAGATACGCTTCGCGGCAACCTCCTTTGGGGCAACGAAAACGCGAGCGATGAAGAAATGCTGGAGGCAATGCGCCTTGCACAGGGCTATGACATAATAGAGACAAAGGGCGAAGGGCTTGATTTTGAGGTGGAGCAGGACGGCAAAAACCTCTCCGGCGGTCAAAGGCAGAGAATAAGCATTGCGAGGGCGCTTGTTAAAAAGGCGGATATTTTAATTTTGGACGACAGCACCTCCGCACTTGATTTTGCAACTGACGCAAGACTTAGAAAAGCTCTTAAAGAGTCGCTCGGCGGCAGTACGGTATTTATTGTTTCACAAAGAGTTTCGAGTGTTGAAAATTCGGATGTGATATTTGTTATGGACGATGGCAGACTTGCCGGGGTCGGAACGCACAAAGAGCTTTATGAGACGTGCGAGGTTTATAAAGAGATATGCGTTTCTCAGCTTTCACAAGAGGAGGGCGGAGCAAATGAATAAAAAAAGCACGATAAGAAGAGTTCTTAAATATATTAAAAAATATTTGTTTTTTGTTATTCTTTCTCTTTTGCTTGCGGCTGTGAGCGTTGCGCTCACACTTTATGCGCCGATACTCTCTGGCAAAGGAATAGACTTGATTGTCTCAAAGGGCAACGTTGATTTTGACGAGCTGTTTAAAACGGCAATAAAGTTTGTGTCCGTTATAGCGGCAACCGCGCTCGCGCAGTGGCTGATGAATGTTTGCAATAACCAAATAACCTACCGCGTTGTCAACGATATAAGAACAACCGCGTTTAAAAAAATGCAGAATTTTGACGTTGCGTATGCAGACTCGCACGCACACGGCGACATAGTCAGCAGAATAGTAAACGATATTGACCAGTTCTCCGACGGACTTCTCATGGGCTTTACTCAGTTCTTTACGGGTATTCTCACAATAATCGGCACTCTCGGCTTTATGCTCTCAATAAATGTCAGCGTCACAATAGCCGTTGTGTGCGTTACTCCGCTCAGTCTTTTTATCGCTTCTTTCATAGCAAAAAAGACATATACAATGTTTAAAAAGCAATCGGTCACAAGGGGAGAGCTCACAAGCCTTGTGAATGAAATGGTCGGCAGCCAAAAGACCGTTAAAATATTCGGCTATGAGCAAAAATCTTATAACAGGTTTGAAGAGATAAACGGCCGACTTGCAAAATACAGCCTCAAAGCCACATTTTTCTCTTCGCTCACAAACCCGACAACAAGATTTGTCAACAGCATGGTTTATGCCTGCGTTGCAATATTCGGCGGTATTGCGGTGCTCAAAAGCGGCTCGGTATTCGGCGCGGTCACGGTCGGTCAGCTTGCCTGCCTTTTGAGCTATGCAAACCAATACACAAAGCCGTTTAACGAAATATCGGGCGTTGTCACCGAGCTTCAGAATGCCTTGGCTTGCGCCGCGAGAGTTTTTGAGCTTGTGGACGAAAAAGAGCAGATTTCGGATGAGAGCAACAAAGACCTCGGCACTGCGGACGGCAATGTTTCGCTTGAAAACGTCTGCTTCTCTTATGACAAGAATAAAGAGCTTATTAAGAACTTGAACCTCAACGTCAAAGAGGGTCAGCGCGTTGCGATAGTCGGGCCGACCGGCTGCGGCAAGAGCACGGTAATCAACCTTTTGATGCGCTTTTATGATGCGGACAGCGGCTGCATCAAGGTCAGCGGCGAGAATATAAAAGACATAACGCGCGAGAGCCTTCGCAGAAATTACGGCATGGTTCTTCAGGAAACATGGCTCAAGCACGGCACGATAAAAGAAAATATTTCTTACGGCAAGCCGGACGCTACGGAAGAAGAAATAATCGAAGCGGCAAAGCTTACGCACGCGCACAGCTTTATAAAAAGAATGCCCGACGGTTATGACACCGTTATCGGCGAGGACGGCGGCAATCTTTCGCAGGGTCAAAAGCAGCTTCTGTGCATAACGAGGGTTATACTTTCGCTGCCGCCCATGCTCATTCTTGACGAGGCGACATCTTCGATAGATACAAGAACCGAGATAAGAATACAAAAAACTTTCCAAAAAATGATGAAGGGCAGAACGAGCTTTATAGTGGCACACCGCCTCTCCACAATCAAAGAGGCAGATGTGATACTTGTTATGAAAGCCGGCAAAATAATTGAGCAGGGAACGCATGAGGAACTGCTCAAAAAAGGCGGATTTTATTACGAGCTTTATAACAGCCAGTTTGCGAAGGTGTGATTATGGGAGAGCTTACGCAGGAGAAAGCGATTGTTTTGCTGTTTGTTATTGCCGCAGCTGCGGCAGTGATTGCAGGGGTTGCAATAGCTTTTAATATAAAAAAAGCCGCGAAGCTTTTTCGCGACGATAATGACGATGATAAAGACAAATAAATAACTCGGGTTCACTTAAATGAGCCCGAGTTTTTTTGTATCGTTATTTCAGTTTGCAAGCATCAATACGGCATAATCTTTTCCGCCGGATCTTATCATGGCTATGCCGAAGCGTTTATATTTGCCGTTGAGCATAACCTCACGGTGTCCCAGGGTTGACTCCATCCAGTAATTTACTATGTCCCGCGCACTGTCAAATCTGGTTGCCCAGGCAATGTTTTCGCCTGTTGCTTTCGGCTTTGTTACGCCGTAATCGGCATAAATTGTATTATATTTTCTGCCGTCTGGTCTTGTGTGAGACTGATTTTTGGAGACCTCTTTTGCTCTTACTCCCGCAAGCTTACACATGGTGTAATCTATGCTCATTTCAGAGACGCCTGCTTTGCGGCGCTCGGCATTGATTGCCGATTTTGCGCTGTTTAAAAATGATGAATCATTGACCAGCGCAGGCAGGGAGGAGCCGCTCGGCTTCTCGGTTGTTGTAACCGGCTTTTTGGTTGTTGTGACCGGCTTCTTGGTTTCGGTGGCCGATTTTTTGGTCGTAGTTGCAGTCGTAGCCGCAGCCGCAGTGCTTTCTTCGGTTGTTTCGGTTTCTGAAGAACTGCTTTCTTCGGACGCAGAGGTTTTTTCTGTTTCGGAAGTGCTCTGCGAGCTGTTTGAAGCCAAGCTCTTATCCGGAACAGGTTTTTGCTTATCTGTTTTGGTACACGAGCAAAGGCCGAAAACTAAAATCAATGCAGATAATGTGGCAATAATGCGCTTTGCCATATGTGTCATCCCCTTAAATGTTTTTAGGTAAAATTATAGTATCACTTCCGATTTAAAATGTCAATAAAGCAAAAACTTTATCGTAAAATTTTATTCGTTTTTAAACCAGCTCATATATTCGCCGCTCAAAACGGCGTTTGCACAGCGTATGCCGTCAACGGCGGAGGATACGATTCCGCCGGCATAGCCTGCGCCCTCTCCGCAAGGAAAAAGCCCCCTGAGAGATACGCTTTGATAGTATTCGTCTCTGAGTATCCGCACAGGCGACGACGAGCGCGTTTCGGGCGCGGTCAAAACAGCGTCCGGCATATCAAAGCCCTTTAACTGTGTGCCCATTTTAACGAGCGCGTCTGCCATTGTGTCGGTGACTTTCTTTGGCAGGACTTCTCTTATATCTCCGAGGGTTACCCCCGTAGGGCAGCTCGGCTCAATATTGCCGAGAGTGACAGATTTTTGATTTTTGAGAAAATCGCCCACAAGCTGTGCCGGAGCTTTATAATTTTTGCCTGCCAAATCAAAGGCTCTTTTCTCTATTTTGTGCTGAAGCTCAAAGCCCGCGAGCGGATGCTCACTGCCGAAATCCTCGGGCTCAACGCCGACAAGCACTGCCGAGTTTGAATTTTTGCCGTCGCGTGCGCGGCAGCTCATGCCGTTGACAACAACCGTGTTTTTTTCGCTTGCGGCGGCAACAACCGTACCGCCGGGGCACATACAAAAGGTATATGCGCCTCTGCCGCCTTTGGGGTGACAAGAGAGCTTGTAGCTTGCCGCACCGAGCGCAGGGTGACCTGCAAAAGAGCCGTACTGCGCCCTGTCAATAAATTCTCTCGGATGCTCAATTCTGGCACCCACGGAGAATGGCTTTTGCATCATTTTTATTCCGCTTTTATAAAGGCTTTCGACCGTATCTTTTGCGGAGTGACCGACGGCAAGAATAAGCGCGTCGGTTTCAATGTCGTTCTTTTCACCGTTTTCGTCCTCGTAGGTTACGCCCTGTATCACGCCGTTGTATGAAATTATGTCAGTCATTCGGCAGTTAAATCTGACCTCGCCGCCCAGAGAAATTATTTTTTGCCTCAAATTTTTTACAACTGCGCGCAGTTTATCCGTACCTATGTGAGGCAGCCATGAGTATAGAATATCCTCGGGTGCGCCGAATTCAACAAAATCGAGAAACACTTTTTTGCAAAGAGGGTCTTTGATTCCCGTTGTCAGCTTGCCGTCCGAAAAAGTGCCTGCGCCGCCCTCGCCGAACTGGACGTTTGATTTTTCGTTCAAAATATTTTTCTGCCAAAAAAGCTCAACGTCTTTTTGCCTTGTGTCAACATCGGGGCCGCGTTCAAGGACAATCGGCATAAGACCCGCCCTCGCAAGAGTGAGGGCGGCAAACATTCCTCCGGGGCCGAAGCCCGCAACAACGGGGCGCAGATTGCCGGGTCTTTTATTCTCCGGCAAAACATAAACAAACGGCTCTGTTTTAAAAGCCTTTTTCGTCTTTGCTTTTGCGAGAATTTTATCCTCGTCGCCGTCAACGGCAACGTCCGCACTGTAAACAAAAAATAAATCGTCTTTTTTGCGCGAGTCGAGAGATTTTTTTACAACAGAAAAATCTTTTATTTTATCGGGCGAAATCCGCAGAGTTTTTGCCGCAGATTTTAATATGTCGTTTTTGTCGCCGTCAAGCGGAATTTTTATTTCGTTAACTCTAATCATTTTGCTCACACATTATACGTTAAATCTGAAGAGAACAATGTCGCCGTCTTTCATAACGTATTCTTTGCCCTCACTGCGGACAAGTCCTTTTTCTTTTGCGGCGGTCATTGAACCGCAGGCGATAAGGTCGTCAAAAGATATAACCTCTGCTCTGATAAATCCGCGCTCAAAGTCGGAGTGAATTTTGCCTGCCGCCTGGGGAGCTTTTGTACCCTGTTTAATTGTCCATGCTCTGACCTCGGGCGTGCCGGCGGTGAGATATGAGATAAGACCGAGAAGATGATAACTGCGCTGAATGAGAAGATCGAGTCCACCCTGCTCAATGCCGAGTTCTGAGAGAAACATCTCTTTTTCTTCTTTTGAAAGAGGAGCGATTTCCGCCTCAAGCTCCGCACAAATCGGAAGTACCTCGGCGCCCTCTTCTTCTGCAATTTTGCAAACGTCAACATAGCCCTTGTTTGCGTCAAGTCCGTTGGTGAAATCTTCTTCGCTCATGTTGCAGGCATAGATAACGGGCTTTGCGGTGAGAAGCGCAACGGTTGAAAGAATTTCTTTTTCGTCCTCGTCGCACTCAACGTTTCTTGCGGGAACACCGTCCTCAAGAGAAGCTTTGAGCCTCTTTAAAAACTCGACTTCTTTTGCAAGGCTCTTGTCGCCTTTCATTGCCTTTGTGCTGCGGTCAAGCCTGCGCTCAACCATTTCTATGTCTGAGAAGATAAGCTCAAGGTTAATCGTCTCTATATCTCTTGAGGGGTTGATGCTGCCGTCAACGTGAATAATATCGTCGTTTTCAAAGCAGCGCACAACGTGAATTATTGCATCAACCTCGCGAATGTGCGAGAGAAATTTGTTGCCGAGACCCTCGCCCTTTGAAGCGCCTTTTACAAGGCCGGCAATGTCAACAAATTCTATAACGGCCGGGGTGGTCTTTGCCGGGTGATACATCTCGGTGAGTTTATCCAGCCTTTTATCCGGTACTGCAACAACGCCGACATTCGGTTCTATTGTGCAGAATGCATAGTTGGCAGACTGTGCGCCCGCATTTGTTATGGCATTAAAAAGTGTGCTTTTGCCGACATTCGGCAGACCTACGATACCTAATTTCATTAAAAAACATTCCTTTATATTTTTATATGAAACATTATAGTATCAAAGAGAAAAAATTTCAACAGATTTCAGATTGAAATTTATTATAACAGGGCTTAAAATAAATATGTATTAAATATGAGGAGCGTTGTTTATGATAAGATTTGCCGTTATCGGAACAGGCTGGATTGCCGAAGAGTTTGTGAAGGGAGCACAGCTTGTTCCGGGGCTTGAATTTGCAGCGGTTTATTCGAGAAGCGCGGACAGGGGAAAGACCTTCGCCGAGCCGTTCGGGGGCGCGTCGGTTTATACAAATATATATGACCTTGCAAAAAGCGATTTTGACGCGGTTTATATCGCGAGCCCGAATTCACTTCATTATGAGCAGAGCAAGCTGATGCTTCAAAGCGGCAAACATGTACTGTGTGAAAAGCCCGTATGTGTTGAGCCGGAGGAATATTCGGAGCTTTGTGAGCTTGCCCATAAAAAAGATTTAATATACTCGGAGGCAATTATGTATTTGCATTTGCCCGAGAGAGAGGCACTTTCTTCTGCATTAAAAGATATAGGTAATATCACAAGCGCACACTTTGATTTTTCACAACTTTCGTCAAAATATCCGGCACTCAAAAGGGGAGAGCTTCCGAATATTTTTAATCCGAAATTTGCAACGGGCTGCCTTATGGATCTCGGCATTTACTGCGTTTATCCGGCGCTCGATCTTTTCGGCGAGCCGAATGAAATTTTTGCGCACTCAAAATTTTTGCAAACCGGAGCTGACGGCAGCGGAACCGCAGTCTTTAATTATGACGGTATACAGGTGACGCTTACATATTCCAAAACGGGGCAGGACAGATGCGGCTCGCAAATTCTCGGCGACGAAGGAACGATAGTTATTCCCTCAATTTCAAGGCTTTATAATATGAAAAAAATCGGGAACGACGATGGCGAAAAAATCATCAGCGGTTTTAAAGAAAAACACATCTGCATGTCTTATGAGGCAGAGAGCTTTTACAAATGGATAATCAAAAAAAATTGCAGAGTTGATTATGAAAAAAGCTGCGAAGCGATTTTAAACGCAAATAAAATGCTTCAAAAGATACGCAAAAAAGCAGGCATAATATTCGGATAAATCTTGCTTTAAAATTCTGTTCCGGAACCACAAAATCCGGTTCGTATTCTGACTTTTTTTGTGTGTTTTATCTTGACAACAGCCATTGACGTGTGTTAAAGTATGATATAAGTCTAAAAGTGTCTATGGGTACAGGTGCGCCTATGGACTGATTTAACAGTTTTTTTGCACATTAAAGAGCAAAATAACCAAACGTATTTCTAAATCCGAAATTAACTAACGGAGAGGGTTGCTTATGGAACAAAAAAAATCATCCGGAGGAAAAAGGCTCAGACCCATTGAGCTTTCATATCAGCCGGTGTTTGATATCCATCTCAACATGGCGATTGATTATGAGATATCCATGAGGATCAACGACAGAGTTATGGGAGTAATGCTCCCCGAGCAGTTTGTTCCCGTGGCAGAGAAGTCAAACCAGATTTGCCAGCTCGGTCTCTGGGCTATCGAAGAGTGCTGCGAGGCTATCGGCCGCTGCGAAGCCAGAGAGGCGGACATTAATACTATTATAATGTGGGTATCTATAAAGCACATTTCAAAAAAGAATTTTGTTCCGCAGGTAATGAAGATTTTAAATAAATACTCCGTAAAGCCCGACAGATTTTGCTTCAATATAAATCAAAGCATCCTTGAAGCCGTTAAAGACCAGGTAATAGCAAACATCAAACAGCTCAGAGAGCTGGGCTTTAAGGTTTCAATAGACGATTTGGGGCTTGAATACACATCCTTGAGCAACCTCGGTCAATATGAGGTCGATTATGTCGGAATACACGCTTCGCTCATTGAGGATATACTCGAAAACGAGCGCACGCAAAACATGATTCAGGGCATAATTGATTTTTGCAAAAAGATAGAGGTTGAAACAAGAGTTGACGGCATTGACTCCGAAGAAAAAGCAGAGATGCTTAAAAAACTCGGCGTTGACCAGCTTAAAGGTCCGTTTTACGGCAAGCCCGTCAGCGAAAAAGGCATAGCTTAACGAAAGGAGCGAGTTGCATTGGGTAAAAAGAAAAAGAATCAGGAAAACAACGCGCCGCAGCTTGACTCCTCGGCAGCCGATAACGGCAATATGGGCAAATATTCGGTTAAAACCAGCTCAAAAAAGATTAACAAAAGAGAAGCTCTTATCAGAATACTTACAATTATCCTTATAATACTTCTGCTTTTGCTTTTCGGCTTGTTTGCGTGTTCAACATACATAACAAGCGGTAACTTCACCGTTACGACAAATGCAGATGCCTACAATGCCGGCATCGCACTGAGTGAAACGAGCGATTTTGCAAACCCCGAGAGAATACTTGAGGGCAGCAAGTTTGAAAATATGCGCGAGGGTACTTATCCGCTTCTTCCGAGCGACGTTGATAAATACGAAGGCTCAAAGAACTTCCTCACGGAGGACGGAATGTACTACTTCTCATATTCGTTCTATGTTAAAAACACAGGTACCGATGACGCGGGCTACAACGCCAAGCTCAATATTGACAGCGTTACGCAGGGTGCGGACGAGGCAGTCAGAGTAATGGTGATTGTAAACGGCAGCGGCACCGTATACGCCAAGCCGCAGCTTGGCACAAACAGCGTTCTTGAAGAGTACGCTGACAAAAACTTCGCAAGCAACAGGCTTGTTGCCTCGGTTGCAAACGAAAATTTCAAAGCAGGCGACATGGATAAAATCACCGTTGTCATCTGGTTTGAAGGGGACGATCCTGAATGTGTTGATGATATTCTTGAGGGAGAGATCAAGTTCTCTATGGACATTAACGTCATAGAAGAGCTTGACAACGGCGGCGAGGCTGCATAGGAAGAGTAAAAGGAGCAACCTTTACTTGATTCCCGGGCATAAGTGCTTTTCCTTGAGTTCTTATCGGAATTGATCAACACATAGGATATATATTAACGAATGCGTTTGGCGACGCGTTAACGGTCGCCAAAGCATGCGAAATCTTTATGGAGGTAAAGATATGAAAAAGACAATCAAAAAACGTGCTTTTGTATCAGCGATTGCTATGCTTATCGTTTCTGCGATCGTTCTTACATCATCGACGTTCGCATGGTTCTCTATGAGCAAGCAGGCAACTGTTGATTCAATGGATCTTACAGTTTCTTCACCTGAAGGAATTCAGATCTCCGCAAATGCTTCCGCATGGACTGCAAACCTTACGATCGACGAAATCTTTAACACAGACGACACAACCACCAGCCGTTACGACGCTTACGAGGGCAACACCAACCTTTATCCCACAGACCTCGTTCCCGTATCGAGCGCATTTGAGTATGCTAACTCTGCAACAGGCGTAGCTAACTTCTACAAAGCTACTCTTAACGATACCGGTTATGCCAATGTTTCTGCTATTTCACAGACAGCAGGTAATGCCGACAACGCCGGCCTTATCTCTTTCGACCTTTTCTTTAAGGTTGCTCAGCAGACAACTGTTTACTTCGGCACTTCAGAGTTCAAAGACAACAGCTCATCCGATGTTCTTACAGCTCTCAGAGTAGGCTTCACTCCTCTCGGTAACCTTGCTATCGGCTCAACAGCAGCTGAGGCTCAGGCTCTTAACACATTCACAAGAGGCACAGGCAACATCGTTTACGAAGTAGATTCTATGAACCGTTCTGCAGACGCTACTTCTCTCGGCCAGACAACCGGCAGACTTGACACCAAGTATCTCGCAGGTACAGGTGCTTCGGGCCAGACAACAAACGGTATCCTTGACAACAGCTTCACACATGCAACAGCTGCTAAGCTCGTTAGAGATACCGACGCTGCAAGCGTTAAGTCATTCACTCTTAACGCAGGCGTTACAAAGATGAGAGTATTCCTTTGGGTAGAGGGTAACGACGTTGACTGCCAGAACTCTATCGCAGGCGCTGCTTTCACAGCTGCTCTTAAGTTCACAATCGACTAATCCTTCGGGGTTATCAATTAAGAACATAAAAGCCAAATAAATACTTAAAGGATTCGGCAGGGTAGTTGCTCTGCCTTGCCGGATCTCCTCGTCGCCGGGAGCGGTAAGTCTTTGCGGCAGAGCCGCTCCCTGACCCCCTCTCTTTGCAAGAGCGATTTAAGGATATTATAAAGTATCTTTAAATGACTCTTGCAGATCAAGAAAAACAAAAAATTTCAGAGGTGAATGTTTACATGGAACAGAAAGGAAAAAGCTTTCTCGGCGTTTTATCGGATATTTTACTGGTAATTCTTATTATAGTTGCCATCATAATAACCGTTATGACGTTCACATCCAAAAGCTCCGAAACAGGAATAGGTAACATTCTCGGCTACACTCCTTTTTCGGTACAGACAGATTCAATGAGTCCGACAATTGACCAGGGCGATCTCATTATCGCAAAAGAGGTCAAGGACCCTGCCAAAGAGCTTAAAAAAGGTGATGTTATCACATTCTATACTCTTATGCAGGATTCTGCCGGCAACACCGTTAAAGGATTCAATACCCATAGAATTTTGGATATTGACTACTATGAAAACGGCTCGGTTTACTACTACGTCACAAAGGGTGACGCGATGGAGACCGAGGATAACCAAAAGGTCTACCCCGACGACATTGTTGCAAAGCAGATCGGTGCTTCTGTTGACGAAAACGGCAACTATGTAAAAGGCATAACCGTCAGCGGCTTCGGCAACGCGCTTGATTTCTTGCAGGGCAGACTCGGATTTATGGTTTGCATCATCATACCTCTTGCACTTTTCTTCATTTGGCAGGTTTATAAGCTTATTGCCATGTTTATGCAGGCCAAATCAGAAAAGATAACCGATGACGTTAAACGTCAGGCAATAGAAGAATACCTTGCTCAGCAGGAGGCTGAAAAAAGCAAAGCAGCCTCGGGCAATGATTCGGACAAAAGCGACACCTAACAAAACATTCACTGAATAATATAAACAATAATTTAAGAGGGTGACCAAAAAATGACAGTAACAACCTTTATTTCCGAGTTTTTAAACCAGTTCTTTATCCAGGGTCTTTTTGGCATATTTAAGGGTATCGGTCTTGGTATAGCCAATATGTTCAACGTTGTAAAATACATAAATATTTTCAAAGCAAACGCAGGCAACTTCAAAGCGGTTGACTGGATTGTTGCAATCCTCACGGTAATTGCCACAATAGCAATTCTTGCGGTTATAGTTATTCTTGTAGTTGTTCTTGTTAAGAAGTATGTCAGAGTTCGCAAAACTCTTGTTGACCAGGAGGAACTTCTTAATGAAGTCGGCAACCTCAACCGCGAAATTATAAAGCTCAGCACCGAAAAAGAGAGAATACTTGCAATGAAAGTTTCTCAGCTCGGTCTTAAACCCGGCGAGAGCCCGTTTGAGGAGCACGCAGAAGAAGAAAAAGAAGAGAAGAAAGACGACGAAGTAGACATGACTGCCGACGATTACAGCCGTTTCTACAAATGTACTCAGGTTGACCTCGAGATTAAGGACTATGTTCCGCCCGAGTTTGATAATGAAATCACTCTTCCCGAAATCTGCGACAGATTCCGCAACTTTGCTTGCTCACAGCTCGGTCTTTTCTATGAGCCGAAGCTTATAAGACTTTTCCTTTCGGCTTTTGCCACAACAAGACTTATCATTCTTCAGGGTATATCCGGTACAGGTAAAACATCTCTTGCTTATGCTTGGGGTAAATTCCTCCACAACCCTGCAATAATCGCATCGGTTCAGCCTTCATGGCGTGACCGTACCGAGATTTTCGGTTACTTCAACGAGTTCACAAAGCGCTTTAACGAGACCGAAGTTCTCAAAAAGATGTATGAAGCAACATATAAAGAAGAAATATTCATAACAGTTCTCGACGAAATGAACATTGCCCGTGTTGAGTATTATTTCGCGGAGCTTCTTTCAATCCTTGAGATGCCGACCAGAGACGAGTGGGTTGTATCGCTTGTTCCCAGCGTTTGGCCCACCGACCCGAAGCATTTGTTTGACGGCAAGCTCAAGCTCCCCGAAAACATGTGGTATATCGGAACAATCAACAACGACGACTCCACATTCGCCGTTTCGGATAAGGTTTATGACCGTGCTATCCCGATTGACATTAACAGCAAAGGTAAATACTTTGACGCACCCTACACCGAGTGGCTTCCCCTCAGCTATAAGCACCTTGAGGCGATGTTTAAAGAGTGCCAGGAGAAATATAAGGTTTCGGACGAAAATCTTCGCAAACTCGAAGAGCTTGACGACTATGTTATTGAGCACTTCAGACTTGCTTTCGGTAACCGTATTGTTAAGCAGCTTAAAGAATTTGTTCCGGCATATGTCGGCTGCGGCGGAACCGAAATCGACGGTATCGACTTTGTTCTTTGCCACAAGATTCTTCGTAAGTTTGAAAGCCTTAACCTTTCATTCATTCGTGATGAAATTGACGGACTTATTACTTACCTCAACAAGCACTTCGGCAAGTCAAATATGATGGAATCAAAGGAATACCTCCTCAGACTCCAGAAGCTTATGTAATCGGCGGCGTAGTTTTAAGATAAATACAGCGCAAAGGGGCTTTATGCACAGATGGATAAATCATATCTTGAGTTATATTTAGAATATAAGGATAAGATGTCTTCTCTCACAACCGATAATCAGTTCTATGAGACTATGGAAGACATAATAGAAAGAGGAAAAACAAGTTATTCTCTCTTTAACCGTTACTTTGAGAAAAAGATAGATCTCACTTGGGTTGAAGAGATTGAGGCCTGCATAATTCCCCTTGATAATATTATCCGCGTTCCCCGTAAGTTCATCGTTCAGGAGGAGGAGATTGTTCCTATCGAAAGAGCGAAAAAAATTACGGCAGAATCTGTGCGCCACCTTGCCCAGCATACAAATATGATAGCCAAGGTTGAGGGTGACGATGTTACACCCAACGAAATTCTCAATGTTTTTCGTGAAGAGAGCTTCGAGGTTTATGAAAACCGCTTCGTTTACACCCTCATGCAAAACCTTATAAGATTTATTGATGTCAGATATAACGTTCTTTTCAATCTTTCGGACGATGAGAATATGGCATCTTTAAAGATGGAAAACGAATCTGTACGCGGCAGAGAAAAAATCACATATAAGCTTGAGATTTCCGCACAGTCCGGCGGCAATGACCTTGAAGACAATGCCAATGCTGACGGCGAAAATGCTTCGGCTTTCCAGAGAATTGAACGTATCAAAAAAATTATAAACGAGTATGCACACTCCGGCTTTATGAAAGAGCTTCAGGGTTGTGTACCCGTTCGTCCGCCTATTATGAGGACGAACGCAATACAAAAGAACCCCAACTTCAGAGCATGCCTTAAATTGTGGCAGTTTATTCAGTCGTACCGCGACGTCGGCTATGAAATCATTTCAAAAGAGTCAAACGAAATGGTCAGCGACGAGTATAAGCTGCAGCTCAATCAGCTTATTGCCGCAAACTATATGCTCCTTAAAAACAACACTGTTTCGCAGGACGCTATGGGCAAGAAAGCCAAGATGAGAAAAGTTAAGCCCAAGCTTCTTAAAAGATTGGCAGAAGAGCTTGTTCTCGACTATGATATGGAAGAAGTCGAGATTAGAAAAATATTTGTTGACGAAGTTAAAAGAGTCAGCAAACGCAAGCTTGAGGGCGAGAAGAGAGTTAAAGAGGCTATCGACAGAGCACTCGATTCCGAGAACGCAAGAAAGAAAGCCATCGAAGACAGAATCAAAGCAAAAATCGCACACGAAAAAGAGATGGAGCGCCGCCGCATAGAGCGCGAAAAGGCTCGTATCGCAAGAGAAAAAGCCGCAGAAAAGGCAAGAAAAGAAAAAGAGCGCGCACGTCTCAAGGCAAAGAAAGAAAAAGAACTTGCTCTTGCAAAAGAAAAAGCAAGAAAAGAGAAAGAAAAGGCTCGTCTCGCAAAGCAAAAGGCAGAGGAACAGGCTCGCATTGCCAAAGAGAAAGAGCAGGCTCGTATCGCAAAAGAAAAAGAGAGAGCCCGCATTGCCAAAGAAAAAGAACTTGCAAGAAAAGCCAAAGAGAAAGAAAAGGCTCGCCTTGCAAAAGAAAAAGCGGCTCAGCTCGAAAAAGAGCGCATTGCCAAAGAAAAGGCAAAGCAGCTTGAAAAAGAGCGCATTGCAAAAGAGCAGGCTAAAGAGAAAGAGCGTATCGCAAAAGAAAAGGCGAAAGAAAGAGAGCGCATCGCAAGGGAAAAGGCAAAAGAGCTTGAGAAAGAGCGCCTTGCAAAAGCAAGAGAAAAAGAAAAAGAACGCCTCGCCAAAGAGAAAGCAAAGCAGCTTGAAAAAGAGCGCATTGCAAAAGAGCAGGCTAAAGAGAGAGAACGCATTGCCAAAGAAAAGGCAAAGCAGCTCGAAAAAGAGCGAATTGCAAAGGCCAAAGCCAAAGAAAAAGAACGCATTGCCAAAGAAAAAGCAAAGCAGCTTGAAAAAGAGCGCATAGCTAAAGCAAAGGCAAAAGAAAAAGAGAAAATCGCCCGTGAAAAGGCGAAACAACTCGAAAAAGAGCGTATTGAAAAGGCCAAGGCAAGAGAAAAGGCTAAAATAGCCAAAGAAAAGGCGGCAAAAGCGGCTAAGGCCAAAGAAAAAGCCGAGGGCGCCGATTCTTAAGATTTGAATAACGGGCAGCAGCGAAGTTCAAATCTCATATTCAGCAGTTAATCATCGTGGAGGTTAGAGTGATGAAAAGACGAGTTACAGAAAGGGTACTGGTATTGATACTGTCGATAGCAGTATTGTTAACATCAACGGGGGTATATTCGGCATTTGCAACTACCGACATCACCTCGACCTCGTCTACCTCTGCAACCGAATATGAATCCACAACTGCTGCACAGACCGAAACCAAGCAGGAGAATACTTCTGCATCTGCATCAAACGATGATGATTCACAGAAACCCGGCGAACCCAACATAGTCACAGAGGGCGGCTCGGTCAAAGCTGATGTGCTTTCGGGTCAGGGCACTGCCGAATCCCCCTATGTCATTGCCAATGCCGACGATTTCTTTAAAATTCAGGATATTGTAAACAATGCCACCAAATCCGACAAACATTTTGTGCTTGACGCGGATATAAACCTTGCCGGCGTAAGCTACGACAGGCTTAAATCAAACACCGTCACTCAGGGCACAATTGTTTCTGCCGCGAAAAAGCTTGCAGACACAAACCCCGACAAAATTTGGTTTGACCTCAACGGCAACGGTCATAAAATCTATGGCTTAAATGTTAAAAACACCGACCTCTACGGTGTGTCGATTTTCGGATATATCAGTGCAAAGTCCGTTATCAGAAACGTTAAATTTGAAAATTGCTCTGTCGAAGTGGCTTCGTCACTCGGCGTAACAAATTCTGTCATTGCTCTTTATAATGACGGAACAATCGAGAATTGCTCATTCACGGGCATAAGTCTTAATGTATCCAAAAATGACACATGCGCTTATGAGTCAAAGGGCGTTGCATGGGCTTTCAGAATAAAAGCTTCTTCGGGTGCTGTTATCGGCTATAACGGCGGCACTGTTAAAAATGCAAATGTTTCAAATGTTAAAGTCAATGTCGAGTCCTCCAGAACCGGCATAGGCGCACTTGTCGGCGTGAACGCGGGAGAAATCGCATCAGCAGCTTTGACAGGCGTTAATATAACAGTATCGGATGAAAACAAATCATATTCAATCGGTGCGGCTGCGGGCATAAATTCGGCAAAAATCTCCGGCTGCAAAGTTGCCTCTTTCGTTATTAAAAACGGAGTTTACGCGGGCGGTATTGCAGGCACAAACAGCGGCACAATCACCGATTCAATCATAAACGGCAAAGCCGCAAACACAGATAAGGCTTCAGAGAGCAACTCATCATTTGTCGGCAGCGGCACATTCGGTGCAATTGCAGGATTTAACAGCGGAAAAATCGAACTTTCCACGTCGGCATCTGTCGGCGCATACCTCAAAGATAATTCCGTATACGGCGGCATTGCCGGAGTTTGCACAGGCAGTGTTGAAAAATGCGTAGCCTACGGCTCGGTTGACGGCGGCAGTGCAACAGGCGGAATAATCGGCAAAACAGTTAAAAACAGCGACGATAAAGACACCGCATCGGTTAAAAACTGCTATGCGTTTGTTAAACTCACAACAGGCTTTGAATACGGTGCAATTATAGGCGAAGGCACTGCCGATGTTCAAAACAACGTATGGTCCGATACCGTAAGCGGCAGATACACGGCTTATGCTTCGGGCATTAAAGACGGAAATATGGCTCAGCCCTCAAGACTTATTGTCCTTAAAAAGGGTGAGAGCAAAAAGATAAATAAATCTGCTCTCGGCAGTGAATCTGCAGATGCGGCGCAGACTGTTGATATTACAAAGAGCTTTACCATCAGCGGTGACGGCGTTAAACTCACCGACGATAAAGAAAGCTTCACCGTTTCGGCATCGCAGCAGGATAAAACGGCAGAAATTCGCTACACCGCAAGAATTGCAATAAAGGGCGGTTTCGGCGGTTCAACAGTTATAAATCAGCAGGCTAAAATTACTGTTCTTACTCTGCCGGAAGATGCACAGGGCGACGGACTTACACAGCAGTCTGCAATTAAAATCACAAATTCAGCCCAGCTTTCAATGATTAAAGCGGCACCGTATGCACACTTTGCACTTGATGCCGATGTTGACGCTCAGCAGGGCTGGCAGAGCTTTGCCTTCGGCGGCAGCTTTGACGGCTGCGGACACACCGTAAAAGCAGGCGCACCTTTGTTCTCTGCGGTTTACGGCACGGTTCAAAACCTTAATGTTGTGCTCAATGATGAGATTAACACTGCTGTTTTCGGCAGCTCGTTCGGCGCACATTTCGGCAATGTAAGACTTATAAAAGGTGAGCCGGTTGACGAAAAAACAGAAGTACGACTTTTTGCAAAGTCATCTGTAACAGGCACATTCTTTAACAAGGTTATGGGTGCTTCCGTGATAGACTCCTGCTTCACCGATGTTCCCGTTTATACAGAAAATAAAGAGATTTCATATATTGCAGGTCTTATAGCTTCTCTCAGCTCCAAAAATGCAGTCATTACTTCAAGCGGAGCAAGCACAGAAATCACAGCAAGCTTTAAAGATACAATTAAAAACTCTGCCGCACTTATCGGCGGAACATGGGCAAACACAGACGGAAAAATCTCTGACTGCTATGCAACTTTAAGCTCCGCTAATACGCACTACGCGCTTATCGGCGGCGGAGATAATGCAGTTAAAGCAGAAAATTGCTATTACAGTGCGGCAAAAGACGTATCTGCCGCTCCTAAAGATTTTAAAGATGTTAAAGCCAATGCTTGGGGCTTTGACGCAGGCGAACACGGCTTTATCGCAGGCGAGGGCAGTGTAACAGCTGTCACATTGCCTAAGACATCTTATTTTGAGTCTGTTACCGCAAACGATTTTGCGGTTCAGTATGATAAGAACGTAATGAACGTTAATTTAAACGGTATTACGGTTAAAGACGGTGTGCTTTATCTTCCCACTCAGGCGGCAGACGGCAATTACACCGTTATAAACAGCAAGGTCGTTCTTATCAGCAAAACAACGCTTTTAAGAGCAGAAATCAGCCTCTCTAACGGACTTGAAAGAGACAAAAACGGCAATTATCTTATTGCTTACGGCGTTGACCTTGCGTTCCTCGGCGAAAATCTTGACATACTCGGCGGCGAGAGCTTCAAGGTAACAAAAGACCTTGATATGTCAGAGCTTAAAGCATATGAGCCGATAGGCAATGCAGCACTTCCCTTTAGCGGAAGCTTTGACGGCTGCGGACATACAATCAGCGGATTTAAGCTTAACGGCACATCAAACGCCGCGCTCTTCGGCTCGGTAGAAAATGCCGTTATCAAAAATATAATCTTTGACAAAGCTACGGTTACCGCACAGGGTTCATATGCGGCAATCATTGCAGGTCAGCTTGTTAAAAATAATAAGGTTTCAAACATCACATTCAATTCTTGCACGGTTTCAGCCGCAGAAGATCATGCGGCTCTCCTTGCCGGATACATCGGCTCGGACTGTGCGGTAAACAATATATCGGCAGTCGGCGGCAGTGTAACCGCTATTAACAGCGTCGGCGTTATGGCAGGCGCAGTCGGTGAGAACAGCTCAATCAGCGCGGTAAAGGCAGACGGCTTCAAACTTTTCGGCGCAAATTATATCGGCGGTATAGCCGGCAAGCTGGGCAAAGGCTCTTCTGTTTCAAATGCAGAGGTTAAATCACTTGCAATAAACGCTCAGAATTTTGTCGGTGCGCTTGTCGGCGAAGCGACAGCGTCTGTGATAGCAGATTCTTCTGTTGACTCGGCTGTTATAACAGCTTCACAGTCTGTCGGCGGTGCGGCAGGTGCTATGAGCGGCGAGATAAAGAACGTAAGCATCAGTGATTCTGCCGTGAATGCAGACATTGCAGGCGGAATAATCGGCGAGACTGTTACAGATGCCAAGACATCGGTAACAAGCTGCACGGTTACAAAAACAAAAGTGAATGCACAGAGCAAAACCTCTGTTTCGGGCGGTGTTGTTGCTTGTGTAACGGCAAATTCCGAGCTTACGGTAAGTTCCGTTAAAGTATCGGCAGATTCTTCGGTATCTGCGGCACTTGCAGTCGGCGGAATAATCGGCTCTGTAAAGGGCAAAGCAAACATTTTGAACTCTTCTTCATTCGCACAGGTTCTCGGCAGCCTTGTTTCGTCAAAGGCTGTTCCCGGCACAGGCGGAGTTATCGGTAAAGTCGGCACAGAAGATTTTGCCGATGTGAGAATTTCAAACGTAAATGTCGGCGGCAGTGTAAGAGCTTATGAAAACGTCGGCGGAGTTATCGGCTCGGTTTCATCTCTCGCAGCTTCCGATGTAAGCGTAAATAAAGTTATAACGGCTGCTTCGGTCGTGTCTGACGGCAAAGCTTTAGGCGGACTTATAATCGGCAGCACAGGCGAGCTTAAAGAAGAAGACATTGCCTCGGCGGTTAAGGACGTTGTTCTTTCATCGTTTATGTCAAAGGTGGGTGTTTACGGCTCATTAAAGGCAGAGGCAACATATACGGATCTTGACAAAGCTGTTTCATCTTCACTCAAATCTGCAATAGATAACGGCGAAGAGGTTGCGGTCAGCGTTAAGAATGATGCGGCGGCTTCACTCGGCTTTGTATTTGATTCAGAGAACGGCTGGCGTTCGGCTTCAAACGACATTATAAGCGTTGTATCTTCCGATGAAAATTCGGTAACGCTCAAAGCCTTAAAGGGCGGAGCGGTATCTGTTGTTGCTTCTTATAAATATTCGCAAGACAGTGATGTCGTTTTAAACGTTCACTTTGATGTTCAGTCAAATATAAAGACAGCTCTTCTCGGTTCGGGAACACAGAGCGATCCTTATAAAATCTCTTCAAAGAGCGACCTTGCGGCAGTTGCAGGTTATGCAAATGACGGCGCGTACTTTGTTTTAACAAATGATATTGCTTTTGACTCGGCTGACTTTACTTTCGGCGGCGAGTTCTACAACGCAGGCCTCGGCTTTATGCCGATAGGCTCAAAGGATGCAGCATTTAACGGCACGTTTGACGGCGCAGGTCATAAGATAAGCGGAGTTAAGATAAACGGCTCGGATGTTTCGGCAATTTTCGGCTACACAGATTCCGCGAAGATAACAAATCTTATTCTTGACGGTATTACTTCAAACGCTCCCGAACTTTCGGCAGTTGTTGCGGCAAACGCGAAGAACACCGAGATTAAGAATGTTACAGTTACAAATTCTTCCGTAGAAGCTTTATCGGCAGAGGGCTCAGCGGCAATAATCGCGGCATTCGCGGACGGATGCGAAATCGGCGATATAAAACTTAGCGGCTCAACTGTTTCGGCAGGTTTGACGGGCTCGGAATATGCGTCGGCATATGCAGGCTTGATTTGTGCAAGAGCCGTTAATTCAAAAGCTTCGGGCTGTGAAATAAATTCTTCAAACAGCATATCGGCAATCGGCACTGCGGGTGCGGTTGCAGGTTATGCAGAGTCACTCATTATAAACAGTGTCAATACATTCGCTGAACTCAATGCGGTTTCTGCCGCGGCACTTGTCGGCAGAGCCGGCGGTGCAATAAATGCCAAAAATTGCATTGCGGGCGGCGAAGTAAATGCAAGCGAATATGCCGCAGGTATTGCCGCGAAGGCAGACGACGCAATCAGCGCATCGGATATATGCGTGAGTGCCGCTCTCAAAGGCAAGGTTTGCGGTGTTGCGGCGGCTTATGCCGATAAAAATGCTTATGATGACAAAAACAGCGTCGGTGCTTCGTTTGAGAACATAAGCTATTCAAGTTATCAAAACGCTTTCGGAATGTTCGGCGATGAAGAGATAAACGCCTATCAGGGTGCAGGCTATGCCGAAAACCTCAAAGATGTGAATACTCTTGTTCCGTCAGACGGCAGCAGCTTTATTGCAGTCGGCGCAGAGCCGCTCGACCTTTCAAAGGCGCTTGAGTATAAGGGCATTGGCAGCGATATTGCTTCATTTGATTTTGCGGGTGCAAAATTCAAACTTGGAAGTGTAGAAAGCTTCCCGCAGGGTCTTGTTGCATATGATGCGGCGGCAGGCACTGTCACGGCAGAAAAAACAGATATTGACTCTGCAAAGCTTCTTCTTAAATACACAAACGGCATTGTTACCGCTGTGGATATGGTCAGCGTAAAAGGCATGACCGGAAGCGGAACAAAAGAAAATCCGTTCCTTATAAACAGCGAAGATACCTTAAAGCTCCTCAAAGTTTATCCGTCGGCAAACTTTGTTATGACGGCAAATGTTAAACTCAGCGAAGAGTGGACTCCTGTTCCGAACTTCAGCGGAAGCTTTGACGGTGCGTTCTATAGTATTGATTCACTCAAGGTTAACAGCAAAAATGCAGACGCAGGTCTCTTTGCGGTGATTGAAAACGCTAAAATCCAAAACCTTTCAATAACAAATGCGGCTGTTAAGGGTGCGGCAAATGCAGGCGTGCTTGCAGGCAGTGCCGACGGAACGGCAAAAATCTCTAACGTCAGCATATCTTCATCTGCTGTCAGCGCGGCAGATTATGCAGGCGCACTTGTCGGCAGTATAAACTGCGTGGGTGCAGAAATAACAGACTGCACTGTTACCGGTTCAACAATCGGTGCAGATAATGCCGCAGGTCTTGCGGGTATAATCACAGGCTCCGCAAAGATAAACGGCGCAAAGATAAATGCAAGCACTCTCAGCGGTGTGAGCGCGGCAGGCGGAATAACCGCAGTTGCAAACGCGAACGCTCTCACAATCGGCAGATGTGATGTTGCGGCTAAAATAAGCGCTAAAGACGCAGGCTCTGTTGCAGGCGTTGCACTTTCAAATCTTAAAATTAACCTTTGCGGCACATCCTCAGAGATAAAAGGCTCTCATACCGAGGGCGGAATTATCGGCTTTGTAAACACCGAAATCGGCGACGGTTTTGCGGTTACAAACTGCAATATCAATGTTACACTTTCGGGTGCGGCAGAGCACAGTGCGGCAATTGTCGCTAAATTTGAGCCTCTCCCCGAAGATAACGAAGCATTTGCGGCTATGTTTGCAGGCAACTCTTCAAACAGAAAATATGATGAGTTTGAGCCTGCCGTAATGCAGTATCAGAACTTCACACCGGCGGATTCGGAGAAAACAGCTCCCGATCTTCCGGGCAGCGGAACAAAAGAAGATCCTTACAAGGTTTCTTCCGCCGCAGATATTGCAAAAATCCCCGCTGCCTCATCTGCTTACTATTCACTTCAAAACGATATTAAGCTCACAGCCGCAGATTACGGCATATCGGTTGACGAAGACGGCAACACGGTTTACGGCGCATTCTTCGGCGGATATAAGCCCATTAAAGATTTCTGCGGAAGCTTTGACGGCAACGGTCATGTCATAAGCGGATTCTATATAGATTCGGACAGTGATTATGTCGGATTATTCGCCAACATCAAGGCGTCGGGCGAGGTTAAGAATTTGCACATTGAGCTTCTCGGTGAAGAGGACGGCTGCGGATTCTTCGGAATCAAGGGCAAAAATTATGTCGGCGGAATTGCGGGCTACTGTGAATCCGATATGGGTCTTGTTAACTGCTCTGTAACGGGCGGCGTAATAACAGGCGAAAGAAACGTCGGCGGACTTGTAGGCTCTGCCGCGGCAACAAAAATTACAAACAGCTTTGCAGTGACTACCGTTAAGGCAAAAGATTTTGCGGGCGGACTTGTTGGCTCTGTTTACGGCGAATGTGAAATAGAAAACAGCTTTGTTTCGTGCGATGTTTATGCTGTAGGCGGAACAATAGTCGGCGCAAATAACGGCTCTTTGAGCATAAAAGACGTATTCTCATCGGGTTCTTCACTCGGCACAGAGTCGGTCGCAATCGGCGAGAATAACGGAAAAATCTTTGCCAAGAGCATGATAATCACAGGCTCAAATACAAACGGAGCAAAGAGTGCCATAGGCGCAGACAAAGCCGAGTATGTTTACAGTGATAAAACCGCTCTCGGCACAAGTGACAAGAATGTTGCTTCGCTCACTACCAAAGAGCTTATATCCTCTAAACCGAGCGGACTTGATTCATGGCAGTTTGCAGACGGTGCATATGCAGTGCCCGCAACGGCTGATGATTATTCATCTGCATGGGCACTCAAGGTTTCAAAACCCGTCGGCGGCAAAGAGGCATATGAGGGCAACGTTGCAATAGATTACAGCCTCACCAACGAGACAGGTGATAAATCTGTTGACGATATGCTTGTCGGTGTTCTTATAAGCTCCGGCAGTGATAAGGGCACGGTAACGTCCGACCTTTACACAAAGGCAAACGCAAACCCTGCAAAGCTCAATGCTCTGCTTGTAACCTCCGGCACATTCAAGGTTTCGGCATCACTTCCTTACGGCTATAAGTATGAGGTGACCGCGGCCGATGAAAACGGCAAGGAGTATAAAGTAACCGAGCAGGCAGGCAGCGCATCGCTTGTTGAAATCGGCTCGGCAGAATATGTTAAATTAAGCATTAAAATTGTTAAGACAGACATCCCATGGGGACTTACCTCCCTGTGGGAGAGTCTCAGCCGCTAAATAACCGACCAAGGAATACGAGGGTTGAAATCATGAAGAAAGATTTTAGTACGGTCAAAAATATAATACTGCTCATAGCTTCGGCCCTTACTTTGGTGGCTGTTACTTTTGCATGGTATTCCGTCAATAACAAAGGCGGAGTTTCTGTGTTTAACAACAACATAAATTCATCAACACTCTCGGCTGCTTATTATGAATCTGCCGACGGTAGCAAATATACTTTACTCCCCGGCGATATTAACATGAGCAACATGTATGAGGGTAAAACAAATTATTACAGAATAGACGTTAAAACATTTAACGATGTTCCGATAAAGCTTGTTATGAGCTTTGACGGTCTTTCGGCATCCAATAACAAGCTTTTGCCGTATGTTTATTTTAACTACCGCGTTGTTTGCAACGATACGGGTGATGAGCTCGCGGCACAGTCAGGTTTAAAAATGTCAGATTATACATCAAAAAGTGTTTTCACGCAGGATGTTTCGTCTCTTCAGGTCAGCGGCAAGAATAATTACAGCATATATTATGATGTCTATGTGGTTTTGAACGGTGCAAGCGTTTCGGGTACAGCCTCGCTCGGCAACGTAAAAATCCAGGGACAGCAGTTGAGCTGACATGAAAATTAAAAAGATTTTTTCACGCATAATGGCGGCAATAACCGCGTTGTCGTTTATTTTCGGTTTGACGATATTCATATCTGTTCTTAGAGCAAACAAGGGCGAGGTGCCGTCGGTTTTCGGCTTTAGTGTGTTAAGGCTTCAAACAGGCAGTATGGAGCCCGAGTATAAAACCGGCAGCGTAATAGTTGCCAAAAAGACAGATGCGGACGACCTTAAAGTAGACGACGTAATAAGCTTTTATTCAACCAACAAAGATATTGCACATAAAGTGAACACGCACCGTATTGTGGAAGTTAACAGACTGCAATCGGGCATGAAAGAGTTTATTACCAAAGGTGACGCAAACCCCGAGAAGGACGAAGACCCCGTTTTGAGCACAAGAGTTATCGGCAAGGTGATTTTTGATTTCGGAGTTTTCTCCGGCTCTTTGATAGGAATTTTGCAAAACCCAAAGGTTATATTCTTTCTTATAATTGTGCCGCTTATTATAATCACTTTTATGGAAGCTGTAAATCTCGTTAATTTGTTTATGGATAGGAACAAGACGGAGGAAGAAGACGCGGATGAAAACGCAGGCAAAAGAAAAGATTAAGGTCTTAATAAGCTCGGTTTTAATATGTCTGCTCGCATTCCTGCTAATGCTTATTTTTATCCCTAAAATTTTAGGATATAAAACCTTTTATATCAAGTCGCAAAGCATGATGCCTGCAATACCGCAGGGCAGCTTGGCTTTTGTGAAAGAAACGGAATTTAAAAACATCAAAGCCGGCGATGTGCTCACATTTAAAAACGACACCGGCGATGAATTTTTCACACACCGCGTTGTGAGTGTTGACAGTGCAAATCAGATGTTCACAACAAAAGGTGATGCAAACAAAGACAATGACCCTGCGCCGACAAGCTTTTATTTTGCCGTCGGAAAGGTTGATTTTTCGATACCGCTGCTGGGGTTTGTTTCGGAGTTTGTGAACTCGCTCACGGGCAAGATAATTATAGGTGCTGTTTACATTGCGTGGATAGCCGTAGAAATAGAAATTTTTGCCGTTAAGAGAAAGGCGTCTCAGGAGGATTAGTCAGTATGAAAAAAAGGATTGTTGCGCTTGTTGCCTCTCTGGCTGTTATAGCCGGGCTTATGGCGAGTCAAGGCTCTTATGCCTGGTTTGTAACTGCCGTTAAAAGAGCGCAGAATATTACAATAGCCGTTGTCGGCTTTGACAGTGCGGCAGCTTCTCTTGATACACTTGAAGAAGATTTTTACGGCAAAGCCTGCATTTATCCCGGGCAGAACCTTGTGCTTCTTGACGGTAAAGAGGCAACACTCACCATGTATAACAGCTCAACCATTGATACACAGGTCAGAGTAAAAATAGAATACACAAGCTATGCAGGCGGCACTGCAAAAAACACTGTATATTCGGGCTCCGAGAGCGACGACCTCGCTGTTGAGTTTGCAAACAGCAGCGAATGGCTCCCGTTTGATAACGGTATGGACGGATGCTGCTATTATTATGTAGGACCGAACTACGGTTCTTCAACGCTTAAAGATTTAAACAATGTTTATAATGTTAAGCCCGATGTTGCGAGCCTTGATATTATAAATAAGGTTTATTATAAATCCGATATTGACACGGGTCTTTACTCCGGCAACGAGGTAACGGTTAATGTTATTTTTGAAGCCAAGCAGGCGGATTATGTCGGCTGGAGCACCCTCGGCGAATATCAGGTTGCAACAGATGTTGAGAACGCATGAAGATAAAACCGCGTAACATTATATTTAACATTTTGGCGATAATAACGGTTTTGGCTGCCGTGTTTGTTTGCTTTAACATCTTTAGCGGAGCAAAAGGATATTCCGTGATTACCGACAGTATGTCCCCCTCAATCAACAAGGGCGATGTTGTGTTTGTTAAAAAGGCAGATTTCAGTTCTTTAAACGAGGGCGACGTCGTAACCGTCAGATTTGCGGACGGCAGCGGCTATTTCACACACCGAATTACCAAAATCGACCATGAATTCGGCATGTTCCGCACAAAGGGCGACGCGAATCAAAGCGAAGACCCTCAGCCCTCGCAGGCAGAGCAGATTGTCGGCAAGCTGTGGTACAGTGTTCCGCTGCTCGGCTATGCTTCAATAGCTTTTAATGAGCTTGGCACAGTAAAAATCAGTGTGATACTCGCAATCGTAGTTATATTACTGATCGCGGTGACTGCCGCAGTCGAAAAGATAAAAAAATCTAAAGTCAGAGGTGACAGCAATGAATAAAGCAAAAAAAATATCCGCCGTGTTTATGGTGCTTGCATTGGTGCTTTGCACAGGGTATTTTTCTGTTATGTCACCGACTACGGCATGGTTCTATCAGTCACAGTCGGTCAACGGTTCAAATAACAAATTTGTCTTTGCGGATTTCAGCGTTGACGGTGAGTATTCTTTTGACAGAACCATAAAATTTGACGCCGCAACTAAATTTGAAGACCCGGACGAAACCATGTTCGATTCCGCGGTGAAAACCGTTGACGTAGAGGTTAAAAATGACGGCGGCATGCCTGCGAGAATATATGCAACCGTTAAGAATGATAACAGCAGCAAGGGCTTGAGGTATTTTTATTATACCGACGATATGGTAAAAGACGGCTCTCTCAAAGCTGCCATGACAAACGCCCTCGGCGGAAAGCTCAGTGACGAGGCGCTGAATATTTATAACGTAGGCACTGACGGCAACAGCGGTCACTATGTTATGCTGAACCCGGGCGAGAGCAAAACCGTTAAGGTTGCTCTTTGGGTAGAGTATGACGAGAGCGGTGCAGAAAACGCTTTTTTGGATTCCGGCTGGAACACCGTTGATTACAGCATAAAAATTACCATGACCGCCACGCAGGACAGCGACGGCGCAATGGTCAGATAACTATTTTAACAATAAAGGGCAGGGCTGATAAACATGAAAAAGGGCAAAAGAAGAATAGCCGCAGTTATAATCTGCGCGGTTGCCGTTTTAGCAATCGTGGCAGGTTCGCTGGCATGGTATACGAGCACCAATTCCCTGTCCGTGGCAGGTAATTTACTTGGTTTTAAAACATATGCAAGTGTAAATTTTGAAGACCAAAACGGCAAAATGCACACTGCTCAGGCAGATGAAAACGGACTTTATACCATGAGCCTTAACCCCTCTGATTTAAACTATGTCGGCAATCTCAGAGTTTTGGTAATTCACAAGGGTCACGCTAAGTCATATGTCAGGGTCAAAATGAGCGTTCAGTGGACTATGCCTGACGGCACGGTTACGCAGAACACCGTTCTTCCCTACTCATTCAGCGACAATTGGTATGATAACCGCAGCAACGATTATTATGTCTATTGCACGCAAGACAGCGAGCTTTTTAATTCTTATGATAAATCAATAATCACAGGCTTTGATTCTAAAAAGTTCGAGGCATCAACTCTTACCGAAACGGCAACGCCCAAAATAGCTATCACCGCCGAGTCGGTTCAGATTAACCGTTATAAACAGATTTGGGGCATAGACTCGCTTCCTTGGAGTGAAGCGGCAAAGGGATGATATAATGTCCGCAAAAAAGAATAAGTCAAAAAATGCGCCTGCGGTGGGTAAGCCTGCCGCAGGCAGTAATAATAAAAGAGAGAAAAAAGAGCTTAACAAAAAGGCAGAGCAAAAAAATGTTGCCGATAAAAGAGATAAAAAGAAAATTTCTGCGGCGACATCAAAAAAGACAAATGCGGTTTCTAAAGCTAAACCGCAGCGCAAGTCTTTAAAAGAGTCTTTTAAAAGCTTTAAAGAAAAATATAACATCGGCAAAATAGCGCTTGCAATAGCCGCGGTGCTTTTGGTGGTTGCCGGTGCGGCGGTGCTTGTTGTTTCTTTGTTTTCGCACGGCGTTAAAGTGCCGGACAGTGTAAAAAACGCCGAATTTAAAGGCAGACTTGAGCCGGATACAGTTGCATATGCTACCGATATTTCATCTTCTCAGCAAAAAAAGCTTGCAAAAGCCGTGAAGTCAAAGGGCAGTCACCGTTTTGATTTTTTTGTGAACGAAGAGGTGGTTTTGAGTGAACCGACGGATTCGGCGCTTCTTGAGTTCGGCAGTGTAAGCTCTAACGATTGCATTCTTATTGCCTTTCTTTTGGATGAGAGCGGCAAAACGCTCTATCGTTCTCTCGGTGTTGAACCGGGTGAAGAAATAAAGAGTGTAAGGTTTTTTGAGGAAATGCCTTACGGTACACACAAACTGACGCTTGTTGTTAACGGATATAACGCAGAGTCATATGAAAAAATCGGAACAAAAACCGCGGAAATACAAATAAAAATTGGTGTTGATTGATTTGAAAAAAAGTAAAAAGGGTATAATAATAACTGTGATTGCAGCCGTTGTTATATTGATAAGCGCAGTTCTCACAGAGATTTTAACCCCCGGCATTGCGTGGCTTTTTGTGCCGAAAGCAAAGGTTCAAAACGGAGTTTTGCCCGAGATTGAAGACACTTCTCATATAAATGAAGTGCCGAAAGGCGAAATACGCTACCTTATAAATAATAACGTTGTTTTCGATAAAGACAGCCAGTGCGGAAGCTTTATGTTTGAAAACCCGGCGGCCTGCGAATATACCTTGCAGTTTTTTGTGTATGAGGTAACAAACGATAATAAAGAGCGGCTGATATATGAGTCGCCCATGCTGGAACCCGGCACTTATCTTTATAACGACAAGCTAAAGAGAACGCTCTCTGTCGGCGAGCATGAGTGCATATATTATGCCAAAGCTTATATCGACGGAGTGTTTCAAGGCGAGCGCAACGGAACGCTCACGGTTACGGTGATTTCTTAATCGGCTTTATTCTTTGCTATGGCGCGCTCAAGGTCGAGTTTATATATCAAAAGCGCGTGAGCCTGGTTTCTTCTGAAATTTTCACCGTGCCCGCGCTCATATAAATTTTTCTCGATTTCGGAAATTCTCATTTTTAAATATTCTATCTCATTCATAGCTGTGTGCGGCACAAAGATTTTGCTTTGGGTCGCTTCCTTTCTGTATGATGATAATATTTTTTGATTTCTGCGCCGTATTATAAGAGGAAGTCTAAGGGTTTGAAGGTGTTACTTTGGGTCTTGAGAAAATAATTAGAGATATGCTGCTGCAAGAGGGCGCGGCCGATGTCGGCTTTGCAAAGGTTCCCGACGGTCCGTTCGGCGAAAATTCATATGCGATAAGCATAGTTGTCAGACTTTCGGACGCTGTTGTGGACGAAATTGACGGTGAGCCGACGCATACATATTTTCATCATTACAGAACCGTCAACGCTTTTATTGACCGCCTTGTGCTCAAAACAGGCATAATTTTGCAAAATCACGGTTATAAATATATTCCGATAGGCGCGTCGCAAAGCATAAACATAAACGGCTGGAATTATAACGGCAGATATTCTCACAAAAAGGCTGCGTCGCTGGCGCACTTGGGCGGAATAGGAAAAAACTCGCTCTTTTTGCATAAGGATTACGGGGCGAGAGTGCGGCTCGGCACTCTTTTCACAAACTGTGAATTTGAGACAAAGCAAGAGAAATATCATTCGCCTTGCACCGAGTGCGACAGATGCGTAAAAGCGTGCCCGTCAGGTGCGATAAAAGGAACGCTTTGGCAGCCGGGAACAGAACGCTCGCAGGTCTTTGACCCGGAGAAGTGCTCCGAATATATGAAAAAGAATTTTAAACATATAGGCAGGGGAGCCGTATGCGGAATTTGCATGAGTGTGTGCCCTGTCGGCAAAGGAAAAGAGGAATGACATATGGAACAGAAAAAAATTGACAGAATAAACGAGCTTGCAAAAAAAGCAAAAAGCGAGGGCTTGACCCAAACAGAAAAAGAAGAGCAGGCGATTTTAAGAAGCGAATATATCGAAGCTTATAAAAAAAGCCTTGTTTCCGCCCTTGAAAACACCTATATTGTTGATGAAAAAGGTAACAAAACAAAGATTGAAAAGAAAAAAAGAAAATGATTTTTCAAGAGCCGCACAGCAAATCAGAGCTGATTGCCGTCGGCTCTTTTGCTTTTATTTTGACAAAATTTTTGTGTATTTGTGACCATAACCGAGGGCTTTAAAAAGAAAAATCTTGACATCAAGCACAAATTAGTGTAAAATAAATCAGATGATAGTCTAATATGCCGTATTAGCTTGATTCTGCGGATTTTTCCGCTTGAGATAATTACTTAACAAAGTTATTATTGATACTTGAAAATTTAATAAGGAGGTGTTTGTCGACTTTGGATATTTCAGTAGGTGTTTTAATCGCAATTATCCTCGGTTGTGCCGTTGTCGGTGTTGTCATCGGCTTTTTTGTCGGTATGGCATATCGCAAAAAGGTTGCAGAGGCAGCTATAGGCTCGGCTAACCAAGAGGCTACGCGAATAGTTAACGAGGCGGTTTCAAAAGCTGAATCCGTTAAGAAAGAGAAAGTTCTTGAGGCTAAAGACGAAATTCACAAGCAGCGTTCCGAACTTGAACGCGAAATTCGTGAAAGACGCAGCGAAGTTCAACGGCAAGAGCGTCGCATGGTTCAAAAAGAAGAATCTCTTGACAAAAAAATAGAAAACCTTGAAAAGAAAGAAGAAGCCCTGGCAGAGAAGATCAAAAGCGCAGAGAGCAAAGAGGCAGAGATTGACTCACTCAAGCGCAGTCAGCTTGATATGCTTGAAAGAATTTCGGGCTTCACCAAAGAACAGGCAAAAGATTATTTGCTTTCGGCACTTGAAGAAGATCTGACTCACGAAAAAGCAGTTAAGATCATGGAGTATGAACAAAAGACCAAAGACGAATCCGAAACAATAGCGAGAGAAATCATTGCAACAGCAATTCAGCGCTGCGCGGCTGATCACAGCGCAGAGGCAACGGTTTCTGTTGTTACACTGCCCAACGATGAGATGAAGGGCAGAATTATCGGCAGAGAGGGTCGCAACATACGCACCCTTGAGACGATAACAGGCGTTGACCTCATTATTGACGATACGCCCGAGGCTATTACGGTTTCTTGCTTTGACCCCGTTCGCCGTGAGATAGCGCGTAAGACGCTTGAAAAACTCATTGCAGACGGCAGAGTTCACCCGGCAAGAATCGAAGAACTCTATGAGAAATCACGCAAAGAGGTTGAACATACCATTAAGCAAACGGGTGAAAGAGCCGCTATTGACGCAGGCGTCAACGGTATTCATCCCGAACTTATCCGTCAGCTCGGCAAGCTTAAATACCGCACGAGCTACGGTCAGAACGTACTTAACCATTCTCTTGAGGTTTCATACATCGCAGGTCTTATGGCGGCAGAGCTCGGCGCAGACGTCAAAACCGCAAAGCGCGCAGGTTTGCTTCACGATATAGGCAAGGCGCTTGACCATGAGATGGAGGGCTCGCATATAGAGCTCGGCGTTGAATATGCCAAAAAGTATAAAGAAAACGAGCAGGTCGTTCATGCCATTCAGGCTCACCACGGTGATGTTGAGGCTAAAACGGTTGTTGCATGTCTTGTTCAGGCGGCCGACGCAATATCGGCAGCACGTCCGGGCGCAAGAAGAGAAAATCTTCAAAACTACATCAAACGTCTTGAAAAACTTGAAGAAATTTCAAACTCCTTTGACGGCGTTGAAAAATCTTATGCAATCCAGGCGGGCAGAGAGATCAGAATTATGGTCAAACCCGAGGCTGTTTCAGACGATCAGATGGTTCTTGTTGCAAGAGACATTGCAAAGAAGATTGAAGAAGAGCTTGAGTACCCCGGTCAAATCAAGGTCAATGTTGTGCGCGAGAGCAGAGCAATAGACTTTGCAAAATAAAAACAAAAAAGGCTGTAAAAAAACTTGCGTTTTTTTACAGCCTTTTTTTTAGGGGATAAGAAAAAAGATGAAGAACGGACAAACTGAGCAAAATCAAGGCAACGCTCTTGATTTTGTCTGCCCGAAGGCGTACAAAAGTACGTTGAGCGGCGAAGTTTGTTCGTAGTATAAAACATAAAATTTTTACATTTAATACATTTCAGTAGATTCTTGGGTTATCTTCAGGTTCTAAATGTCGAATAACACTTTGTCATATGCGGTTTTATACGGTCTTCGCTTTTTTTACATCCCCTTTTCTTTATATTATGTGGCAAAAAAATTATATTATGATATAATAACCTCACGAAACGCTTGCAAAATCAAAGATTTTGACCGTTTCGGAGAACATTGAATGACTAAATTGCGGCTGTTGCCGCCGTCACTTCGTTCCGCTTGTGCTGCCGCACAAGTAATTTATGATATAATAAAATTATTCAAAGATTTCAAGCCCGAGTTCAAACAGCAGCTCGTTCATTTCTATGAGAGACAGTTTATTTTGAAGAGAAAATATAACTATGTTGTCGCGCTTGTTTTTTGCATACAGAACAGGCGAAGCGCACTTTATCAAAAGATTTTGCGATTCTTCCGCATCAAGACCCATGCCGAGGCACAGCATAATCAGTTTATCTCTTGACGGTGTTTTTCTGCCGGAAAATATTTGGTAGGCGTAGTGACGCTCAATGCCGGATTTTTTGATTATTTCGGATTTTACAAGACCTTTTTCCGCAATAATTTTTTCAAGATATTCGCACGGCTTTTCCGCAGAGAAGCTCTCGCTGTTTTTCTCCAGATATTCGTTTATGTCTCCCGCACTTTTCAGAAGAGACAGAAGCTCTGTTGTTGAACGTTTCATGTTATATCATCTCTTTCTTATATATTTTAATATCATTTAGATTCAGAATGCAAGGGGTTTTTAAGTGGAAAATTTAAAGGAAGAATATTTTTTGTGGAATTATCAAAAATTAACCGACCTCGGCAAAGACACTGCGCTTGTTAAAGACGGGCAAAGCGGTGAAATATCTGTTTGCAAACACATAACGGGCAATGAAGAAGTTTTTAAAAAGCTTTGCGGTATAAAGTGCCGAAGCCTTGCCTGTGTGACAAATGTTTTTGAGTTTGAAAACGGCAGCTATGCGCTTTTGGAATACGCCCCCGGCAAAACGATAAAAAGCATTATAGAAAGCGGCAGACTTTTTTCTGAAAAAGAGACAGCCTTTATTGTTTCCGAGCTTTGCGACGGACTCGCGGTTTTACATGCAAACGGCATAATTCACCGAGACGTCACCGCCGCAAATGTTGTGATTTCTCAAAGCGGCGAGGTTAAAATAATAGATTACGGCATAGCGCGCCTGCCGAGAACCGATGCAAATAAAGACACCCACATCCTCGGCACCGCAGGCTTTGCCGCGCCCGAACAATTCGGCTTTGCGCAAAGCGATGAGAGAACAGATATTTATTCGCTCGGCGTTTTGATAAATGTTATGCTGACGGGCGAATTCCCCACAGACGAAATTTGCACCGGATTTTTTGCCGACACGGTAAAAAGATGTGTTTCAATAGAAGCATCCAAACGTTTCAGAAGCATTGATGAGCTGAAAAAAAGCATATTCCCAAAGAAAAAAGAAAAGGAGCAGAGCATACCGCCCCAAAAGGGCATACCCGGGTTCAGAAGCAAAAATCCGTTTGCGGTTGCCGCTGCGGTCGTCGCGTATTTTTTAGCCATTTTTTCTGTTTTTACGGCAATAGGCGTTTCTTATCACAGCGGCGGAATTGCATATGCGGCGATAGAAACCGTCAACATCGTATGCACAACATTTTTGCCGTATGTGATGATTCACAATGCTTTTAATTCGCGCGAAAGGCTGCCGCTTTTGCGAAAGGTGCCGGACTATGAAAAAAAGGGTACGGTAGCCCTTGCCTCAATCGGTTTGATTGTTGCCGGATTTTATATTTTCACTTCATTGATTCAGGATTGATTTTGCAAAGAATATTTTAAATTAAAATTCATGTTTAATGGTATGCCGGCGGCATACAAGCAAAAAGCCTCCCTGACGGGAGACTTTTTGTTTGCAATTCAAGTATCTTTATATTACAACCTCAAAAATAGCTTTTTTATCGGTCCAAAAGTTTGTCTCATATTCGATTTCTATATTTTTAGCATTTTTAGGTACTTCAAAATAAACATAGCCGGATGTCTTTCTTCCGCCTGAAAGTGTAACAAAACCTTGAAGGGTGTTGTCAGAGCTAAAATAGTAGCTGTCTGCCACTGCACCGTCCGCATAGCACTGAAATTCAACTGAACCTACTGAGCGGTCAGATTTGCCGGTGTTTTCAAACTCAAAAAACGCTCTGATTATTTTATTTCCGCTTTTGGGTTCGGCAAATTGGCTGTAGTCTTTCCACTCTTCGCATGATTTATATGTCATCTTAACATCAGAAACAAGAAGAGTTGAACCGGGCTTGTATGTTGATGCTTCCGGTTGAGCAGATGTGCTGCTTTGGCTTGAATTATCGTTTGTACCCGACGGATTGTTTGTCGTGTCATCATTTCCGCCGCCTGCTACCGCCGCAATAACCGAAATGGCTATTATTACCATGAGAACGATAAACCAAGCTCTTTTATAAATCGGTTTTTTGATTTTTGCTCCGCATGCGGGGCAAGCCTTTGCCTTTTTAGAAATCATGTTGCCGCAAGAGGGGCAAGGCTTCATGTTTTTGTTTTGCACTTGCTGTGTCTGAATGTTTTGCTCATCCATAATTTAAAACTCCTTTATTTATTGATGACAAAATTATAACGCCGCGCAAAATCCTATTGGTATGCCGAGAGCATACTTTTGTATTTTACTTTCGGTTGACTGCAAGTGACAATAGTGTTAAAATATCAATATAATTTTTTTGAAAGGTCGGCAATTTTGCCGTTGCAACAGGTCATAATTATGCATGAACCGCTGGCACAAAGAATAAGACCGCAAACCCTTGACGAGGTAGTCGGTCAAAAACATATTATAGGCGAGGGCAAACCGCTGAGAAATATTATTGAATCCGGCGAACTGCCGAATCTTGTGTTTTACGGTCCCTCCGGCGTGGGCAAAACCACGGTTGCAAACATAATTGCAAAAAAAACCAAAAGAAAATTTTGCAAGCTCAACGGCACAACCGCAGGCACTGCCGACATAAAGGCGATAGTTGCTCAGCTTGATACATTTGAAGCGATAAACGGCGTTTTGCTTTATCTTGACGAGATACAGTATTTTAACAAAAAGCAGCAGCAAACCTTGCTTGAATATATAGAGACTGGCAAAATCACTCTTATTGCGTCAACAACCGAAAATCCGTATTTTTATGTGTATAACGCGATTCTCAGCCGCTCAACCGTTTTTGAATTTAAAACGGTGAGCGCAGAAGAGATTGAGCATGCCGTCAGACGGGCTTTTAGAATCTTGTCCGAAGAAAAAGATACCGAAATCACGGCAGATGACGAAACGGTGAAATATATCTCAACCGCATGCGGCGGCGACGTTCGCAAGGCTATGAATTCGGTTGAACTTTGCGTGCTTTCAACAAAGCCCAAGGACGGTAAAATTGAAGTTTCGCTAGAAACGGCAAGGCAGCTCACGCAGAGAAGCGCAATGAAATATGACAAAGACGGCGATGAGCACTACGATATTATATCTGCTTTTCAAAAGTCAATGCGCGGCTCCGATCCGGACGCGGCGGTGCACTACCTTGCAAGGCTTTTAGAGGCAGGGGATTTGGCGTCTGCCTGCCGCAGACTTATGGTTTGCGCGTGCGAAGATGTGGGGCTTGCTTATCCGATGATAATTCCGATAGTTAAAGCCGCGGTTGACGCTGCAATGATGGTTGGGCTCCCCGAGGCAAGAATTCCGCTTGCGGACGCGGTTATTTTGGTTTGCAATTCGCCGAAATCGAACTCTGCCTATAACGCAATTAACGCCGCATCGGCAGATGTTGCGCGCGGCAAAACGGGAGCAATTCCGCGTACTCTGCAAAATAAGCACTATGACGGTGCAGAGGTCGAGAAAAAAGGTCAGTTTTACGAATATCCGCATGATTATCCAAATCACTGGCTCAATCAGCAGTATTTGCCGGATGAACTTAAAGATAAAACATATTATGTATTCGGCGACAACAAAAACGAACAGGCGGCAAAAGAGTATTGGAGCCGTATAAAGGGCAAAAAAAATTAAAGGAGGGGAAAATATGGCAGAAAGCAGTATTCATGACGGACACAGAAAAAGAGTGCGCGAAGCTTTTCTTAAAAGAGATTTGGACTCAATGCCCGAGCATGAGATATTGGAACTGCTTTTGTTTTACTCTCAGCCGAGGGGCGATACAAATAAGCTCGCGCATGAGCTGATAAACACTTTCGGCAGCCTTGAAAACGTGCTTTCTGCAAATTATGAGGACCTTATGAAGGTCAAGGGCGTTGGCGAGAGCACCGCGGCACTGTTGGTTTTGTTCTCGCGGCTTTCTATAAAATACGTTTCGCTTTTGGGTGAAGAAAAAGATTTTGCCGATAAATCCGATATTATTGATATGCTCAAAATGCGCTATAAGGGCGAAAAGAATGAGGTTGTGCTTGCTGTTTTTTATGACAGCAGGGGCAAGTATATAAATACCGTGTCGGTCGGCGGCGGAAGCATAAGCGAGGCGACTTTTAAACCGCGCGAGCTTGCACAGGCGGCACTCAGGTGCAATGCATCAAGAGTGATACTCGCACACAATCATCCTCAGGGCTTTGCGGTGCCATCATTGGCAGATGTGCAGGCAACAAAGGCAGTGCGTGCTATACTTATGCCGCTTGATATTGAGATGACGGATCATATAATTATTGCAGGAGAAGACAGCTTTTCTATGTGCGAGAGCAAAAAATACCGTGACATCTTTTTGTTTTGAACCGTTTTGAAAAAAATAAAAAAATTTAAAAATAACGGTTGATTTTTTCTGAATGTTGTGGTATGATAATTCGGCAGTCTTAAGAAATGCGCTGCTAGCTCAGTTGGATAGAGTGTTTGGCTACGAACCAAAAGGTCAGGGGTTCGAATCCCTTGCAGCGCGCCAAGTAAAAGCAACACCGTGGGTGTTGCTTTTATTTTTATGCTTAAGGGGGATTCGAACCCTGAGAGGGTGAGCGGCGTAAAAAACAGCCCTGTGGGCTGTTTTTAGGCGCGAAGTGTGAGGCGGGTACTGCCGCGAAGCGGCGGTCGCCGAGGACGCAAGGCGGCGAAGCCGACTGTATCCCTTGCAGCGCGCCAAGTAAAAGCAACACCGTGGGTGTTGCTTTTATTTTTATGCTTAAGGGGGATTCGAACCCTTTGCAGCGCGCCAAATAAAGGGGCTGTCACGAAGTGACTGAGGGGCTTTCTCGGATTTGCACCATAGTTTATTCATGCAAAATTCAACGGCGCTTTCGCTCTCGCGTAGGGCGGCATGCCCTCATGCCGCCGCTTACCGTAAATTTTCTGCGTTTGATGAACTTTAACCCCTCCGTCACGGCTTCGCCGTGCCACCTCGCCTAAAGTGGAGGCAATGTGCGGCTAATCGGCTTCTCCTCGAGGAGAAGCTGTCACGAAGTGACTGATGAGGTGAAATTTTGCGGTTTGATGTTATTCTCGGCAAGGCACTGCGTAGGGCGGCATGCCCTCATGCCGCCGATTATCTGAATTTGATGTGAGCTAACGGCAAGACTCGCCCTCATCCGGCGCGTTGCGCCACCTTCTCCCCCGGGGCGAAGGCTACAATTGGCTTCTCCTCGAGGAGAAGCTGTCACGGAGTGACTGATGAGGTGAAATTTTGCGGTTTGATGTTATTCTCGGCAAGGCTCCGCGTAGGGCGGCATGAGCGCAGCGGAAACGATATGCACACCGCTATAGGTGGGTAAATCCACTGTTTATTCTTATAAAAAAAGACCGCCTGCAAACGGGCGGTCTCTTCTTACATCGGTATCTTTTAATTTCTTTTTTGGGCGACTTTATATCTTGTCAGTGCGACAATAAGCGATATCAGAGATAACGAATCATTTGTCATACCTGCCCAAGACCGGTTTATCAGGTTGAATGTCACCCAGCAAAGGCAGACGGGTATAGTCATAATCCTTAAAATCTGCGGATTCTTTTGCCAGCCGCCGATTGTGGCAAATATTGACGCAATAAACGGCAATATTCCCCAAACTCCCTGCCATGTGACAATAGTGAGCACAAGTGAAACTGCAATAAAAACAATCGGAACAGCCTTTGAATGAACCCATTCTTTGTTGAGGCTGCAAACATAGCTTCTTACAACATTCAAAAAATTCATTGCCACGGGGGTAAAAAGCCACATACTTGTGTAGTGCAGGCACCAAAGGGCGGAGCATAGCGTCATCAGCACCATTATTGTTCGGTGCTTCTTAAATTGATACATTATTATTCCGACCGCCATCGCGGAAAATCCGAATATTTGAGTAAGGTACGAATGTGTTTCAAAAAATTCCTGCATATAAATCTCCGCTTTGCCTACAAAATCAACGTGATTATTTTACTGCAAGGTGTTTTACCTGTCAATTATATTTGTCGCAAAATTCTTTTGCAATATTTAATAAATACGGGTCTAAAAAAGAAAGTGCGGATTTTTTCATTTCTTCGTCTATTCCGTAGTATGCCTCGGCAACCGAGCCGGTTATTGCGGCGATTGTGTCGCTGTCGCCGCCGATTGAAATTGCGTTTCTTATCGCGTCCTCAAAATCTGTTGACTCAAAAAAAGCCTGCAATGCCTGCGGAACGGATTTTTGGCAGATTTCATAAAAGCCGTAGCTGTCACGAATTTTGTCGAGCGTAAAATCTATTGTATAAAATCTTTTTATATACTCCTTGATTTCTGCCATGCTGCGCGTTGTTCTCGCAATATAAATTGCACCTGCAACCGCTGCCGCACCTTTTATGCCCTCGGGGTGGTTGTGCGTCACTTCTGCGCTTGCCGCCGCCAAGGCTTCACATTCTTTGAGTGAATTTGCATACCAAGCGACGGGCGAAACCCTCATTGCAGAGCCGTTGCCGCAGCTGTTATACGGTTCTGTGAGTTTTTCTTCAATCCACACTGCGAAATTGCCGCCGTAGCCGCAGTGTGGATATTTGCCGCCCACCTCATGCATTGCGGCAATAAGCTCTTTTTTAAACTTATTGATGTCTGTGATTTCTTCAAATTTCATCAATGCTTTTGCAACCGCCAGCGTCATAACAGTGTCGTCCGTAAACGTGCATTTGCTCTCAAACATATTAAATTTTTTGGACTTAATGTTGTTAAACTCAAATCTCGAACCTACAATGTCCCCTAAAATTGCACCTATCATATAAATTCCTCCGAAAAATTTTGATAAATACATTATACAAATAATCACACTGTTTGAGTCGCTTGTCAAGAGACATTTTATAAAGCAAAATCGGCTCCCGCTTTAATTGCGAGAACCGATTGCTTATATTTTTTAACCTTTGGCGTTTTCTTCCGAAGACAGAAGCGCGTCTGCCTTTTGCGCCGTGTCGGTGAAGCTGTTATTTTTCCACCATGCCCATACAGAGCTTGCCACCGTCAAAAAATACGAGGCGTAATGTGTGAGCGAGTCGATGTCTGTCTCTTTGTCGGTCACTCCGAATATTACAAGTGCTTGGTTGACAAGAGCAATCAAAAGTACAGCCGTGCGAATCCACGTTGCCTTGTCAACACTTTTAAGGTTTATCTTTTTCATCGTTTTCCCTCCTTAGTTCATCAATTCTGTGATGTGCGGATTTTACCGAGTTCTCGACCTTTACCATTCTTTCAACAAGATTGTTGTGCTTTTCCACCTTTTTTTCGAGCTGCGATATTCTGTAAATTGTCAGCCTGCCGGAGGCAATGATTCCGCCGAGCGTGCCGAGCAGTGTGCCTAAAAAGGATATTAAAGATACAGTGATTTCAGTGTTCATATTCTTGTGCAGTATTTAAGGCAGATCCAGCCCGACGGCGTTTTGCCCCAGTATTCGTTTGATACTTTTGAAACAGTGCAGACTACGCCGTTTACATAGCCGTTGCAGGCAGAGCCGCCGTTAAGCTTTTTGATTTGTGCGCGTGCATTGGCTGTGAACTGCGAAAATGTTTTGACGCCGTAAGTCGTTCCCGCTCCGCTTCTGACATTCAGAACCGCCGCGTCAACTTTATAAGTGCCGGGTCTGAAAATCGTGGGCGCAACATAATTTTTTGAAAAAATCTCGGGGTCTTCATATTTTTCTGTTTTAAGGTCTTTAACGCCGAGGTGAAGGTGCACGCCTGTTGCTTTGCCCGTCTTCCCCGTTTTGCCGAGCAGCGTGCCTTTGACTACGGATTGCCCCTTTTTAACGCATATTTCGCTCAAATGATAATGCAAAAGCTTTTTGCCCGTGCGAGGGTATGAGACCCAAATATATTTCGCGCCGTCGCTTGCGGTGCCGCAGGATAAAACCGTGCCGTCTTCTATTGCGTATTGCGGCAGCTTCTTTCCGTTTGTGCCGTAATCGGTGCCGTAGTGGAATGTTGAAGTGACCCCGGCAGATGTGCCGAAAGACCTTCTCTTGCCGTAAGGCGAGGTAACGTAGTTGTATTTGTCTTTAAAAATCAAGTTGCTTATAGTGCTCATTTTTTATCTCCTTTCTTTTAAAAATCATCCGATAGGGTATTTTATTGTAAACACAGGTGCAGTGCTTTCGTCACCGAAGTCTGAGGCAAGCCCGTTCGGAGTCAAGACCTCGGCACTTGTCACCGCGCCGCACGGCACGGCGCACAGGGTATAAGAGAAGCCGATAATCTGCGCGCTGCCCTCGGTGCAGGCTGCGGCTATAAACGAGCCGAGCTTTTGCGGAAAGCCGTCGCCGTCAAAATTTTTGCAGCTACCCGTGCAGTGAATAACGCTGTTTAGCGGTATGACGCTGACCCCCGATAAAATCGGAACCGAAATGTCAAATTCATTTGAATTTTGCCTTGCGGAAAGGTCTGCGCCGTCTGCGTTTTGCTGATATAAAACAGGTCTTATTGTGACGGACGCGCCGCTCTCGGATTTTAAAATTACATAACCGTTCATGGTGACGTTATAGGGTGAGTCGGGCTCAAGAGAAAATGAAGAAATATATGCGGGCGAAACATTTTCAGTGAGCGATATAACATCGGTTTCGCTTTTTTTGCGCCAATAAATGTGCTTTGTAAAAGGCTCGGGTTTTACTTCGCCCTTTGCCTTGCACCTTTTTGCAAAAGTCAAAAACAAATTGCCGATAAATTCACTGTATTTCATTACGGCTTTCAAAGTGAGGTCGTCTTTCCATACAACCGAGCATGAGCTCGCTTCATAATTTTGCGCCGCAAAGTTTGCAAAGCACGGCGAACTGTCCGGTGTTAAAACCGTAGAATTTTTTTCGCCGCCGTCACTGTGGAGGCAGTCGAATTTTCCGGCGGTTTTCAGAAGCAATTCTTCGTCGGAGTTTTTATGCGGAGCATAAAAAATATTTTTTTCTGCCGAAATATTTTTTGATATAAAATCGCATACAGCGATAATATTTTCACCCGATACATTCTCGAGTGTTTGCATAACCGCAAGGGTTTCTTTTTCGCTCGCACTTGCGGTTCCCTTGTTTTCGTTGCCGCAAATATCCCATTTGAACGGAAAGTTGCAGGCAATGTTTACGTTATTTTTGTTAAGTCCGTTTTCGTTTTCGTAAGCCGTGGGTGCGGCGGCGGGCAAAACAATGAATTTGACTTTGTTATAAAGAAAATTCAAATTTTTATCTTCCGAATTTCTTTTGCACAAAGCGCCGAAAAATCCGCCGAGTGCCGCCAATGTCATATATGTGCCGCGGGTGTGGTTGGCGGTTACAAATATTGTTCTGTCAAAATTCCTGCCCGTGAATGTGAATACGGGAATATTTTTGCCGTAAGAATCTTCTCCGGCAGAGGTTTCTTTTACATAGTCGGGATATTTCTGTGCGAGAAGCGAAAATTGAGCGGTGAGATAGTTCTCGTCAGCGGCTTTGAGCGCATCATAATCGAGCGAGCCGATGTCATTTTCTTTTGCGGTGTACATATCGTCTGCCCAGTCTGAAATTTCTTCTTCAAAAGTCATCTCTTCACTTGAGTCTAATTCGCCGCCGTCTGAATTTTCAAAGGAAGTTATCTGCACCGATTCGTTTGCACCCACTGTTATTTTATGCACGGCAATATTTGTGGATATAACAGTGCCGTCTTCACTAATGCCGACAGCACCGATTTTAAGAAGTCCGCTTTTTTGCAGGCACTCTTTAGGAACGGTGCAAACTCCGCCGACGATTGCCGCCGTGTATTCGCCGTTCGGCACACCGCAAATAAACACTGCGGTTTTAGAAAAATTGTTCCACTGTGAGTCAAAGGTAAATTTGCATTTGTCAAAATTCACGCTGCCGCTTGTAATATCCGGAAGATTGGCGGCGGTTATTTTGTTGCCGATTACGTTAAATTCAAGCTGATTCAAGCCAAGATTTCTCCTTTCTGTAATAATTCTGAAGCTTGTAGGCGGTTGTTAAAAGGTCCCTTTTCTGAGCATAAAACACAAGCCTTTTTTGCTTTAGCAGATAGCTTTTTCTGAAGTCCTTTTTCTCGGCGGCAATTTTTATTTCTGCCGTACATTTTTTAATAAGGCAGTCCATATCCGCCGCCGCTTTAAAATAATCCGTGCTAAGTTCGGTTATTGATTTGTCCATGTTATTTCCCCGTTCCCTTTCGATATTTTTATAATTATTTCTGCGCCCGTTAAGCGGCTGTATTTTTCTATTTCGCTTATGGTGGGCGATCGTTTTCCCTGTTCCGTGTCAGAAAGCTTTTTTTCGCTTATGTTTAAAAACTTTGCACACTGCTCGGTTTCTATTGCGTGCGACAAACGCAGATCTTTGAGCAAAACCGCTACATTCCCCTTGCTCCTTTTTTGAGCCTTTAAAACATCTAAGGCTTCATCCAAATAAAGCGGAGACATCTCACTTGTTTCAAGGTCTTTGAAATACATCACAAGCACCTCTAAATAATCCTTTAAAATCTCTTTTGCTTTTGTTTTGGCAGCGTATATGCAGCGCACGCTCATCCCCAAACGCGTTGCCGCTTCTGCCGCGCTTATATCTTCAAGGCAGCAAAGGCGTATAACCTCTGCCTGCATATGCGTCAGGCGGTTTTTTATAAGATAATCGACCAAATATGCCATGGTGACCGTCCTTTTTCTGCACACAAGCTTGTCTATTGATTCGAGCGCCTCTTCGGTGCTGAATCCGTGACGGCGTATGCAGTTGAGAGCAAATCTTGCCTCCTCCAAAGATATAAGCTCGTCTGTTATGCTGTTCATTTATGCACCTCCTTTGGCAGACCGCCGATTAAATGATAAACACAAATATTTTGTTTATCGGCGGCTGTTTGAATAGCACAGCTATTATTATAGAAACATATGTTCGGTTTGTCAAGCACAAATATTAGAAAAACTATTTTCTTTATAAAATCTCTTGACAAATTTAATAGAATAGCTCATAATATACGCAGCGAAATATTGGGATGTGCTTATATGAACATTATAAAAGAATTAAGACTTTCAAAAAATCTTACCCAGGCAGATTTGGCTGAGCTATGCTCCGTGCACCAAACCGCAGTCAGCCAGTGGGAGAAGGGGAGAACCGCACCTGACACCGAAAGCCTTAAAAAGCTTTCTGAAATATTCGGCGTTTCGGTCGATAAACTCATAGGTGCGCCGGAGAAGAAAAAGGGGGTAAAAATCCCCGTGCTCGGATATGTGCGCGCAGGCATACCCGTTGAAGCTGTGGAGGAGATACTCGATTATGAAGAAATTTCACCCGAGACTGCGGCAACAGGCGAGTTCTTTGCTCTTAAAATAAAAGGTGACAGCATGGAGCCGAGAATTTGCGAGGGAGACGTTGTTATTGTAAGAAAACAAAACGATGTTGACAGCGGCGACATAGCGGTTGTTCTCGTCAACTCAATGGACGCAACCGTTAAAAAAGTAATAAAAAAAGATACAAGCCTTTCGCTTGTACCTTTTAACACAAATTATGATGTTATGATTTTTACTCCGGAAGAAATCACAAAAATTCCCGTAACAATAATCGGCAGAGTGGTTGAATTAAGGGGCAAGTTTTAATTATCTTATGCTCGCTTCTCCCGATGATATATTTTCTGTTGTTCCGTCCGCATATCGCACAATGAGCGCGGCGCAATCGTCTATGCCCTCGGCAAAAGCCTCTTTAGGTTCTTTGCCGGGGGATATTATTTTTATGTTTTTGCCGACGGTTACACACCTTTTGCGGTAGTAATCAAGAAATTCTCTGTTGTCGGCATTTTCAAACTCCTGCGATAAATAAAAGAGCAGATTTTGTGTAAGCTCGTCTTTTAAAGAGCCGTCGGCGGCAATGCTGCCGGCTCTTGATTTTATATCGTCGGGGAAATTTTGCGTTGAAACATTTATGCCGATGCCGACTATTGCAAACATAAGCCTGCTTTCGCAAAATTCGCCCTCGGTCAATATTCCGCACACTTTTTTGTTATCGAGCAAAATGTCGTTTACCCATTTGACTTGAAGTTCTTTTTTTGTCGTCCGAGAAATTGCCTTCATAACCGCGACTGCGGCGGCGGTTGTTAAAAGCGTAGGCTCGGAGAGGGACGGTTCTCTTAATAAAACAGAGAGATAAATCCCGGTGTTCTCGGGCGAATAAAAGCTTCTGCCCATTCTTCCCTTGCCTGCGGTCTGCTTGTTTGCGATTATCACCGTGCCGCTTTTTGCGCCGGAGTGCGCCATCTCTTTTAAAAGCGTGTTGGTAGAAGTGACGACATCCTTTTTTATAACATCAAATTTCATTTTATCCTCTTGCGTAAAGTCTGTTGATTTTTTTGAAATATTCTTTGTCTGCGTTGTCTATGGTATCTTTGGTGGTTCTGAAACGCCAGTTAAGCTCTGCAACACCGGGAATATTCATTCTCGCGTCTCTGCCGAAGCCGCATATATCCTGAAAGGATATTATCGCCGTGTCGGCAACCGAAGACCAAATTGTTTCTGTTATTCTTCGGCATGCGGGCGCAGAGTATCCGCCCACGCCCCAGTCGTCGCCTCTGAAGCCGCAGTAGTCGAGCGTTCTGCGGCGTTCCTGCTCGTTTAATTCATAAAGCCAGCCCAAAAGCGTGTTGTTGTCGTGTGTGCCGGGGTATACCACAAGATTTCTTTTATAGTTGTGCGGCAAATGCTCGCTCTCAGCATTTCCCTGAAAAGCAAACTGTATCACACGAATACCGGGGAAGCCGCTCTCTTTTAAAAGACGTGCGACGTCGTCACTGTAATAGCCGAGATCTTCTGCGATTATATCGGGGTTCGGATATTCTTTTTTAAACGCGTTTATCAGCTTCATGCCGGGCCCCTTTTTCCACTGTCCGTTTTTGGCGGTTTTGCTGCCGAACGGCACAGCCCAGTAAGATTCAAGCCCTCTGAAGTGGTCTATTCTCACTTTGTCATACATAGAGAGCTCTTCGCCGAGCCGCTGAACCCACCAGCGATAGTTTTCTTTTTCGAGCCTTTCCCAGTCATAAAGAGGATTGCCCCAAAGCTGACCGTCAGCCGAAAAATAATCGGGAGGTACGCCTGCAACCTCCTCGGGGCAAAGACTTTTTTTGTTTATTTTAAAAAGCTCGGTGTTGCTCCAAACGTCCGCGCTGTCCATAGATACATATATCGGCATATCGCCCAGAATTTTTATTCCGTTCTCGTTTGCGTATTTTTTGAGCGAGTGCCACTGCTTAAAAAATTCATACTGAACAAAGAGCCAAAATGTCATCTCATCTTTGTATTTATCTTTGTCTTTTATGCAAGCAGTGTAATTTTTATTTTTCTCCTGCCAGTCCCACCACTGTGTTTCGCCGCTTTTTTGCTTAACGGCTTTAAACAGTGCGTAGTCCTCCGCCCAAAAATGCTCGCGGCAAAAAGACTCGGCAAATTCTTTTGCTTTTTCGCCTGCGTTTTTGAAAGCGGTTCTGAGCATATTCATTTTCTCTTTTCTCGCAAACTCATAGTCGGCTGTGTAGGGTGTAGAGGAATATACGCATTTTCTGACATCGGCTTCAGAGAGCAGACCGTCTTCTTTCAGTTCTCTCGGGTCAATAAACATCGGCTCACCCGCAAAGGCGCTTTCGCTTTTATAGGGCGAATTCATCTCGTCAACGGGGTGAAAAGGCAAAACCTGCCATATGCCGAAGCGGCATTCTTTTAAAAAATCAACAAATTCGCGCGCCTCTGTGCCGAAGCCGCCGACGCCGAACGGACCGGGGAGAGAAGTTATGTGCATCAGCACGCCGGAACAGCGATTTTTCATATATCCACAGCCTTTCAGAATAGTAAAATAAGCTTAGTTAAAATTATATTCACGGTGCATTGATGTGTCAACAAAATCATTTCAAAAAAATGCAAAAAATGTATTTACTTAAAGAGTGCGTGTGTGGTAGTATATACAAAGTAATGCCCGGAGGTGGAAGCATGAAATATGAGAACAATTGGGAGTCTTTGAACTCAAGACCCGTACCGCAGTGGTTTGCCGATGCAAAGTTCGGTATATTCATCCACTGGGGTCTTTATTCGGTGCCTGCATTTGCGCCCAAGGGTCAGTATGCAGAGTGGTATTGGTGGGCGCTGACCTGCCCCAATCCAAACGATATACAAAAGCAGTTCCGTGAGTTTCACAAAAAAACTTACGGTGAAAATTTCAGATATGAAGACTTTGTTTCGATGTTTAACGCAGAGGCTTTTGACGCCGGCGAATGGGCGGAGCTTTTCTCGCGCTCCGGCGCAAAATACATAAATCTCGTTTCAAAACACCATGACGGATTTTGTATGTATAAAAGCGATTATACACCGTGCTGGAACAGCGTTGACGTAGGTCCTCACAGAGATTTTTGCCGCGAGCTCAAAGACGCTTTGAGCAAGACGGACGTTAAGTTCGGCGTTTATCATTCGGTTTATGAGTGGTATCACCCGCTCTATCTCAAAGACCCGGAGGAATATGCCGTTAAGCATTTGATACCCATGCTCAAAGAGATAGTCGAAAAATATCAGCCTTACACGCTTTTTACCGACGGTGAGTGGGAGCACGAAAGCTCCGTATGGCACAGCACGGAATTTTTACAGTGGCTTTATAACGAATCCTCTGTTAAAGACACAATAGTGCCCAATGACCGTTGGGGCAAAGAGACAAGGGGCAGGCTCGGCGGCAACTTCACAACAGAGTATGGCTACATAGGCGGCGAAAGCTCGCCCGGCGGCATACTTGCGATGGATTCTTATGAAAGACCCAACGAAGAGTGCCGAGGCATAGGTGGCTCATTCGGCTGGAACCGCTTTGAAAAGCCCGAGGATTATCTCTCTTCAAAAGAGCTTATACATATGCTCATTGACCTTGTCAGCCGCGGCAGTAACTTCCTTTTAAATATAGGACCGACTGCGGACGGCAGAATCCCCGTTATCATGCAGCAAAAGCTGCTTGACATAGGCGATTGGCTCAAGGTCAACGGCGAAGGAATTTATTCGAGCGTTAAATACTCAAACAGCTCCGACGAAAACATAAGATATACGCGCAAAGGCTCCGATGTATATGCGTTCCTTTTAAAATTCCCGTTCGGCGAAGCTGTGCTTAACGAGGTTTGCTATAACCCCGATATAAAGGCAGAATTTTTGGGCGGCAATGTGAATGTCGCGGTGTCGGAGTGCGGCGGAAAAGTAAAACTCACATTCCCTCCGATAAACCCGGACGATTTAAAGTGCAAAGACGCATACTGCATTAAGCTTTCGGGTGCAGTTAAATAATATTTTATTATTGCCATAAATTTTAATTTTAGCAGAAAGAGGAAAGGCAAAATGATTTTAGACAGAGAAATTTTAATTCCCGATCTCGGCACGGTCGGCCCCGACAGCGGATTTCATCTGCTCTCGCAGACCGAGGACGGCAGATTTGTTAAGGGCAAAAACGGCGTTGAAGAGATTGTTTCAACAGGCGATGAAAAGGTTGAATTTGTATCTTTCGGCGATAAAACGCTCGCTTGCGTAAAATCTGCAATAGCATACCCGGTTTATTACCCCGTTCAGCCCGTTAAGCTTGAGATGCCGGTTAAAGCGGTGCTTATGGATCTTGACGGCACAACGGTCAGAAGCGAAGAGTTTTGGATTTGGATAATTCAAATGAGCATTGCAAGCCTTTTGGGCAACCCCAAATTTGAGCTTGAGGATGCGGATATGCCCTTTGTTTCGGGTCACAGCGTATCGGAGCATTTGCAGTATTGCATTGATAAATATTGCCCCGGCGCTTCACTTGACAAGGCAAGAGATTTTTATTTTGAGCACACCCACAGAGAGATGGAAGAAATCATGGCAGGCAGAGGCAAAGAGGGTGCGTTTACTCCCACAGTCGGCGTAAAAGACTTTTTGCTTGAGCTTAAGGGCATGGGCGTCAAAATAGGTCTTGTTACCTCGGGTCTTTATGAAAAGGCTTGGCCGGAGATTCTTTCTGCATTCAAAACCCTCGGCATGGGCGACCCCAAAGATTTTTATGATGCAATTATTTCCGCAGGCTTTCCGCTTCGTAAGTGCTCTGTCGGCACATTGGGCGAGCTTTCGCCGAAGCCGCACCCGTGGCTTTATTCCGAGACTTCAATCGTAGGGCTCGGCGAGGCTTTTGCAGACAGAAACCATGTTCTCGGCATTGAAGACAGCGGCGCAGGCGTCTGCTCCGTCCGCCTTGCGGGCTACACCACAATAGGTATTGCCGGCGGCAATATAGAAGAGAGCGGCACAAAAGCGGTCTGCACATATTATGAAAATAATTTTGGCGATATAATGAAGAGAATAAAAGGAGAATGAGCTGATGGATAAAAAAGATAAACAGATACAGTGCCATTTTATTTCAAACACTCACTGGGACAGAGAGTGGCGTTTCTCCGCAAGAAGAACGCAGTATATGCTCGGCTATATGCTTGATATGCTTATGGATATACTCGAAAAATATCCCGAGTTCAGACATTTTCATCTTGACTCGCAGACCATGCCCGTTCAGGATTATCTTGAGGTTTATCCCGAGAAAAAAGAGCTTTTCAAAAAGTATGTTTCAGAGGGCAGAATAGGCATAGGACCTTGGTTCTGCCTGCCCGATGAATTTTGCGTCGGCGGCGAATCACTCATAAGAAACCTGCTTTTAGGTCACAAAATAGGCAAAGAGATGGGCGGCATAAGCAAGACTGGCTACTCGCCGTTCGGCTGGGGTCAGATTTCTCAGCTTCCGCAGATTTATGCAGGCTTTGATATTCACTTTGCTTCCTTTTACAGAGGTGTAAACGAATATAACACCCCGAAATCGGAGTTTTATTGGGAAAGCCCGGACGGCACGAGAATTTACGGCTCACGTCTCGGCAAACGTCCGAGGTATAACATCTGGTATGTTGTTCAAAGACCGGTATATTTCAACCAGTCCAACGAAAATAACCGCGATATGCTTTGGAACGACAACAACGGTGCTTTTAAATTTATAGATTCCGAAAACGGCAGACTTGACTATCAGTATGCCCACCCGTTTTATGAGTATCATAAAGAAAATATCAAGCCCAGAGGCGAGCAGGCAATAAAAGAACAGGATAATGACTGGACAACCCCGCACCGCTTCTGGTCGGTAGGTCACGATTCCTCATGCCCCGACGCAAGAGAGGTTCAGATGATTAAGGACCTTGACGAGGCATTGCCGAACGCCCACGTTTTCCACAGCACACTCAAAGAGATGGAACAGGGCATTATAGATGATTTTGACCCGTCATCACCCGTTATCAAGGGAGAAATGCGCGAGCCTTATACCAAGGGCAGCGTCAGTGCAATGATGGGATGGATAATTTCCGCAAGAACATACATCAAGCAGACCAACTTTGACACCGAGCGCAGGCTCACAAATTATGCGGAGCCGATGGCTGTTTTCGCATCGTTCTGCGGAGCACCGTATCCTCAGAATTTCATTGACCTTTCATATAACTATCTTCTTCAAAACCACGGTCACGACAGCATCGGCGCATGCGGCAGAGACATTGTTTATGAAGATGTAATTTCACGTTTCCGCCAGTCAAGAGAGCTTTCTGTTTGCGTATTTGAGCGTGCGTTTATGGACGTTGCGGGCGACATTGACCTCGGCTCCTTTGACAAGAACGACGCCGCAATAGTCATCTTTAACCCCGCGCCCACAAAGAGAAGCGAGGCGGTCAAAATCTCGGTTGAACTGCCTGCGGAGTGGAAAGCGGACAGCTTTAAGATTGTTGACGCAGACGGCAATGAGCTTAAATATCAAATACTTGCAACAAACATGAATAACGCTCAGATTATTCAAAACCCCAACGATGTTGCAAACGTTCTTCACACTCAGCAGTACACAATTATGCTTGATGTTAAAGACGTGCCTGCAATGGGCTATAAAACACTTAAAATGCAGCCGCTCTATCATGTCCGTGCAAAGAACCCCGTAACAATGAAGAAAAATGCTCAGACTATGGAGAATGAGTATCTCAGAGTTACAATCAACGCAAACGGAGCATACGACGTGCTCGAAAAAGACACGGGCAAGCTCTTCACTTCTCTCGGCTACTTTAAAGACACGGGCGAAACGGGCAATCCCTGGGAGCACATTGTACCCGAAAACGACGAGACTTTCACAACTCTCAACGAGAGTGCAAAAATCACCCTTCTCCATGAGGGCGAGCTTGAGACTTCTTATAAGGTCGTTATCGACTGGGCACTCCCCGAGGGCAGAAATATGGACGAAAAAACGCGTTCTTCACACCTCAAGCCCTTTAAGATTGAAAATATTGTCACCCTCAAAAAAGGCTCGCGCTATCTTGAGGTTGAAACAACCGTTGACAATCAGTCCGAAGACCATTACTTCCAGGTTGCATTCCCCACAAATATCAAGGCAGAGTTTGTTCATGCTCAGGGTCAGTTTGACGTTGTTAAACGCCCGATAAAGAAACCCGATTATTCTCTTTATGACGAGATACCCATGACCGAGCATCCGATGAATTCATTTGTTGATATTTCTGACGGCAAGCAGGGCGTTGCGCTTCTCAACACAGGCCTCAAAGCATACGAAGCCGCAGATGATGAGTGCAACACAATGTATCTTTCGCTTCTTCGCTCTTTCCCGCTTAGAATTTGCGTAACTTCGGATATGCAGGATTACAGTGGCTGGGATAAAGGCTCGCAGTGCATAGGCAAAAACACTTTCCGCTATGCGTTTATGCCTCACTCCGGCGATTGGGAAGAGGGCAAGGTCTGGACAGAGTCCGACAACTTCAATCTCACCTTCTCCGCCGCACAGCTTGCTCCCACAGACCACGGCAAAAATGCTCTTGAGCATTCGTTCATTGAGCTTAGCGACGATACGCTCTCTGTCAGCGCGGTTAAGAGAAGCGAGGACGGCGAGGGCTGGATAGTTCGTCTGTTTAACCCCTCCGACAGCGCAAAGACCGCAAAGATAAGAGTAAACGGCGGAATTGCCCCGATAGAAAAAACTCAGTCGCCTGTTGAAAGACAGCTCACAGAGTTTGAACTGCCCGAGTATTCAGGCAAAAAGTGGAGCGAGGCAAAGCTTGTTTCTCTTGAAGAAAAAGACGTTGCTCCTCTCACTCTTGACGGCGACGGATTTGCGGAGTTTGAGATAACCGGCAAAAAGATTCTCACATTCAAATTTATGTAATTAAGGGGCTGCCGCATTTAGCGCAGACCAAAGAGTAAAATAAAAAGAAAAGGCTATAATTCATAAAACGGTAACTAAAGATTTGACCGAATGCGGATTATAGTCTTCTTTTTATGTGGCGGAATTATTTACTCTTTTAAGCGCTTTTTTGCCCTCTCGCGGTACGAGAGTACAGCTTCGGGGCAAAGAAAACGCTTTCTGCATCTAAATGCGGCAGCCCCTTTCGGTGCGCATTACTCTGCCGCATTTAGCGCAGATCAAAGAGTAAAATAAAAAAGAAAAGGCTATAATTCATAAAACGGTAACTAAAGATGTGACCGAATGTGGATTATAGTCTTCTTTTTATGTGGCGGAATTATTTACTCTTTTAAGCGCTTTTTTGCCCTCTCGCGGTACAGAGAGTACAGCTTCGGGGCAAAGAAAACGCTTTCTGCATCTAAATTCGACAGCCCCTTTCGGCGCGCATTACTCTGCCGCATTTAGCGCAGACCAAAGAGTAAAATAAAAAAGAAAAGGCTATAATTCACAATCGGTAATCAAACATACCAACGTGGATTATAGCTTTCTTTCTTTGCAACAGCCGATTTTTCATTTGTTCAAATAATTCATAAATACGTCCATTAGTTTAATTGCGGTTTTCTTTTCGCTTTCAGAACATGAATCTAATTTTACCATAAGCTCCACACCGGTCGGCGTGGGTGTTTCATCGTCAATCAAAATATCGTTCGGAGTAATATTTAACGATTGACACAGCCTTAAAACGGTTTCCACTTTCATGTTTGCCGTGCCGCGCTCAATGTCGGCATAGGCTCTGTCCGAAAGTCCGGCTTTTTCGGCAACCTCGCTTTGGGTCATTCCCTTTTTCTTTCTTATATCAAGTAGTTTGCTACCTATTTCCGCAAGATTTAATATGTGCACTGTAATTCCTCCAAATGCTCTGTTAATAGGAATTATACTTCTTAATTTGCTTGACAAATAGGAAGTGGACGTATATAATATATGAAGTGCACTTCATGTTTATCGGATGCAAGGTGCATAGAAAATAAAAAATCGGAGGGTAATAAATGAAAAGAATTTTTGCTTTGATTATGGCGGCTGTTTTAATGTTGATTTTGGCGTCATGCAGCTCATGTAAACACTCATGGCAGGAGGCTGACTGCACAACGCCTAAAACCTGCACGCTGTGCGGCGAAACACGCGGCACGGCATTGGGTCATTCGTGGATGGACGCAACCTGCACAGCACCTAAAACCTGTTCTGTATGCCGGGCGACAGAGGGTGAGCCTTTGGAGCACAATTTTGTAGACCATGTGTGCACATATTGCGGATACACAGAAAAAACACTTTCAACATTTGGCTTTTATGATTTGGATATTGAAAACAGATTTGTTCCGATAAAATCATATGATTTTGGCAGTGGCGGATATGTAATTTCGGGCAGTTCCAGTTATTATAAAATTTACAGTTTGTATGACGGGTATGTTGAAACAATAGAGCATTTCATTCTAAATGGCAGTGAACGAAAATTTAAGTGGATGTATTCTATTTTAAGTGAAGACAGCATGGTAGAAACGGGAGAAAATAATATTGGGAAAATATATGATAGGGTTATTATTAACGAAGAGAATAATGCTTTTATTTTAAAAATGCTTTTATCAAGCGGAGCAGAGGAATGGTGGGTTTCATATAATTCAATTGATTGGAGCAGAAATCCGGAGGAAACAGAAAAAGGAGTTAAGCTTTATCTTAAAAATTTTGGCTGATATAAAGAAAGGGTCTGCGCTAAATGCGGCAGACCCTTTTATATCTTCAAAATATTTCTCACAACAAACCAAATAATCAAAATAATTAAAAATGATATATCAAATGCGGCGGCAGGGGAACGGTATGCGAATTTGCCGTTTTTGACATAATTTTTTATGCAAAAAGCCCACACCCACGCCACATAAAACATCTCCGGCGCAAACATGAGATTGTATCGGTATATTGCCGAAAAGTCGAGCGACAAAACTCCCAAAACCGCGCGCGTGTTGCCGCAGCCGGGGCAGCGCAAATGCGTCAGAGCGTTAAACGCGCAAAAAAGTCTTAGGCTCGTATTTTTCATTATAAACCCTGCCGCCGCGGCAAGCAAAATAACTGCTAAAGTCAGTGCGGCAGATATTAAAATTCGTTTTTTAGGTGTTGAAAGCATAATTTTCTCCGATTATGATTGTTTGAGACCCGCGAATGTTGACAAATCAAACCAAGTTGTGATATATTGTGCTTGGAGGTGAACGATATGAATATTGAAAAAAGAAGCATAGCCACTTGTGTCATACTCTCTATTGTGACCTGCGGCATATACGCCATCTTTTGGGCTGTTAAGCTCGGACGTGAATCCGTCAGCGTAAAAGACCGAAACGATGACGGCGTGATGGAAATAGTACTTATGATTTTCCTGCCGTTCCTCGGCTTCTATTTTGCCGAGAAAAAGCTCACAGAGGGCTGCCAAAATATGGGTATTCCTCATGAAGACAGGTCTTTGGTTTATCTTCTGCTCGGCATATTCGGGCTTGCCATTGTTGATTATTGCCTTATGCAGAACGATCTTAACAAAATCAGCGACATGATGAATCCCGGCAACTTCAACAATCCCGGCGGATACAACGACCCGAATAATTTTAATAACCCCAACGGTTATAACGACCCCAACAACTTCAACAACCCCATGAACTAAAAAAAATAAATTTTCGGACTTTGCCGCAATCAAAATCGGCAAAGTCCGTTTTTTATTCTGCGTATTTTTTAATACATTCTTTTGCAATTTCGGGGCAGTCGGTTATAAGACCGTCAACACCGCATTTTATAAGACGTTTAAAGTCGCTGTCTTTGTCGGGCGTCCATACATTCACCTTAATGCCCAAATCATGAGCTTTTTTGACGTAGGCTTTGCTGACAAAGCACTTGTGCGGGTGCAGTGCAGAAACGCCGATTTCTTTGCCGAACTCCGCGGCTCTGTACCACATTGAGTATGTCTCGCGCTTGTCGGGGCTGTAAAGGTATGCGGTGCGGCAATTTCTGTCATATTTTTTGGCTTCAACAAGCATTTTGCTGCTGAATGAAGAAATAATAAGTTTATCAAAAAGGCAAAAATCCTTTACCATGTCTATTGTCTTTTTAACAACGGTCATGTCGTTCTCTTTTGAGGGCTTCAGCTCAATGTTTAATATCTCTATTTCCGCATTTTCGCAAAGGGTCAAAAACTCTTCGAGCGTGGGGGCTTTTACACCTTCAAAATCCTTGCCGAAGTATGAGCCGAAATCGTATTGCTTTATTTGCTCAAGCGTCATTTTGGATATGGTGCCTTTGCCGTTTGAGGTCTTGTTTATTTCATAATTGTGGCAAATTATCGGGTGACCGTCCGCCGTTATGTGAACGTCTGTCTCAAAGCCGTCAACACCGATTTCGAGCGACTTCTCAAATGCGGGCAAGGTGTTTTGCGGAGCAACTTTGTTTGCACCTCTGTGCGATATAACTTTAACTGACATATTATCCCTCATTTCATAAAAATATTCTATATCTCAGCATACAACAAAAAGACTTTGCCGTCAAGTGCCGAGGGAGAAGTCTTGCAAATTGATGCCGCCGGCGGCGGTGTGTGGGCACACCGACTTATATGATACTTCCGTTCTTGCGTAGGGCGGCATGCCCTCATGCCGCCGATTCTTTGAATTTGATGTGAGCTAACGGTAAGACTCGCCCTCATCCGGCGCGTTGCGCCACCTTCTCCCCCAGGGCGAAGGCTACAATCGGCTTCTCCTCGAGGAGAAGCTGTCACGAAGTGACTGATGAGGTGAAAGCTTACGACATAATGCTATTCTCGGCGAAGATGTTTATTGCCACAAAGGAAAACGCTCCGTTTTTGAACGGAGCGTCGGTGTGCAAAATTAAATAAATATGTATTTAAATTATGCTTCTTCCTTCATTTTTGCGAAGCACTCACTGCAATAAACAGGGCGATCTTCTCTCGGACGGAACGGAACTTTAGCTACGCCGCCGCATGATGCGCAAGTTGCCTCAAAAAGCTCGCGCTCGCCGCGGGCTGCGTTCTTGCGTGCGTCACGGCAAGCCTTGCAGCGCTGAGGCTCGTTTACAAAGCCTTTCTCAGCATAAAATTCCTGCTCGCCGGCTGTGAATACAAATTCGTTGCCGCACTCTTTACAGATGAGTGTTTTGTCTTCGTACATAGTGTTTTACCTCGCTTAGAAATAATGATATTGTGCCCCCCTGCGGATTTGCACCGCCCATTATCAGATGTAATGTTTGAGTTTGACAATGCCCTGACTGAGGATGGGACGTATTAAATGCTTCTTGCTGACCTTATTTTTTTGCGTGCACGCGAAAGTGCGTTGCCTGCCGATTTGACGCTTATGCCGTTTTCTGCGGCAATCTGCGCGTGGCTTTTGCCTGCGATGCGGCTTTTTAAGACGTTCCTTTCAAGCTCGGTTAAATCCGAGTCTATGCAGTGCATGATGTTTGAAACGTCATCCCGCAAAGAAACAACCGCTTCGGGGTTGCTTGAGGCAAGGCGGTCGCTAAGCTCAACATCTTCAAGCGGCACATAGCTGTTAAGCGGCTTGTGCTTTTTGCGGCTCTGAGCCCTGACGGCAGATGTTATGCTGTTTTGAACGCAGGCTCTCGCATATGTCGCAAACGATGCCTCGCGCCCTTTGTCATAGCTTAGCACAGCGTTAAAAACACCAAGCATACCCTCTTGAATAAGGTCATGTCTGGTTGCGGAACCTCCGCATTCTTTTTCGCTTGCGACTGCCTCAACACTCGGCATAAGGCTTTCGATTATCTCGGTCATTGCCGATTCGTCGCCGCCACGCGCCTTTAAAATCAGCGCGTCATAATTTATGCCGTCACGCATTGAGACACCTCTAAGACAACAAGTTACCCTAAAATGATATATTAAATCAAGAACAAAGTCAATGATTTGACCAAAAGTTTATAAAATTTTACTTTAGTAACAAAACAAATGAAAGAGTTTTGTGTAATCCGCACTATCATTTTCGACATTTTTATGTATGTATCGCCTGTTTGCACATAATTTGGTCAAAAAACCTGTAAATGGCAGGCTTTTAAAATAAATGTTGAGTTGGTGAGCAAAATAGTATATAATAACCATGATATTTTGTTGGAGATGATATAAATGCCGTCACTCGGATATATAAAGATAGCGTCGGTGAGCCCGCCGGTAACGGTCGCGAACCCTAAGAAAAACTTAAATTCCGCATTGCCTTTTATAAAAAAAGCGGCAGACGACGGCTGCCAAATTATATGTTTGCCGGAGCTTAGCTTGTCGTCATACACCTGCGGCGACCTTTTCGGCAGCAGCACGCTCATAGATGAATGTGAGGCGGCTTTAAAGAACCTTATGGCTTCTTTTGCTGAGAGTGACGCGGTTATAGTCGCAGGCTTACCGCTTTTTTGGGGCTTTGACCTTTATAACTGCGCGGCGGTTATGCAAAAGGGGCATTTGCTCGGCGTTGTGCCGAAAAGCTATATCCCCGAATATAACGAGTTTTATGAAAGACGCCGTTTTTCTTCGGGGCTTGATTGCCGTGCCGAGAGCGTTAAGCTCTGCGGCGAAGACGTGCCGTTCGGCAAGCTTTTGTTTGACCTCGGCGAGGGCGCGGTCATGGGCATAGAGATTTGTGAGGACCTTTGGGTTCCCGCCGCTCCGTCTGCCGAAATGGCTCTTTGCGGAGCAAATATTATACTCAATCTTTCTGCAAGCGACGAGGTGACCACCAAGGACGATTACCGCACGGAGCTTGTTAAACAGCAGAGTGCAAGATGTATTTGCGCCTATGCCTATACGAGCGCAGGGGTGGGCGAAAGTTCTACCGACCTTGTGTTCTCCGGCTCCTGCATGATTGCCGAAAACGGCGGTATTCTCAAAAAATCAGACAGATTTAAACGCGAGGGCACATATATCTCTGCATGCGTTGACGTTCAAAAACTGAACGCTTTGCGCCGCGTGAGCAGCTTTAGCGACAATGCGAAAGAATATGTTAAAAAGAACGATTACAGGCTTGTCAGTGCCGCAGTTTCGCCGATTGACGAGAAGAAAACAGACAGATTTTACGAAGCACATCCTTTTGTTCCCGACGATGAAAACACAAAATCAAAAAGATGCGCCGAAATATTGGAGATTCAGTGTGCCGGCCTTGCAAAAAGAATGCTTCACACGGGCATTAAAAAGCTTGTGATAGGTATTTCGGGCGGTCTTGATTCCACGCTTGCACTGTTGGTGGCTCACCGCACGGCAGAGGAGCTGTCACTCCCCAAAGAAAATGTTATTTGCATAACCATGCCCGGCTTTGGCACAACAGATATGACATATAACAACGCCGTTGAGCTTATAAAATGCCTTGGTGCGGATTTCAGAGAGATAAATATTAAGCCTGCGAGCATACAGCATATGCAGGATATAGGCCACAATATAAATATTCACGATATAACCTATGAAAACACTCAGGCACGCGAGAGAACGCAAATTCTTATGGACACCGCCAACAAAGAGGGCGCTTTGCTTGTAGGTACGGGCGATCTCAGCGAGCTTGCACTCGGCTGGTGCACATACAACGGCGACCATATGAGTATGTATGCGGTCAACTGCGGCGTGCCGAAAACGCTTGTGCGCCACCTTGTGTCTTTTGTTGCCGACAACAGTGATGAGAGAACCTCCGACGTTTTAAAGCGCGTGCTTGATACCCCCGTAAGTCCCGAGCTTTTGCCGCCGGACGAGCAGGGCAAGATAACCCAAAAGACCGAGGAGCAGTTAGGCCCTTATGAGGTGCATGATTTGTATTTGTATCATTTTATACGCTTCGGTTTTTCACCGGAGAAGCTCCTGTATATAGCCTGCCGCGCTTTTGACGGAGTTTACAGTAAAGAACAGCTTTCAAACTGGCTCAAAATATTTATAAAAAGATTTTTCTCAAACCAGTTTAAACGCTCCTGCATACCCGACGGGCCAAAGGTAGGTTCTGTCAGCCTTTCGCCGAGAGGTGACTGGCGTATGCCGTCCGATGCGGATTCTTCTATATGGGCGGATTTGATATGACGGGATTTATATGTTTGGATAAGCCGGAGGGCATAACCTCTTTTACTGCCGTGAATAAGCTTCGCAGAATTTGCGGCATAAAAAAAGCCGGTCACACCGGCACGCTTGACCCCATGGCTACAGGCGTTCTGCCCGTTATGCTCGGCGGAGCGACAAAATTTTCCGATTTTATTCCCACACACGATAAGGCATATGAAGCGGATATTCTTTTGGGCGTGACAACCGATACCTATGACGTCACGGGCAATGTGCTCTCAAAAGATGATAAAAAAATCGGCGAAGATGAGTTTAGAGCAGTGCTCAAAGAATTTGTGGGCGAAACGCAGCAGCTGCCGCCGATGTATTCCGCCGTTTCAAAGGACGGAGTACGTCTTTATAAGCTCGCAAGGCAGGGCATAAGTGTTGAGCGTGAGAAGAGAAATATAAATATCTATTCCGCAGAAGTGATTTCTGCTTCACCGGAGGACGGAATTTTTACCGTCGCGGTTTCTTGCAGCGTAGGCACATATATACGCTCCCTTGCAAACGATATAGGTGAAAAGCTCGGCTGCGGCGCGGTGCTCAAAAGGCTCAGAAGAACGAGCGCAAACGGATTTTTTCTTGCGGATTCCGTGACTTTGGAGGAGCTTCAAAAGCTTAAAGATGAGGGCAGACTGCATGAGGCGGTAAAGAGCGTTGATTCGCTTTTTACGGAGTACGGCGCACTCACCGTCAGCGAGGCGCAGGCAAAGCGTTTTATGAACGGCGGTGCTTTGCTTAAAAACCGCATAAGAGATTTAAACGGCGAGGGACTTTTCAGAGTGTATTCGCCCGAGAAAAAGTTTTTGGGTCTCGGCTCTGTGAAGAGCGAAGACGACGAAATGAAAATAGCAAAGCTTCTTATAGAATAGCAAAAAGCTGTAATCGCATTTGACATCGGTCTGCGAATTACAGCTTTTATTTATTTATAAACCCGAGCTCTGCGAGAGCGTAATATATTCCGTCACGGTTATTGTCTTTTGTGTGCTTTTTGATTTGTGCTTTCAGCTCTGTCGGCGCGTTATCCATAAGGTAGCCGTTGCCGACTGCGAGCAGCATCTCGCGGTCGTTATAATTGTCGCCGAAAGCCGCCGCGTCTTTGGGGCTTACTCCCCAAATTTCACAGAGCTTTTTAACCGCTTCGGCTTTGTTTACTCCGCCCTGCATTATTTCGAGCATAAAATCTGCCGAACGCACAATTTCAAAATCAAAGAAATTTTCTTTTAAGCTTTTTTCGAGAGAGGATATTACATTCGGCTCACCGATACACAAAATTTTGCATATTTCATCGCCGTCCAAAATATCGAGCGTACCCTCTTCGGAGCAGATTTTAACGGTTTGCTCCTCGCGCACAATTCTCGGGTCGCTTCGGTCTTTTGTAATCCACCGGGCAGGGGAATATATATTGACCGCAACATCAAAAGAACCGCTTTCAATATAATTTAATATGCGGCGGGCGTCGCTTTTGCAGAATCCGTTTTGATAAAGAATTTTTCTGTTTTCATCCATTATCAGTGCGCCGCTGAAAGAAATTATGGGGCAATTTATGCCGTTATCTTTCATCACGGAGAATATCCCGCCCGGGCTTCTTGCGGAGACTATAACAAACGGAATACCATTCTTTTTAAGCTCGCCGAGAGCGTATTTTGTTTTTTGCGTTATTCTTTGTTCGGAGTTTAAGAGCGTACCGTCAATGTCGCTGAATACCGTTCTTTTCATATCAGTCTATATATTCACGAGAGCGGAATTTTACGCCGAGGTTCTTTGCGATTTTTTCACACTCTTTTATCTCTTCGTCTTTAAGAATGTCAACAACCGTCATTCTTACATCGTCGTGGTATTCGACGCATTTTTTTGCAAAATCTATAATTGCGTCAAAAGAGCCGATGCCGAATTTGCTTCTTGTGATTTGCAGGTATCTCTCTGCGTTGGGCGCATTGAGCGAGATTGAAACCGTGTCAACAACACAGCAAAGCTCTTTTGTGATGTCGCGGCCGTTCACAAGGCAGCCGAGACCGTTTGTGTTGAGCCTGATTTTAAGACCGTATTTTTCTTTTATATATCTTGCACTTTTTATAAGGTTATCATAAGCGCAGGTCGGCTCGCCGTAGCCGCAGAACACGGCCTCTGTGTATTTCGACATATCGACAGAATCTATTGCCTTTTTAATTTCGTCAAAGCTCGGCGCTTTGTCGTGCCACATAGAGTTTTCTGTGCCTATTTCATTCACCTTGTTCCTTATGCAAAAAACGCAGTCACAAGGGCAATCGTTTGTAATGTTAAGATAAAGGCCGCCTTCAAAATCATAAACTATATCAGCCATCGTTATTCATCCTCTTTTTTATTAAAATTTATTAAAAAATTTTTTCTTGATTTTTGCAGTGTCAAGAGCTGCACCGACAATAATATATATTATCGCACTGCCGAGAGCCTGCACTATGCTGCCGGGTATATCCGTTGCTGCGGTTGCCGCATTACCGTAAACGACCCATGACGCGAAAAAGTAAAGCACAAGAGTCACAAGACCCGAGGCAACGGTCATAAGAACAGTTACCCATGAGACGATTTTATCTTTATGCTTTTTCATCATCTTGTTTGCTATTATAAAAGGCACGGCATTGACCGCTTTTATCACAAAGGTAAAGGGTATCCAGTTAAAATAACCAAAGGTTAAGTCTGCCAGAGCACCGCCGATTGCAGAGGCCGCAAGCGCATACGGGGCGGGCAAAAAGCTCGCGCAAAGATAAATCATACTGTCGCCGAAGTGAACATAGCCCGCTTCGCTCGGAAGCGGCAGATGCACCATTGTAAGCGCAGCGACGAGCGCGGCAAAAATTGCGGTGAGTGCAATGTTTTTAGTCTTTTGATTTTTCATTCTCTCTCTCCTCAAAGAAGTTTTAAAAACGGCTCAAAGCAAATTCCGTCGTTTGGGTTAGTGCCCTCCATAACAGTTGCTTTTACTGAACATTCCAAAAATCTGACGGCCTTACTCACGGCGTCAAAAATATCTTCGCCTTTTGTGACGCCTGCACACACTGCGGCAGAGAACAAATCGCCCGTGCCGGAGTAGCTTCCGCCGAAATCCTGAGAAGATACCGTTCTTATACCGTCTTTGTCTATAATGCAGTTTGATATTTTGCCCTCAATATAAGGCACGCTTGTGACAACAATGTGTTTAATGCCGCCGTCAATAAGATTTTTTGCATTTTTTTGCAAAAAATCTTTCATGCTCTCTTTATAGGCATTTTTTTCTGCTTCTTTATAATCACAGCCGGTCAAAACGCAAAATTCTGTGAGGTTGGGCGTGATTATATCCGCCTGCATGGCGAGCGATTTAACACCGTCGCAAAGCTTTTTCGAGTGTGTTGCATAAACACTGCCGTTGTCTGCCATTACCGGGTCAACCACAAGAAGCGTATTTTTCTTCTTAAATTCTTTGCAAAATCCGTTTATTATTTCTATCTGCTTTTCGTTTGCAATGTAACCCGTGAGAATAGAGTCAAAGCTTAAACCGAGCTTTCGCCACATAGCGATGTAGTCTTCCATTCTGTCTGAAAAATCATCGCAAAAATATTCGGGGTAGCCCGTTTGGTTGCTCAATACCGCCGTCGGCAGCGGGCAAGCCTGTATTCCCATGACCGAAATAACGGGTATCGCCGCAGTCATAGAGCATTTGCCGAAACCCGAAATGTCGTTGATTACCGCTGTCTTTTTCACCTTGGCTCACCTCTTTTATCAAATATTATAGATATTTTTGTACACTTTAAAATACACAAATATAACATTTTTTATATGTACAGTTTAACCTTGACGGGAATAAATCAACATTTTAGTCAAGATTTTTTGTAAAAGTTTTACAATCAAATTGCGGCAAATATTAAAAATTTCTGAAAAAATTGCCAACCGTATTGACGGCAAATTCTATTTGTATTATCATTAGACATACCGTAATTAATGCAAAAATGTTAAATTTATAATAAAGAAAAAAGGAGAATAATATGAAAGGCATTATTTTGGCGGGCGGTTCCGGCACAAGGCTTTATCCGCTGACCATGGTGACCAGCAAACAGCTTTTGCCGGTCTATGACAAACCTATGATATATTATCCGCTTTCAACCCTTATGCTTGCAGGCATAAGAGAGATACTTATAATTTCCACACCTGAGGATACGCCGAAGTTTGAATCTCTCATGGGCGACGGACATCAGTTCGGCTTGAAGCTTTCGTATAAAGTTCAGGAAAAACCCGAGGGACTCGCACAGGCGTTTATAATCGGTGAGGAGTTTATCGGCAAAGACAGTGTTGCCATGGTTCTCGGCGACAACATCTTTTACGGCAGCGGCTTCGGTCATATGCTGCGCCAGGCCGCAAAAAACAAAAAGATGGCAACCATTTTCGGCTATTATGTAGAAAATCCGCAGGCTTTCGGTGTAATTGAGTTTGGTAAGGACGGTGAGCCCGTCTCGATAGAAGAAAAGCCCGAAAATCCCAAGTCAAACTATGCGGTAACGGGTCTTTATTTCTACGACAACAAGGTTGTTGAGTATGCAAAAAACTTAAAGCCCTCCGCGCGCGGCGAGCTTGAAATAACCGATATTAACAAAATATATCTTGAAAACGGCAACCTTGATATAAAATTCATGGGCCGCGGCTTTGCATGGCTTGATACGGGAACGGTTGATTCCCTCTCTGATGCGTGCAACTTTGTTAAAACAATAGAGACGCTTCAGGGCATAATCATTTCCGCCCCCGAAGAAATCGCTTATAATAACCGCTGGATAAGCAAAAAAGCACTTATCGAATCGGCTAAAAAATATGGCAAATCCTCTTACGGCAGACACCTTCAGCGCATTGCAGAGGGTAAAATACTTTATTCCTCCGTACCGGGCGAAAGACCGCGCTGGGGCAAGGAACAGCCTGAGGAAAATAAGGAGAAAAAATCTTAATGGAACTTGAAAAAACAGAAATTGAGGGAGCTGTGGTCCTCACGCCGAAGGTTTTCGGTGACAACCGCGGCTGGTTTATGGAGTCATACTCAAAACGTACACTCGAAGAACTCGGAATATCGGACGAGTTTATACAGGATAACCGCTCGTTTTCGGCACAGGTCGGCACGCTCAGAGGGCTTCACTGCCAAACAAATCCCATGGCTCAGGCAAAGCTTTTGACCTGCCTCAAGGGCACAATCACCGACATTGCGGTTGATATAAGAAAAGGCTCGCCGACCTATAAAAAATGGGTCGCGGTGGAGCTCAGCGAAGAAAACAAAAAGATGTTTTACATCCCGGCAGGCTGCCTGCACGGCTTTGTTACAAGAACGCCCGATGTAGAGGTCATGTATAAGGTGGATAAATTCTATTCACCCGAAAATGACAGAAGCGTTCGCTTTGACGACCCCGAGCTCGGTGTTGTATGGGATATAGAAAATCCCATTCTTTCGCAAAAAGACATTAACGCACCGCTTCTTAAAGACAGCGATGTTGAATTTATTTATAAAGGCTAATATGATGAAGATACTTGTTACGGGCTATAACGGTCAGCTCGGCTATGACGTTATAAAAGAGCTGCGCTCGCGCGGCATAGACTGCCTCGGCGCAGATAAAGACGATTTTGATATTACGAATGAAAAAGAAACCCTAAAAGCCATAACAGAGTATTCGCCGAGTGCGGTTATTCACTGCGCGGCATACACTGCCGTTGACAGGGCAGAGGACGATGAAGAAACTTGCCGCAGGGTAAATGTTGACGGCAGCAAAAACATTGCTCTCGCCTGTGCATTTCTCGGTTGCAAAATGGTTTATATCAGCACCGACTATGTCTACGGCGGCAAGGGAGAGACTCCGTTTGAGCCGTCGTCCCCAACGGCTCCGTGCAATGTCTATGGCAAAACCAAGCTTGAGGGCGAAAAGCAGGTTCAAAAATATTGCAAAAAAAGCTTTATCGTCAGAACCTCATGGGTTTTCGGTATCAACGGCGGCAATTTTGTTAAAACAATGCTCAGACTTTCGGAAAGTCACGACACTTTGACCGTTGTCAGCGACCAGATAGGTTCGCCCACCTATACGCCGGATTTGGCAAGGCTTATCTGCGACATGGTTGTTACCGAAAAATACGGCATATACCACGGCACAAACGAGGGCTGTTGCTCTTGGGCGGAATTTGCCGCAGAAATAATGAAATCGGCGGGGAAAGATACAAAAATAATCCCCATTCTTACAAAAGACTATAAGTGCGCCGCCGAAAGACCGCTCAATTCAAGACTTAGCAAAAAGTGCCTTGATGACGCGGGCTTTGAACGCTTGCCAACATGGCAGAACGCACTGGAACGCTACATGAAAGAGCTTGATTTGAACAATGGCAATGGCTGCCGCATTTAGCCGCGCAAAATGTGTCTTTGCCCGGAGCAGACACATCATTGCCGCAAAAGGGCGCAAATAATAAGATATTAAAAGCTGTAATTCACGATTGGCACACAACCCGGCTGCCGTTTGTGAATTATGGCTTTCTTTTTGCTCTTTAGTCTGCGGCGGACACGTCGATTTTTTGTTTGTATTGGCTTTTGGGCTGTGATATGCTATTATAAACAGAGGTTCTTTATGAGTTCTTTATAATTCTTAAATTCTTTTTTTGCATTGAACTGCTTTAATATAGATGACGGGTGGGCGAGAGAGTCGCCCGAAGAGAGGATGGTTTTATGTACCGCGTATTGATTTGTGACGATGACAAGGCGATTGTGGACTCGATCGAGGTCTATCTTAAGCTTGAGGGCTATGAGGTTCTGAAGGCTTATGACGGCTTGCAGGCTATCGACTGTGTAAAGAGCAATGAAATTCATTGCATGATACTTGACATCATGATGCCGCGGCTCGACGGCCTTATGGCCGCTCATAAGCTCAGGGAGAGCTATAATTTTCCGATAATAATGCTCTCTGCAAAAAGCGAGGATACCGATAAAATCGCAGGTCTTGAATTCGGCGCAGACGATTATGTTACAAAACCGTTTAATCCGCTGGAGCTTATGGCAAGAGTAAAATCACAAATCCGCCGCTATGCGATGCTCGGCAGTATGCAGATAAAAGAAACCCAGCTTGTCACGGGCGGACTTGCACTAGACACCGAAACAAAAGAGGTGACCGTTGACGGCACTGCGGTGAAGCTGACCGCAAGGGAGTTCGGCATACTTGAATTTCTCATGCAAAACATGGGCAGGGTGCTCTCGAGCGAGCAAATTTATGAGGCGGTGTGGAAAGAGCCTGCCTTCAGCGTTGAGAGAACGGTAACAGTGCATATAAGGAACATACGCGGAAAAATAGAAATCAATCCCAAAGACCCAAAATATCTTAAGGTGGTGTATGGTCTTGGCTACAAAATCGAAAAACAGTAAATATTCACCGTGGGTAAAGGCTCTGTGCCTGCTTATCGGCGCCGCAATGATTTTTTTGAGCGGAACGTGCCTTGCACACGCAGTAACGCTTGTCAGATTTTTCGGTACGGAAGCTGTTAAGGACAATGCAAAAAACAGCGTCAAGCCCGAATTTTCGCAAACCGAAGCGGTCAGGCTTTATATTCAGGATACGGCGGCGCAAATAGAGAGCCTGACAGGGGCGGACGGAGCCGTGATTTCGCAGGAGCTTAGCAAAAACCGCGAAAGCTATGTCAGCGAGGCTCTTAATAAATACCTTGACGAAAAAGCGCGCATAATAAAAAACGAACTCACTTACGTTGCAAAAAATTATAAGACCGATGCGTATGCTTATTCAGCCTACGGGCTGAGCAGCAATTATTCGTATAACATACCCGATACGGATGCGGCAGACCAAAAATATCCCGTTGACCCCTATGCACCGAAGGTTGTGCAGACGGTTCAGAAAATACTGAACTACGCCGACGGTCGGGAATTTTTGAAGTACGAAAATCTTGTGCGTGAAACGGCGTTCACCGAAGGCGGTTTTTCTTTTAGCAAAAAATATTATGTCAACGGCGAAGCCTTTGACATTTATATCAGAAACGAGAACCTTTTGAATGATGCCGAGACAGAAAAAGACTTTCTCGAGAGTGAATTTGACAGCTCCGTTGAAAATAAAGCCTACAAAGCAGACAGCGAAAAGTCAAACGCACAGGCGAAGCTTGAAAAAACGGTTAACTTAAAATATTATGCCAGAAAGGGCGATAAAGTTGCCACAAATATGGCAGATCCCGATGCGGAGCTTGCCGCCGTCGCAACACACAAGGCATATTATTTCAGAGGGGAAGGCGAATATATTACCGAGGGCTTCGACTTGGGCGACGATTATCTTTCCTCCTGCGATACGGCGGCGTTCTATATTGCGGACGGTATCGAACAGGGCGATGAGATAGGCTCTCTTTATGATATTTATAACGGCACCAAAAGCGCAAACATCTTCCCGGACGCGATTTTAATGCTTGTGAGCTTTATATTGGCGGTTTCGGCTCTCGTGTGCCTTTTGAATCTCTCGGGTCACAAAATAGGTGAAGACGGTATAGCTCTCTCGTTTATAGATAAAATTCCGGGTGATATTCATACCGTCATTTCAGGCGGAATAATTGCGGCAATCTGCTACGCGTTTTTCCTCCTTGCCGATTATGCCGTGATAAGAGAAGATGCGGAAGTTTTGCTCTATGCAAAAAAATGGGTCTATCTTGTACTCGGTTCTGTGCTTGCGGCGCTGTGGCTTGTGCTTGCCGAATGGCTTTGCAGCCTTGCAAGAATCAAAAAGCACTCCGGCTCATGGGTTAAATCATTTATAATTTACAAAGCTTTGGCTTGGCTTTTCAAAAAAATTAAAAAGTTCTTCTCACTGGCGGGCGGAATAATAAAATATAAGCCCGGCTGTTTCGGCAAAAATAAATACCGTATATTCTTAGCGGCGGTTCTTTTGTTTAATATTATAAGCGTTTTGCTTGCCGTCAATTTCAGAACTTGGCCGCTTTGGGCGTGCTGCCTTGCGGTTATGGATATATGCGCGTTTTGCACCGCAAGAATATTCAAAGACCTTGACAAGGTTATAGTCGCCGCGCAAAAAAGAACCTGCGCGGAATTCGGCGGTGAAAGAGTGCCGGAGTTTATCGAAACGCTCAACGAATCTCTGCGCGTGACCAATGCGGAAGTGCAGCAGGCTGTTGCCGAGGCTGTGAAAAACGAGAGAACAAAGGCGGAGCTGATAACTAATGTTTCGCACGATTTGAAAACGCCGCTCACGTCAATAATTTCATATGTCGACCTTCTTAAAAAGTGTGACATAAAGGATGAGGATGCACTCAAATATATAAATGTGCTTGATGAAAAATCGCAGAACCTGAAATCGCTTATAGAAAATCTTGTGGAAGCCTCAAAGGTTTCTACCGGAAATATTAAACTGAATAAAACGATTCTTAATTTGAAAGAGCTTGCGGTGCAGGCGGTTGTGGAATATACGCCGGAGTTTGAAGGCAGAAATCTTGATTTGAGATTTAATGAGGAGGGCGAAACGGTCAACATTTTTGCCGATGGCCCGCACACTTACAGAATACTTGAAAACTTGCTCTCTAACGCCAAAAAATATTCCGCACCCGGCTCAAGGGTTTATGTCCGCGTTTATAAGCAAAACGACAGTGGTGTGTTTGAAATTAAAAATATTTCAAAAGCCCCTCTTGATATTTCGCCGGAAGAACTGACCGAACGCTTTGTGCGCGGCGACGCTTCGCGAGGCGAAGAAGAGGGCAACGGGCTTGGGCTTTCGATAGCAAAAGAGCTGTGCTCCCTCCAGGGCGGAAAGCTCGTTATCTCGATAGACGGCGATTTGTTTAAAGCAACGGTTATTTTACCATCAAGATAAAAATAAAAGATACACACCTTAGCCGAAAGCCCGGGTGTGTATCTTTGTTTATATGTTTAAAAATTTATATAGCGCTTTGGCAACTCCGCCCTCTGCGGCAGGGCAGGATACATAATCGCAAATGCTTTTTATTTCCTCCTCTGCGTCGCCCATTGCAACCGAAATGCCCGCGTATTTCAGCATATCGGTGTCGTTAGAGCTGTCGCCCATGGCAATGCTGTGCGCCCTGTCAATTCCGCAGTGCTTCAAAATAATCTCCATTCCCGTTGCTTTGGTGCAGCCCTTTTGTGAGTATTCAGCATAGCCGGGGTGCTGATAAACCAAAAACTTTTTGCTCAAAAAATCATACTCATCTTTTTCCAAAACATGGGGAACAAAAATTTTGGTAATTCTCTCATTTTTAAAACGCTCTTTAAGCTCTTCTGAGCTTTTAACAAAGGCGATGTCTTCTCGCTCGTATCTATGGTTTGAAATAAGGAGCCTCTCTCCCTCCAGCACAACGGTGCGGTCTGTTTTGCCGAAATGGTCTATCGCCCACGCAGCATCAGAAAAAGAAACGGTTTTGCTCAAAAGAGTTTCATCGCCGTATATTATGTTGCAGCCTATGCCGGCAACGTAGCCGTCAAAGCCAACCGAGCGGATTTCATCGCCGATGTTTCCCATTGCGCGTCCGCTGTTTATAAAAATCATGTGACCGTTTTCACGCGCTTTTTTAATTGCAATTCTATTTTCTTCGGGGATGCCGGAGCTGTAAAGAGTTCCGTCTATATCAAGAAATACCGCGTATTTTTCGTTTGTCATTTTTAGACCTTCTTTTTGTTTGCTTATGTTAGATTTTAGCAACTAAAACGCCTCTTGTCAAATAAAGAGGCGGCGATTTGTTGACTTTTTATTTCTTAAATGATAACATTTTTATAATATGCAAATAAAGGATGGGTCATTATGAAAAAACTTTTGAGCGTTATCCTTGCACTTGTAATTGCCGCCGCTCCCGTTGCGGTTTGCGCGGCGCAGACTGTTCCCGATTACAGCACCGAATGTGTATCTCACTGCGGCGGAGACTGTGAATATTCGCCTTTGATAGTTGTGCCGGGAATCATGCAGTCTCAGGTATATGTTCAGGACGAAAACGGCAATGACCTTTTGACCCAAAAGGGATTTCCGATAGTAGAGGGAATGGATCTTCAGTTTATGTTTGATATGGACGTTGTGAAATCCAGACTTCCCGAGCTTATTGCTCCGTTTGTGCTTTCTGTCATAAAGAGAGACAGGGATATTTTTATCGACGCGGCTGTTAAAATTTTCGGAGACTGCTTTAAGTCGCATTATTTTAATCCCGACTCAACAAGAGTAAACAATGTTGCCACCGATGAATATTGGTATTCGGACGAGGTTGCAAAAACAAAGCCCGATAAATCTTACGGCTATATGCAGGGCTACAGAAAAGACGAAAACGGCAATGTTTTGCCGTCTTATAAATACCCGACCGAATTTGATATGATAAAAGCGCAGGTAGATATAACAAGCTACTGCGAAAAAGCGGGCTATGACCATGCATATTATTTTGCATACAGCTCATTTGGAGATACTCTCGAAACCGCAGAAAAGCTAAACGAATATGTTCAAATGGTAAAGGCGCAGACCGGGCATGACAAAGTGAGCTTTGTGTTTGTCTCTCTCGGCGGAACGATAGGCAACGCATATCTTGCAAAATACTGCAACCCCGATGATGTTGACAGAATTGTTTTTGCCGCCGCCGCTTTGGACGGCTCATATCTTTTGAGCGACCTTATGGATGTGAATTTGAGCCTTGATAACAGTGAACTGTTTTATTCCGAAATGATACCGCTGCTCACGCAGTTTGCCGATGAGGGAATGGAATGGGCAGGATACCTTTTGAATTTTGTAACAAGGGCTGTACCCAATGAATTTTTCAGCGACCTTTTGGCTTATACGCTCAACAGGTGCGTAAAAGAGGTTTTAAACAATCTTTTGATTAACTGCCCGTCCATGTGGGCGCTTGTGCCGAGCAGCGAGCATGAAAAAATGTCAGAGAAATATATTTCGGACGAGGCTCATTTGAAGCTCAAAGCAAAAACAGATGAATATTATGAAATTCAAAAAAATGCCCGCAACACCGTTAAAAAGCTCAGCGATGAGGGAATGGATATTTTTGTTATCAGCGGTTATAATCTCGCATTGCCGTCTGTTACAAGCCACTGGAACGAAAGCTCCGACAATATAATTCAAGCCGAGTCAACGTCGATGGGTGCAACCTTTGCGGACTTTGGCGAAACCTTGCCGCAGGATTACAGCCCGGCGATAGACGAAAGCTACATCTCGCCCGAGCGCGAGGTTGACGCAGGCACGGCAACTCTCCCCGACAGGACATGGTTTGTCAGAAATCAAAGCCACTTAAAACTTCAGCCCTCCACAAAAGACGTTATAGAGCTTTGCGTTCAAATTGTTATAAACAAAGATATTACGGACGCGAGGGTCAATAACGGCGGCTATCCGCAGTTTAATGCTTACAGAGATTCAAAAGCACTCAGAAGAATGCTGGAAATTTACGATGAGAACGTAAACGACAAAAAGCTTGCCGCCCTGAGCGATGACGAAAGAGAACGTCTGGATTCGGCGCACGGCAACGCGCTCACGGTCTATAACAAGCAGGTATGGGACTATGATGAGGCAAAATCGGCCGAGGCGGCTCTCTACACCGCGCTTTATGATTTGAAGCTGTTTGACGATATGGACAGCATGGAGCACCCGTTTAAAAAGTATAAGCTTAACTCGGTTTTGACAAAAGCATTTAAGAGCGCAAGCGATATTATGCTGAAGCTTTACGGCGCAAAAGATTACTATACGATTTATTAAAGAAGAGCAGAATAAAAAGCCATAATCCGAAAACGGCAATGTTTACCGAAAACGGATTATGGCTTTGCCTTTTATAGGGGGAGCAAACCGTTTTGCTCTTTTAAGCTGCCTGCAAAAATCGGGTCGGCACGGCATTACCGCTGCCTGTAAGCTTTTAAAAAATCCTTGAGCGCATCCATGGCTTTTATCAAAACTTTTTCTTCCGGCAGATAGACTATTCTGAAATGATCGGGCTCATTCCAATGAAAGCCCTTGCCGTGAGTGAACAGAATTTTTTTCTCCTTTAAAAAGTCGAGCACAAATTTTTCGTCGTCCGTTATATTAAAATGCTTTGTGTCGATTTTTGGGAAAATATAAAAGGCGGCTTTCGGCTTAACCGCGCTGAGACCCGGTATATCTTTTATCGCATTGCAAATTACTTCGCGCTGTTCATATATTCTGCCGCCGGGGGCAATAAGAGCTTTGGTTTCGCTTTCAAGCTTCAGCGCGGTTGCGATTACGGACTGTGCGGGTACGTTTGAGCAAAGTCTCATAGAGCTTAAAAGGTTTAAGCCCTCAATATATCCGCGCGTATCTTTTTTGTTGCCGCAAAGGCTCATCCAGCCGCAGCGGTAGCCTGCGATAAGGTGTGATTTTGAAAGGCCGTTAAACGTAACCGTCAGCGTTTCGGGTGCGAGCGATGCTATTGAGACGTGCTCTTCTCCGTCCATTACAAGGCGGTCATAAATTTCGTCCGCAAAAATAATCAGGTCGTTTTCTACTGCAATGTCCGCAATTTTTTGCAAAATCTCTTTTGGATAAAGCGCGCCCGTCGGGTTGTTGGGGTTAATTATAACTATGCCTTTTGTGTTCATGGTGATTTTGCTCTTTATGTCTTCAATATCCGGCATCCAGTCGGATTTTTCATCGCATAAATAATGCACCGCCTTGCCGCCTGCAAGAGTGACCGAGGCAGTCCACAAGGGGTAATCGGGCGAGGGAACGAGCACTTCGTCACCGCCGTCCAAAAGCCCCTGCATAGACATTGTTATAAGCTCGCTGACGCCGTTGCCCGTGTAGACGTCGTCGGGAGTTACACCGGCAATATTTTTCTTTTGGGTGCAGTATTCGGCGATTGCTTCTCTGGCAGAGAGCAAACCTTTTGATGTGGAGTAGCCCTCGGTGCTTTCGAGCGAGTGCGAAAGCTTTTCTGTTATTTCTTTGGGTGCTTTGAAGCCGAACGGCGCGGGGTTGCCTATGTTGAGTTTTAAAACTTTTGTTCCGTTTGCCGCCATTCTCTCCGCTTCGTCCATAATCGGACCTCTTATGTCATAACAAACGTTATCAAGCTTTGATGATTTTTCTGCTTTTTTCATTGCGCGTACATTCCTTTCTTGTTTATGATGTCAATGTTAATATTATTTGCAAAATATAAAATCAAAAACGCCCTGAACGCATTTCGTGCGCTCAGGGCGAAATTATATCCGTGTTACCACCTGAATTCAAAGCCGTCGGCTTTGCTCTTTATCGGTACTCTTCATACCGCGCTCCCATAACGCGGAGCAAACGCCGTGACTTACAAGATATTAAATCCTTCGGTACGGTGCTCGGGGAGGGCTTCGGCACATCACTCTCGGGGGCTTACACCTGCCGCCCTCTCTCTGCGCTTTGCTTTGTGCTTACTCATTCCCGTCAAAGCAGTTTATATTTTGTTTTAAATGATGATACCACTTAAAAAATATTTGTCAAGTCATCTGTAAATATTTATTGCTTTGTTAACATTTTCTATAACGGTGTGCGTGCCGCCGTTTACGTATTCACCGTCCGCTGTCCAGGCAATTTCATCATCAAAGAAAAATTCTATCTTTTTCCCCTGCTTAAATATTATGGAGTCGCACCTGTCATAGTTAATGGTTTTTGCGGCTATTAGCGTATCTTTCCATCCGTTAAATGTTTTTGGGTTTTTAACGAGCATAACCTCAAACTTTCCGTCGTCAAGCTTTACTATTTTTGGGTCAAGCTTCATAACCTTTGCAACAGAGGTTGAGTTGCTGACCGCACCGTAAACATAGTCGCCCTCAAGCTCTTCGCCGTCAATGACAACACGCGCGTGAATGGGCTTTATTTCTTTTATGCAGTTGATTGCTTCAAGCATATAAGCCGCGTGACCCATTGCGTTTTTTTTGCTTTGCGGAGTGCTGTAAGACGCGCGAGTAAATGCGCCGAAGCAGCTTATATATGAAAAATATCTTTCACCGTTAAACAAACCGAGGTCGTGCGGCTTGCTGTGGCCGCCGATGATTATTTCGAGTGCACGGCGTGTGTTGTTTGGTATGCCGAGCGTTTTTGCAAGGTCGTTTGTTGTGCCGGAGGGAATATATCCTATCGGCTTTTTTCTCGGCAAACGCATAACGCCGTTGATAACTTCGTTAAAAGTTCCGTCCCCTCCGCGGCAGATAATGATGTCATAATTTTCTGCCATATCGGTTACATAGTTTGTTGCGTCGCCGCGTGCGGTTGTGGCGCACATTGTCGGCTCAATTCCGCATATACTGAGTTTTGTAAGGTCCAAAACCTGAGCTCTGACCCTTATTCTGCCCGCTTTGGGGTTCACTATAACAAGAGCCTTTTTCTTTTTGCCCACAGCCATCAATATGTCCTCCGCAATATTATAAATTAGAAAATACAACTATATCATACCAATAAATACATAAACTATCAAGGTTTTTTTGCCCGAAAACGACAAATATAAAGATGTGTCGTATATTTTGGGCAAAAGAGTGTTCTGTGCCGGATTTTTTAGAATATGGAGGATATTTATGGATGATATGAAGTTTCCGTCAAAACTTTTTTGCGGTATGGATTCGCTTGAAAAAATTTATGACGGCGATTATAAAAGTGTTTTAATAATTTCAAACGGCGGAGCTCCCATGAAAACGGGCTCGCTCTTAAAAATAAAAAGAAAATTTGAAATGGACGAAACAAAAGCAGAAATAATTATAAGCGACAGCGCACCCGAGCTTTTTGCGCTCACCCGCGAATATACAGAAAAGAATACGCCGGATATAATAATTGCCTTGGGCGGCGGCAAAACGCTTGACTGTGCCGCGGCAGTGTCAAATATCAGCGATATACCTTATGCCGCATTGCCTGAGGTTGCACCGACAGAGCTCACCGAGTATGATACACTCGATATATTCTTGTATAAGAAGATGCCGGAGATTTGCATACTTGACTCCGAATTTATTATTGCCGCAAATTCCGGCAAAATCGCATATGAGGCGCTTGCGCTTATGTGCATGGGCGTTGAAAGCGCCGTCAAATCAAACAACAGATACGTTTCGCAAATCGCGTTGACGGCTGTCAGAGAGATATATAACAATATTCTTCCCTCATACAGGGGAGAAATATCCGCACGCGAAAATTTATGCTCTGCGATGTATGCGGCTTTCACGGCTTTTATAAATTCATTTGAGTATTCGTGGCAGTCCGATTGCTACCGCGTCGCGTCTTTTTTTACCTCTTGGGGTATTCCCATGCTCACGAGCGTTGCGGCGGCTTTTTCGGAGCTTTCGGAGGATTTATTTTGCGAAAATGAGCATAGATTCGCTTCGTTTGCCAAAGACCTCGGCTTATACAGTCAAGAGGAGCTTGCACCGCTTAATTTTATCGGTGACGTAAGAAAATTGCAGGCAATGCTCTGTGTGCCGTCGGCGCAAAGATCCTTCGGTATAAGCGAGGGAGAGTTTCGGAATATGTGCAAGGATATGCCCGATAAAGACCGTGAACTGATTTGCCGCTGTTATTACGGCAGCCTCGGATTTGTTAAAAGAGACGGAGCATATGTTTCAAAAATGAGAGCCGATATATTATAATTCGGTTGACTTTTAAATCTCTTAAATATATAATAAAAATAAGATAAATTCAGTCTTAGTAATTTAAGGGAGGACTTTTTTTGAAAACTTTAAGAAGATTTCTGTGCGTAGTGCTGGCTTTGGCAATGTCATTGGGTATATGCTCAAGCTTTGCTTATGCAAAAGCTACGGTGACGGACGTTAAAATATTAACACCGCCCTCAAAAACAACATTCTATAAGGGCAGTGACTGGGATTACGGAATTTGGCAGGCATCCGGCGAAGAAGAAGAAATTTACTGGCAGTGGGAATCCGGCAAAAAAATAAGCTTTCTCAAAAATGCCGGCAGCGGACTTTATCCCGAACGCGGAATGATAGACATGTCGGGTCTTGTTATTGAGGTAACATACAGTGACAAAACCAAAAAGACGATTGCCTACAAAGAAACCAAAAATTCAAAGGGTATTGTTGTTGCGAATATACTTGTTTCGCCCGTGAAAGGCGAATTCTACGTCGGCAAAAACAAGCTGGAGGTTTATCTTTCGGATAACATCTATGCCTGTGACAGCTATGAAATAGAAATATCGCAGTCCGCAAAGCCGCAAAGGTCAATGGGCGATGTGAACGGCGATTATAAAATAAATTCCAACGACGCTCTTTTGGTGCTCATGCACGCCGTGGGCGAGAGAACCTTGCCCGCGAACGACAAAAAATATGCGGATATGAACAGCGACGGAAAAATCAACAGCCTTGACGCTCTTATGATATTGAGAAAAGCGGTAGGCATGTAATATTTTTATAAAAATAAAGCAGATATAAAGACGGTTAAATCTTTATATCTGCTTTTTTTATGCTTTGATTTATTCACCCTCGGCAATTCTGCGTGCAACATAAACGCCGCTTGCGGACGCGTGCGAGAGCGAGTGCGTAACGCCGCTGCCGTCGCCGATTATATAAAGCCCTTTGTATTTGGTCTCGAGGTTATCGTCAATGATAACCTCCATGTTATAAAACTTAACTTCAACACCGTAAAGAAGTGTGTCGTCGTTTGCCGTGCCGGGCGCGATTTTATCAAGAGCATAAATCATCTCGATAATTCCGTCAAGAATACGCTTTGGCAAAACAAGGCTCAAATCACCGGGTGTGGCAGAGAGTGTGGGTCTTACCATACCCTCTTCAATTCTTTTGGTGTTGCTCCTGCGTCCTCTCACAAGGTCGCCGAAACGCTGAACTATAACGCCGCCGCCGAGCATGTTTGAAAGGCGGGCAATGCTTTCGCCGTATTCATTGCTGTCTTTAAACGGCTCTGAAAAATGCTTTGCAACAAGAAGCGCGAAGTTGGTGTTTTCGGTGCGCTTTGACGGGTCCTCATAGCTGTGACCGTTTGCGGTAACAATTCCGTTCGTGTTTTCGTTAACGACTATGCCGTAGGGGTTCATGCAGAAGGTTCTGACGTTATCCTCAAACTTTTCTGTTCTGTAAACGATTTTGCTCTCATAAAGCTCGTCTGTGAGATGAGAGAAGATAACCGCCGGCAGCTCAACTCTTACGCCAAGGTCAACTCTGTTTGATTTTGTGGGTATGTCAAGCTCTTTGCAGACGGATTCCATCCAGCTGCTGCCGCTTCTGCCGACAGAAACTATGCAGTATTTGCAGTCTGCCGTGCTGTCGCCGCTGTGGATTCTGTATCCGCCGTCGATAACCTCGATTTTTTGAACAGGGGAGTTGAAGTGGAAATCAACCTTATCTTTAAGCTCTGCATATATGTTTTCAAGAACAACATAGTTTATATCCGTGCCGAGGTGGCGAACGGACGCGTCAAGAAGCCGGAGCTTGTTCTGAATACATAATTTTTTAAATTTGGTGCCTGCGGTCGAATACATTTTTGTGCCCTCGCCGCCGTGCGATACGTTTATTTCATCAACATACTTCATAAGCTCAATGGCTTTTTTGCTGCCGATGTGCTCGTGAAGAGTGCCGCCGAAATTGTTTGTTATGTTATATTTGCCGTCAGAGAATGCTCCCGCACCGCCGAAACCGCTCATAATAGCGCAGGTTTTGCATTTGATACAGCTTTTTACTTTTTCGCCGTCAATGGGGCAGCGCCTTTTTTGAAGCGGCTGACCTGCTTCGTATACGGCAATTTTAAGGTCTTTGTTTTTATGAGTAAGTTCATAGGCAGAGAATATTCCTCCGGGACCCGCACCTATAATTATTACGTCATACTTCATTTTTAAAACCTCATTTCAATCTTTATGCGGAAAAGCCCGCCGAAATATTATATAATTTTAATGATACCGCTGTCAAGCCCTTGCAGTCTTAATAACGCCATAATAAAAGGACTGCACGTCGGCAGCCCTTTGGGTGTTTATTTAATTAAAGAACGTAAATAGTTACGCCTCTGCGGCCGAAGCGTGCACACTCGCTGTAAGTGTTCATATAAAGGTCGCAAAGAGTGGCGCGGTTGCCGGTCCATTTTGTAAATCCGCCGGTATCCTCCGCAAAGCTGTAGCCGTAAACGAATTTGCCGTCGTTAGATACAATCCACATTGCTGTGTGGTAGGGTATCTGTCTGGGGTTTACCGCAACATAGCCGGGTTTTACCGCTTTGCCGGTGGCTGTTCTGCCGCCGCCGTAATATGCCGAAGCCGTGCCGACGTATTTCTTTTTATAAGAAGCGGGGGTGTTGTTTGCCGTCAGCTCAAGTGACGAGGGGGGAGCGATTACGGATATTGTTTTAACTCCGCTTGCAAGCTTAACACCGCTTGCCTTAACGCCTGCCGACGCCGCCTGTGCAACCGACTTTGTGCCTACAAGTCTTATTTCTTCAACGGCTTCTTTGGTTATCTGTGTGTCTTTAAGGGTTGACTCCGAAAGCTCGCCGTCAACGTATTTGTCGGTGTAGGTGAGAGTCTTTTCACCGTTTACACCCTTTTGCTTGATTTTTGACTGACCTTTGTTAAGGGTTGCTGTTTTTTCTTCTTTTACAGAGTATTTAATCTCTTGAGTGTCGGTTCTTTCAACATATTCTATTCTTGTGAGCTTAACGGTTGAGTTTTGTGTTATCTGCTCGTCAAGAGGATGAGAGATTATATCGTCGTCATCATATGTGATAACCGCCTTGTTGAGTGCATCTGCAACCGTGCCGGAGCACATATAAACGGTTGTGAGATCGCCGTCTGCCGAAATTGTAACAGAAAACGCGCGCTTGATTTTAATTTCAAGTCCGTCTGTAACATAATCGTTAAGCGAGCAGCCCTCAACCTCGTCATAATCGCCCATTTCAATGCCGGCTTCTTTTATAACGTCGCTTACAAGGCCGTGACCGCGGTATGATACGGTTTTGTCACCGTCGATAATTGTAACGTCGCTGACCGATTCAAGGCTTATTATGCCGTAGCTTTCGAGAAGACTGTCGTCTATAAAATCGGTTTCTTCGTCATACTCTATGCCGCTCTGGTTGAGAATATCTTCTGCCGAGGTGCGGTGTGTGGATATTTCGTGCTCTTCGCCGTTTACATAAATCTTAACCGTGTTGGCACCCGAAACGGTGACTATAAGGTTTGCGGCGCAAAGAGCAAGGCACATAACGGTTGTTGCCGCTTTTATTCGTGATTCATAAATGAATCCCCACAGTGCCTTAAGTTTGTTTCTCATTGTAATAAACTCCTTTTCTGCAGCGGAAAATCCGCTTTGACAGGTTGTTTTAATCTGCATTTTTGTTGCCTGACATTACTATTTTGTCTGCAACATCGGCTATTATAGTGAAACTGTTACGATGTGTCAAATAAAATCAAAACAATTTTTTGTTTAAAATCCACAAAAAACGGCTGCGATAAAACGGCGAAAAGCAAAATTATCGGTCGTTTATTTCTGAAAAAGAATAATTATTTGTGAAAATTCTAAAAAGTTACAAATGGTTACATTTATGGCTTAAAACGAGGGCAAAAATAACATTTTTGTAATTTTTAATTCTTAAAAAGAAAATAATTATAGATTTGCAATGCCGCGCTCTGTATGTTATAATCTATAGGCAGAAATTTTTCGGGGTGATAAATTGGCAGTACCAAAGAAAAACATAAGAAACTTCTCTATAATAGCGCACATAGACCACGGCAAGTCTACCCTTGCCGACAGAATGTTGGAGCTTACTCAGTCGGTCGCACCACGCGACATGACGGCTCAGCTTCTCGATAATATGGATTTGGAGCGCGAAAGAGGAATTACAATAAAGGCTCACGCCGTAAAGCTCGACTACAAAGCGCAGGACGGCGAAACATATGAGCTTAATTTAATCGACACTCCCGGTCATGTGGACTTTAACTACGAGGTTTCGCGTTCGCTTGCCGCCTGCGAGGGCGCAGTGCTCATTATTGACGCTTCACAGGGTATAGAGGCGCAGACCTTGGCAAATACATACTTGGCACTTGACCATGACCTTGAGATTGTGCCCGTTATAAATAAGATAGATTTGCCTGCGGCAGACCCCGAGGGCGTAGCCGAGCAGGTAGAAGAGGTAATCGGCCTCGACTGCGAAAACGCGCCGCGTGTTTCGGCTAAAACCGGGCTTAACGTTGACAAGGTTCTTGAAAGAATAGTTAAAGATATACCCGCTCCGCTTGATTCCGACGACTCAAAACCGCTCAGAGCGTTGATTTTTGACTCGATATACGACAGCTACAGGGGCGTTATAGTATATGTTCGTATAATGGACGGCTGCATAAAACCGGGTGACACCATGAGAATGATGGCTACCGGCGCGGAATTTACCGTTGTTGAGGTCGGCTATATGCGCGCAACCTTTATGGAGAGCGCAAAGCAGCTCACCGCGGGCGAAGTAGGTTATATAACCGCTTCGATAAAAACCGTCGGCGACGCGAGAGTCGGCGACACGGTAACGCTCGCTTCAAGACCTGCGGCAGAGGCTCTGCCCGGTTACAGAAAAGTCAATCCCATGGTTTTCTGCGGAGTATATCCGGCAGACGGCGCGGATTATGAGAATCTGCGCGACGCACTCGAAAAGCTTCGCCTTAACGATGCGTCACTCTCTTATGAACCCGAGACTTCTGGTGCTCTGGGCTTTGGCTTCAGATGCGGATTTTTGGGGCTTCTGCACCTTGAAATAATACAGGAACGGCTCGAAAGAGAATATAACCTCGACCTTGTCACCACGATACCGAGCGTTATATATAAAATACATCTTAACGACGGCAGCGTTGTAGAGATAGACAACCCCACGCACTATCCTGACCCGGCAAATATAAATTACAGCGAAGAGCCGCTTGTGAACGCGCATATTTACTCTCCGCAGGAATATGTCGGTGCGATTATGGACCTTTGCCAGGACAGGCGCGGTGTATTTAAAACCATGGATTACATCACGCCCGAAAGAGTCGATATAAGCTATTCTTTGCCGCTCAACGAGATAATTTATGATTTTTTTGATGTTTTAAAGTCAAGAACCAAGGGCTACGCTTCGTTTGATTATGAAATATCCGACTATCAGCGTTCAAACCTTGTTAAGCTTGACGTTATGCTCAACGGCGACACGATAGACGCGCTTTCCTTTATAATACATTCGGACAAGGCATATGCAAAAGCACGCAAAATTGCCGAAAAACTCAAGGATAATATTCCGCGTCAGATGTTTGAAATACCTATACAAATCGCCATCGGCGGCAAGGTAATCGCGCGCGAAACGGTGAAAGCAATGCGAAAAGACGTTTTGGCAAAATGCTATGGCGGCGACATCACCAGAAAGAAAAAATTGCTTGAAAAACAGAAAGAAGGCAAAAAGCGTATGCGCCATTTCGGCACTGTGGAGGTGCCGCAGGAGGCATTCATGGCAGTGCTTAAGCTTGATGAATAAAAATTTTTAAAAAGATTGTAAAAATATATTGCAAAGTGACATAATAATGTGCTATAATTTCATGGTCACCAATTATCGGGTTTACTATAAGTTTTCCTGATCAAGGAGGAAGAATATGGCGAAGGAAACCAAACAGGTTGAAGTAGTCGAAGAGGAGAAAGCCAACCGGCAGATGCCTAAAAACAGGCGCTATGTCGGCAGCCGAGAGACAACGGCATATGTTTTGTACGACATAGCCCAGTCTTTTAACCTCGGTAGTAAAGGCACCTACTTCATCACCGACGTTCTTGTTATCGCTTTGAGATGGCAGACTATCATCAGTGCCGTTGTAAGCGTATGGGACGTAATCAACGATTTGTTCCTGGCGGCTATTGTTGACAGAACAAATACGAGATTCGGCAAATTTAAGCCTTATCTTATCATGTACGCAGGACCGGGTGCTATTTTGGGCATACTTTACTGGGCGATGCCGGTGTTTTTCCCGGGGGCATCAGCCTCTTATATGCCTAAGATAATATCATATTTCGTTTTGCAGATGGTCACGAACCTTGCGACGTCGCTTTATAACATCGCAAAAACAGGTATTCTCGCAACCATCACACCGGATACTCTTGACAGAACAAGACTCATCAATCAGGCAAACCTTATCTCGAGCCTTGTTGAGAATATTCCGAAACAGGCTGTTACAATCTTTATAGACCTTGTTAACAGAGGTGTTATGAAGATCAAGATGTCAACTCTTTTCGTTGTAATGGGTGTTGTTACATCTGCTATTTCGAGCTTGCTTGCATTCTATTTCTCGGTTGTTTACAAAGAGAGAGTTCTTCAGTCTGTCGAAAAACCGAACTATAAAGAAACTCTCACTTCAATCATCAGGTCAAAACCGCTTATGTTGCTTGCGCTTTCGGATATGCTTGCGTCATTCAGCAGCACCGGTACGAGCATCACGCTGTATTATATTAACGTACTTAACTTCAGCTCCGCAGAGCTTGTTGTCGGTGTTCCCGGCATGTTTGTTACATATGCGAGCTATGCTTACGTTACCAAACTCAGAGAAAAGTTCTCTACCAAAGCTTTGTGGATTTTCGGCGACCACTTCGGCAACTTCCTGTTGCTTGCAGTTTGGATCTTCGGTTCAATCAACAAAAATTATAAAAAGACATGGACTATGCTTATTGCATTCATGGTTCGTGAAACTATCTGGAACGGCGTTTATGCTTTGCGTAAGGTTATTCCCACCGAAATCGGTAACGAGGTTATCGACTACGGCGAATGGAAGTACGGCTACCGTACAGAGGGCATCACGGGTGTTGTTAAAGGCCTTGCAAGTAAAATTATCGGCTCTTTGGGTGCGGTTATCAACACCGTTCTTCTTCAGGCTATCGGATACAGACAGGGTCTTAAACCCGGTCAGCAGAGCGCAAGAACCGAGTATTTGCTCTTCCTTACTTGCACACTCGTTCCCGCAGCAGCCGGTATTTGCGGCATGATTCCGAAGTTCTTCTATAACATTGACGATAAAACCCGTAAGAGAATGTATGAAGAGCTTGCAGAGCGCCGCAGCGAGACCGCAAAGGCTCTCAATGCAGACGATGCAGCGGCTCCTCAGACAGAGGGATAATCAAAGCTTTATAAAACACAGGAGCTGCACAGATGTGCGGCTCCTTTTTTCGGAGGGAGCACCGTGCAAAAAATCGGCATATACATACATATCCCTTTTTGCCGCGGCAAATGTCCTTACTGCGATTTTTATTCCTGCCGCGCGGGTGAAGAGGATTTTGACAATTATGTTACGGCTCTTAAAACTTATATTAAAGCGTGGGCAGAAAAAATCGGTGCGGCGGCAGATACTCTTTATATCGGCGGAGGTACGCCGTCTGTTATCGGTGCAGACAGGCTGTGCAAAATTATAAAATGTGTTGATAAAAATTTTGGTGCGGCAGATGAAGTGACCGTTGAGTGCAACCCGAGCCTTAAAGAAAAAGATTTTTTCAAAAAAATAAATTCTGTCGGCGTCAACAGAATATCTCTCGGTATGCAGTCTGCAAATGACGGCGAACGCCGTGCACTCGGGCGGATTGCGGGGGTTGCCGACGTTGACAGTTGCATATCGCAGTCGATTGCCGGCGGCATAGATAATATTTCGCTCGACGTTATGCTCGGCATACCGAATCAGACCGAAAAAAGCCTCAAGGAAACGCTTCGATACTGCGTCTCCTCCGGCGCAAAACATATCAGTGCTTATATGCTAAAAATTGAGGAGGGCACGCTCTTTTATAAAAAGCAAAACACTCTTCCGCTGCCGAGCGACGATTTGACTGCGGATTTTTATTTACAAACGGTTGATTCTCTTGCCCGCGGCGGATTTAAGCAGTATGAAATATCAAATTTTGCCGTTCCAGGCTATGAGAGCAGACATAATTTAAAGTATTGGAACTGCGAGGATTATCTCGGCATAGGCCCGTCTGCCCATTCTTTTTTAGGCGGCAAAAGATTTTATTACGGCAGAGATTTAATTGCTTTTGAAAATGTTTGCGAACCTGTGCAGGACGGAACGGGCGGAGATTTGCAGGAATATATTATGCTTAGGTTAAGGCTTTGCGAAGGCATTGTTTTTGATGAGATAAAAGACAGATTCGCGGGTTTTGATATTGCAAAATTTGAACCTCTCTTTTCTGAATTTGTCAAGGCGGGCTATGCCGAAGCCGACAATAAAAGCTTCAGATTAACGGCAAAAGGCTTTTTAATTTCTAATATGATAATTACAGAAATATTGAGCCGAATTTGAGCCAAAACTGTTGACAAAACAAAAAATTATGTTATGATAAATACGTATAAAGTTAGTTTATAATGGTTGAAAGGAGTAAATTATAATGAAAAAGATAATTGCTACACTTGCCGCTGTTCTTATGATAGGCGCAACATCTCTCAGTGCTTTCGCAGCAATCAGTCCTGCCGCAAGACCTGAAGAGGATGAAGATAAGGATAAGAACAACAGCAACAAATCTCCCAGCACCAGCTATTCAATGATGGCAGAGGTTGGCGCTATTGCAGCAGTAGTTTCATGCTCTGCAGCAGGTATAGTACTTTCAAAGAAAGTAAAATAAGTTTTTAATCCAACGGCAACAAAGCTCTGTTTTATTTTAGACGGAGCTTTTTTGTTTTATCGGAGAGATTTTTATGGAAGAAAAAAAAGAGCAAAGCAAGCTTAAAAAACGTTTGCTCATAATTTTAATTGTGCTTCTGTTTCTCATAAGCGCCGCGGGCGTTGTTTATCTTGTGTGGGTGTTTTACAACAACTACATGGCAGAGCACACCTATAACAGCGTTGCGGACAGTTATGTTGTTGAGCAAAAGGAAGAGCCGCATTATGCGGAAAACCCCGTTGATTTTGCCTCGCTTCAAGCAATCAACGAGGATGTTTACGCATGGATAAATGTGCCGAACACAAAAATAGACTACCCGATTGTTCAGAATGAAGAGGATGACTATTATCTTCGCCGTTCTATCTATAAAAAATATCTTTTTGCGGGCTCTATTTTTACAAACAAGGTCAACAGCAAAGATTTTTCCGACCCTGTTACGCTTGTTTACGGTCACAACATGAGAAACGACACGATGTTCTGTATGCTCCATGAGTTTGAGGACAAAGAGTTTTTTGATAATAACGAATATTTTTATATTTATACTCCGAACCGCAAGCTGACATACAGAATTGTTTCTGCTTTGAAATATGACAACCGCAGAATTACCACAGCTTTTGATTTTTCTGATGAAAGTCAGATAAAAGATTATCAGTACAGCATTATGAACCCGAAGTTTAATCTCTTTAATTCCAGAGACATCGTTTTAAAACCGGAAGATAAAATTGTTACTTTAAGCACCTGTGTGGCAAACAAGCCGAGTTACAGGTATTTAGTGAATGGAGTGTTGATTAAAGATGAGCCTACACAATAATTCAGATGACCGTTACCGCAGTTCGAGCAGCGGCTCTTCGGGGCATCACCATCACCACCACAGCTCGTCAAATCATCATCACCATCATTCATCTTCTTCGGAATATCATCACAGCTCGTCCTCGTCTCGTCATCATTCGTCGCACGGTCAACATCATTCGTCGTCGCACGGCTCTTTAGACAGGGATTATTACTATACTTCCGAAATCAAAGACCCAATGACGGCGCAGGAAGCTGACGAAAAGATAAAGGAACTCGGAGAAAAATATTCTTATCTTAATGACAGTGAAGCATATGAGCAGGATGAAAAAATCACTTATCATTCGGACGAAAAAAGACACAGCCATCACGGCAAAAAAAGAAAAAAGAAAAAGAGCACCGCAAAAAAGATTGTGCTCGGCATACTTCTTTTTATTTTGCTTTTGATTTTGGTCGGCGCCGTTGCACTTATCATAATGATAAATTCGGGCAAAAAAGATTTGCTTGATTACAGCGACACAAAAATAGAGACCGTTGAAGAAGCCGAAACCGAGGACGACGGCAAAACCGTCAGATATAACGGCAAAATATACAGGCTCAACGAAAATATCACTTCTATTGCCTGCCTCGGTGTTGATAAAAAAGAAATCAACCAAAACGGCGTTATCGGCACGGCAGGTCAGGCAGATACCATAATGGTTATTGCGTTTGATACCGTTACGGGTGCGGCAAAGCTCATATCTATTCCGCGTGACACGGTGGCACCCATAGATATTTACGCAACCAACGGCTCATATCTCAGAACCGAAAACACGCAGATATGCCTTGCTTATGCTTACGGCGACGGCGGCGAAACCAGCTGCGAAAACGTAATTGCAAGCGTCAGAAAAATCATGTACGGCATACCGATAAATTCGTATGCGGCGCTTGATATGAGCGGTATATCCGTGCTGAACGATAAAGTCGGCGGCGTTAAGGTTGAAGTGCTTGAGACTGTCGGCCCGTTCAAAAAGGGTCAAACGGTAACGCTCAAGGGCGAGAACGCCATGAAGTATGTCAGATACAGAAATAAAGACAGAATTGATGCGAGCCTTTTGAGAATGCAGCGCCAGCTCCAGTATGTAAGAGAGTTCACAAGCACCGCAGTAAAAAAGGTCACAGCAAATCCGTCTTCTGTAACCGATATTTATAACACCGCAATGAAATATGCCTACACAAACGTAGGACTTAGCAAAGCGTCTTATTTTGCAACAAGGTTTGTCGCAGGTGCGTCGCCGCAGTTTGAAAATTGCTCCGTACCCGGCAAAATAGTTGAGGGTAAAGACGGATATGCAGAGTTTTATATCGAAGAAAAATCATTCTATGAATTGATTTTGTCGGTGTATTATAACGAAGTAGGCACATATTAAGCAAAATAATAAAGCTATAATTCACAATCGTCAACCGCGATGCGAATTATAGCTTTTATTTTTAAAGGATATTGATTATTCGTTCTCGTATGCTTCTTCAACAGCTTTTGCAAGCTGATCGGGGCAGGAAGTTTTTTTAAATCCGCAGGTTATGCCTGTGAATTTTTCTTTGACCTGCTCAACGGTCATGCCCTCTACGATTTTTGAAATTCCTTTAAGATTTCCGTTGCATCCTCCTGTGAACTTAACGCTTTTAATAACATCACCATCAAGCTCAACCTCAATAGAGGAGGCACAGGTACCCTTTGTTTTGTAAATATAAGACACGGTAGATCCTCCTTAAAATAGCTTATATATATTATAATCTATTTGTCAAGGGTCTGCCGTGTCAGCTTATTATATAGAGCAGTGCGAGTATCAGCATTTTATCCGCTCCGTCAGAGGCAAGCAAAATAATCAGCGCAAGAATCAGTACCGTATCCCTGTCTTTTAAAATATTGCCGAAAAGCGAGTTTATCATATTTGAAATAGGCGAAAACGGCGAGGGCGGCTCTTTGCGCCCGGCAAAGTCGCGGCTCGGTGCTTCTTCTTTTGGCTTCGGAGGGGGCGGAGGGGGCGAAACAGACGGAGCAATCGGCTGCTGCGGCATGGCGCGCCGCTGCATTTCTCTTGCATATCTTATTGCCTGTGCCTGCATGGCGTTAAAATCTTTTTCAGCCATTTTTGTTATCACCGCCGTTTGTGAGCTCAGAGATAATCGGCAAAATTTCTAAAAGTTTTAGCATCTGCATGGCTTCGTCCGCTTTCTTTTGCCTTTTTTTGCTCAAATTAGGTCTGAGAGCCTCTATCAAACGGCATTTTTCATTGTCTGCGGAATTATTCATCATATTCATAACAGAGCTTATTTTCATGAGCATTTCCGGGTTTATCGAGTCAAATCCACTGCTTTGCCCTGTCGGCGCGGCAGTTTCTTTTTCATTTTGAGAGCCGAATATTGATTCCGCCATTGATTTCAGCGAGTTAATATCATCCGGTGAGAGGGAGGAGAGAATATCATTCAAGCTGTCCATTTTTATTTGCCTTTCAGTTTGTTAAGAATTTGCTGTGCTTCGGGTGACGATAAAATATCCGAAATTTTCTTTTGGTCGCTCATGATTTCTTTGATTTTTTTGCTTTGATTTTCGTCAAGACCCGAGAGCATTTGCATTGCGGTTTGCTTTTGCTTTTGAGGATCATCCGAGCCTAAAATGTTAAAAATATCTTTGGGTATGTTCTGCATTTACAACTCACCTCCGCAGTGATATAATTATGTATATTATTTTTAAAGGCGGCATATGAATGCGTGTATTGGTGCTTTCGGATTCTCACGGTGATGTTTATAAATTGAGGCGTGCAATCGACTCTCAGCCCACGGCTAAGCTCATAGTCTTTTTGGGCGACGGCGAATATGATATAGATTCCGTCGAGTGCAGAGCTCCCGTTATAAAGGTCAGGGGCAACTGCGATTTCGGCAGCAGTCTGCCGCTGAATTTTACCGACGAAGTCTGCGGAAAAAAGATATACTGCACTCACGGTTTTCGCGAAAATGTGAAGTATACAACAGAAAATCTTATTTCGGCGGCTAAATCACACGGTGCTCACATTGCATTATACGGTCATACGCATGTCCCTGTTACAAGTTATGACGGCGGCTTATACCTTGTGAACCCCGGCAGTGTGCGCGAGGGCAGCTTTGCAGTCATCGACATTACCGACAGCGGCATCATGCCCATAATTATGAAAATAAAATAATGATTTCAGAATATCCTCACGTTCGGCGGCATAAACATTATTACAGCTGTGCACGGGAGGGTATTTATGTTTGTTTTTTCTCTTAAAGCCAACAAAACAAGAGTTATTATATTGCTTGCAATGATTGTTGCGGCACTTGCGCTTATATTCTTTTTCACGGGCAAAAACGCACCCGTTATAAATGACGGCGGAATAAACCGCAAGGCGTCAAATGAGCAGGAGAGAGTGGCGTTCTTTTCTCAATTCGGGTGGGAGATTAACGAGGACCCCTCGGCGGTTGAGGAGGTAGTTATACCTGCGGAGTTTGACGAAACATATCGGCAGTATAACGAGCTTCAGATTTCACAGGGCTTTGATTTAACAAAATATGCCGGCAAAACGGCAAAAAAGTGGACTTATGAAGTGAAGAATTACCCGGGCTATTCCGCAGATAACAACTGCATACGGGCAAACATACTTGTTTTTGACGGCGCGGTTATAGGCGGAGATGTGTCCTCAACCGAGCAGGGCGGATTTATGCAGACATTTGACTATCCGCAAAGCACTGCGTCCGAAAATTCCCAAAAAAGTGAATAAATAAAAAACAAACGTCCAATCCTCATTTCAAAAGGATTGGATGTGATTTTTTTGAAGAACTCGCAGATAAAAAACATAAGTAAAGAAATTCTCGGCACAAAAGGCAAAGGCTCGCGCACACTGATGCTGTTAATGATTTTGAATTTGCTGATTTTTTCTCTTCTGCCGTTTGCGGCAAACTTTTTTGTGAATAAATATTCCGGCAGTATGGGTGCGGTTATAAGCGCGGCAGTGATTGCGGTGCTGCTGGTTATAAATTTGTTTACTTATTCCTCATTTGCGGCAGGCAGCTGTGCATGGTTTAATTTTTACGGCAAAAAAAACAGGGGCGCAAAGGCGGCTTATTGGTTTAAACCGTCAAAATCCGCACTGAGCGCAAGGCTTTATTTTGCACTTTTTTTCAGAAAACTTTTGTGGACTGCCGCGTTTTTGTTCCCCGGCACTGCGGTTTTGATATGCACTGCGATTCTCGCTATGAACGGCGGCATTGAGCTTAATCTTTTTATCTGTGCCGTGGCAGGCGGCGCGGCGGCGGTTATACTCGGTGCGGTGTTTTTATTTATAGTGCTGCAAAAATATTTTTTGGCGCCGTATATCATGGCGGCAAATCCCACGCTCAAGGTCAGAGAAGTGATAAAGCTAAGCCGACTTGCCTCTAACGGTGTTTTAAAAAGAACCGCAGCGTTTAAGCTTAGCTTTTTGCCGTGGTTTTTAAGCTGTGCGGCACTGCTTCCCGCTCTTTATGTATGGCCTTATTACAGGCAGAGCTGCGCTGTATATGCAAAGCAAATTCATATTCCCCAAGATGTGTAAGGATTTAAAGCGGTCTGCGCTTGTCGCAGGCCGCTTTTTGCTATGCAATAAATTCCGTATAAATTGCATTAAAAAGACCTTTTTGACAGTTGACTTTTTTGTTTAATAAGTATAAAATTATTTTAGATAACAAGGCTTTTTGGGTGAGTTATCATATATTTTTCTTTTGGGAGGCTGTATCTATGTATGTAATGGCACTTGACCAGGGAACAACCAGCTCAAGAACAATTGTTTTTGATAAAAATGGAAATATAGTTGCAAAAGCTCAGTATGAGTTCAACCAAATTTACCCTAAAACAGGTTGGGTAGAGCATGACCCGATGGAGATTTTGGGCAGTCAGCTACAGTCGATTTCAATGGTTCTCGGCAGCGGAAAATTTGACCCCAAAGATATAAAGGCGATAGGTATAACCAATCAGAGAGAAACTACAATAATTTGGGATAAAGAAACGGGACTTCCGATTTATAACGCGATAGTCTGGCAGTGCCGCAGAACTGCGGAGCTTTGCGAAGAGCTTAAAGCGCAGGGACTTGAAGACTATGTCCGCGAGCACACGGGGCTTTTGATTGACGCTTATTTCTCCGGCACCAAAATAAAGTGGATACTCGACAATGTTGAGGGCGCAAGAGAAAAAGCCAAAGAGGGTAAGCTCCTTTTCGGCACGGTAGAGACGTGGCTTATCTGGAATCTCACAGGCGGCAAGGTTCATGTGACCGATTATTCAAATGCTTCAAGAACCATGCTTTTTGATGTTGATAAGCTTTGCTGGGATGAATTTTTGTGCGAAAAATTAGATATACCGATGTGTATTTTACCGAAGCCCGTGTCTTCGAGCGAAATTTACGGCTATATAGCGTCCGAAAAAGTAGCAGGCATAAAGAGCATAACGGGCGTGCCGATTTGCTCGGCAATAGGCGATCAGCCGGCGGCTCTGTTCGGTCAGGCGTGTTTTAAGCCCGGTCAGGCAAAGAATACATACGGTACGGGCTGCTTCTTGCTTATGAACACGGGTGAAAAGCGGGTCAACTCAAAGTGCAACCTTTTAACGGGTGTTGCATGGTCGCTCGGCGGCAAAACGACATATTCGATAGAGGGCAGCGCGTTTAACGCAGGTTCTGTTATAAAATGGCTCAGAGACGAGCTTCAGCTCATAAACGAAGCCAAAGAGTGCGATATGCTCGCAGAGAGCGTTAAAAACTCAAACGGTGTTTATATTGTGCCTGCGTTCACGGGTCTCGGTGCACCTTATTGGGATATGTATGCGAGAGGCTGCATTGTCGGTCTTACACGCGGCGTAAACAGAGCTCACATCGCAAGGGCTGTGCTTGAGGCTATTACGCTTCAGGTTAAAGATTTGCTTTTGGCGATTGATGAGGACAGCGGCATAGAGCTTGCGGAGCTTCGTGTTGACGGCGGTGCGAGCGTAAGCAATATAATGATGCAGATACAAAGCAACATGATAGGTACATATGTCAACAGACCAAAAACCGTAGAGACTACCGCGCTCGGTGCGGCATATCTTGCAGGTCTTGCTGTCGGAGTGTGGAAGGACCTTGAAGAGATAGAGACAAACCGAGAGGTTGACCGTGTATTTGTGCCCGAAATGGATAAGGACACACGCGATAAAATATATAAGGGCTGGATCAAAGCCGTTGAAAGAGCCAAGTCGTGGGAAGAAATTCAGTAATAACCCGATACAGGTTAAGCCGAGCTTTCGGCAAAAGAAAGGATAGATTAAAAATGGATTATGCAAAGGAATCCCTCAAATGTCATTATGAATGGAAGGGAAAAATAGAGGTCGTCGCAAGGGCAAAGGTTGATAATAAAGACGCGCTCTCTTTGGCGTACACGCCGGGTGTTGCACAGCCTTGTCTTGAAATTCAGAAGGATATAAATAAAAGCTATGAGCTTACACGCCGCCACAACCTTGTAGCGGTTGTAACAGACGGCACTGCCGTTCTCGGGCTCGGCGATATAGGACCCGAGGCAGGTATGCCTGTTATGGAGGGCAAATGCGTGCTCTTTAAAGAGTTCGGAGGGGTTGACGCTTTTCCGCTCTGCGTACGCTCAAAGGATGTTGACGAGATAGTTAATACAATAGCTATGATTTCGGGCAGCTTCGGCGGCATAAATCTTGAAGATATTGCCGCTCCGCGCTGTTTTGAGATAGAGCGCAAGCTTAAAGAGAGAGTTGATATTCCCGTTTTTCATGACGACCAGCACGGCACGGCGGTTGTTTGCTCTGCGGCACTTATAAACGCTCTTAAATATGTTAAAAAAGATATAAAAGACTGCGTAGCTGTCTTTAACGGCGCAGGTGCGGCAGGTGTTGCCATTGCAAAGCTGTTTATATCTATGGGTATAAAAGACGTTATAATGTGTGATCGCAAGGGCATAATTTGCCTCGGTAACGAGGGCATGACCCCCGCAAAGCAAGAGATTGCAGAGTTCTCAAACAAAGAGCACAAACGCGGCACGCTTGCCGACGCTCTTAAAGGCGCAGATATTTTTATAGGTGTTTCAGCACCCGGATGTGTGAGCGAAGAAATGGTAGCTTCTATGGCAGATAACGCCATTGTTATGGCAATGGCAAACCCCGTACCCGAAATTATGCCCGACCTTGCAAAAAAAGCAGGTGCGGCTGTTGTCGGCACAGGACGTTCGGATTTTCCGAATCAGATAAACAATGTGCTCGCTTTTCCCGGAATTTTCCGCGGTGCTCTTGATGTGAGAGCAAGTGACATAAACGAAGAGATGAAAATTGCGGCGGCAAAAGCCATAGCTTCGCTTGTTTCAGATGAAGAGCTTTCGCCGGATTATATAATTCCAAAAGCTTTTGATGAAAGAGTAGGCAAAACCGTTGCTGCGGCAGTCGCACAGGCTGCAAGAGACAGCGGAGCAGCGAGAATATAAAAAATGCTGCTGTTAAAAAATAAAACAGCAGCTATTTTTCTTGTTTGGCAGAATAAAGTTTACGACTTTATAATACAATATGTGATTTTTTTCGTCAAATATATTTTTCTTTTTCAGATTTTCTCGTGTAAAACAAAAAAATGGTACAAAAGCAAGACGTTTTGACGGCAATATTTTTCATTAAATGACATTGACCGCGAACGGCAAAAGATGATATATTTAATAAAGATACATAACCAACCAAAGAGGGGAATTCTATGAAGTCAACCGGAATCGTAAGAAGCTTGGACTCTGTGGGCAGAGTGGTTTTACCAATGGAAATAAGAAAAGAATTTGAACTTTTCGGTGAAGACAGCCGAGTTGAAATTTTTTTGAATGAAGATCAGATTGTATTAAAAAAGTATAAGCCAAACTGCATTTTCTGCGGAAGCGAAAAAAATCTGACAGATTTTGAAGGCAAAAAGATTTGCCAAAAATGTGTTTTTAAAATAAGCAGTATGTGATGCTTAATAATAAAATAAGCAGTTATAAAGATTAACCGTTCGTTATCTTTATAACTGCTTTTTGTTGTTTTAGTTTATTGGTTGTTTAAGCGGCCGTTTATTCTGCCCAAAATGCCGCCCGTTGTGCTCTCATCACTCTGAGACGAGGGAACTTCACTTGTCGGCTCTGTTGTGGTGGTTTTGGGCTCACCCCAAACAGTCAGTATTACCTCTGAACCCTTAGGGCAAAGGGAGCCTGCATCGCGGCTTGCCTGGTACACAATGCCTGCCGTGTAGTTTGAACTGTTTTCTTTTTCGATTTTTGAGACTTTGAAGCCGAGCTTTTCGAGCGTGGATTTGGCTGTGTTATAGTCAGAACCGATAATACCGGATTTGGGAAATGAAATATTTTCAACGCCCTTGCTTACCGTGAGAATAACCGTGCTCATTTTGGGAATTTGCGAGCCTGGGGAGATGTTCTGGCTTATAACCTTGCCCTCTTCAACGCTGTTGCTGTAAGACTCCTGTTTTTCGATAGTGAAGTTTGAGGAATAATATTTATCTGAGATTATATCCTCATAATCTTTGTCTATAAAATATGGGGTCTCAACCATTTCTTGCGCAACGGTGTTTTGCTGTGAATCGTCATTTTTTTTGCCGTCTGAAATAAACAGCAAAACAACTATTGCCACAACCGCAATTATAACTATTGTTGCGATAGAAAGTATAACCATTGAGCGGTTATGCCTCTTTTGTGCTTCAATTCGTTTTTCGGACGGTTCGGGCTTTGAAACTTCGCTGCGCTGATTGGAGCGAATATTTTCAATATCCATTTTATCTGCCGCCGCAACTGCATTAGGCGAGGCAGAAAGCTCGTCTCGAAGCTCGTCAACGGTTTTTATTCTGTCGTCCGGGAGTATCTGAAGAGCATTTACGAGCCCGTTAATAACATATGCCGGCAGCTGTTCGGCAAATCTGCCCGGAATCATCAGTCGGTCGTTTGTAACTCTCTCTTTAGAGTCTATGGGGTCCGTGCCGATAAGCGTGCGGTAGAGTACGGCGCCGAAAGCATAGACATCTGTCCACGGGCCTTGGTGGCCGTCAAATCCGTATTGTTCAAAGGCGGCATAGCCTGTAAAAAGCTCTTCTTTAAGGTCTGTGTGGGCAGACCTTACCGCACTTATGCTAAAGCCTGTTATTTTAAGCTTACCGTCAGGCGCAACGATAAGAGTGCTCGGCGAAATTCCTCTGTGGACTATACCTGCATTGTGCAGTGTGCCGAGGGTAGAGAGCACGGGCATAAGAAGCGGACGCGCACGCTCCCACGAAATACAGCCGGAGGAGTTGTTTCTTAAAAGATGCTCACGCAGAGTTATACCGTCAATGTTTTCGGTTATTGCGTAGCAAGTTCCGCCGCCCTCTATTATATTTGTGACCTTTATAAGCGCCGAAAGACCGTTGAGCCTCAAAAGCTTGCGCCAAAGCTCGCCGAAGCTTTGCATATATTCGCTGTATATTTTCTCTTTGCCCTCAACGGCAGAAACCGTTAAAGACCTGGGATTGCGCTGAGCAATGCCTATCGGAAAATACTCGCGGATGTTTATTGTCTCTCGCGTTGTCAGGTCAAGACCTATATATGTTGCACCGTCGCCGTTAAATTCGAGAAGCTTGCCGACAAGGTAGCGGTTGCCGATAACAGTGCGAACGGGCAAGTAATCGGCAGGCTGCTGAGTGTCAACATGAAAGCCGCAGTAGGGGCACTGCTTTTCGTTGCCGATCTCTTTCATACAGCTCATGCAAAGATTATCTGAATTTATCATAGAGTTCTTCCTTTCAAAACACATTCAGATATTAAACAATTGTTTGCAATACAATTTATTTATGCATAGTATATAATACCATATTTTTCTGCACTTTGTCAAGAAAACGAACGGGACTGACGTGTTTAGCGCAGTCCCGTTAAAAGTTTTACTGTTTATCCGATGTTATGGCGTAGATATATGTCACGCCGGAGTCAATGTCTTTTATTTTGCCGTCAGAATATATTTTCATTTCTCCGCCGACGGTTGCCTCTGAATCTGTAGCAGCGGCGTTTTGATAGTTTTTAATATAAGAAAAGTTGTTTTTCTCTGTGACGAAAAATCTTAAATCAACATCCTTGTCAATCGTTTTGCTTTCACCGCCTGAATATAAAGCCACGTTTCCTCCGGCGCCGCTCTGCGCGTTTTCGGAATATCCGAAGGATACAACATTTCCGTCGTCAACAATAAAATATTGAGCGCAGTTTTTGCATATTGCTTTGGATTTTCCGTCCTTGCCGCAGATATAAAGGTCGTTGCCGTTCTCTGATTTTGCCATATAAAACACATTTTCGCCGTATGCTTCAAACGATGTAATGTCGGAGGCAACTTTTGCGCTCTCGGTTATTGCTTTGTCTGATATTGTGCTGAATAACAGGTCAAAGCTTGTGTCTTCTGCTTTGACCGCGGCAAATACAGCGTCTCTGCTTGCAAATAAAAATGTTGCTTTGCTCACGTCATAACCCGGGTCAAAATCATATTCTAGCACCTTGCTGCCGTCATATCTTGCATATTTGCAGCCGCTTGTTGTCTCATATTTTTTACCGAGCGAGTTTATAACATAATCTATTGCGTTTTCTGTGCCGTCTTTTGCGGCTATTGAATAGAGCTTGTCCATATCTGTGCGCTTTGAGGCGTCAATTTCGGTCTTGTTAAATATAACCCTCGGTGCTCCCGTTTTTGCAAATGCAAGCAGATTTTCGAGCTTTACGCCGTTTGCGATTTCTCTGCTTGCAGAGCCGTCATAAACTCTTACCTTATATTCTGCCGAAACGGCAAGCCCCAAATCAAGCTTGTTGAGAGCCTCTCTTATATCATCGCGCACAAGCTTTTTTTGATATGTGCCGAGCGCGTTGTTATAAGCCGTTTCATCAACCTTTGTTGTTTTGAATATAAAACCTTTTGTGACAAGATAATCGCCTTTATCGGGCTTTTGGAGCAGTGCGTCATATTCGTCATACGGGTCTGTGACAAAGTCTTTCCAGTTGAGCTTGGCGGTGTTCTTTACAAAATAATATAAGTTGCCGCCGATTTCATAATCGTCAAGATAAACCTCGCTCACGCCGTCCGATATTTTTTCGGCAGTGTTGCCTGCGGTTATTTTATAAAGTGAATAGGCAATGTCGTTCTGCACCGAAGCGTCCTTAACGGTGAAGAATATTTCGGATTTTTCTTCGTTTTTAAACGCTCTTACGGCAGAGATTTCAGAGATAAACTCCGGCTCGCCGCCGATTGCGGTTCGGTAGAGCTCCTCCTTGCCGGAGATTGACCTTGTGTAATAAACGATGTCGCCGACAGGCGGAGTGTAAATCTCTTCAACGCCGGAAGAGATGAGCAACGTTTTTTTGGTTTTAGTGTCATATGCGTAGCATTTTGTGGAGCCGTTGGCCGAATTAACATAAAAAACATATGCTCCGTCATTTGTGCAGGACCAGTTTTCGTCCGTTCCGCTGACTATGACCGAGCCTTTGTTTTGAACCGAAGAACGTCTTGTCAAATCTATTACGCGAATGTCATATTTGCCGGTTTTTGAAGAGGTATCCTGAGAATAAACAACTGTTTTGCCGTCATCAGAGAGCTTAACCTGCTTAACGGGGCCGAGTTCTATTGTTTTGCCGTTTTCAAGCATTACGTTTACGGCAGAATTCTTTTGATAAATTGCTTCGGCGGTGTGCGAGAGCTTGTCAAGGCGAAACAGCGCCAAATATGAGCCGAGTGCCACCGCGCAAACCAAGAGAGCCACAACGGCAATTCGCAGCAGCTTGATTTTTTTGATGCGCTTTTTGCTTCCCTTTGTGTCAAAGCCCTCATTATCGTCATTTCCGCAGTGGTCTTCAAACTCAATAAATTTTTCCGGCATAATATCTTCAAGCGGCTGAATATCAATGCCGTTTTTCATCTCTTCAAAAACAGAAGAAAGCTCGGGCGAGCTGCCCGCCTGAGCTTTCTTGTCGTGAGAGAGATTTGTCAAATCAGATTTTTTCTTTTCCATTTGACAATCCTCCGCATTATTCATTATTTTGCTTTAACAGCCTCTTTTGCTTTTTCAACGATGTGATCTGCCGTGAGACCGTAAATCTTAAGCATCTCAACAGCGGGGCCGGATGCGCCGAACTTATCCTCAACGCCCACTCTCATAACGGGAACGGGGCAGACTTCACAAACCGCCTCTGCAACAGCCGAGCCGAGACCGCCGATGATGTTGTGCTCTTCTGCGGTTACGATAGCGCCTGTCTCTCTTGCCGCGGCAGCGACAATCTCTTTATCAAGCGGCTTTATTGTGTGCATATTTATAACTCTTGCGCTGATACCCTCGTTTGCGAGAGTCTCTTTTGCTGCGAGAGCTTCACCGACCATAAGACCTGTTGCAATGATTGTAACATCCTTACCGTCGCAAAGCTGAACACCTTTGCCAAGCTTAAATTCATAATCAAGCGGATTTATTCTCGGCACTGCAAGACGGCCGAATCTAAGGTAAGCGGGGCCGTCATAATCTGCCATTGCAAGAACTGCCGCGCGGGCTTCAACGTCGTCGGCAGGGTTGATTATAACCATACCGGGGATAGTTCTCATAAGAGCTATATCTTCACAGCACTGGTGGCTTGCACCGTCTTCACCAACAGAAATACCTGCATGTGTTGCGCCGATTTTAACGTTGATGTGGGGGTAGCCGATTGTGTTGCGTATTTGCTCAAAGGCTCTGCCTGCGGCAAACATTGCAAACGAGCTTGCAAAAACAGTGTAGCCCGTTGTGGCAAGACCTGCCGCAACGCCTATCATGTTGCACTCTGCAATGCCCGCATCAAAAAATCTGTCGGGGAAAGCCTTTTTAAACATACCTGTTTTTGTGGCTGCGGCAAGGTCGGCGTCAAGTACGACTACTTTGTCGTTTTTTTCGCCGAGTTCAACAAGAGCTTTGCCGTATGCCTCGCGAGTAGCGACTTTAATTATATCTGCCATAATTATGCCTCCAATTCCGCAAGGGCTGCCTGAAGCTCTGCCATTGCCTGCTCATATTGCTCACTGTTGGGAGCTGTGCCGTGCCATGAGCACTGATCTTCCATAAACGAAACGCCCTTGCCCTTAATGCTCTTTGCTATAATAGCTGTGGGCTTGCCCTTAAATTCCGAAGCAGCTTTGAAAGCCGCGTCAATCTCGTCAAATGAGTGAGCGCAGATTTCAATTACATTCCAGCCGAAAGCTCTGAATTTTTCGGGAATGGGGTAGGGGGAGTTTACCTCTGCAACAGAGCCGTCAATTTGAAGATTGTTGTTATCAATAACAGCCGTGAGGTTATCAAGTCCTTTAGCTGCCGCAAACATGGCTGCCTCCCAAACCTGACCCTCCTGTATTTCGCCGTCACCCAAAGCCGTGTAAACTCTGAATGATTTGCCGCCGAGCTTTGCGCCGAGAGCCATACCGACAGCCGTTGATATACCCTGACCGAGTGAGCCTGTGCTCATATCAACGCCGGGTGTAAGCTTCATGCTCGGGTGACCCTGAAGCATTGAGCCGGGTTTTCTTAAAGTTTTGAGTTCGTCAACAGAGAAAAATCCTCTGTGAGCCAAAACCGCATAAAGTGCGGGGGCTGTATGACCTTTTGAGAGAACAAAACGGTCTCTGTCTTCCCACTTGGGATTTTTGGGGTCGATATTCATGTGTGCAAAATAGAGATAGGTAAGAATATCCGCAATAGAAAGCGAGCCGCCCGGGTGACCGGATTTTGCGTTATAAACGCCCTCGATAACACCCATGCGTACTTTGCACGCTTTGATTTGCAACTGCTTTTTGATAGCTGCGTCCAAAATAACACCTCCGGTTAAATTGCTGTTTTTTTGAGGGATTTGAGAAAAGCCGTGAAATAATCCGGCAGGTCGCTCTCAAACTCCATATATCTACCGTCACGCGGGTGGATAAATCCTATAAGCCCGGCGTGAAGGCATTGACCGTTTAATTTGGTCACTCCGTTTTTGGGGCCGTAAACAGGGTCGCCTGCAACGGGATGACCTATGTAAGACATATGAACTCTTATTTGGTGAGTTCTGCCTGTTTCAAGTGTAACTTTTATATAAGTGAAGCCGTCAAACCTGTCAAGCACTTCATAGTGTGTGACTGCGTGTCGCGAGTTTTTATCGGTTACGCACATCTTTTTTCTGTCCTTGGTGCTTCTGCCGATGGGGGCGTCAACCGTCCCGAAATCATCTTTTATATTGCCGTGAACAACTGCGCGGTACTGCCGCTTAAAGGAGTGGTCTTTTATCTGCATTGCAAGCTTTTCGTGAGAAAAATCGTTTTTGGCAACTATTAAAAGACCGCTGGTGTCTTTATCTATTCTGTGCACTATGCCGGGGCGAATTACTCCGTTTATTCCGGAGAGAGAGCCCTTGCAGTGATACATCAGCGCGTTCACAAGCGTGCCGCTCTCGTTGCCGGGGGCAGGGTGAACCACCAAGCCTCTCGGTTTATTGACAACCAAAAGGTCGCTGTCTTCATAAACTATGTCAAGAGGAATATCCTCCGGCTCTGCCGAAAGAATAGTCGGCTCCGGCACGGTAAAAACAACTTCATCGCCAGGCGAAAGCTTGCAGCTTTTGCCTACGGTTTTGCCGTTTACTTTAACTGCGCCGTCAGATAAAACAGATTGAATGTGCGACCTTGTGAAATCCTCAAAGACTAAGGAAAGAGCCTTGTCTATCCTTATGCCGGCAAGGGCTTCGTCTGCGGTGAAAAAAAGCTCATCCATTTTTCTTTTCCTCTGCTTTTTTCTTTTTGCGGTCGTTGTTTATATCCCACAAAAGATAAATCATGAGCATAGCCGCTCCGCAGGTTACAAGAATATCGGCAAAGTTAAACACCGGGAAGTCGATAAAAAGCACCCTGATATAATCAACCACATAGCCGCGCCAAATTCTGTCAACAAGGTTACCAAGTCCGCCGGCAATAATCATAACCGCCGTGACCGCAAGGTATTTGTTCTTTATCTTTTTGGCAACCAGTGCCGCAATGCCTATAATAATTATTATGCCCGTTATCACCGATAAAAGCGTGGTTTTTTCGGAAAATGCTCCGAATGCCGCACCGGTGTTTTGAACATAATCCCATTCCAGCACATTGTTTAATACAGATATGCTTTGAACGGGCTTTAAATTCAGCTCAACAAAATATTTTATTATTTGGTCAAGTGCGGTTAAAAGAACTATTGATAAAATTGATATAACAGCCGACATTATCTTTTGAAAAAGCCTTTGAGCTTTGATGAGAAGCCGTCTTCATCATCGTCGTCGTCATCGTCATCATCATAAAAATCGTCGTCATCGTCTTCGTCGTCGAAGTATTCCTCATCGTCGCTCTCGTCATCGTCGTCATCATTGAAGTTGAGAGAGTTTATATCAAACTTAAAGCCGTCGTTATCCGATGCGGGTTCTTCTGTCTTAATGTCTTCGGCATCGTCCTCGGGCTGCTTTACCTGCTCGCGCATATCGGCAAAAGCGTCTCTGAATTTATTTTTAAAGTCCTCTGTCTCTTTGTCTTCGTCCTTTTTTTCTTCCGAAGTTTCGGGAGTTTTAAGACCGAGACGCTCAAAGTCGGAATCACTGAGTTCCTCTTCCGGCTCTTCTATAACATTTTCGCTTGTGCTCTCTTCGGGCTGAGCTTCGGGTGCCGAATATGTAGTCTCTTCTTCTGTTTCTTTTTCCTCGGGCTCAATAACAGGCTCGTCTTTCTCCGGCTCTGTTATCTCGTCTGCAGGCTCGGCAACTTTCTCCGGCTCTGCGGCAGCTTCTGCCGAGGATTCTTCTATCTTTGCTTCTTTTTTAGGCTCCTCGATTTCCTCGGGCAGCTCTTCTTCCGGTTCGTCCTGAGTTTCGGGAATTTTGTTTATAAGCTCGATGTGCTCTGTGTAAAGTGCAAGAAGCTCGCGCTTAAATTTATCCGCTTCTTTCTCGATAAGGTCAAGAGCAGCCTGGGTTTTAATCATACGGTCTCTTGCGATAACCGCCTGCTCTTTAGCTTCTACGGTTGCGTCCTCAATCATCTGCTGAGCCTTTTGCTGTGTTTCGGCAATGAGAAGGTCGGCCTTTGACTGAGCCTTGTCAAGAAGGTTTTTAGCTTTTAATGCGGCTTCTTCCTCCTGCTTCTTTACACTGCTTGCGGCCTCTGCAAGCTGAGCTTCTGATTTTTCGTTGGTTTCGCGCATTATTTGGTCTGCCATACGCTGAGCCGTGAGAAGAGCGGCGCGGATATTATCCTCATCGTTTCTGTACTCTTCTACTCTTTCTGCAAGCAGACCTATTTTTTTTACAAGCTCGCCGTTCTCTTTGAACATCTGCTCATAAGAATCGGCAACTATTTCAAAAAAATCATCAACAGACTGAGCGCGGTAAGCGTTTTTGCCTGCCGCTTCAAAGTGATGATTTTTTATTTTAGACGGTGTTAACATCAGACAACCTCCTGTACGGAATATCCGTTTTATATAAAATTATTTTTTAAAACATATTGCCCTGTGCGGCGGAGTTTGCTACTTCGTCAAGAAGCTCGCCGGAGAGCGGAACATTGTTGGGTGTGACAATATATGCTCTGCCTGCAACGCGCTGCATTGTGCCGCTGTTTGCATATGCCACGCCTGAGAGGAAGTCTATTATTCTTCTCGAATCATTGTCGGGGCAGGTCTCAAGGTTTAAAATAACTATTCTCTTCTCGTTGAGTATATCCGCAACGGGAACAACCTCTTCAAAAGAGTCTATTTTTTTGAACACAACGTGTGCCTTTGAAGCACCGCCGACGGGTGCTGCGGCAGAAGAAGAACGTATATCTACAACGTTTGATGATGAAGAAGAGTCATACTGCTTTGCGTGATGTGAAGAGTGCTGTCTCGGTGCTTCGTATTCGTCCTCATCCTCCATATCAACATCTTCAAGATATTCCTCTTCCGACATGGTCAAGGCGTTTTTTACTTTGTCAAAGAATCCCATAACTTTATCCTCCGTTATCTGTAATTTCTTGCTCCGAAAAGGGCGGAGCCTATTCTTACCATGTTAGCACCGGAAAGAACGGCTTGCTCGTAATCGCCGGACATTCCCATTGATAAAATATCCATACTAACATTATGTATTCTTTTTGCTCCAATGTCAATAAACAGTTGGCGCATATTTTCAAAAAAGACGCGATTTTTAACAGAATTGTCACAAATTGGGGGCACTGCCATAAGGCCTCTGACGTGAATGCCGCCGATTTCGGCTATTTCGCAGACCGACTGCATCACCGCATCGGGCGAAAAACCGAACTTGCTTTCCTCTGCACCTATGTTGATTTCAAGCAAAATATCGGTGCAAATGCCGTTCTTTTCAGATACCTTACCAATTTCTTTTGCGAGCTTCACACTGTCAACGCCGTCTATGGAGCCTACGTTTCCGACTATCTGCCTTACCTTGTTTGTTTGCAGGTGACCGATAAGGTGAGTTTCAACTCCGTCAAGATGCAGTTCATCTTTTTTGCCCATAAATTCCTGAACGCGGTTTTCACCTATCAGGTCTATGCCGAGCGAGAGCGCATGGTTTATAAAAATCGGTTCCACGGTTTTGGTAACTGCCATAAACCTTACGTCTTCTCGCTTTCTGCCGCTTTTTTCGGCGGCTTCGGCAATTTTGTCGTTTATCTCTTTAAAGTTTTCTTCAATGTCTTTAAAGCGAAGCTCAGTTAATGACTTTTCCATCTTCAAGCTCCTTTCCCTTGATAATGACTTCGTCATAGAGTCTGACGGATTTGCCGTTTGAACTGCTTGACGAAATGATTGCAAAATCATCTTCCGTATATATTATCTCCACAGGGATAAAGGTTATTATTTTCCCTCGGAGAACGTATATGCCTGTATTATTATCCTCATCAAATCGAATTACGTTTGACGGCACGCGGTAGCCCGTGTGCGATTTTGTGACTATCTGCATATCTTCTGTTCTCATGTTTGCAAAGGTCTCGTCCATTAAAGAGCAGCTTAACACAACGGTCATTTTATCGCCTTGCGTATCGGCTTTTTCAACGAGCATTGTTACATGATTTACTCCCTCTTTTGGGAAGTTGACAGTTATTTTTGCACCGTTTTTAAAATATGAAGAATTTTGGCTTTCTGTTTCGCCGACGATATACCATTTATAGCTCTCGACTATTTTGCCCAGAGAGTTGCCGGAGACTGCGGCAGGCTCTGCATTCAAAGCACTTTCTATTTGCTGTGAAGTGAGCGAGAGCGCATCTTTGTAACTCAATGCTGATTCATAGCCGTCTATGGTGTTTATATAGTAGCCGGATTTGGGTGCTTTTACACTTGAATAGTTTATATTTTGCGCAGTGAGTGCGGCAATTTCATTTTCAAGAGAAGTGAGCTTTGCGCTTAAATCAATAGAGCCCTCGGTAAGTATTTGCTTGGTGGCGCATTTATCCGCATACGCTGTCAGTGCATCGGGAAGCTCGTCATAGGTTCCCGTTGTTACGGCGTCCATAATGTCGTCATATGCGTCGCTGATTTTTGTGTTCAGCTTGTCCGCACTTAACTCCTGCGTTCCGTCTGGGTCATTGATGTTTTTATATCTTTCAAGCTCCTGCTTCAAAGATTCAAGCTTTGTGTATGCCGCCGCCTGATCGTCGTTTTGGCAAACAACGGCAATGTCGTCTCCGTTGGCAACTCTTTTGCCGTCGTGCGCAAGCGGAATTACCGTGCCGGAGGCGGAGGTATCTATTATCTTTTCATCTCTTAAAGCAAAGCCCTTAAAATCTATCGTTTCTTCTATGGTTGTCTCTTCCGTAAGACGCTGAGTGTCTATGGGGGAGTAGCTGTAAGCGAAAGCGTTATAAACAATGTAAGATATTACTATTATGCTCAGCACTACCGATGTTATTTGAAACCACGGTATTTTTCTTTTCATCGCTCACACTCCCTATTTAAAAATGTTTTTATTGTCTCAAATGCCGATTGTTTAAGCTCGTCCGGATTTTTATATTCGTCAATATAAAGCCTGTGCGCGTCTGCCCGTCTGCGAAACCATGTAAGCTGGCGTTTGGCATATCGTCTTGTGCTTTGCTTGAGTGCTTCAATTGCACCGTCGAGGTCTTTTTCACCGTCAAAATACGGCTTTAATTCTTTGTATCCTATTGCCTGCGCCGAGGTCGGACCGAATGACGAGAAGCTTTTTGCCTCCTCCAAAAGACCGTCCTCAAGCATTTTGTCTACTCGTTTGTTTATTCTGTCATAAAGATATTCGCGCTCTTTAACGTCAAGGCAGATGTAGCACACATCATACGGTGACGGACTGCTGTGCGATTCTTTGTTTTGCTCGGTCATCGTTTTGCCGCCGGAATACCAAAGCTCCAGCGCACGGATTACTCTTTTTATGTTATTCTCATGCAGATTTTCGGCATATTCAGGATCAATCGCTCTTAGCTCTTCGAGCAGTGCGCCCGCACCCTCGTTTTGTGCGCGGTCAAAAAGCTTTTGCCTCAGAACTCTATCGGTAGGTGTTTCGGTGAGCTTTGTGTTGTTTACAAAAGAGTCGATGTAAAGCCCCGTTCCGCCTACAATCACGGGCAAATGATTACGTGAATAAATTTCGTCTGCAAATTCGGCGGCAAGGCGCTGAAAGTCGGCCACGCTGAAGCTCTCGTCCACAGGCAAAAAATCTGTCATGTGGTGGGGTATGCCCTGCATTTCTTCTTTTGTGGGCTTTGCGGTGGCAATATCCATACCCTTATATATCTGCATGGAGTCCGCCGAAATAACCTCGCCGGAAAATTCCTTGCATACCTCAACGCCGAGGCTTGTTTTGCCCGACGCGGTCGGTCCGGCGATAACGATAAGCGGTTTCTTTTTCATATCGCCGAGCCTCCTTTTATACTCTGCCGAAGTTTCTTTCTATATCTCTTTTTTTCATCTCAATAAGCACGGGTCTGCCGTGGGGGCAGTAGCGTATATCGGGGTGGGAGAGAAGCTCTTTAACAAACCTCTCCATTTCATATTCTGTGGTTTTGTCGCCGGCTTTTATGGCGGCGCGACAGGCTGTGGAGTGATAAATCCAATCAAGCTTTTCGGGAATCATATCGCGCTTGTTGTCTGCCAAATATCCGGCAAGCTCGCTGATGATGTCTTTAAGCTCGCCGCCCTCTATGAATGTGGGGCATTCCGTGACTATCACCATGCCCTGACCGAAATCGTCAATGTTATATCCTGCTTTTAAAAGCAAATCTCTGTTTTCAAGAACGGCGTTGTATTCCTCTGCGCTGAGCGTAACGGTAACGGGGGAGAGAAGCATCTGCACCTCCATATCGTTTACGTCCTTTTTAAGGCGTTCAAAAATCATTCGCTCATGTGCGGCGTGTTTGTCTATAACGAGCATTTTATCGCCCTGCTCAACGAGAATGTAGGTCTTAAAAGCTTCGCCTATGACCCTGAACGGCTCAATTTCTTCCGCGACAGGTTCGCTCGGCTCTGCCTGTTCGGCAGGGATTTGTACTGTATATGATTCTTCTTTGACCTGAGCTTCGGGAGCGTTCTCTTTTGCAATCTCAATTTTTTGCGGTGCAAAAGAGGGGGCTTCTTCTTTTTTTGCCGGATTATTTAAAAGCAGCGATTCGTCGGATTCCTCTGCCGATTTATCCTCATTCTTAGGCGCGTTTAATTTTATTGTGCTCCAAAAATTTTGGCTTTTTTGCGGAATAACGGGTTCTGGTTTTCCTTCGCGCGGTGCGGTCTGCTGAATTGCCGATATTTTCATCTGCTCCGCTTTCGGCGGCTGCGGCATACGCTGAGAATCAAGCTTCATCTGCGCTTTTGCCTCAAAGCTCATTCTGGGGCGTGTGTCGCTCTCTTCAAGAGCATACTTTGCGCCGTAATATACTGCGTCAAAAATTCTTTTTTCGTCTGCAAAACGCACCTCTGTTTTTGCAGGGTGAACGTTTACGTCAACCGTATTGGGCGGCACGGTTATGTTAAGCACACAGGCGGGGAATCTGCCGACCATTATGGCGTTTTTATATGCCTGCTCCAGTGCGGCTGTGCCCGTTCTTGTTTTTATAAGTCTGCCGTTTAAAAAGAAAAACTGCATGGTTCTGTTGGCTCTCGAATTTGCGGGCTTTGAAACAAATCCGTCTGTTTTTATTCCGCCGGTTTCATAAGATACGGGAATCAGACTGTCGGCAAATTCTCTGCCGAAAACAGAAAAAACGGTATTCCTCATGTTTCCGTCGCCGGAGGTTGAGAGAACCTCCTTGCCGTCTCTTATAAATCTGAGCGCAACCTCGGGGTGGGAGAGAGCTATTCTGTCAACAACTCCGGCAACCGCATTGCCCTCGGTCACGTCCTTTTTTAAAAACTTCATGCGCGCCGGGGTGTTATAAAAAATGTCGCGCACGATTATCGTTGTTCCTTTGGGGCAGCCCGCATCGTCAAGCAAAACCTCTTGAGAGCCTTCTATAAGGTAGCGCGTGCCTATTTCTTCATTCTCGGCACGGGTCATGACCTCAACGCGCGAAACCGCTGCAATTGAAGCAAGCGCCTCACCTCTGAAACCGAGGGTGATTATAGAGTCAAGGTCGTCTTTTTTTGAAATTTTGCTTGTCGCGTGGCTGATAAACGCCTTTTTTATATTGGAACGGTCAATACCGCAGCCGTTATCGGTTATTCTCATATATGTAATTCCGCCGCGGCGTATCTCTGCCGTGAGCGAGGACGCGCCTGCGTCAATGGCATTTTCCAAAAGCTCTTTTATGACGGAGGCAGGTCTTTCAACGACCTCGCCTGCCGCAATAAGCTCCGCAACGTGTTTGTCAAGAATATTTATTTCCGGCACGGTATTCACCTCCTGTTAATGTTACATATTTTTTGCTCTGGACGCAATCTCATAAAGCTTTTGCATTGCCTCAATTGGTGTGAGCGTGTTTACGTCCGTCTGTTTTAATTCTTCTATAAGTTCATCTTTTGCGGATGATGAGAAAGAAATCTGAACTTCCTCCTGCGCGTCGTCTTCTGCCTTGGGGGCTTCGCCCATGTGAACCTGAACGCCTGTGCCCTCAAGCTCTTTTAAAATAGTTCTTGCGCGGTTCACAACGCTGTTCGGTACACCTGCAAGCTTTGCAACCTCAATGCCGTAGCTGCCGTCTGCACCGCCTCTGACTATTCTTCGCAGGAAGGTTATATCGTCACCGCGCTTTTTAACGGCTATGTTGTAGTTTTTAACTCCGTCGAGCTTATCCTCAAGCTCTGTCAGCTCATGATAATGCGTTGCAAAAAGAGTTTTTGCGCCGAGCTTCTTTTTGTCTGCGGTGTGCTCGAGCACCGCCCTTGCAATGCTCATACCGTCAAAGGTAGAGGTTCCTCTGCCTATCTCGTCAAAAATCAAAAGGCTTTTGCTTGTTGCATTTTTTAAGATGTTTGCAACCTCGCTCATCTCAACCATAAATGTTGATTGACCGGAGGCAAGGTCGTCCGATGCGCCGACTCTTGTAAAAATACTGTCAACAACGCCGATTTCGGCATAAGACGCCGGCACAAAGCAGCCGCATTGAGCCATCAAAACAATCAGCGCAACCTGGCGCATATAGGTCGATTTACCTGCCATGTTGGGGCCTGTGATAATGGCACATCTGTTGTCTGCACAGTCAAGCACCGTGTCGTTGGGCACAAAGGGAGAGTCACGCAGCATTTTTTCAACCACGGGATGTCTGCCGTCTTTTATGCTGATTACGGGCTTGTCCGTCATTTCGGGGCAGGTGTAGCCGTTGTGCGATGAAACATAGGCAAACGAGCAAAGCACGTCCAAAGCGGCGAGCGCCGAGGCTGTTTTTTGAATTCGGTGGTACTCGTCCGCAACCTTTTTGCGAACCGTGGTGAATATTTCGTATTCGAGTTTAACTATTCTCTCCTGCGCGCCGAGAACCCTTGATTCAAGCTCTTTAAGCTCGCCTGTTATGTATCTCTCGCAGTTTGCAAGGGTTTGTTTTCTTATATATTCTTCGGGTACAAGCTCTTTAAAGGCGTTCGGCACTTCAATGTAGTAGCCGAAAACGCGGTTGTAGCCGATTTTGAGTTTTTTTATGCCTGTTCTTTCCTGCTCATCGGATTGAACCTTTGCTATGTATCCTTTGCCGTTTACGACAATGTCGCGCAAAGAGTCAAGCTCGGCATTAAAGCCGTCTTTTATCATGCCGCCCTCACGGACGGAAAACGGCGGATCCTCGCAAACGGAATTATCTATGAGAGATAAAACATCGTCGAGCAAATCTATGCTGCCGTTTATCTCTTTGAGCAGCACACTGTTAAAATCTGAAAGAGAAGCCTTTATCTGCGGCAGAGAATTTATTGCCGCAGAGAGTGCGCGAAGCTCTTTGGCGTTTGCGGTTTCGTATATAATTCTCGCCATCAGGCGCTCCATATCGTTTATGCCGCTTAAAGAGAGCGTGAGAGAATCAAGTGACATGGGGTTGTCCGCAAGCTCGCCCACCGCATTGTGGCGTTTGACTATTCTCGGCAGATGAACAAGCGGCTGCTCAAGCCATGTTCTTATAAGACGTTTGCCCATAGCGGTTTTTGTTTTATCAAGCACCCACAATAGCGTTCCGCGTCTTTCGCGGTTGCGCATGGTTTCGGTCAGCTCAAGGTTTCTCCGTGACGAAACATCGAGCTTCATAAACTGCGAATCGCTGTAAAAATCGACCGAGCGAATATTGTCTATGGCGGATTTCTGCACCTCATGCAAATATCTCAGTGCCGCGCCGAGAGCGCAAACCGCTTCTTCACCTTCAATGCCGAGCTCTTTTACGTTCGGCACCCCAAAATGAGAAAGCACAATTTTTAAGCAATCTGCAAAATCCGCGTCACTCTCGCTCAACGGGTCTGCCATGCAGCGCAGGCGGTTGCCGATAAAATCTTTGGTCTTGGGGCAGCTCACAACCTGTGAGGAGTAGAGAATTTCGGACGGCATAAAACGCCCAAGCTCATTGACCGTTTTTGCGTCAACATCCTTGCCGCTTATCTGCGTAAGGCTCACCGCACCTGTCGAAACATCCGCAAAGCAAAGCCCTGCGTTTTTGCCTTTTATTATTATGCAGGCGAGGTAGTTGTTCTTTGCCTCATCAAGCATATTGCTCTCAATAACCGTGCCCGGGGTCACAACCCTTATGACCTCGCGCTTAACAATGCCCTTTGCAAGCGCAGGGTCTTCCATCTGCTCGCATATGGCAACTTTATATCCCTTTGAAACAAGGCGGGCAATGTAGCCGTCGACACTGTGAAACGGAACGCCGCACATCGGCGCGCGCTCTGCCTGACCGCAGTCTCTGCCTGTAAGCACAAGCTCAAGCTCACGCGAGGCGATTTTCGCATCGTCAAAAAACATTTCGTAAAAGTCGCCCAGACGGTACATGAGTATTGTGTCGGGATATTCTTTTTTTGTTTCGAGATACTGCCGCATCATCGGCGTCATTTCCGCCATAATTTCACATTCCTTGTCTTATTTATTGAGCGCAGCCGCCGCCGCAGGAGGCACAGTTGCCGGAGCAGGCGGGAGCGTATTCGCATTTTTCGGGGTCCTCACCCTGAGCGCAGAGCGAGAGGATACCTGTTATCTCTTTCATCATTGCGTCAAGCTCTTCTTTTGCCTTTTCAAATGCCTGCATATTGCTGTTTGCCATTACCTGACGGTAAACGTCGGTGAACTCTTTGTCATATGCCTGAAGCTTTTCTTCGTTTGCGTCGTCCTTGTTTGCCTCATGCTGATAAGACATATGAATAAGCTGAATTTTGTTTATAAGCTCGTTAAGCTCGTCGTCTGCTTCGTTAGTCTCTTTGGCTTTGTGAAAATTGATGTAAGCCTCTTCTTTTTGAATTGCAGCGCCGAGCTGTCTTGTAAGTTCGATAATATCCATTTTAAATCTCCTGTCTTAATTTATTCCTGAAGTTCGCCGCGCACTATCCATGTGAGCGGGTCGGTAACTTTTACGTTGCAGAATTTGCCTATCATTTCGCCTTGGCAGGTGTCGGGGAATTCTATCATTACATTGCCTGCGGTTCTGCCCTCAAGCACGCCGTCCTTGGCATATCCCTCGCACAAAACGCGGTAGGTCTTGCCCTTCATTGCGGCGGTGCGCTCTGCGGCTATACTCTCCTGTAAATCGCAAAGCTCTTTAAACCACTTGCCTTTTTCTTCACGCGATACCGGGTCGGGCATTTTCGCCGCCCTCGTGCCGTCTCTGGGTGAAAAAATAAATGTGTAAAGCGAGGTGAATTTTGCCTCTTTTATAAGCGAGAGCGTGTCTTTAAACTCCTCATAGGTTTCACCGGGGAAGCCGACTATTATATCGCTTGTGAGAGATATATCGGGCATAACTTTTTTGGCATACTCAACAAGAGACAAATATTTTTCTCTTGTATAGCCGCGGTTCATCTCTTTTAGCACGCGGTTGTTGCCGCTTTGAAACGGCAAATGCAAATGCCTTGCAACCTTTTTGCACTCTGCCATTGTGTCAAGCAGCTCTTTTGTGCAGTCCTTTGGGTGAGAGGTCATAAATCTTATTATGAAATCACCGGGCAAATCGTTTATCTGCTTCAAAAGAGACGCGAAATTTGTGCCGTCCGACAATGTCTTGCCGTAGGAGTTTACGTTTTGACCGAGCAGGGTAATATCCTTGCAGCCGGAGGCTATGAGCGCCTTTGCTTCTTCGATTACCTTTTCGCTCTCGCGGCTTCTCTCGCGTCCTCTGACATAGGGAACGATGCAGTAACTGCAAAAGTTGTTGCAGCCGTACATTATCGGCAGCCAGCCCTTTATGCTGCTGTCACGCCTAACGGGGAGATCCTCTGCGATAACACCGTCACCGTCCGGCGAGCAAAAAACTCTTTTGCCGCTGCTGAGAACAGAGTATAAAAACTCCGGCAGGCGGTGAATGACGTGAGTGCCGAAAACAAGATTTACGAACGGGTAACTCTTTTTGATTTTTTCACAGACCTTGTCCTGCTGCATCATGCAGCCGCAAAGCGCAATGACAAGATCGGGGTTCGCTTTTTTGATGTTTTTGAGCGCGCCGACGTTGCCGTAAATTCTGTCCTCCGCGTGTTCTCTTATGGCGCAGGTGTTGTAAAGCACAAGGTCGGCTTCTTTAACATCGTCCGTGAAGCCGTAGCCCATCTCGGCGAGCAAGCCTTTTATTCTTTCACCGTCCGATACATTGCCCTGACAGCCGTAGGTGTGAACCATGGCGAGGGGAGTTTTGTCAGGGTATTTTGATGCGAGAACAGAGCCGGCAAGAGCGGAATATTCTTTTTGTTTTTCAAGTTCCGCGCAAGGAACTTCAAATTTTTTTTCTTTGCTTTTGCCGTCCAAAGACCGCACCTCTCTTTATATACTTATAACCAATTTATTATACATTAAAAATGCAAGGTTTGCAATATGAATTATCGCTATTTTTACATCTTGTTCACAAATGCCGCAAAAAGAGCCGCCGCAGTCTGTGGCAGCTCTTGAGCAATGTGCTTTCACCTTTTTTTCATATAGAGCTTGCCGACAAGCTCGTTGACCGCCGAGGCAGGCAGTATTTTTTGAAGTGAGCATAAAAATTTATACTGTAAGCCCGCAACCGAAACAAGCGGCAGTTTTTTGTGCGCGCAGATTTTAAATATCACGGCGGCAATATCTTTCGGGTCCATGCCGTTTGTTTCGTCATTTTCCATAACAGAAACACTGCGCGAAATAAGGCCGTTATAAACATCGTCACCCTTAAAGCTTTTTTCTCTCGCGCCGGTGAAGCCGGTTTTTATATCGCCGAGCCTTACGCACCCGACGGAAACGCCGAACATCTTAAGCTCGTTTCTCATTGCAAAGGCAACGGATTCCACCGCGGACTTGCTTGCCGAATAAAAAGCCTGGAAGGGAATGGAAAAAACAGATGCCGCGGAGGATATGAAAAGTATTTTGCCCCTGCTTTCTTTAAGCTTTGGCAAAGCGGCTTTTGTGACCTCGATTTGTGCAAAAAAGTTGAGTTCAAACTGCGCTTTCATCTCTGCCGTGTCGGTAAATTCCACCGCACCCGAAATACCGAAGCCGGCATTATTTATCAGAATATCTATTTTGTCTATTTGAGATATTGCACTTTTAATCTGCTGTGAATCCGTAATGTCGCACTTAATGCTTGTTACGCCCTTTATATCGCATTCGCGGCGGCTGAGAGAGTACACCGTGCAGCCGTTTTCGGCAAATTTTTCCGCGCAGGCTCTGCCGATTCCGCTTGATGCCCCCGTTATAACAACATTCATAATATCATCTCCGGCAAATATTATATCATCATAATTTTTCTTTGTCCACAAAAGCGAGGAGGCAAATAAAAAAGGAGCCGCTTTCGCAGCTCCGTGATTTTTAATCAGTCCCAACTTTTATCTGCCGAAATGATTTTGCCGGTTTTGGCATTTATTTTGTATTCGTATTCGTAATTTCCGCTTTCAAATTCCACCTCATAGAAAGAAACAAAAAGCCTTTTGTTAAAATCCGTTTTGAGGTCGCGGACAGACGCGGAATCAAGCTTTGCGTGCGAAAGGGCAATGTCGGCTGCTTTCTGTGCGCTTATGTGCTTTGAAGAGGGCTGTGCGGGTTTGCGGTCTTTTTCATAATCCGTAACCTTGCCTGTTTTGGCGTTAACTTCAACCTCGTATTTATATTTGCCGGCGGTAAATTCAATTTCATAATGTGCGGTTCTGCCGTCCTTATCAAGCTCGGCTTTGGTAAAGGTTGCCTTTGATTCATTAACTCTTGCTCTTTTGAGGGCGATTTTTTTGGCTTCGTCAAGGCTTATATATTTGGTGCTTCCCTCGGAGGGGGCAGAGAGATCTTCTTTGTCGGCTCTTTCTCTCTCATAGTCAGTAACCTTGCCTGTTTTGGCGTTTATTTCAACCTCATACTTATATTTGCCGCTGACAAACTCAATGTCGTAGTGTGCGGTTCTGCCGTCTTTATCAAGCTCTGCTTTTATGAATTTTGCATTTTCGGAGCTTACTTTTGCTTCTTTGAGGGCAATTTTCTTTGCTTCGTCAAGGCTTATATAGTTTGAAGCGTCTGCCGAGGGCTTTGAGGAGGATGTGTTTTCAACCTCTTTTTTAAGAATTTTGCCGTTTGACATGGCGATTTCGTATTCATACTCTTTTGCATTTGCGATAAATTCGATTTCATAGTGAGGTGTGCGGTCGTATTTTTCTGCTTTTGCTTCTGTGATTTTTGCATCGGATTTTTTTACGCCCGCATCCTTGAGGGCGATGTCCGTTGCCTGTGAAAGTGTGATTTGCGACTGCTGCTGCGCATAGCTTGCCGAAACTGCTTTGCTCGTTGTTGTTGCCGCAAATCCCGTTGCGACAGATGAAGATGCGATAACGAGCGATATTCCCGCGATTCCGATGAGCTTAAAAAGTTTTGTTTTTTTCATAGTTCATTTTCCTTTCTTATCGGGATCGTGTCCCTTAGTACACCCATATAATAACGCCCGAAAATTAAAGAAAGATTAGAATAAAAACTTTTTTAAAAATTTTTAAAAAATCGGGAGCCGACTCATTTAGGCAGCCCCCTAAAAATTTTAATCTATTCCTTTTTCAGCCAGAATAATTTTGCCGTTTTCGGCGTTTATTTTGTACTCATATTCATATTTGCCGTATTCAAATTCCACCTCAAAAACAGCAAGGCCGTTTTCTTTTTCAAACTCGGCTTTGAGCCCCTTTACCTGCTCGGCTTTGAGCTTTGCGTGAGAGAGCGCAATACTTTGAGCTTTTTGAGACGTAATGTATTCGCTTTTGCTCGGCTTTGAAGCAGATGCTTTTACTTCGGCTTTCTCTTTGTCAAAATCGGTTATTTTGCCGTCTTTCGCTCTTATCTCAAACTCATATTCATAATTTCCGCTTATAAATTCAATGTCATAATACAAAATACCGTCGTCGGTATCGGAAATTGCCTTTGTAAACTTCACCTGCGAAGCGGAGAGAGAAACTTTTTTAAGTGCGATTGCCTTTGCTTCGTTAAGCGTAATGCCGTTTTCGGCAGAGGTTTTAGGCGCGGAAGAAGCTTTATCGTTATCATATTCTTTTTGATATTTGACTGTATCGCCCGTCACTGCGTCAATCTCAAATTCATACTCGCAGCTGCCGGATGTAAATTCAATATCATAGTGAGCGGTGCCGCCGTCAAAATCAAGCTTTGCCTCTTTAAATCTAACCTGCGAAGAAGATAAAGACGCTTTTTTCAGCGCGGCGGCTTTGGCTGCGTCAACACCGATATAGCCGACTTTGTTAGTTTCGGTTTTATCGGTGTTGTTTGCCGAAAACGCGCTTTCTTCTGCTTCTCTTTTCAATATTTTGCCGTCGGACAAGGCGATTTCATAATCATATTCTTTTGAGCCTGCGACGAACTCAATGTCATAATGCGGAACCGTCTCGCTTTTATCGGTTTTTGTTTCGGTGAATTTTGCGCTTTCTCTTAAAACTTTTGCGTCGGCAACGGCAATGTCTATTGCCTCGTCAAGACTTATTTGAGAAGTCTTGACGTACTGAACCTGTGAGGGCGCGGTATTTGTTTTTGGCTTGATTTTTGCAACCGAAGCACCTGTTGCCGTTATAGCCAGTGAAAGACCGGCTATTGAAAAAACTTTTAATAAACCAATGGCTTTCATAACTCATTTTCCTTTCTTTTCGGGTCGGTATCCCTTAGTACGGCTTTATAATACCGCCCGAAAATTAAAAGAAAATTAGAAGAACTTATTGCCTGAAAATTATTTTAAACTCACTGCCCTCACCATAGACAGAAAAGACAGTGACTTCGCCTGAGTGAAGCTCGGCAATTTGCTTCACAAGAGAAAGCCCGAGCCCAAAGCCCTCGGTTTTGCTTCTTGACTCGTCGGCACGGAAAAATCTGCCGAAAATCTTTTCGAGGTTTTCTTCTTTTATGCCTATGCCGTTATCTTTAACGGTGAGGATAACATCATTGCCGCTCTTTTTAAGAGACAAGCGGATTTCGCCGTTCTCTTTGCCGTATTTAACCGCGTTTGACAAAAGATTTTCTGCCATGAGCAAAAACAGCTCAGGTTGTGCCGGCATGAAAATATTTTCGTCTATGTCGCTTTTCAATGTTATTCCTTTTTGCAAAGTTAATTTTTGCGCGGCGGATTTTATGAGCGAGCTTATATCGGTGCTTTCAAGTTTATATCTTTTGTCACCGTTTTCGGTTCTTGAAAGGGTCAAAAGAGCCGAGACAAGCTTTGTCATTTTATCGGTCTGCTCGCTTATCTCCGAGAGTGCCTCTTCTTTATCATCATTCTCTGCAATGTCTGACAAAGCAAATTCGCACTCTGCTTTTATAACCGCAAGGGGAGTCCTCAGCTCGTGTGATGCGTCGGAGGTAAACTGTTTTTCTGTTTCAAACGAAGTTTGCAGGCTCGCCAGCATCTCGTTAAAGGTCTGGGCAAGTGAATAAAGCTCGTCGGAGCTTTTTCCTATTTCAATTCGCTTTGAAAGGTCGCCGCCGATTGATATTTCTTTTGCCGAGTGCGTTATGTTTTCTATCGGAGCCATTGCTCTGCGCGATATTATATATGCTCCGGCAGCCGCTATAACAATAAACAGAGGCAGAATATATATGAGCGCTTTATTTATCGCGTCAAACGCGCTTTTGGCGGAGTCCGCATTTATCACGCCGCGCACCCAAACCGGGGGGTATGTGGAATCTTTGCATATAAATTCCACTTTAAAAGCGGATTTGCCGGAATCGGATGTCAGTTCAACATTTAAAGATGATAGGCTGTTCCTTTGCGTTCCTGCATGGGTCAAAGCAATGTCAACTGCCTTTGATGTGCTTATGCCGCCGCTGTAATTAGTCTCTTTATATTCTGTGCCCGAGAGCTGCTCTGACATTACGGTGTCTGCTTCATATTTTAATATCTGACCCGAAATAACGTCAATTTCATATTCGTATTTTTGAAAGTCAAGCCTTGTGTCATAATAATAATATTTGCCTCCGTCAGCCTCGAAAGTGCCGACTTCGCCGTTTTTTAAATTATCGCTGTTGATAAGTGCGGCAGGGGATTCACCGCTTATATATTGCCCTTTTTCGTCAAATACGTTGCAGTAAACCTCGTCATAGTAAAACGCAAAGTCCTTTTCGATTTCGAGAATGCCGTTTTTATATTCTATTTCGTCAACGTTTCTTTCAACTATGCCGATAAGGTCCTGCTTCAGCTCGGAATCTGCCGTTTTTGACCCCATTATCATTATTCCCGCGAGCGCGAGCGTGCACACGAGCGTTATAAGCACGGTTATCCAAAATGTTATTTTCAGCTTAAATGATGAGCGTTTCATTTTATCCTCCGCTTTTATTTTATAACGTAGCCTGCGCCTCTTACGGTATGAATCAGTTTTTTGTCAAATCCGTCGTCAATTTTTTTGCGCAAGTATCTTATATATACATCGACAACGTTTGTGCCGCCTTCGTAGTCATAGTTCCAGATATGATCCTCTATTTTGCCGCGGCTCAAAACAACGCCTTTGTTCATGGCAAGGTAGCGCAAAAGCTCATACTCTTTTGCAGAAAGAGGAATGCTTTTTCCCGCGCGCTCAACGTGCATGGATGCGGTGTCTATAGAGAGGTCGTCTATTGTGATGACGCCTGTTTTTTTGCCGTATTTTTTTCTTGTCATTACCCTGAGCCTTGCCGAAAGCTCATCAAAAGAAAACGGCTTTACAAGGTAATCGTCGGCACCGATGTCAAGCCCTGTTACGCGGTCTTCAATGCTGTCTCGCGCGGTCAAAAAAAGCACCGGCACGTCAATTCCTTTTGCTCTGATTTTTTTCACAAGATCAAAACCGTTCATGACGGGCATCATCACGTCAAAAATTGCCGCGTCATAATCCGTCATGGTTATAAGGTCATAAGCTTCTTCGCCGTCAAAACAGCTGTCAACACTGTATCCGGCGGCTTTGAGCTGCTTGGTGATTATTTTATTTAGGCTTTTTTCATCCTCTGCAAACAATATTCGCATACTATCACTCCACAAAACAATTATACAATCTATATCTTATCTTGTAAATATTAAAAAACGATTAGAATTGCTTTTAAAAAAGCAAAGTCAAAAATGCAAACATTTGCTTTTATGTTGACATTGCCGCGGATTTTGATAAAATAAAAATACAGCCGACACCGTTAAACGGGCGGAAACGGATTCAGGCTGCCTGTGCGGCTGACCGAATTGCTTTATTTTGAAGGAGGATATTTATGAAAAGATTTATTTTATCAATAGGGGTGTGTCTGCTTGCCTTTTCGCTTGCCGCGTGCGGAAATGAGAAAATGCCGCAGAAGCCGGACAGCACAAGCTCAAAAGAGAGTGTGTCAACGGTCAAAAACGATGATTTAATAAAGGAATACGTCAAAAATATTGCCTTTCTTGAAAAGAAAAGTTACGACCTTTTTATTGAAAACGGTCACGATACGGAAAATCATACGTCTGAAGTGGATAAATCCTCAGAGGGATATTTGAGCCATTACATTTATGATTTTGACAAGGACGGCGAAAACGAGCTGCTTTTAATATCTCACAGGTTTAAAAAACCGTCCTGTATGAACTTATCGAACGCATATGATGACGAAATAATCACAGAAACAGAAAGCTATTTGTGCATAGAAATGTATGAGGCCGAGGCGGGCAGTGTGGCAAAAAAGGACGAAGCGATTGTTTTCACCACGGGCGAGGACAGGGACGGCTATTCGGATTTGATTGTATTCAACTATAAAGATACGGTGCAAATCGGCTTCGGAAGATGCAGATGGGGATTTTACGGCGACGGTCAGGACACGGGCTTTTGCGCCGTGAAATATAACGGAAAAAGCTTTGAAAAAGTTATGAAAGAGTATTGGGTCGGCTCCGGCGATGAAGATATGTTCAGAAATATTATTGACAAACTGAACGAGGTGTACGGAATCTCAGAAGAAAAAATATGCCGGGGCGGTCAGTGTATCGCATTTGAAAACAGCAATTGGATGAATAATAATTTTGATGTTATTGATAAGGTGCTGAGCCTTTCCGTAAAGCCGTATGAAGGCTCAACCGAAGCGGATTTTTTTGACGGACAAGAGAACATAGTGTTTAAAATCAGCTGGAAGTAATTTAAAAACCGAACCGAAGCAGGGATTGCTGCGTATACGCATATATAAAAATAAAAAGGCTGTAATTCAAACGGTTGCCAAAGAACCGAATTGGATTATAGCCTTTTCTTTTTTACTTTTACTATTTGGTCTGAGCTAAACGCGATAGCCCCCAATGATTAAATGATTATACAATATAAGGATTCGGCTTGCAAAGAATAGAAATAATATCAATAATCCAGCCTATTCCGAAAAGACCTGCTGTGAAGATATAAAGGATTCCCATTCCGGCTTTACCCTCATAAAATTTATGTGCTCCGAAGCAGCCGAGAAAAAGACAAAGAAAAAATGAAACCCACTTGTTGCAGACTTTTCTTCCAAAAGCGGCATTCACATTAGTATTTGTGTTCGTGTTTGCGTTGGCATTGTTGATTACAATTTGAGGTTGTGATGCGTCTGCACCGGCTAAGTTTTCAACCTGACGACCGCAGGCTGTGCACATAACCGCATCAAACGGTATTGTAGCCCCGCAATGCTTGCAAAATTTTGTTTTTTCGGTATTCTCCATTTTTTACCCTCCATATTGACATTCACTGAATGTCATAATTTAGCTCATTATAACATATAATTTTCTTGTTGACAAGCACTAAATGTCAAAAAGGAGAAAAAATGTTTATTAATAAAAGCGACGAGGGGTTAAACAATTTTTGCGGAAAAAGAATTGCCGAAAAAAGAAAAGAAATGAATATTTCTCAGCGCGAGCTTGCCGACAGACTTCAGATTATCGGACTTGATGTTGATAAAAATGCTGTTCAGCGAATAGAGTGCGGAAAGAGATTTGTGACAGATATAGAAATAAAAGCTTTTTCAAGGGTACTGGGGCTTACGCTTGACGAGCTTCTTTCTGATTGAAAAATAGGCGGTATCAAAGTGTCGGATTTGATACCGCCTGTTTTATTTTTGGTATGCATAGAATTTAAAAGAACATTATTATTTATTCAAACGCATATTCATTGACTAAACTGTGATAGGCGTTGTAATTTACCACAATTTTACCGTCCTTATCAAAAAATGCGTAATTGCCTATTGCTCTGTATTCATTCCCGTCTTTATCATAAAAGGTTTTATCATAATAAAACAAATCTTTGCTTTCTTCAAGCTCGTCATTTGGGTAGTAATAAAAATAGCCGTCTTTTGAGATAAAACAGTCGGTCGGGCTGTATTCGTTGCCCTGTTCATCAACATAAGGATAAAAATTAAATCCGTCTTCGGATTTTTCTATATGATATGAATTGCCGTTCTTATCATAAAGAACAACGCTTTCTCCGTCATCATATTTAATACCGTTCATGTCGTAATATCCGTCATAAAGTAAAGAATTTATGCTTTCTCCGTCATCGTTCAGAAGTATATAAATACCCGACGCCGCACCCGAAACAATCGCAACGGCAGAGAGAGCCAGTGTAATTACGTAAATGATTATTGCAAAAACGGTTAAGTGTATGGCGGATTTTGCTTTCTCCTTATCCGGATTAATCGGGCTTTTTTGAACTGCTCTCGAATTTATGAGGTATATAATGCCGAAAGCAAGCGGCACAAGAAATGTGCAAATGCTCCAGAATAACGCTCTGTCGCCGCCCCTTGCCTTGCAGTCTTTTGAGACAGCGACAGCTAAAAGTATGCTCGCGACGGTACGCATAACGGGAATCAGTATTAAGTAAACGGATAAACTCGAAATAGCTATTGTATTTGCGGCTTCCATAAATCACCTCATTAAAATATGAGAATTTGATTAACTCATATGTGTTATTAAAAATATAACAGACAGCAGATAATAATGCAAGGTATTGTTACGGTGCGATGCGGTTTTATTAAAAGATAAAAGATAATAGAGAATAGATAATAATACAAGACGCCGAATACAATGCATTTCATACCATTCTTATTTCTTATCTATAATCTATTATCTTTTCATTTAGCCGCGTCAGCGGCGTCCTGGTGGAGATGGCGGAAACCGAAGCTGCGCTTCGTCCGCTGTTTCGCAGCCTTCGCATTTATATGTCCTTTTTGCTGTCGCAAAAGATGGACTGTGCGGTTTCGATTACCTAAAAAACGAACCCAAACCGAAAAATCGGTTCAGGTTCGTTTTGGTGGAGATGGCGGAAACCGAAGCTGCGCTTCGTCCGCAGCTTCGCAGCCTTCGCATTTATATGTCCCTTTTGCTGTCGCAAAAGATGGACTGTGCGGTTTCGATTACCTAAAAAAACGAACCCAAACCGAAAAATCGGTTCAGGTTCGTCTTGGTGGAGATGGCGGAAACCGAAGCTGCGCTTCGTCCGCTGCTTCGCAGCCTTCGCATTTATATGTCCCTTTTGCTGTCGCAAAAGATGGACTGTGCGGTTTCGATTACCTAAAAAAGACGAACCCAAACCGAAAAATCGGTTCAGGTTCGTCATGGTGGAGATGGCGGTAATCGAAACCGCGTCCGAAAACCCCTCCTCTATGCTTTCTACGAGCGTAGGCGGTCTTTTAAGCTTCCCCCGTCGGCGCGCCGATCGTCAGGCTCACCGCTTCGGTATCCTTTGATTCATGACGGATTGCAAGGCTACTCCTCCGTTCACGTTCACCGCTAATCGACGCCCTTCACCGAGCCGCGGTACTCCCGGCTAGGACGAGCTGCTTTAAGCAGCAGCTAATTCAACAGTATTGTTGTCGTTTAATTTTAAGCTTGCGGATTTTATAGCGGTCCCGCACCGCTGCTCGCTTACATAGGATCAAAGTCCCCGTCGAAATCCTTTCATCCCCTTATATTAGACGACAATAACGGCTTAAATACTTCGTCACTCCTCTTCGGAGTATCATATATACGCCTTCATCGTCGTTCCTTGTCTTTAAACCGTTCTTGCCGCTAAGGGCAACGGCATAAAGCCAAAATACTTCGTCTCTCCTCTTCGGAGTATCATATATACGCCTTCATCGTCGCTCCTTGTCTTTAAACCGTTCTTGCCGCTAATGGCAACGGCATAAAGCCAAAATGCTTCGTCTCTCCTCTTCGGAGTATCATATATACGCTGTTGCTGCCGCTTTTTTATAAAAAGTGCGGACAGTTATTGCTTTCCTCTCATTCCGCGCTCAATGTCGCGCTGAGCGGCTTTTTTTGCGGCGGTTTCGCGCTTGTCATAGAGCTTTTTACCCTTGCAAAGCCCCACTTTCATTTTTGCCCTGCCTTTTACAAAATATACCGACAGGGGAATGAGCGAGAGCCCCTCCTGCTTGACCGTGCCGTAAAGGCGGTTGATTTCTCTTTTGTGCATGAGCAATCTTTTAACTCTCAACGGGTCGCGGTTAAAAATATTGCCGTGCTCATAAGGGCTTATGTGCATACCGTTTGCAAAAATTTCACCGTCAACAATGTTGCACCAAGAGTCCTTAAGATTCACCTTGCCCTGCCTTATTGACTTGACCTCTGTGCCGAAAAGCTCTATTCCTGCCTCATATTCTTCAAGAACAAAGTAGTCGTGATATGCTTTTCTGTTTTGTATAACGGGTGTACCCTTATCACTGTTCAAGATACCACAACTCCTTTCTCTTTGCAAGATGTATTATTTTCTTGTTTTTTTAACGCCTCTTGCGTTTTTGGCGTTTCTTGAATTTTCGACAGTGCGTTTGGATTTATATTTTTTTGAAAAATCCTTTGCACCCATGCCTGTACTTTTTTTCTTGAGCTCTTTTTCTTTTTGCTTCTTTTTTTCCTGCTCTGCGCGAAGCTCGGGATTTTCTTTATAAAAAATCATTGCTCCGCCGATTACCTGAACCACCTGAGAGCCGGTTTTTGCCGCAATTTCTTCTGCAATATTTCTCGGTGTATCCGGCGCGGATTCAAGCAAGACCTTGAGCTTTATAAGTTCGTGAACGCGAAGCGCGTCCTCGGTCTGGGCAATCAAAGCCTCCGATACTCCGCCCTTGCCCACCTGAAAAAGCGGCTCAAGCGTATTTGCCTGCGCTCTTAATTGAGCGCGGAACTTGCTTGTCATTTTTTCTGTCATATGTTTTTCTCCAATTCCTGAACCAACATTCTCAATGCTTTGCCTCTGTGGCTTACGGCGTCTTTTTCTTCCGATGTCAGCTCGCCGAAAGATTTTTCACCGCACAAAAATACGGGGTCGTATCCGAATCCGCCGTGACCAATCCGCTCATGGGCAATAACGCCGTGACATTCGCCCCTTGTGCGTATCACTTTGCCGTCGGGAAAAACGCAGGTGACCGCGCAGACAAATTTTGCCGTTCTTTTTTCGTCCGGAACGTCTTTCAGACCCTCAAGCAATTTATCAATATTTTTTTCGTCATTGCCGTGTTCGCCTGCATATCTTGCCGAATATACACCGGGCGCACCGCCCAAAGCGTCAACCGCAAGACCCGAATCATCCGCAATGCAGGGCAGACCGCTCTCTTTGCAGCCGCTGTCTGCCTTTAAAAAAGAATTTTCTTCAAAGGTTGTGCCGGTTTCTTCAACGTCCGTGAGAGAAATGCCTATATCGTCTGCGGTGACAATCTCTATGCCGAGCGGCAAGAGTATTCTTTGAAGCTCCGCCTTTTTCTTTTTATTATGGGTAGCTATCAGAATTTTCATTCCTCGTCACTTCCGTCTTCGGGATTTGTCTCGTCCTCGTCTTTAACAACCTCGTTGTCAAAAAGTCCCTGGGCAAAAGCTTCGGGGTTAAACGGCTGAAGGTCGTCTATCTGCTCGCCGACGCCTACAAATTTGACGGGAACTTTAAGGTCGTTCTTTATGTTGAGAACAACGCCGCCCTTTGCCGTGCCGTCAAGTTTTGTGAGCACAATGCCCGTGATGTCGGCAACATTTTTGAAGTCTCTCGCCTGATTCACCGCGTTTTGACCTGTTGTTGCGTCAAGCACAAGCAGGCTTTCACGGTCATTATACGGCAGCTCGCGGTCAATTACTCTGTATATTTTTGCAAGCTCGTCCATAAGATTCTTTTTGTTATGGAGCCTGCCTGCCGTGTCGCAAATTATGATGTCGCAGTCTCTCGCCTTGCCTGCCTGAATGGTGTCAAAAATAACCGCCGCAGGGTCCGCGCCCTCTTTGTGCTTTATTATATCAACACCTGCGCGGTTTGCCCACTCTTCAAGCTGCTCTATTGCGGCCGCTCTGAATGTGTCTGCTGCGCCGAGAATAACTTTTTTGCCCTGAGCTTTATACATTGCCGCCATTTTGCCTATGGTGGTGGTTTTGCCAACACCGTTTACGCCGATAACGAGAATGATTGACGGCAGGGTGATAAGACCCATGTCTTCGCCGCCCTGGAGCATATCCGAGACAATCTCTTTGATAGCGTCTTTCACTTGCTCCGGCTTTCTCAAATTCTTTTTGGCAACGTAATCGCGCAGCTTTTCGCAAATTTCCGCCGCGGTGTTCATGCCGACATCGCCCATTATGAGTATTTCTTCAAGCTCGTCATAAAGGTCGTCATCTATTTCGTTTTTGCCGTGGAGCATTGTGTCGATAGCTCCGGACATACTGTTTCTGGTTTTTCTAAGACCTTTGTTGAATTTTTCAAAAAGTCCCATATTTTTACCTCCGAAGGAGTTTTATTTTTTAAAAGCCTCTTTTATTCTTGCAATGGCTTCAACAGTTCTCTTTGCGCTGCCGAATGCTGTCAGGCGGAAATATCCCTCGCCTGCGGGGCCGAAGCCCGAACCGGGTGTGCCGACAACCTGAACCTTGTGAAGAAGCAAATCAAAGAAATCCCAAGATGTCATTGAGTCGGGAGTTTTGAGCCATACATAAGGTGAATTTTCGCCGCCGTAGGTAGTGAAGCCTGCCTCGTTAAGACCCTCTTTGATAACCTTTGCGTTGTTGAGGTAGTAGTTGATTGTGTCTTTAACCTGCTTTTTGCCCTCTTCGCTGTAAACCGCCTCTGCCGCGCGCTGTGTGATGTATGAAACACCGTTGAATTTAGTTGCCTGGCGTCGTGCCCAAAGCTTGTTAAGGCTTACTCCGCCGAACTCAAGCTCTTCGGGTATAACGGTGAAGCCGCAGCGAACGCCTGTAAAACCGGCTGTTTTTGAAAAGCTTCTGAATTCTATCGCGCAGGTTTTTGCGCCGTCAATCTCAAATATGCTGTGGGGCATAGAATCGTCTGTGATATATGCCTCGTAAGCCGCGTCATAAAGAATAACGCTGCCCTCTTTGTTTGCATAGTCAACCCACTTGGTGAGTTCTTCTTTGGATATGCCCATACCCGTGGGGTTGTTGGGGAAGCAGAGATAAATTATGTCTGCGTGCTCACTCGGCAAAGAGGGGAGAAAGTTATTTTCTTCAAGGCAGGGGAGATATACAAATTTGCTCCATCTGCCGCTCTCTGTCAAATCACCAGAGCGCCCTGCCATAACATTAGTGTCAACATATACGGGATAAATAGGGTCGCATACGGCAACAACATTGTCAACGTCAAAAATATCGCCGATATTGCCCGTGTCGCTCTTTGCGCCGTCGCTCAAAAAGATTTCGCTTGTCTTAATGTCAACGCCTCTTGCGGCAAAGTCATTTTCCTGTATGGCTTTAAGAATAAAATCCTGACCGTACTCCGGCGGATAACCTCTGAAAGTTTCTTCATTCGCCATTTCGTCGACGGCCTTGTGCATTGCGGTTATAACTGCCTCCGGCAAAGGGCGTGTAACATCGCCTATGCCGAGCCTTATTATGTCTGCGTCGGGGTTTGCCGCTTTGTATTCATTAACCTTTTTTGCAATTGTAGAAAAAAGGTAGCTGCTTTGAAGCTTTAAATAATTTTCATTGACTTTCATTTTTATTGCTCCTTGTATCAATATTCGTATTCGCCCGTGCAGACCGTAGCCGCAGGACCTGTCATATATACACAGTTGTCTTCACTGCTCCAGCGAATTGTAAGCTCGCCTCCGAGAAGAATAACCTTTACGTCCTCGTCTTTTTTATAGTATCCGTTGAGAACGCCGGCAACAAGCGAGGCACACGCACCCGTGCCGCAAGCGAGAGTTTCGCCTGCGCCTCTCTCCCATACTCTCATTTTAAATGATGATGAGTCAACGCGCTGAATAAACTCGGTGTTGATTCTGTCAGGGAACATTTTGTAATGCTCAAAGTGAGGACCGAATTTTTCTATGTCGAGCGAATCCGTATCGTCTATATAAAGTATGCAGTGGGGGTTACCCATAGATACGCAGGTGATTCTGTAATCCTGACCGTTGACTTTAACAGGCTTATCAACAACCTCGTCACCCTCAAACATTGTGGGAATATCCTTTGCCGCAAGTATCGGCTCACCCATGTTTACTCTTGCACTTTCAACCTTGCCATCACTGCCTATATTCATTTTGATGTATTTTATGCCGCTGAGGGTTTCGAGTGAAATCTCTGTTTTGTCGGTCATTTTGTTGTCATAAACATATTTTGCAACGCATCTTGTGGCATTGCCGCACATTTTGCCGCGTGAGCCGTCGGAGTTATACATATCCATCATAAAATCGGCTGCCTTTGAGGGCTTTATGAGAACAAGTCCGTCGGAGCCTACGCCGAAGTGTCTGTCGCTGATTTTGAGCGCAAGGGCGTTCGGGTCTTCTACGGTTTCTTCAAAGCAGTTGACATATATGTAGTCGTTGCCTGCTCCGTGCATTTTTGTGAATTTCATAGGGCTTCATTCCTTTCGGGGTCTTCGCGGCAGATTTTTTCGGCCGTTTCATATATTTTAACACCGTTGTTCATGCTTTCGGTGCGTATAAACTTATATGCTTCGCTTTCACTGCAATGCTTTTTTTGCATAATTATCTTTTTGGCGCGGTCTATTGTTTCGGTCTCTTCTTTGCTTCTTTGACCCGAGTATGAGCTTTTTGAGCCGAAGACCGAGGAGCTTGAAACGCACAGCGACGTAACAGCCGACACAAAGCTCTGCCTGTCAAGCGGCATATTCATATATGATGAATTTGAAGCTTGCAGGGGCGGAGTCTGACCGGAGGAGAGCAGGACTAAAATATCCCACGATTGGGGGAGCATCTGAATGAGCCTGCCCATATTAAACGGAGAAATTCCGCAGCTTATTATAACGCCGCCCATAAGCGAGGAGCTTATAAGGCGCAGTGCGTCGGGCGCGCTTTTGACGTTAAAAGAGACACACAGACCCGATTGAGAGAGTACATTTTTTAGTTTTGATGTTGTGTTGTCGTCGGGGCAAAGCAACACTATGTCTCTCATTCTGATCCCTCACTCGGCGTCAATGTCTGTCGGTAACGTTTTTTATTATGTTGTTGACCTTTTCTCTGAGGTCGGAGCGTTTTTTTAGCTTGTCTTCAAACTGAGAGAGGCTGTAAAGAATGGTGGTGTGGTTTCTGCCGCCGAATTCCTGACCTATCGCGTTTGTGGACATACCCGTGAGCTCTCGCACAACATATATAGAAACCTGGCGCATTTCTACCGTGCCGGCGTCCTGTTTTTTGGAGCGTATATCGGAGGGCGAAGCGCCGTAGGTTCTTGCAACCTCTTGTATAATGCGGTCAACCGTGACCGGCTGAGGCTGATTGTCTACCATTATATCTTTAATTGCCGACTGGGCGGTGGTTATGCTCTTTGGCAAACCCTGCATTGTGACATATGCCTGCATTTTTTTAACCGCGCCCTCAAGCTGACGGATATTATCTTTAAGCTTTTTGGCAATGTACTGAATTACATCGTCCGGCAAGTCAAAGTTGAGGTCTTCCGCTTTTCTTTTTATAATAGCCATTCTCGTTTCAAGATCGGGCGGCTGAATGTCTGCAATAAGTCCCCACTCAAAGCGGTTGCGGAGCCTGTCCTCAAGAGTTTCTATCTTTTTGGGCGGAAGATCCGAGGTGAGAACTATCTGATTGCCTGCCGTGGCTATCGCGTTAAAGGTGTGGAAAAATTCCTCCTGCGTGGAATCTTTGCCCGCGATAAACTGAACGTCGTCAACCAAAAGCACGTCCGCATTGCGGTATTTATCGTGAAAATCTGCCATATTCTTTTGCGCGATATAGTAAACAAGCTCGTTTGTGAAATCTTCACCGCGCGTATAAACTATGTTGGCGTTGGGGTTGTTTCTTTTTATCTCGTGGCATATGGCATTGAGAAGGTGGGTTTTGCCGAGGCCGGAGTTGCCGTGAATAAACAGAGGGTTATATGCTCCGCCGGGGTTTGCGGCAACCGCAATGGCGGCTGCGTGAGCAAATTTGTTTGACGGACCCACAACAAACGACTCGAATGTGTCTTTGGTGGCTTTGCTCTCGTCCTCACTGCTGGAGGGCTCGGCATGGGAATAATCGAGAGAGTCGATTATTTCAATGTCAATATCAAAGCCCATTATATTATAGAATGCCTGCTTGAGCTTGTCGATAAATCTTGTCTCGACAAACTTCTTTTTAAAGCCGGAAACGGCGAGAACAACTTTTTCTTCGTCAAAGCTTACAAGCTCAATATCTTTAAACCATACGTCATATATGGATTCCGAAACGAGGGAACGACATTCGTCTTTTACCATTTCCCACAACTCATTAAATGAGTTCATTATACATCTCCTCCTAAAATAAAGAGCGAGGCTGTACCGGCGGCATGCCGACGCCGGTTGCACGGCCGCAAAGCATAAAACCTCATAATAAAAAAGTATATCACAAGTTATATTCTAATGCAATCCAAAAGCTTGTCAAAAATTTATTATTTTTTTATGAAATGTGCAAAACACGGGCGTTCGGCGCAAAAATAAAGGTTGACAATGGACACGCAATATTATATAATACTACTCTGCGAATACTGGTGAAGTCAGTATGCTTTATCACGTCCGGCTCGGCCGGCGTTGAGATAACTTATTTTGACAGGAGGATTGCAAAATGAAAAGAACTTACCAGCCCAAGAAAAGACACAGAAAGATGGAACACGGTTTCCGCAAAAGAATGGCAGACAGAAACGGCCGCAAGGTTCTCTCTCGCCGCAGAGCTAAGGGCAGAAAGCAGCTTACTTACTGATAACGGCATTTTTGCCTGAGAACGGATTTGATCATTTTGCCGGAAATTCATAAGTTAAAGCTTAACAGCGATTTTCGCCGCGCCTATGGCAGGGGAAAGTCGTACTCCGACCCTGCGTTGGTTACTTATGTTTTAAGAAACAACCGCGCGGGCGTTTGCCGCGTGGGGATAACGACAGGCAAAAAGATTGGCAACGCCGTGGTGAGAAACCGCTGCCGCAGAGTTATAACTGCCGCTTTGAACGATATTTATTCGGATATAAGCGGCGGCTGCGACATTGTTTTTGTTGCAAGATACAAAACAGGCAGGCTCAAAAGCACCGAGATAAAACGAATAATGCAAAAGCACCTCAAAAGCGCGGGGGTCGTTAAATGAAAAAGATCCTTATTGCGCTTATTAGGTTTTATCAAAGGTTTATTTCTCCGCGGCTGCCATCAATGTGCAGGTATTATCCGACCTGCTCCCAATATGCGGTTGAGGCAATTGAAATTCACGGGGCATTTAAGGGGTCAATGCTTGCAGCACTCAGAATTTTGCGCTGCAACAGGCTCTTCCCGGGCGGATATGACCCTGTTCCCCCAAAAAAAGAGAAATGCGCCTGCAAACGCAAAGATAAAGGAGCTTAAACATGACCCAAATTTACAACTGGTTATATGAATATATAAGCCCGATCTTCGGCTACATTATGCTTGGGATCTATAAGCTCATCGGCGGCTTCGGCGGCTACGGCTTTGCACTTATACTGTTCACAATCTTTGCACGCTGTCTTATGCTGCCGACGGCTATTACCCAGCAAAAAGGTATGGCAAAACAGCAGCGCCTTGCGCCTAAAATCAGACGTATACAGGAAAGATATGCGGGTAACCAGCAAAAAATTCAGGAAGAAACCCAGGCGCTTTATCAGCGTGAGAGTTACAACCCCATGTCGGCAGGTTGTTTGCCGATGCTTATACAGATGCCCCTTATTATAGGACTTTTCGGCGTTATGTATAATCCGCTTAGATACGCTTTGGGTATAGGCGTCGGCGAAATAGAGACAATCACAAACATTTTTAAAGAGGTTGCCTCTGCTTCGTCAAATTCCGATCTCAGCTCTCTTGTTGCATCAAAAGCCAATGAGAGATATTATCCCATGTATATCATACAGCATTTTTCCGAGATAAAGTCGGCGCTCGTTCAGTCGGGCGAAGTCAGCGCGTCAACAATCGGCGCGATAGAAGAATTTGTTGCAGATAAAAAGTTTGAGCTGTTCGGTCTTCAGCTCGGTGTTAAGCCGAGTTATAAAACTCCGAACATCTATTGGGCAATACCGATACTTTCGGGTTTAACATCTCTTTTCCAGTCGGTGCTCATGCAGGCTCAGCAAAAAAAGGCTAACCCTGCCATGGCAAGTAACCCCGCTTCGGGCTGTATGACGATATTTATGCCGCTTATGTCGGTATATTTCACATTCCTTTTCCCCAGCGGTATCGGCGTATACTGGATCGTTTCTAACATCTTCTCAACAGTACAGAGCAGTGTTATGAAAAAACTTAACGGACCTCAGAGAGAGATCGCAAAGCTTATGATTAAAGAGACGGCAGAGCGCCGCTCAAGAGAAAACAGTATAAAAAGAACTGTTGATTACAAAAAATAAAAAGTGACATATTTAGGTGGTGGAATCTTGATTAAAGAAGCAATAGGTACGGGAGCAACAGTAGAAGAAGCTATCGAAAATGCGAAAAAAGCTCTCGGCGCACCCGAAAGTGCCGATGTAAGCACAGAAGTTTTAGAGCTCCCCAAAAAGAAAACTTTAGGCCTTTTCGGCGGTTCACCCGCAAAGGCAAGAGCATATTACGATGCACCCGAAGAGAAAAAGGCAGAGCCGAAGCTCTCGGCGGAGAAGCCTGCCAAAGCCTCTAAACCGGCAGAAAAGCCTGCCAAAAAAGAAGAGAAAAAGCCCGTGGCAGAACCTGCTAAGGAAGAATACACCGGCGCAATATCCGAGCACGGTAAAAAAGCTCAGGAATATATTACCACGCTCCTTAACGGAATGGGCGTTGCCGATTTCAAAATCAATGTTGACGAAACCGATGACGGCATAAATATTGACCTTGACTGCGGCAGCGGTTACGGCTATGTTATAGGCCGCCGCGGCGAAACGCTCGACGCTATACAGTATCTTACAAGACTTGTTATAAATAAGTCTAACGATGACTACAAGCGTATTTCAATCAACGCCGGCAATTACAGACAAAAGAGAGAAGACACTCTTCGCGAGCTTGCGAAGAAGCAGGCGGAAAGAGTTAAAAAATACGGCAGAAACGTAGTTCTTGACCCGATGAATCCTTATGAGAGACGTATTATTCATACGACTGTTCAGGATATTGAGGGCGTAAGCTCACATTCGGTCGGCTCGGAGTCTGAGAGAAAAGTTGTTATCACTCTTGCAGAGGGCTTCAAACCCATGTATTCTTCACGCCGCCCCTCCGGCAGAAACGATTACAGACGCAGAAACAACTACAATAACAACAACTCTTCTTCTAAACCGCAGAGAGCACCCCGCTCTGATTTTGAGGGTAGCCTTTACGGCAAAATAGAGCCGAAGAAGCCGCAGACTCAGGAAGACTAAAATAAAATGAATTTTTGACAGCCATAATCTTTTGACGGGATTATGGCTGTTTTTGTTTTATGCGGTAAGATTTGATTACACACCGCCGTTAAGTTTTGACGGAGGGGTTGAATTTCACCGAGATGAAGATTTTGAACAATCGGCGCTATGAGGACGTAAAACCGAGCCTCGTAGGGCGGTGTGCCCACACACCGCCGTTGGTGACAGCAAACCGATAAATTTCACCTCATCAATCACTTCGTGACAGCTTCTCCTCGAGGAGAAGCCGATTGCAGCCATATATATTGCCTCCGCTTTATGGGGTGGCACGGCGAAGCCGTGCGGAGGGGTTGAAGTTCATCAAACGCAGAAAATTCACGGCAATCGGCAGCATGGGGGCGTCCTACGCAGTGCCTCGCCAAGAATGACATCAAGCCGTAAAATTTCACCTCATCAGTCACTTCGTGACAGCTTCTCCTCGAGGAGAAGCCGATTGCAGCCATATATATTGCCTCCACTTTAGGGAAGGTGGCACGGCGAAGCCGTGACGGAGGGGTTGAATCGGCGCTATGAGGACATAAACCCGAGCCTCGTAGGGCGGTGTGCTGTCAAAACAGCTGCCGAATTTTACCGCTTTTTTATAAAATTCGACGGTTTAATTTAAAATGTGCGTTCATATATCTTAAATATCATAAATTCACATTATTTTTACATAATATTGGTTGTCTTTTAGGCAAAAGATGTGCTATAATAATAAAGTATTACTAGAAAATTGAAAGCGGGCGAATTGTTTGAACGGTAAGGACGAGCAGAATTTTTTTAGCACAGAAGAAGACTATAACAAACGCGCTTCAAGCAATGAAAAAGACGGTGCATCTGTTGCCGGTAAAGAATACTTGAGCGAAGAATATAAAAAATATCTTGACTATGATGATAAGGACTATGACGAGCTTTTGTCATCATATGAAAAAAAACGTGACGAAGAACCCTCAAAGTCCGAAAAATCAAAAAAGTCAAAGGGCGAGTTCTTTAAAAAGAACAACTATAAAAATTTAAAAATAATTATCATTTGCGTTATCGCCGCCATAATAATTGCGGCAGGCAGCATAGTTGCTTACCTTTACCACGCCACAAAAGGTGCGGATTACAGCGACCCCGGTGTTGATTATAACCACGACGCTGACGATTATGTTGTTGATGAAGACCTCAATCTTCATGCAATGGGCGATGTTTCGGACGCAAACTCGCTTAACGAATTCCTTGAGAGCTGGGCTCACAACGGAGGAGAGAAGATCCACAGCAAAAACGTACTCAACGTTTTGCTTTGCGGTATTGACACCGAAGACGGTACGGCTGCCGGCGGACGTGCAGACGCTATAATTCTTGTCTCGGTAAACAAAAAGACAAAAGAAATTGTCCTCAGCTCTTTCTTCAGAGACAGCTATATTTATATGGATATTCCTCAGAAAGACGGCACAACAAAAGGTCGCTATGAAAAAGTCAACGCCGCTTATAACTACGGCGGTCCTGCGGCTCTTATAGATACGATTGAGAAAAACTACAAGGTCGAGATTGACCAGTATATAGCGGTTGACTTTGCTTCGTTCACTAAGCTTATTGACGCGGTAGGCGGCGTTACGGTTGACGTTGAAGAAAAAGAAGCAATGTATATCCGCAGAACCTCCTCTCATAAGAGCTTCCCATACGGCAACGATGTTCAGCTTAGCGGCTCGCAGGCTTTGGTTTACAGCCGAATCCGCCACCTTGACAGCGATATAAACAGAACAGAGCGTCAGCGCAAGGTTATAAAATCACTTATCGAGAGCGCAAAAACCGCCACAAACGGTCAGCTTGTAAACGCATATAAGCTCACTGCAAAATATATAAGGACGGGCTACAGCCAGACAGAGGTTATTTCACTTATCGCAACTTCCGTTACACAAAAATGGATGGATTACGATATGGTTGAAAACACCTATCCGTCCGAATCCGGAGTAGAAATGGTTTCGGCATATGTTAACACGACATCTGCAAGAAATCAGTGGGTATGGCTTGTTGACTATCCGCTCTGCGCGCAGAAGCTCCAAAATTCGATATACGGAGAGAGCAATATCAACCTCTCGGCAGACAGGGTTTCGCCGCTTAAATACGTCAATGTCAAGACTACAGGCGGAACAAAATCTTCTACCAGCTCAACAAAGTCCGGCACAGCGTCATCGGTAAAAACTTCTGCCAAATCTTCGGCAGCCGGTTCTTCACATTCATACACATCATCTCGTGTATCCGAAAGCCATACAAGCGGCACATCCGAACACAGCTCGGTTACTCACAGCACAAAGTCCGCAACAACCGAAGCGGCAGAGGCACTTGAAATTTTAGACTGATACTAACGGAGTCACCAAAAGTGGCTCCGTTAATTTTTAATAAAATTCGTTTACAAAAAACTTTTATTATGTTAAAATGAAATATAAAGAATATTAGTGTCTATGAGACAATTGTTTATCTTATGCACAGGAGGTTTAAATATGGATATTATGGATCTTGCGTCAAAAGCCGTTAATTCAATCGCAAAAAATTACGGCAAAAAGGTCGCAAAAAAGAAAGATGCACCGCCGATACCTAAGGTTAAGCCTACGGTAATCAAAGGCGATGGGTACAATGTAGGATTTTCAAGAGCTGAAATTATGCCCGACCTCACAAGCGGCAAAACATATTGGATTGCGGGTCACGGCTCGGGTCATAAAATGGAGGGCGTTCTCACACCTGTATATGCTTCTGCCGTCTGGATTGACTGCGGCGCAGAGGGCGGCGTGCTTTGGATAGGTGCCGATATAGTCGGCCTCACCGGCGTTGAAGTCGGCGTTGTAAGAGATATGCTCTCTGACTTTGCAAAAGAAACCAACTGCAAATGTATAAACATAAGCTGCACACACAGCCATTCCGGCATTGATACAGTCGGTTATTGGGGCAAGCCTTTCCTTTCGATTCCCTCTGACGGCAAAGACCCCGAGTATATGAGTATGCTCATGAACACTATGGTTAAGGTCAGCAAAGAGGCTTATGCAAACAGAAAAGCCGGTAAGCTCTACCTCGGCACAAAGCAGGTTAAAGACTCTCAGTTCGACCGCAGACCGCCCAAGAAAATGAACGATACTCTCACACGCATCCGTTTTGTTCCGTCCGACGGCAGTGAAGAGACATGGATAATGAACTTCGCGGCTCACCCGAACTCACTCGGCGGCAGCAACAGAATGCTCAGCGGCGAATATCCGTATTTTATGCGCGAAGACATTAAAAAGGCATGCGGAGCAAACGTGCTTTACGGTATAGGCGCAATCGGCGCGGTTGATATGGCTGAATATGACCCGGACGATAAGGTTGAAAATATAAAGAAGCAGGGCGCAGTGCTCGCAAACGCGGCTCTCTCAATAGATAACGATGTTGAGCTTTCACCCGAAATTACTGTGCTTCAGCAAAAGTTTTATATGCCTGTCAGCAACTTCGTTCTCACGTTCCTTGCAATCAGAGGAACAATGAGCACAGACGTTTACCCCTGCGACAGGGGCGATGTCGGAATTTCTCTTAAATCAGAGATGACATACATGAAGTTCGGCGAAAAAGAAATGCTCCTTCTCCCGGGCGAGATGTTCCCCTCAACCGTTTACGGCGGATATGATGAGGCTGAGGAATCCTCGACAGGTCTCGGCCCCGAAGCTAACCCGCCTGCGCTTGCGGATGTTGCAAACGACCCCGACCTTCTCGTGTTCGGTATCACAAACGATATGACCGGCTATGTTGTTCCGCCTAACGACTTTGTGCTTAACCCCACACAGCCTTATCTCAACAAGGCAAAAGACCGTTTTGACAGAGGTCATTATCACGAGACAAACTCAATGGGCGAGCAGGCTCAGGCAGTTATAGAAGAGCAGTTTGCCGATATAATATCAAGAGTTAAATAATTTAAGTACATAAAAAGCAGCTATAATCCGGGTGCATCGAGCCGAAAGATTATAGCTGCTGTTTTTATATCATTTTAAATCAAGTTCCATTTTGATGTGCGGTATGCCGTCTATCAAAAATTCGCCGCTTGTTTGCTTAAAGCCGAGCATATCATAAAGCCCTCTGGCATAGCACTGTGCATCCAGTGTTATTTTTTCTGCACCGAGCTTTTCTTTTGCGGCCTTGACGGCTTCTTCCATAGCTGCCGAAGCGTATCCGCATCTTCGTTCGGTCGCCAAAACTCTGCCGATTGCGGCGGTTTTGCTTTTTTTATCCGCCATAAAAACTCTGAGATATGATTTTATGCCGCCGTCATCATAAAGCCAAATGTGATATGCGGTTTTGTCAATGCTGTCAACCTCTTGATATGGGCAGTTTTGCTCAACAACAAACACTTTTGTGCGAACCTTATATATTTCATAAAGTTCTTCTGCGGTCAGTTCGTTAAAGTGTTTTATGCAAATGTTCATATTAAGGCACTATCCTGTCAGTCACAAAATTTTTGACCCCGTTCTCGGCATAAAAAGACAATGTATCTTCATCGTCCACCGTCCAGCAAAAAAGGTCGTTGCCGTTTTCTTGCAATTCTTTGATTTTTTCGGGGTTGTTTTTCTTTTTATCCGCCTTAAAGCTGACGCCTATATTCTTGTCCGAAAGGCAAAGTTCCATATGCTCTTTATCAAGCTTTGAGACAAGAAACAAAAGTTTTGCGTCGGGGTTGATTTTTGCGAAGTCATTTAAAATATCGTAGTTAAAAGAAATTATGCAGCAGTTTTTTTCATAGCCGTATTTTTTTATGGAGCTGTTAAGACTTTGCAAGGCATCGGTGTTGTAATCTTTAATCTCAATCATCGGCACAAGACCCGATTCAAGGCAAGCTTCAAGCGCGGCGTCAAGAGTCGGAATTTTAAGATTTTCATAGTTTTTTATATTTGCGCCGTTGTCTATTTTATATTTTGAAAGCTCAAAATATGTATAGTCTGATATTTTGCCTTTTCCGTTTGTCATGCGGTCGATTTTTTTATCATGGCTGACTACCCACACCATGTCCTCGGTGAGTCTGACGTCAAACTCGGCATATTTATAGCCCTTTTCGCCTGCCGCGAGTATTGCCGGCACGGTGTTTTCCGGAGCGTTGCACGAAAAACCTCTGTGCGCCGTGAGAGTAATATCGCTTTTGTCGGTTACACCCGAGAGAGATATGGGCTCGCTTGCCTTTATCTTTTTGGGCATGAGCAAGATAACTGCCGCTGTCACTGCCACGGCGACAACCGCGGCTATGCTTATTATTATGATCTTTTTGTTTTTTCGGGGCATAGAAATACCTCTTTTCGGCAGAATAATTTAAGCGGCATTTGCAGGGAGCTCTTTTTTATAGCTCATTTTTAAAAACATGGGCGTTACAAAGCTTGAGAGAATAATCAAGATAAGTATAAACGGCATGATGTTGGAATTTATCATATGATTTTCAACACCCTTTTGGGCACAAACGAGCGCAACCTCGGCACGCGCCATCATACCGAGACCGACTCTTACGGAATCCTTAAAATCATACCTGCAAAGAAGCGAAGCACCGGCACAGCCTATTACCTTGCCGGAAAGCCCCGCAAGTATAAAGCACAGACCGAAAAGAATCATGCCCGTGTTTATCGAATCGAATTTCACCGTCATGCCTATGTTCGCAAAAAATACGGGAGTGAAAATCATATAACTCATGATGTCTGATTTGCGGTCAATATATTCAGACTCGGGATTCTTTGAGAGGAAAAGTCCTGCCGCAAATGCACCCGTAATGTCGGCAACGCCAAACCATTTTTCACTCGCATATGAGAAGAAAAAGCACACCGCCATGCCGAATATCGGCAAAAGTCTGTGGTGAGGGAATCTTTTTTCCACAGCGGCAAGCACCTTTGTTGCAACTGTGCCGAAAACAGCTGCGGCGGCAAAAAACAGAGCAGTCATAATCACTATTTTGAGAGGCGGAGTCGAATTTGTGCCGTCGCCCTTCATAGCAATGACAAAAGATAGAACTATAACGCCGATTATATCGTCAATAATCGCGGCGGCAATTACCGTACTACCGACTTTGCTGTTCAGCTTGCCGAGCTCTTTAAGAGTGGCAACCGTAACGCTTACCGATGTCGCTGTGAGAACAACGCCGTAGAATAAATTATCAAGCATTGTTTCATAGCCTGAGTTAAATCCGCCGTTAAAAAGGCAGGCGACAACAAAGCCGAGGCCCATAGGCACCGCAACACCTGCAAGGGTTATAACCATAGCGGGCGCGCCGACTGATTTTATCTGTTTAATGTCGGTCTCAAGCCCGGCAGAGAACATTATAAGAATAACGCCGAGCTTTGCTATGAATCCTATACCCTCCATAGATGTTTCGGTGAGTATTTGCTGGTTTGGTATGTAGTTTATAAATCCGATGATAACACCGGTCAAAAGCATACCCACAACCTGCGGAAGATTTAATTTTTCACATAATTTAGAAAGAATTTTCGAGCCTCCCATAATAAGCGCGAGAGGCAAAAGTACACTGTAGTATTCCATTTTTACACTCCTCATTTCAACCTCTAAATTTTACATCTTATTGTCTGCTCGGTCAATAACAAAAATCAACAAAATATGCGCCTATAATCGTCAATATTATGTGAGACGGCAAAGAAATGTTTATATGAAAAATTTTCGGAGATAATACAAAAGAGCGTTTAACAAAATTTAATCGGCGGCTGTTATAGCTTAAAATGTGCATATCTTTGTATAAAATAACTATATTAACGGCAATAAAAAGCAGTAAAAGTCAAAAACTATGTCAATATACACAAAAACGGGCTATAATATTTTTATAACAAATACAGGTTGCAGGTTGTAATTTCGGCGTTAATGGTATAGAATATTAAAAGTGGAAACAAATGGAGGTACCGTTATGAATTATAAACTCACAAAAAAGCAGGCAAAGGAGCTTATAGAGAGCAAGCTTTCTCACTTTTTCGGCGTAAGCCCGGAGGAGGCAACCTATGAGCATTACTATAAAGCGGTTGCGCTTATTGTCCGCGATATGATGATACAGGGCAGAAACGATTTTTATAAAGAATATAAAAAATCCGACAGCAAAAAGGTTTATTACCTTTGCATGGAGTTTCTTATGGGTCGTTCGCTCAAGAACAATCTTTATAACTTAAATCTTACAAATACGGTTGCGTCGGCATTAAAAGATTACGGCATAAATCTTGAAAAGATATATGATTGCGAGCCGGACGCAGGCCTCGGCAACGGCGGTCTCGGCAGACTTGCCGCCTGCTACCTTGACGGACTTGCAACCGACGGCTACTATGCAAAGGGATACTCAATAATGTATGAGTACGGCATCTTCCGCCAAAAGCTTGTTGACGGCTGGCAGACAGAGCTTCCCGATTTCTGGCTCCCCGGCGGCGAGATATGGCTTGTTGCCCGTGAGGACGACACAGTTGATGTAAGCTTTGAGGGCTGGGTTGAGGACCATTGGGATAATGAGTATCACTCGGTTACAATTCACGACAATAAAATAGTCAAGGCTGTTCCGCACGATATGTTTGTTGCGGGCAAGGACGGCAAGGGCATAAGCGTGCTTCGTCTTTGGAGCGCGGAATCACCCGGTATTGACATGGATATGTTTAACCAGGGCGACTATATGCGCGCAATGGAGCAAAACGCAATGGCAGAGGTCATTAGCAAGGTGCTTTATCCTGCGGATAACCACCCGGAGGGCAAGAGCCTTCGTCTTCGTCAGCAATATTTTCTTGTGTCCGCTTCTATTCAGGATATTGTCAACAACCATTTGAGACACTACGGCACACTCGAAAATTTTGCAGAGAAAAATGCCATTCATATCAACGACACGCACCCCACTCTCGCAATCCCCGAGCTTATGAGAATATTCCTTGATGACTGCGGCTATAAGTGGGACGATGCGTGGAAAATTGTTACCGATACAATCGCCTACACAAACCACACCGTTATGGCAGAGGCTCTCGAATGTTGGCCGGAGGATCTCTTTAAGAGACTTCTTCCCAGAATTTATGAGATTACAAAAGAGATTGACAACCGCTTCCGCAGCTTTGTTTGGAACTCCACAAACGACGCCGGCAAGGTTGAGAGAATGGCAATTATCTCAAACGGAGTTGTCAGGATGGCGAATATGTCTGTTGCGGGCAGTCACAGCGTCAACGGCGTATCGGCTCTTCACTCGCAAATTCTCAAAGACAGCGTGTTTAAAGATTTTTATTCTCTCACACCCGATAAATTTAAAAATGTCACTAACGGCATAGCTCATAGACGTTGGCTTTGCCAGTCGAACTCCGAGCTTACAAAATACCTCACCGAACTTATAGGCGGCGATTTTGTTTATGATGCAAACGCACTTTCAAAGCTCAAAGAGTATGCAGATGACAAAGCGGTGCTCAAAAAGCTTGAAGAAATAAAGCTCGGCAACAAAAAGAAGCTTGCGGAATATGTTAAAAAGGCTAACGGCGTTGAGCTTGACCCCAACTCGATATTTGATGTTCAGGTCAAGAGACTGCACGAGTATAAACGTCAGCACCTCAACGCATTCCACATTCTTTCAAGATATATTGCGATAAAAGAGAATCCCGACGGTGATTTCACACCTCATACCTATATTTTTGCGGCAAAGGCAGCCTCCGGCTACTTCATGGCTAAGAAGATAATCAGCTTTATTTGTGCAATTTCGGATATGATTAACAACGACCCAGATATGCGCGGACGTTTAAAGGTAGTTTATCTTGAAGATTATAACGTCACCTTGGCAGAGAAGCTTATGCCTGCGGCAGATATAAGCGAGCAGATTTCACTCTCCGGCACAGAGGCGAGCGGCACGGGCAACATGAAGCTTATGATAAACGGTGCGGTTACCCTCGGCACAATGGACGGCGCAAACGTTGAAATTCACGAGGCTGTCGGTGATGACAATATTCTCATATTCGGCATGAGCACACCCGAGGCAGAGTCCTTGAAGCATGACGGATACAACCCGATGAATTATTACAGCAACAATTCGGAATTAAGAAAAGTTATAGACTTCATAAATTCCGGCATAAACGGCAAAACCTTCCCGGAGATAGGCTCTACCATTCTTCACCACGACCCGTATATGGTTCTTGCCGATTTTGCGGATTATGTGAGAATTCAGAACGAAGCAGAAAAGCTTTATGCCGACCGTGACCGCTGGAATAAAATGATGCTGATGAACATTGCCGGAGCAGGCAGATTTGCGGCAGACAGAGCGGTCAATGAGTATGCGAGAGACATTTGGCACACAGAACCCGTAAAAGGAGCAATCGCATTAGATTCAAGCAAAACAGATAAAAAGAAGAAATAATAACATTAAGGGGCTGCTTAACGCGGCCCCGATTTTTTGCCCGATTTGAACCCCTCCGTCACGGCTTCGCCGTGCCACTTCCTCTAAAGTGGAGGCAATATGCGGCTAATCGGCTTATCCCCCCGGAGAAGCTGTCACGAAGTGACTGATGAGGTGAAATCTCACGACTTGATGTTGTTGACGGCGGTGTGTGGGTACACCGCCCTACGAGGCTCGGGTTTATGTCCTCATGCCGTTGATTCAACCCCTCCGTCACGGCTTCGCCGCGCCACTTCCTCTAAAGCAGAGGCGATGTGCGGCTGATCGGCTTCTCCTCGAGGAGAAGCTGTCGCGGAGTGACTGATGAGGTGAAATCTATCGGTTTGCTGTCACCGGCGGCGGTGTGTGGGCACACCGCCCTACGAGGCTCGGTTTTACGTCCTCACACCGCCGATTCAACCCCTCCGTCACGGCTCCGCCGTGCCACTTCCCCTAAAGTGGAGGCGATATATATGGCTGCAATCGGCTTCTCCTCGAGGAGAAGCTGTCACGAAGTGACTGATGAGGTGAAATCTATCGGTTTGCTGTCACCGACGGCGGTGTGTGGATGAGGTGAAGCCTTGCGGTTTGATGTTATAGGCTTCCCTGAAGCAGAGGCGACATAAAAACAAGAGCCGCATTTGCGGCTCCGAAAATTTATTTTTTAAAATAATCGCCTATTTGAAACGGCAAGCCGTTATCCCATTCATAAGAAACAAGTACGCCGTCTCTTGACGCCTCAATGCCTTCTTTTTCGGCGGCGGCGACAAATAAATCTGCCATTTCTTCATCGCGCATTTCGATTGTTCCTTTAACGGTGAGGCTCTCCGGCAAATATGCCTTATCAGATATTTTGAATCCCGTGATCCACCAGTGAAGCTCGGGTTCTCTTTTAACAAGCTGTTTTTCGCCGTGATAAAGCTCTACGCTCATCACAAGCATTTCATCATCAGAAGCACAGTTATAAAAAGTACCTTTTGAGCCTATCGGACGGGTATATATTCCTGTCTCAACACCGGGCACAACAAAATATCTGCCTTTCCAAATCTGGAACATCCACTCTTTGTCGTCATATGTGAATTTGATTCTTTTTGTGGTGAAATCAAGCAAGTTTGTTGTGTAGCAAAGAATGTCATAAAAAAGCATAAATCCGTATTCTCTTTGCCACGCGTTGACAGAAGCATAAAGCGTCTGATTGTTCGCATCGTAATCAAAGCCTACTCCCATAATGCCTTTGCCGCCGCTTGAATACAAAATACCGGTCTCGGTGTTATATTTTATTCCGGGGTGAAATATCTCGCTTGTTCCGTCCTCATAGGTTATTTTAAAAAGCACATCCTGAATATTGGGGTTCTTTTTGTTCGGCTCGGAATAAAGCGTGAACTCCTTATATATGTGCATATAAGCGCCGAAAAAGAGGAATATGCTACCCATTGCGCTGTTGCCTTGTTTATAATATTCATCTGCCTTGTCTTTAAAAGTCTTGCTGACCTTGGCAGGGTCAAGGCTGAAAAGCTTTGTAATTTTTTTGGCAAGTCCGTTGGTCTGCGGCAAAGAGTCTGTTATCAGTCTGCAATCTATGATTCCGTTTGAAGTCTCTTTGATTTCGTCAAACATATCCGAAATGCAGCCTGTTACGGTGGTTTTTATTTTCTCATCGTTTATGATTCTTATGCCGAGAATGCACTCAAACGCATCGTTCACCTTGCCGAGTGTTGCAAGGGCTTTTTCGGTTGAGAGCGGAGTATAGCCCTCGTTATAAATCTTTTCGTAATAGCTGCCGTATGTGTTCGGTTCTTCGGCTTTATTCGGCTCTGCCGCGCCTGCGGGCAAAGCCAAGCAGGTAAAAATCACAGATAATATCAGCAAAACGGATATTATGCTTCTAATTGTTTTCTTCAAAATTATATCCTCCTGAAATTTTAAAAATCAGATTTGTCGCCGTCGTCCATATTTGACACGGGATTTTCGGGCATTATAGCCGCAAGAATAAAATAAATTAAAAGGCACGGGAATATTGCCGTGAAGACCGCAACGCAGGCAACTATTGCTCTGACTATTGTCGGGTCAATGTCAAAATATTCCGCCACACCGGCGCATACGCCGCTTATTTTTTTATCTGTGCTGCTTTTATAAAGTCTTTTGCTCATCGTTACCCTCCTTAATTTCTGTGACGTTTGATTCGTCTGCCGTCTCTTTGTTTTTTGAGTTTTCTTCTTTATTCAACTCCTCTTCCGAGAAGTAGTCTATGCCGTCAATGGGTTTCGGGTGCTTTTTATATTTAACCGTCAGCACAATCAAAGCCGCAAGGCATGCCAGAACTATAATTGCCGAGAGAAGCTGAGATACTCTTATGGTGGTGTTGCCTATATAAAGGCTGTCTGTTCTGAAGCCCTCGATTATCATTCTGCCGGTACCGTACCAAACCCCGTAGCACAGAGCCGTTTGACCCGAAAAACGGCGGAATTTTTTGGTTATTATATAAAGAATGACAAATCCGACCAAGCACCATATTGATTCATAAAGAAACGTGGGGTGAACGGGAAGATTCGGGTCCATTTCAATACCCTTTTGCGCAAATACGTCTTGGTGAGAGGTGATATAAAGCGCGGTCTTTTTGCTCCACATACCCCAAGGCAAATCGGTGTTCGTGCCGAACGCCTCTTGGTTTGCGTAGTTGCCCCATCTGCCGATGCCCTGACCGATAAGAAGACTCATCGCCGCCATATCGAGCAGGTTATAAAAATTCAGCTTTCTTATTTTGCAGACCACAAACGCAGCGGCAAGTCCGCCGATAATTCCGCCGTAGATTGCAAGTCCGCCCTCCCAAATCTTAAATATGTCGAGCAGATTGTCTTTGTATTTATCCCATTCAAACAGGCAGTAGTAAAGCCTTGCGCCGATTATGGCAAAAAGTGTGCTGTAGATGAGAACGTCTATCATTTTATCGAGGTTAATTTTCCATTTATATGCAATTCTGCCGCCAAAAAGTACCGCAAGCAAAAAGCCGAATGCGATTATCGCGCCGTACCATCTTATAGTGAAGTCTCTGCCGAAGAGATTAAACTGCGCGAGTATTGACGATACGGTAAACCCGCGGTCTATACCCGTGAAATAAACAACGGTTGTGTCCATTTTAATCACCATAGCCTTTCAGACAATATAATTTTTAACAGTGTGATTTTTTACTCTATAATCTTTTTACTGCGTTTATTCTATCGGCAAAATAACCGAGAGCACGCTGTGTTCGTTTTCCATAGAATTTTTGAGAAGCTCTTCGAGATATTCGGGGGTTATGGTTTTATAAACCTCAAAATCCGTAAATATATCTTCGCCGTCAAAATATGAGAGAACCATGTTGTTCGCAATTTCGTCAATGTCGTTAAGACCCATTATCATTCTGCCGTAAAGCTTCTTTTGCGTTCTTGAAAATATCTTTCTGTCTATGCCGTTTGCTTTGAGAGAAGCAATCTCTTTTTTAATTTCTTCTTCAACCGCTTTCGGGTCGGAGCTTTCACCGCCGAAAAGCACCGCGCTGTAACAAAAGCCCGTAAAATATTCGTATGAAAAAGAGGTGTTGATAAGACCCTTTTCTAAAAGACGTTTATAAAGCGCGGAGGACTGACCTGCGATAATATCAAGCAGCATATCCATAGCGAGGGCGTGCTTTGCCGAGACCTCGGGATTCGCGTGAGCTTCTTTAAAGCCGAGCATAAATTGAGGCGTGCAGACAGAGAGCTTTTCTTCAACATAATGGCTCTTGACCTCTCTCGGTTCGTCTATGTTCTTTCTTTTTATTTTTTCGCCGCCGTCGGTTTTGACGCTGCTTTCTATAACTTCGGTTACATCGTCTATATTGACGTTGCCCGCTATTGCGAGCACCATATTACCGAGGTTATAGAAGCTGTTGTAGCAGTCATAGAGCATGTCGGCAGAAATTTCTGCAATGGATTCGCAGGTGCCTGCAATGTCTATTCTGACGGGGTGTTCGTGATACATCTCTCTGAAAAGGTTAAACATAACCTCCCAATCGGGCACATCCTTATACATCATGATTTCCTGACCGATTATGCCCTGCTCTTTCTCAACCGTCTGCTGAGTGAAGTAGGGGTGCTGAACAAAATCGAGCAGAATCTCTAAATTCTGCTTAAAGTTGCCTGTGCAGGAGAAGAGGTAGCCGGTTCTGTCAAAACTTGTGTAGGCATTTGCGGAGGCACCCGTTTTTGCAAAACGCTCAAATGCGTCAAGGTCTTCGCTTTCAAAAAGCTTGTGCTCAAGAAAGTGCGCCGTTCCCTCCGGGATTGATTTGTACGAGCCGTCTTTTTGAGGAATCAATGTGTCGATAGAGCCGTATTTTGTGGCAAAAATCGCGTATGTGCCGGAGTATCCGCTTTTTGGCATAACAAGAATTTTGAGCCCTGAGGGGTGCGTTATATCGTAATATACTTCGTCAAGATGCTCGTTGCGTATTTCTTCAATTTTCATTGCTTTCACCCTCCTCGCTGCTCTTTAACATATAAACGGTGTCAAGCATAATTGTCTTTGCCGCTCTGATTGCCTGCGAGCGTTCAACGGCTTTGATTGCCGCGGCACTCTCTTCAGGAGTCTCGGGCTTTTCTTGAAGAATTTGACCCGAATACCAAAGGCACAAGCTCTCGGGTGTGTCGTTAAAGCTTATCCTTGCGTCACACTGGCTCTTTATTGAAGCGGAAAAATCATCATCGCTGAAATTGCCCTGTGCCACTTGCGAAAGCTGATTTAAAATTTCGCTTTTTGCTTTTTCTTCGTTCACGTTTTCAATGCCGCTTTGCACCATAACAATGCCCTTGTAGGCATAAAGCGAAGCCGAGCAATAATAGCAAAGGCTCATTTTTTCTCTTACTATGCTGAAGAGCTTTGAATATGTGCCGCCGCCGAAAATATCAACCGCAACTCGCATTGCGCTTTGGTTGTCGTCTTTGTCGCGCATACCGGTTCTGAAGCCCATAACAAGCTTGCCCTGTTTTACGGGCTGGGTTTCGCACACATAATTCGGCTTCGGCAGGCCTGCGAAAAATTCTGTTTTTATTTCGCACGGCTCGCGCTTAATTCCGGCAAGTTTTTTTAATAAAAGCTCTTTGATAAATTCAGGCTCGCAGCTGCCTACTGCGGTGACCTGCATAACAGATGATTTTAAAAGATACAGCCACTCAGAGTATATGTCTTTTGCGGTGAGCGCCGAAACCTCTTCGACCGTGCCGAGGCAATTTTTGCCGTATGCTTCGCCGCTGAACATTATCTCTTCGCATTTTGAAAGGGCGTAACGGCGTTTGTCACTTTGTTCGGATTCTATTCTTTCTTTAAGAAGTCTCTTTTCATCCTCAATTATATCGGACGGGAAGCTGTCGCCGTCTTTTATCGGCTCAAAAACAAGCTTAGTTAAAAGAGAAGCACATTCACTGAGTATTTTTTCGTTTTCGAGGGCAAATCTGTCGTCAATGGCAGTCATATTTATGTTTAAGAGCATAGCTTCGCCCTGCTTTGAAACACTTGCGCTCACTGATGCGCCGTAAAGCTCATCAAGCACACCCTTAAATGCGGAAAAATCGGGGTACTCGGCACATCTTCTGTGAAGAAAATACGGCAAAATGGCCTTTGCCGAGATGTTGCCCGCAAGCGGAGTTGCCATTGTAAAGGTTATGCGGCTTGTCTTAAATCTGTCGGTTTTTACGCCGACAAGACGCACACCGTCTGCTATATCAAAAATTTTCATAAAAAATCCTCCGAATCATCAAGAGAAATGCTGAATATATACTGTATAATTCTAACATATTATTGGCAAAAAAACAATACTAAATACATTATTTGCCGCATATGCGCCGTTGCTGTGCGCTGTCTTAGGGGCGCAGCTCAAAACACCTTATTTTTGTTGACTTTATGCGCCTTAAATGTTAAAATTAAACCAAATATGCTCAAATATATTTATACTGCGAAAGGGGCGATTCGGTGGCGACATATCGCATTGCGGATATTCCGGCAGAGTATGATTGCAAATACAATACTCTAAAAAGCAGAAGTCAAAAATATCTTACAGAAGCAGGCGCGGAAAAAGCGCAGAAAATTGTCGTTACCGAAGAATATTACGCTTCAAGAAAAGAGCGTTTCCCCACCGCGAGCGATGAACAGCTCGAATATATGGGAACGGGCACATTCTTTTATAAAACGCTCCTTCGCTTTGACGGAATGATGCTGCACGCCTCTGCCGTTGCGGCAGACGGCGAAGCTTATTTGTTTTCTGCTCCGAGCGGCACGGGCAAGTCAACGCACACCGCGCTTTGGCAGGAGTTTTTGGGCAAAGACAAGGTGCTTATTATAAATGACGACAAGCCCGCAATAAGAAAAAAAGACGGCGTTTATCTCGCTTACGGCACGCCGTTCAGCGGAAAATACGATATAAGTATAAATGCAGGATTTCCTATAAAAGGGATTTGCTTTTTAGAGCGTTCAAACGTGAATTATATCGGCAGATTGGACGTTAAAGAGGCTATCGCACCGCTTTTTGACCAGACCGTGCGCCCTGTTGATGAGGAGGGCATGGAGCTTTTGTGCGAAAGAGCGGACGACCTTTTAAGAAGCGTACCTTTTTACAGAATGGGCTGTAACATGAGCGTTGACGCTGCCGCACTTTCTTACAGAGTTATGAAATACGGAAAACTTGATTTTTAACGGGGTATAAATGTGAAAAAGCTAACGACGCGCAAAGAAAAAACTCAAAAAGATAATATTGCGCTCAGGTGGATTTTTAAGGTGTCCGAAGGCTGCCGAGGTTATGTCTGCGCCTATGCACTGTTAAGCTCCGCCATGGCTTTTTTCGGCGTTATGACGACCTACGGCACAAAGGGTGTAATCAACGGCGCTAACGGGGGAGATATTGGCCTGCTCAAAAAAAGCGCGGTCTATTTGCTTGCCCTTCTTTTGGTGCAGGTGATTTTAAAGCTCACCGGGCGCAACCTTTATGAGCGCGCAAGAGCTAAGATTGAAATTAAAATAAAAACACGGGTCTTTGAAACAATTCTTCAAAAAGATTATGCGAGCATTTCGCGCTATCACAGCGGCGAGGTGCTCAACCGCCTGACTTCGGATGTAATAATCGTCACAGACGGCGTTATAAATCTTGTGCCGAATGTGTTTTCGCTTTTTACAAGGCTTATAATGGCAATGATAATTATGATAACTCTCGACCCGCTGTTTGCCGTGATTTTTGCCGCGGCGGGAATTGCTTTAATGGCTTCGTCAAAAATTTTCAGGTCATATCTGAAGCGGATACACAAAAAAGCGCAGGAAACGGACGGCAAGGTTCGCTCGTTCTTTCAAGAGGCAGTCTCCGAAATTCTCGTAATCAAGGTTTTTAACGCATATGAGCAGGTCAAAAACAAGGCGCGCACGCTTATGAAAGATAACTACGATGTGAGAATGAAGCGCGCAACGGTCAGCATTTTTGCCAACAGCGGCATACAGTTTGCTTTTAGCTTCGGCTATTTATTCGCTATGGTCTGGGGCGGCTTCAGAGTTTATCAGGGTATTATAGACATAGGCGAGCTGACGGCGATACTTCAGCTTGTCAATCAAATTCAAAGCCCGATAGCGAGCCTTTCAAGCGTATTGCCGACATATTATTCGGTTATCGCATCTGCCGAGCGGCTTATGGATTTTGAAAAGCTCCCGGATGAGTTCGATACTCAAAACGATATAGATAACGTCGCCGAATTTTATAATAATTTTGACGGTATTTTAATTGACGGCGTATCGTTTAAATATGACAGAGACTCGGTTCTCGAAAACGCTTCTGCATTTATAAAAAAGGGCGATTTCGTTGCCGTTACGGGTATTTCGGGTATAGGCAAAAGCACTTTGTTTAAAATGATACTCGGCGTTATTTACCCCGACAGCGGCAAAATCGTTATCAAGTCAAAAAATGAAGAGAGACTTGCCGACAGGGCAACAAGAAGTCTTTTTGCCTATGTTCCGCAGGGCAATCTTTTGCTCTCGGGTACAATATACGAAAATATCTGCTTTATGGCAGAGGGCAAAAGCGAAGAAGATATAAAACGCGCGATTGAGCTCAGCTGCGCAGATGAATTTGTTTATGATTTGCCGCAGGGGCTTAACACCGTGATAGGCGAGAGGGGACTCGGACTTTCGGAGGGTCAGGTTCAACGCCTTGCAATAGCGAGAGCGATACTTTTTGATTCACCCATACTTTTGCTTGACGAGGCGACGTCGGCACTGGACGAAAAAACAGAAGAGAGACTTCTTCGCAACCTCAAAAAATTAAACGGCAAAACTCTTATGATTATAACGCACAAAAAAGCCGCGCTCGGCGTTTGCGAAAAAGAGCTGATAATCGAAGATAAAAAAATAAGCCTTATAAAAACGGAGGACAGAATATGAAGATAAAGCCCGAATATAAACTCAGAAAAATCGGCGGCACAAACATAGTCGTTTCAACCGCAGGTATGGATTTTCAGGGGATAATCACCGTAAACGACACGGCGGAATTTATTTGGAGAAAGCTCGAAAACGGCATGGAAGAAAATGAAATAATTTCTGCCTTGGCGTCGGAGTGCGGTGTTAAAGAGAAAGATATAGAAGACGACGTAAAAGAATTTATTTCTACGCTTAAAGGGGCGGGAATCGTTGAGTGACAACATATTAAATCTTGACGAGATGGACGATATAATTTCGTCCGTCATAAAAAACGACGGAAAGGTTTCTATCATCGCAAGCGGCGTCAGTATGGAGCCTTTTATAAAAAACAAAAAGGACGTTGTTACGCTTGTGGAAGCGGGGCGCAAGCTTAGAAAGGGCGATGTGCCGCTTTATAGGCGCGGCAACGGCAAGGTCGTGCTGCACAGGGTTATAGGCGAAGACAAAAACGGCTATATCATGCGCGGCGACAATCAGTGGACGAACGAATACGGAATAAAAGACGAAAATATTTTAGCCTTGCTTTATTCCGTAAAAAAAGGCAGCAGAGAGTTTAAAAAAGACAGTGCCTTTTGTCGCCTGTATGAATTTTTTTTGCCTTTGATAAGGCTTGTGAAAAAGAGTAAAAATTTTATTATAATCAGAGCAAAACGGTTAAGGAGATCTTAAAATGATAAGCACAGTTAACGTAGGTTTACAATACGGCGGCAGAGAGCTTTTTAAAAATGTCGATATGACATTCACAAAAGGCAACTGCTACGGACTCATAGGCGCGAACGGAGCGGGTAAGTCTACTTTTTTAAAGATCCTTTCGGGTGAGATTGAACCGAATAAAGGCGAGGTCGTCTACACACCCGGCGAGAGACTTTCGGTTTTAAAACAGGACCACTTCGAGTTTGACGAGTACACGGTTATTCGCACGGTGCTCATGGGCAATGCCGAGCTTTGCAAGGTTATGGACGAGCGCGAAGAGCTTTATTCAAAATCGGAGCTTACGGAAGAAGAGGGCATAAGAGTTTGCGAAATAGAAGATGAATTTGCAGAGATGGGCGGTTACAGCGCAGAGAGCGACGCCGAAATTCTGCTTAACGGTCTCGGAATAACAAACGAGTTCCACTATATGCAAATGAGCGAGCTTGCGGGTGAAATGAAGGTCAAGGTGCTTCTTGCACAGGCTCTTTTCGGCAATCCGCAAATTCTTTTGATGGACGAGCCCACGAACCACCTTGATATAGACGCTATCCGCTGGCTTGAGGAGTTTTTGATTGACCTTGACAGCACCGTTATAGTTGTTTCGCATGACCGTCACTTCTTAAACAAGGTCTGCACGCATATTGTTGATATTGACTTCGGCAAGATAACCATGTATGTCGGCAACTACGACTTTTGGTATGAATACACGCAAATGGCACAGCGCCAGCTCAGAGAGCAAAACAAAAAGGCAGAGGCCAAGAAAAAAGAGCTTCAGGAATTTATTGCGCGCTTCAGTGCGAACGCATCAAAATCAAAGCAGGCAACAAGCCGCAAAAAGCTGCTTGATAACCTTGTTATTGAGGATATTCCCGTGTCGTCAAGACGTTTCCCCTATGTTGACTTTAAGCCGGACAGAGAGGCGGGCAACGATATGCTCACCGTCAGCGGCATATCAAAAACAATAGGCGAGCGCAAGGTGCTTGATAATGTCAGCTTCACAATAAAGCCGAGAGAAAAGGTGGCTTTTGTCGGAACGGACAGCCTTGCCAAAACAACGCTTTTTCAAATTCTTATGGGCGAAATCGAGCCGGACGAGGGCGAGTTCAAGTGGGGAGTTACAACGTCGCAGTCATATTTTCCGAGTGACAACTCAGAGTTCTTTGACGGCTGTGAAGATTCTTTGATTGACTGGCTGAGAAGGTACTCAAATCTTATTTTTGAGTCCGATGTCAGAGGCTGGCTCGGCAGAATGATGTTCTCGGGTGAGGAGGCAACCAAAAAAGCAAAGGTGCTCTCGGGCGGCGAGCGCGTGCGCTGTATGCTTTGCAAAATGATGCTCTCGGGTGCTAACGTGCTTATTTTTGACGAGCCGACAAACCATCTTGACCTTGAATCCATAGCCTCTCTCAACAACGGAATAATCAAGTTCCCCGAGACCGTGCTTTTTACTTCTCACGACCATCAGTTTGTTCAGACAATCGCGAACAGAATAATCGACGTGACACCCGGCAGCTTTTATGATAAAGAAATCAGCTTTGACGAATATCTTGACGAGATGGCCGAGGCTAAAGAAACCGAATAATTTTATCGCAGATGAGAAAATATTCTCGTCTGCGTTTTTTCTGCCATATTTCGGACTCTCTCCGCATAGTCTTTTTATGTGGAGGTGACGGCATGGAAATCACAGACACCCAAAAAAGCCCTAAAAAAAATCAAAAGGGCAGTTCCGATTTTTTTTGTAAAATTATCGCCGTTCAATTTATTGCATGCGCGTTTTTAATAGTTCTGCTCTCTTTGGTCTGCAAACTCAGCCCCGACGGATTTAATAATATCAAAACAAAATATGACGGAATAATGGCAAAGGATTTGAGTGTGTCGGAGATATGGAGCTCGGTTAAAGAAGTGGCTTCATATGTTATGAAGCCGGTGGATATTAACTCGGTGCAAGAGACAAATGTGAACACTGCCGAAAATTTTGAAGATGAAGATAAAGAAGAACCCACAACGCAAAACACCGAAGAAGAAAAAACGGAAGAGCCGAAAAAAGAAGAGGACAATAAAGAGGTCGGCAAAGTTGCGGCTGTCATGTCGCTTTTTTCGGATGATTCCGACATATCGGTGCCGATTAAAGGCAGAATAACATCGCGCTTCGGCTACCGCACCGACCCTATAAGCGGAGAGAATGCTTTGCACTCGGGGCTTGATATTGCCGCCGCAGAGGGGACGAGCGTGAGAGCGGCATGGGACGGCATAGTGACCAAAACGGGAAAAGACGAAAAAAAGGGTAACTACGTTTGGATGGTGCACAAAAACGGCAATGAAACGCTCTATTGCCATTGCTCAAAAATACTTGTGGAAAAAGACGCCGTTATTCGCGCAGGCGAAGCGATTGCACTTTCGGGCAGCACGGGTTACAGCACCGGACCTCATCTTCATTTTTGCATAAGAGAAAACGGCAAAATGGTTGACCCGCTGAATTATCTGAGCGAAAACGACGGCAGAATATGATTAAAAAAATAAGAGGAGTAACAATAAGTGTCAGCGTGTATTTTGCCGCATTGCTGACATTTCTTTTTGCACTTTTTCCGGGCGGATACGCACCGCTCGGGCTTTTGTGCTGCGTTTTGCACGAGACGGGGCATTTGATTTTTATAAAGCTTTGCGGCGGCAAAATAAAAGCAATCAATTTCGGTGTTTACGGTATGCGGATTACGCCTGCGGCAAACCTCAATCTTTCGCCCTTAAAAGAGGCGGCTGTGTGCTTCGGCGGGCCGCTCGTGAATCTTATACTTTTTTCTTTGTCATTTTTAGCGGAAAGCCGAGCCTTTGCCGCAATAAATCTCGCTATGGCTCTGTTTAATCTTTTGCCGATAGAGTCAACGGACGGCGGCAACATTTTATATAATATTTTGATGTATAAAACGGGCGAAGAAAAAGCAAAGGCCGCGCTCAAAATTATGAGTGCGGTCTTTTTATTCTTTATTTATGTTTTGGGATTTATTATACTTTTTAAAACAAAATATAATTTCACTTTGCTGATTGTCGCCGTTTATCTGACGGCAAGATTTTTACATTCCTGATGTTATATTCTCGTCTCAAGCATATGAGTTTTGCCGATTATTTTAAATTCGCCGCTCGATGCAGGGATAAACAGGCTCTCGCCCTTTTTCATGCCGAGTGTTTTTTTGCCGCAGACGACTTCTGCGCTGCCGTCAAGGCAAAGAAGCGATACAAAAGATTCGTCGCCTGCCTCAGAAACATATTCGCCGTCTGTTTCAACCGAATACATTTTGAAAAGGTCACATTCCGTCAGGTGGGTGCGTGTGCCGCCGTCCTGTTTTTCAACTGCTCTTTCGCTTGCATTCGGAATGGTCGGGGGGCAAAGCTTTGTGACATCTGCCGCCTTGTCTATGTGAAGTGCCCTGGGCTTTCCGTCCGCACCTACTCTGCCGTAGTCATAAACACGGTAGGTGGTGTTTGAATTTTGCTGAACCTCAGCCAAAAGAATACCCTTGCATATAGCGTGCAGAGTGCCTGATTCTATAAAGAAAAGGTCACCTTTTTTAACCTTGACTTTGTTGACGATATTGAGCATTTCTTCGCTTTGGGCGGCTTTTTTAAATTCTTCAACACTTACTTCACGGTTAAAGCCGAGAATAAGCTCTGCACCTTCATCGCAGTCAAGAATATACCATGCCTCGGTTTTGCCGTATTCACCCTCAACGCGCATTGCATAGTCGTTATCGGGGTGAACCTGAATTGAAAGATTGTTCTTTGCATCTATAAATTTTATAAGTATCGGGAAAAACTCAAACTTGTTTCCGTTAGTTCCGCAAATTTCTTTGTGATTTTCCCAAACCTGTTCAAGAGTCTGACCCTTGAACTCTCCGTCTTCAACGGTTGAGGGACCTGCGCTGTGGCAAGAGAGCACCCAAGCCTCTGCGGCGGGGTCTTTGTCGGTCTTTATGCCGTATTCTTCAATAAGACGTCTGCCGCCCCATATGTAGTCGGCAACGCTCGGTATAAGCTTAAACATTTCCATACATAAGTCTCCAATCAAATAACTTTGCAAAAGTATTTTACGAGACTTTTTAAAAAAAGTAAATAGATTTTATTCAAAAGGCTTGACAAATCTTATTTTTATCCCTAAGATAATAGCTACGCTATTAAAGAAGAGGCGAAAACACTGCATAGGAGGAGATAAGGAGAAATTTTATGATAAAACATTGTCTTAACGTATCGGGACAAAAAATTTACGGTACAAACAAGGTTCTGCTTGCATCGGATGCAAACGGAACGGTGGGATTTAAGTTTAATTTTGACTCGGAATGGAAAAAGCTTGAAAACAAGGCGGCTGTTTTTCAGCGTCCGGGTGAAGATATGCTCACACTCGTGATAGAGGACTCATTTGTTTTTATTCCGTGGGAGATTCTCTCAAAAGCCGAACCGTTCTTTTTGTCGGTTATAGCTTACAGCGGTCAAAAACTGCTCACAACGCAAAAATGCGTTATGGCTGTGGCTGACAGCGCACTGCCCCTCGGCATGAAGCCGAGCTCGCCGACCGATGACATATTCTCAAAATTTAAAACCGAGACAGAAGAAAAGGTCAGAGCAGAGTATGACTCAAGGCTTAAAGGTCTTGAAAAGGACCTTGCAAAGTCGAACGAGGAACTCGGGGTGTATAAAGAGACTAACGAGACTCTCAAAGCACAGAATGAAACTCTTAAAAGCGAAAAAGAAAATCTTTCGGACGAAAATAAAAGCGTTAAACGTGAGCTTACACTCTGCAAGGCGGCAAACTATGTTTTGCAGGAGCGTGCAAAGCAGGCCGACGCATGGGATGAGTTTTGGGAAAACAGCGAGAATGTGAGCGGTATGTTTAACCTGACGGCAAGCACAAGAGTTTTGGGCAAAAAAATTCCGTATCTTAACACTTTAAACATAACCGACGCCTCGTGTATGATAGGCAACGAAAAGCGTGCCGGCTGCAATACGGAAAAAATAAATATGCGCTTTGACAAGGTAAAAACCATGGCTTATTTTGCCGCTAACAATCAAACGGTCACCGATATTACGCTTAGCAATATAACAAGTTCGCTTGAGAACATGAATTATGCGTTTTATAACTGCACAAAGCTTAAAAATATTGACGCGGAGTTTGACATGACAAACACGATTTATGTTTTTTATGCATTCACCGGCTGCAAATCTCTTGAAGAAATAAGAATAAAAGAGAATACGCTCAAGGTGAACATAGATTTTGGCGTGTGCGAAAATCTGACGCTTGAATCGCTGCTTTCTATTCTCAATTCGCTTTCGCCGAATGCGGTTAAAAAAACACTTACGCTCAGCAGCTTCAGCAAAATGGTGCTGAGAAACAGCGACTTTAGCTACAACGACGGTGAAAAAACATATTACGGCGATGCGGCATATTATTGGGCTGTTATAGACAAGGGCTGGTCGTTCAGCGGCTGGACGGTTTAAGAGGGGGAGAATTATGGAAAACTTTGTTGTGAAAGAATTTTGCCGAAAAGGCAAGGTCAGCGCATATTGCCTCATGCCCGATGAGGGATATGTTCTGGTAAGAAGAAGTGACGGATATAAAAGCGAAAATCCGTTCAGCTTTCCGGCAGATGAAAACGCGCAGAGCGTTATAGATGATTTTTATGCCGAAAAAGCAGAGGATGAACCGCAGCCGCAGTAAATTCGGAAAAATTAAGGGCGGGGTCGCAAGACCTCGCCCGTTTGTTATATCAGCTCTCCGCAAATATTTTCTCTAATCAAATCAAACGGCAAATTGTTGTCTGTTATCAGCCACAGTTTAACATATGCCGCAAGGGGAGACATCTCCGGCAAAACCGTTATGCCGAGAGTTTCAAATGCCGACGCGCTTTCATATGCCGTGCTGCCGGAGCCGGTGAGAAACACCGGAATATTTTTTTCTTTCGCTTTTTTAAAAACCGTACTCTCGTGAGTGTTCAGCGTTCCGCAATGAAAGCTTGAGTGTAAAACGGCGGCAATGCCGGCAGGAATATCGCCGCAGTAAAGACCTGCCCTCGCTTCAAGGCAAAGAATTTTTCGGCAGTATTTTTGAAGCTTTGCATCTTTAAAAATGTCGGCTCTGTTGCCCTCTGCTTTAAAATTCGGATTTTTCACAAATCCGCTGTCTTTAAATTCGCCGAAAAACAAGTTTTTTACACTTTCAAAATCATTGCTGTAAGGCGCGGCGGCAATAAGCCTTGTGCCGAGGTGGACTTTTCTTTTGCCGCTGTCGTTTCGGTAACACACAAAAACGCCTTTCCCTAAATTTTGCCTTATGAACTCCACCGAATCGGTGAAATTTATATATCCGTTTGTGCGCTCATCGTCGAGCACATACTGTGCGCCGACAAGCATAATCGGAATTTCGGCACCGGCAAAAATAAAACCGAGAGCGGCGGCGGAGTATTGCATGGTGTCTGTGCCGTGCGTTATGATTATGCCGTCATAATTTTTTTTGAGCAGCTCTTTTATCTGCAAAACAAGTTTGTTTATATGCTCGCCCGTCAAATATTCGCTCAAGCTTGTGTAAGGCTCATAAATGTCGGCTTTAACATCTTTAGGGCAGACGGAAAGCAGCTTTCTGTTCGGCATACCTGGGGCGATAACTCCGCCGTCTGCCTTGCTGCCTATTGTGCCGCCGGTGAAAACAACTGCAATGTTCATACTGCACCTTCTTAATTCATTAAAAAAGAGCCGAGATTTTCGGCTCTTTCTTGTAGTATGTTATTTAGTTTACCACTTAAAGTTCTTCATTACCAAGGAAGTTTCTGCCTCGGCTACACCCGAAGAATTGAGTACGTTTGAGATGTTGCTCTTGAACGAGAAGTTTACGTTAACCTGCTTTATGTTGCCTGTTTTAGCGTCTATAACGGCTTTAACAACAGCACCGGAGTAGCTCTCGTCTATGTTGGGGGTTTTGGCTACCGCCGAAACGGCAGCTGCAAAGTTTTCGGCACTTTTATGGTCCCAATAATGCTTATCCTTTTCACCGACTGCGATGCCGCATCTGTCAAGAGCGGTGTTACCTGCGGAAATAACTTTTCCTTCTTTAACCTGGCTTGAGCCGTTTGCAAGGGTAAGGGTAATTGTATATGCTCCGCCGTTTTCTGTTATTACGGCTTTGGTTACATCGGAAGTTTTAAGAGCCGAGGCTTTGTAGTATTTATGGTATGCACCGTTAATATCGTCTGCATTTATTGTGTGGGTGAATCTGTACTCATCGCCGACGGTCATGAATTTATAGATGGTGCCCTTGAACTTTGAGAAAACAAAGCCTGCGTCAAATTTCTTTTCTTTTGTGTATCTGTCTTTTGTGAAAACAACTTTTTTAGACTCAACCTTTTTGCTGGCTGTGTTGTAGTAGTTAACGATTTCTGCCTTTGTTTTGGGTGCGCTGCTTGTTGAAGAAGTGCCGCCCTTTGTTGAGCTGCCCGAAGAAGTGCTGCCGCCCGTAGAGGACGAATCACCCGAAGCACTGCCGTCTGCCGAAGCGTCGCCTGCCGCGGTGCCGTCATCTGTAGCCGTGCCGTCGTCTGCAACAGTGCCGTCATCTGCCACAGTGCCGTCATCTGCTATTGTGCCGTCGCCCGAGACATCGCCCGAAACTGCCGCACTGCCTGCGCCTGCCGATTTTTCCGCAACCTTGAGCTTTGTGTCTGCAATTTTGCTGACGCCCATCGAAACAGAAACAAGAACTATCGCAACGCAAACGACTGCGCTTATGCAGTTGATAAGCGTTGTTTTAACCTTTGTATCCATAGGAACTTTATTTGCTTTCTTTTCGGCTTTAGCCGCTTTTTTGGCAGCCTTTTTAGCCTGCTTTTCTTCTTTCTTGCCCATAAAAGAAATCCTCCTGATTTTATTGATATGATAATTATATATTAAAACCTGTAATTTTGCAACTGATAATTTTGAACGAAAAAACACATGCTTAATTGAACATATCCACGATTTCTCCGTCGGTTGCGGATATAAGTATCTCATTATCAGAGGACATCATGCCGACCGAGACATGAACATCAGAGAAATTGTGGCTTTCAAATTCATTAAGGCAGGTTTTTGACATACTTGCAATGCTCTCTGCAAGCGTTTGCCACTGAGTCGGGTCTATTTGATAAAGCGCGGCGCACGCCTTGTAGCTTTTGTTAAAGTAGGCGGCGATTATAAGCTGCTTTTTGTCTTTGTCATAGTGACCCTCGGCATTGTAACCGTCTGCGCGGAATTTGCTTTTTATATCGTCAATAAGCACCTCGGCAAGCTTTTCGCGCGTATTTACCGATTTATCCGCTGTTGTCGGCTCTTCATACTCTGCGGTGACGGCACTGCTAAATTTGCCCGATACCGCTTTGCCGTCTTTTTTGTATGAATATTCCGTGATTTCGGCGCTTCTGCTGCTCTCGTCACAGCGTGCGCTGAGCGTGACCTCTTCACCCGGCTCTATTTTTATGGGGTAAGTCATTTCGGCTTCGTCAATTTTGTTTTGCTTTTCATCATATATTGCGGCTTTTATTTTAAGGTCGGATATTTGCTCGCTTTCACCGTTTTTTATGACGAATTTTACTATCATATCCTCGCCCGCACCCGTGAGCGAGGAACTCACCGCCTCAATGCGTCCTCCTTTGCCGGAGCATGACGTGAGAAACATCAGCATGAATATCAAAAAAATCGAAGCGGATTTTTTTAAAATTTTCAAATTATTCACCGCCTTGTGAATTTGATAAGCTGTCTATAAACTGGCGTGCAATTCTGCCGGACATTCCGCCGTGTCGAAGCTCCCAAACTCTTGCCATGTCAAGAAGCTCGTCATCGGGAATATTCAAACCGCTCCTTTTTGCAAGGTGCAGAACAATTTGCTGATATTCTTTTTGAATGGGTCTCATAAAGCTTATCGCAACGCCGAAACGCTCCGCAAGAGAGAGCTTTTCCTGCACGGTGTCGGAGTGGTGAATATCCGCCTGTGTGTCGTTGCGGTCGCTCCATGTTTCTTTTATAAGGTGGCGGCGGTTAGACGTTGCGTAAATCAAAACATTTGACGGCTTCGGCTGTATTCCGCCCTCAATGACCGATTTGAGATATTTATATTCTATCTCAAAATCTTCAAAAGAGAGGTCGTCTATATAAACAATGAAACGGTAGTTGCGGTCTTTTAAAGAGTCGATAACCGCGGAGAGATATTTAAACTGATATTTGTTTACGTCGATTATGCGAAGTCCCTTTGACCAATATTCGTTGAGCACTGCTTTGATGCTTGTGGATTTGCCCGTGCCTGCCGCACCGTAAAGCAAAACATTGTTTGCCGCTTTGCCGCCGACGAATGCTTCGGTGTTGTCGCAAAGCTGTTTCTTCTGCGTTTCATATCCCCATAGGTCGTCGAGAGTTACGTCGCTGAATTTTTTAACGGGAACAAGAGTGAAATTATCACCGCTTTCTTTTATAACAAACGCTTTGTTAAGGCCGAAGCTGCCCGTGCCGAAATCTTTATAAAATTTTGCGAGCACGGCGGCAAAATCCTCCGCGGATTTTGTTTTGTCAAGCTCTTTGCAAAGCGAAAGAGCCATTTTGCCTATCTCGGTGTCGGCGGTTGCTTCTTTGTAAATGGTGCAGGTGTAGTCTTGAAGCTTTTTGACGGTGCCGCAGTGTGACGAATTTTTGAAATCATAAAAATAAGCGTTTCTCAAAATTTCGGCGTCAGAGAGCGCAAGAGAATATGCGCCGCCCTTTTGCATTTCTCTTTTTTCGCAAGAGAGCGAAAACGGGTTTTCGTCATTCATCATCAAAAGAGCGAGATAAGCTTTTATTACGTTGCCGCTTAAAGAATATTTTTCTGCCGTTTGCGACACGGCAAAAACCGCGTCAAAAAAGTTATCATCATCATTTATAATGGAATGTATAGCTTTGTAGCCGTCATATTTTCCGTAGAGCATCATTGAATCCGGCATTTTTATCGACCTTTCAGTGTTTTGTTTAAGCAAGATTATACAACAATATTTTTTGATTTTCAATACGGAACATATATCTTTGTATAAGTTCGTGCACCGCCGCACGTCGCCTCTGATTTAGGGGCGGTACGGCGAAGCCGTGACGGAGGAGTTAATTCGGCGGCATAAGGGCGTGAAACCGAGGCGGTGTGCCCTCACAC